>WNGO01001315.1_pt1 | contig 16717 bp, 13 predicted proteins | sample 5400511 | NCBI WGS metagenome assembly WNGO01 (sample SAMN13153380, study PRJNA577476) | soil metagenome | isolation source: 20 cm soil or saprolite under Garry oak tree replicate 2 | place: USA:California | collected 2016-06-15 | reverse complement strand
GATGCGACGCAACAGATGTTCGATGCCTCGCCCGATCACATCCTCGCCGCGATCACGCGCGAGGTGCGCGATGCCGCGCCCGACCGCAACACGATCGTCATCGGTGAGAACGAGCCGCAGGAGGCCCGCCTTGTCCGCCCGGCTGAACGCGGCGGCTATGCGCTCGACGCGCTGTGGAACGATGATTTTCACCACAGCGCGATGGTCGCGCTGACCGGGCGGCGCGAAGCCTATTACACCGATTATCGCGGGCGCCCGAACGAGTTCATCGGCGCCGCGAAATACGGCTTTCTTTATCAGGGCCAGCGCTATGTCTGGCAAAAGAAGCCGCGCGGCACACCGGCGCTCGACCTGCCCGCCGAGTCGTTCATTGTGTTTCTGCAAAACCACGACCAAGTCGCGAATTCGATCGCCGGCCAACGCCTGCACGCGTTGACGAGCCCTGGCCATTGGCGCGCGATGACCGCGCATCTGCTACTGATGCCCGGCATTCCAATGCTGTTTCAGGGTCAGGAATTCGCGGCCTCGAGCCCGTTCCTTTATTTCGCCGATCACCGCCCCGGGCTCGACCGTGCCGTGCGCCGGGGACGCCGCGAGTTCCTCGGGCAATTTCCCAGCATTGCGGCACCTGAGGTGAGCGACCGGCTGGCCGATCCGAGCGACGCCGAGAGCTTCCGGCGATCGGCCCTCGATCCGGCCGAGCGGCAGACCCACGCGACTGTTGTTGCCCTGCATCGCGATCTGCTGGCGTTGCGCCGCTACGATCCAGTATTCGGTCGGCGGCCGGCGCGGGTGGACGGCGCTGTGCTTGGCGCGCGCGCCTGGCTCTTGCGCTTTTTCAGCGACGAAGGCGACCGCCTCCTGGTCGTAAATCTCGGCCCCGATTTGACGATGCGTCCAGCGCCCGAGCCCCTATTGGCTCCGATCGAGGGGCACAGCTGGGACATTCTGTGGTCGAGCGAGGCGCCGGAGTATGGCGGAGTGGGCACGCCGCCGCTTTACCGAAGCGGCTATCTGCGCATCGCCGCGGAAAGCGCGCTCGTGCTGATGCCGGCAGCACGCGACCGCGAGAACCGGAAGAACCGGAGGCAGCGCGATGGTTGATGTGATCCGGGTGAGCCGCGACGACAATCCGACGCCCGAGGCGCGCCGCGAATGGCTTGTCACAAACGGCCTTGGCGGCTTCGCATCGGCGACGATCTCGGGCGAGATCACGCGACGTTATCACGGGTTTCTCATCGCCGCGCTGCCCGCACCACAAGGCCGCGTCGTGATGCTGAACGATCTCGATGTCGCGGTCGGGCGTTCCGACGGCAGCCTCGCGTCGCTGCGCGACAGCGGACGCTTTGTCGATTTCACGCTGACCATGGGGCTGCCGAGCTGGCGCTATGAGATCGACGGCATGACGATCGAGAAATCCGTCTTGATGCCGGCGCGGCATAACATCACGTATATCGGCTTCCGGCTGATCGGCGGCGCGCGGGCGATCCGGTTATTCCTGCGCCCCGCGGTCAATTTCCGCCGCATCGAGGCCGCGGTCAGCGAGCCGCTGGCGTCGGGCTACGCGCTGACCGCGAACGGCCGGCACTACGAGATTGCCGCCGGCTCGGGGCTGCCGGTGCTGCGCCTGATGATATCCGGTTGTGATGCAACGTCGTTCACGGCGGATGGCGGATCGCGCCATGAGTGCGACTTCGTGACCGAGGAACAGCGCGGCTATGACGCGCGCGGTTCTCTCTGGAGCCCGGGCTACTTCACCGTTGAGCTGCAGCCGGATTCCATCGCGACGCTGATCGCCGCGACCGAGCCTTGGCACACCGTCGAAGCATTGCACCCGGAGGCGGCGCGCCGCTTTGAGACCGAGCGGCGGCGGCGCCTAGTCGCGATGGCGCCGCCTGCGGCGCGCGAGGGGCTCGCGGCCGAGCTGGTCCTCGCCGCCGACAGTTTCATCATCACGCCGGTCGGCCGGGTCGCCGATATCGTCCGGGCGCACGCCGAGGGTGACGAGATGCGCACCGTCATCGCCGGGTATCACTGGTTCACCGATTGGGGCCGCGACGCGATGATCTCGCTCGAAGGTCTGACCCTGGCAACCGGGCGCGTCGCGGAAGGTAAATGGATCCTGCGTGCTTTCGCACATTATGTGCGCGACGGGCTGATCCCGAACATGTTTCCCGAAGGCGATTGCGAAGGCCTGTATCACACCGCCGATGCGACGCTGTGGTTCTTCCACGCGCTCGCGCGTTATGTCGAATACACCGGCGACCGTGCCACGCTGACGCTGATCCTGCCGAAATTGCAGGAGATCGTGCGGCTTCATCTCGAAGGTACTCGCTTTGGAATCAAAGCCGATCCGCGCGACGGGCTGTTGAGTCAGGGCGCCGAGGGCTACCAGCTGACCTGGATGGATGCCAAGGTCGGCGATTGGGTCGTGACGCCGCGCCGCGGGAAGGCGGTCGAGATCAACGCGCTATGGTACAACGCGCTGTCTCTGTTGACGCAATGGCTGCGCGACGCGCGCCATCCCGAAGCCGACGAGATCGCGGGTCACGCCGAATTGACGCGGCAATCCTTCAACCGCCGCTTCTGGAACGAGAGCCGCGGGTGCCTTTACGATGTCGTCGATGGCGAAAACGGCGATGACGCGTCGTTCCGGCCGAACCAGATCTTCGCAGTCTCGCTGCCGCATCCCGTCCTCGACCGACAGCATTGGCGGCCGGTCGTCGATGCCGTCGAACAGAAATTACTGACGCCGTTCGGCCTGCGTTCGCTCGCGCCGGACGAGCCCGATTTCAAGTCCCGCTACTTTGGCGATCTGCGGGCACGCGACGCCGCTTATCACCAGGGCACGGTCTGGGCCTGGCTGATCGGGCCGTTCATCGATGCCTGGCTCAAGGTGCATCCCGACAAGCGCGAGAAGGCGCGCGGCCTTCTCGCCGGCTTCGAAACCGTGGTCGCAGAGGCCGGCATCGGTTCGATCAGCGAAATCTTCGACGCCGAACCGCCCTTTACGCCGCGCGGCTGCATGGCGCAGGCCTGGAGCGTGGCCGAGGTGCTCCGCTGCCTCGTGAAAACAGCGCGCTAGCTCCCTACCCTCCTGGAGAACGCAGAGAGGGATCAGTGCCTACGCGGCGCGGGCCTGCGGTTTCGGCAGGGCCGCAGCCTTGATCGCCGTGGCCGCTTTCTCCGCAATCATGATCGTCGGCGCGTTGGTGTTGGTCGACGTCACCGCCGGCATGACCGACGCATCGACGACGCGTAGCCCCTCAAGCCCATGAACGCGCAGTTGGTCGTCGACGACCGCCATCGCATGCTGGCCCATCATGCAGGTGCAGCTGGCGTGGTAGACCGTATTGCCGTTGCGCTTCGCGTAATCGAGCAGCTCATCGTCGGTCTGGACCTGGGCACCCGGCAGCTTTTCCTGGCCGATATAGGGCTGCAAGGCCGGTGCGTTGAAGATCCGGCGCACGAAGTGCAGCCCGCCGACAATCGCCCGTCGATCAGCTTCTTCGGTCAGGTAACGCGGATTGATGACCGGCGCGTCCTCTGGCCGCGGCGAGCGCGCCTCGACATAGCCGCGCGACAGGGGCCGCATCTGCCATGGGCCGCCGGTCAGCCCCGGCTCTGCTTCGAGTTCACCGATCTGACCGTCCTTGAAGCTGCCCGGGGCAAACGAGATCTGCACATCGGGGGTGGCCGACTCCGGCAATATCTTGACCGAGGCGGCAACCAGTGACGCGCTGTAGGTCAGCATCCCCTTGCCGGTGATCAGATAGCGCATGACCTCGGCCGCGAGCGGCAGGCCCCGCGCTCGTTCATTCGCGGTCGCCATGCCGTGAATCGGATAGGTGACCCGCACGACATAATGATCCTGCATGTTCTTGCCGACGCCGGGCAGCGCGTGATGGGTTTCGACGCCGATCTTTGCGAGATGCTCGGGATCGCCGACTCCGGAGAGCTGCAGCAAATGCGGTGAGCCGATCGCGCCAGCCGACACGATCACCTCGCGCTGCGCCAGCACGCGCTCGACCCGGCCGCCGCGTGAGAAATCGATGCCGACAGCGCGTTTGCCATCGAACACGATGCGGTGCACTAACGCATGTGTCACGAGCTGCAGATTGGGCCGCTTCAAGGCTGGACGCAGATAGCTGCGCGCCGTGCTGGCGCGGCGGCGGCCGCCGCGGGTCTGCTGGCACCAGCCGATGCTGGGACCGGCGCCGGTCGGCAGGTCGTTGACGTCCTCGCGGTATTCGAGCCCGAGCTGCATCCCGGCATCGATGACCTTGGCGCAGATCAGCGAGCGGTCCATTGCGGAGGTGTAGAGATATCCCTCAGTACCATGGACCTCACTGGCGCCTTCGCCCCAGCGCTCGGCTTTCTTGAAGAAGGGCAGGCAGTCGTCCCACGACCAGCCGCGATTGCCGAGCTGGGCCCAGTGGTCGTAATCCTCGGGTTGGCCGCGGATATAAATGAGCCCGTTGATCGAGCTGGATCCGCCGAGGACGCGGCCGCGCGGGTAGATGATCTCGCGCTCCTCGTTCGCCTGTGCCCGGAACCCCCAGGTCAGGGTCGGGTGGTCGAGCATTTTCATGAAACCGGCGGGGATATGGATCAGCGGGTTCCAATCGCGCCCGCCCGCCTCGATCAGGAGCACCCGTGTGTTGGGGTCTTCGGTCAGCCGGTTGGCGAGAACGCAGCCGGCCGAGCCAGCGCCAATGATGATGAAATCCGCCTGCATTGCTCCACTCCCTCTCGGACGGCCCCTGCACCTCCAGACCGCCGTCTCGACAGTGCCAGTTTAGAGCAAGCGGAGGGCCGCGCCAGCCGCTTCGGGGGGCTCCGTGAACTTGACGCTACTCAGGGGAAACGCTACCTCCATCACTGGCGGCGGGTGTAGCTCAGGTGGTTAGAGCGCCAGATTGTGGATCTGGATGTCGTGGGTTCAAGTCCCATCACTCGCCCCAATGTTTGCAAAGGCTTATATGCCGAAGAAGGGCTTTATCCCTGCCCTTCTCGCCGCTGGGGTAACGCTTTGGGTAACAGCGGTGCGAAATAACTGCTGCTTTCGCTCATGCTGTTGCTATCCGTCAAAGCCGGCCTGCGCGCAGGCGAAATCACGGACCTGACCTGGGCATGGTGCTCGATGCCTACGGCGATCTCGGCGAACGCATCGGAACTGCCGGACAGCATCGCCAAAGCGTAGCGGCCGCACGAACCCGCTACCGTGCGCTGCAAGCCTGCTGAGGCCGTACGGGATCGTCGGCACTGTCATCCCTTCGGAGCGCGGAGGTACGCACGGCATGCGGCTCGGGAGCATGTCAACTGGTTCGGACGGCTCTACCGCGATCTCGGCCTGCGCGGCTGCTCGTCGCACTCCGGGCGACGCACGTTCATTACCAACGCGGCACGGCTCGTGTACAAGGCCGGCGGCAGCCCTACGCGACATGCAAGAAATGGCCGGCCATCGTTTGATTGACCAAACGCAGGCATACATTGATGGCAGCGCTCGGGCGAAACGTCGGCTGGTCGGATTGATTTAATGACCTTAGGAGACTGCGACGCGAACCCGCCGCGCCTTAGATCGGAGCCTAACCTACTGGAATGACCGTTTCGGTCGCATACCGGAGGCGCACGATCTCGGCCCGAGCTTCTGCTGAGCGCCGTTAGCGGCCGTTCCGACGAAGGCGATCTGCCGACGGGTCCGACCCGAATCCGCCGCGCTTCGGATCCGCGGTGATATAGCGATATCAGCCCCGACATTGGTTGTTTCGAGCCGGCCTCCGGGTCGTGCCGAGAGAAGCCAGAGCGGGCCTGAGGAGGCGGTGCGCTTTCTCAACTCCAGTGCGGAATAAATGGGCATCCGCCAGGGAGGCTCATCTCGTCCCCCCTTCAACGACATCAAGCTTCTGCTGCCGCAGCCATCAATCGGTAGACTTCCGGCCCCGCCATGCCATGTGAACCGCGGAGAGTGCGAGGGAGGAGGTTGGGATGCTGGAGAGAGAAACCGCAAATTTCATCATCGACGTGCATGCGTTGCTGCCGCTCATCGTCAGCACTGCGCTGACGGTGCTCGGTGCGACCCTCATCTTGGTCATTGGCCTGTGGCTCTCGGGCAGGGCGAGCATGCTCGTGGATCGGATGCTCGCTAGAGCGCCAAATTTCGACGCGATGCTGAGAAGCTTCTTCGGGAGCCTCGCGCGCTATCTGATCCTCGCTGTTACCGTGCTGGCGGCATTGTCGCAATTCGGTATCCAAACAGCGAGCCTTGTCGCCGTCTTCGGCGCCGCAGGCCTCGCAGTCGGCCTCGCCTTGCAGGGCACGCTCTCCCATCTGGCTGCAGGCGTCATGCTTTTGATCGTCAGGCCATTCCGGAGCGGCCACATAGTTCAGGTGGGCGGTAGCATCGGTACGGTCACGGACCTTACGCTCTTCTGGACTGAGCTGGTGACCGACGACAAGGTACAGATCATCGTGCCAAACGCAGGCATCTGGGGTCAGCCCCTGCGAAACTTTAGCATCTATCCGTCATCGACGATCAGCAGCGAGGTGCGCTTCCGGATCGCGGAAGATGCTGATCTCGATACCGCCATTGAGTTGGTTCGGGCCATCGTCGGAGCTGACCGTCGCGTCCTCGCCGATCCTGCACCAAGCCTGCTGCTCGACCACAGCACCGGCGACGACGCTCTAGAGATCGTAGTTACGTTCTCTGCCGCTGCGGACGAAGCCGCGGTCACAAAGAGTGACTTGATCAAGGCGGTTCATACCGCACTCGACCGCCCGTCGGCTTCGCGCACTGCAAACGTATGATGGAGAGCGGGCGGGCGACGCACTCGAAGGGCGTGAACCCAATTCTGTGGCTCCTGACATCTTCAGCGAGCCGATTGTGCATCTCAACTTCCTCCAACAGCCGAGCCAAGTTGTGCAGGCCGACGGCCGCGCGGCGTCATCGGTCGTTCAACGCCGATGCCCGCCATCCGCCGGAGGAGCCGAAACCGGTTCAGCGGGATGGATCCCGAAACCGTGCGAGCGCTCAGGAACGCACGGCCGTCAATCATGATCGCTCCTCTGCACTTGCCCCGCTTTGGTGACGGGTCAGGTTCTTCTTCAGCTTGGATAGAGCGCTGATCAGCTTGTCTACGCTACTGGCCCCGATCCGCTTGAGCAACACCCGCGCTGTCTGTTGCGGCAGCCGTACGACCGCGTTTGTGTCACGCTCGTCGCGCGTGCTCGGCTGCACCGATCGAGCGGCCGCCACCTGTTGCAACAGAAGGCGGGTCGCCAACTCGTCGACGCCATCGCGATTCATGAGCATTTGCACGATCGGTTCGGCGAACAGCTGATCGAGGATCGCCTCCTCCGATCCGTGGGGAGATATCGAGTCCGAGTTTGCGCGGCCATTTGGCACGAGCGCGTCCTGAACCGCGGCATGTCGCCCCCTGCGAGTTGTCATTATTCCACCCCGCCCGCGTGATCCTCACGGGCACCTTCCGACGCTTGCTTGAAGACGATGAGCAGCGGGATCACAACGAGCGTTGCGATCATCAACAGCTTGTAATCATCGATATAAGCAATGATCTGGGCCTGCCGGGTAACGACGGCATCGAGCGCGGCGCGTCCGGCGGCGGCAGCCGGGTTCCAGAATTGTGTGATCATCGGGTCCTCGAACATCCGGTTGACGGAAGTGACGTGCTGCGCGATTTCGGCGTGATTTATCTGCGTGTTTGTCGTCAATAGGCTGTTCACCACCGAGATGCCGACGCTGGAGCCGATGTTGCGCGACAGGCTGTAGATACCGGCGCCTTCCGCGCGCAGCTCGGGTGATAGCGTCGACAGGGTCACCACGCTGAGGGGCACGAAGATGAAGCCGAGGCCGATGCCCTGGATCACCCCGACGATCATGATCGTCATCTGCGACACGTCTGGCGTCCAGCCGGTCATCGCATAGAACGACCAGGCCGTAAGCCCGAGGCCGATGCCGAGCAGAAGGCGCGTATCGACTCGACCGGTCAGCTTGCCGACGACCAGCATGGCTCCCATCGTGCCGACGCCCCGGGGGCCCAGGACAAGGCCGGCGGTGACAATCGGGTAGTTCATCAGGTTCTGCAGGTAGGGGGGTTGGAGCGCCAGGGAGGCGTAGTAGGTGAGGCCGACGATTGCGATGAAAACAATCCCCGCCGTGAAGTTCCGATCGCGGAACAGCGACGGCCGCACGAAGGGCTCGTCCGCAGTGAAGGTGTGGACCAGGAACAGGTAGAGCGCCGAGGCGGCGATTATCGCCTCGATAACGATCTCGCCGGAGCCGAACCAGTCCTTCTCCTCGCCGCGGTCGAGTGCGATCTGCATGGCGCCGATCGCCAGGCTCAGAGTGCCGAAGCCGAACCAATCCAGTTTCTCGCTCGCATTTCGTGCGGGCTCGGGCAGAAAAGTGCTCATGCCGAGGAAGGCGAGCATGCCGATCGGCAGGTTGATGTAGAAGACATAGCGCCAGCTATAGGCCTCGGTCAGCCAGCCGCCGAGCACCGGCCCAAGGACGGGACCCGCCATCACCGCGACGCCCCAGAGCGCCATCGCGGATCCCTGCCGCTCCTTCGGATTGATGTTCATCAGCACGGTCTGCGACAGCGGCACCAGCGCCGCGCCGAACAAGCCTTGCAAGACCCGGAACAGCACGATCTCGACCAGCGACTGCGCCATGCCGCACAGCATGGAGGCGACGGTGAAGCCGGCGATGGAGACGAGGAAAAGGCGCTTGAGCCCGAACCGCCCGGCGAGGTAGCCGGTCGGCGGCGTCATAATCGCGGCAGCGACGATATACGAGGTCAGCACCCAGTCGATCTGGTCCTGGCTCGCCGAGACGCTGCCCTGCATATAGGGCAGCGCGACATTGGCGATGGTCGTGTCGAGCGCCTGCATCAGGGTGGCAAGGACCACGCAGACAGTGATCGCCGCGCGATTGACGCCATCGGCTTTGCGATCGGCGGCCATTACGCTCCCCGCGCGCCGCCGCCGAACAGCGCGGTCAGGAAGTGCGGCAATCCACGCGCATGCTCCGTGTCGACATTGATCTCGACGCTCATCCCGGCGCGCAACGGGGGTAAGCCCTTTTTGCCAGTGTCGACGCGCACGCGCATCGGGATGCGCTGCACGACCTTGACCCAGTTGCCGCTGGTGTTCTGCGCAGGCAATAGCGCGAACTCCTGCGCCGCCGCCGGGCCGATGCTCTCGACCGTGCCTTGCCATTCGGTGCCCGGATAGGTGTCGACGGCCACCGTCACGGGCTGCCCCGGCCGCACATACGTCAACTCGGTCTCTTTCGGGTTCGCGTCGACCCAGACGTGATCCGATGCGACGAGATAAAAGGCGGTGGTCGAGGCTGCGAGATATTTGCCGCGCGCGATCGCGTATACGTTGGTAACGACGCCGGTGAACGGCGCCTTGACGACCGTATGATCGAGCTGGCGCTGCGCCTCGTCGCGTTGCGCCACGGCGTCGAGATACCGCGGATGCTTCTCGATCGCGCCATCGGGATCGCCGTTGAGGTTGGCGGCGATCGCGGCGAGTTGCTGATTGAGAGAGGCCAGCTTCTGTTGCGAGTTCACCAGGTTCCGGCGCGCCGTGTCGAAGGCTACCTGAGATGCGGCACCCCCGTTTAGGAGAATCTGCTGGCGACGGAATTCGCGGTCGTAATAGTCGACGTCGTGCTGCGCCTGCTGTATCTGCGCCTGCATGTCCCGGTAGTTCGCCTTGAGCGCGTTGAGCGCGTCCGCGATCATGCCGACCTGCGCCTCGGCGCGCTCCAGCGCGAGCCGGAACGGCAGATCGTCGAGGCGATACAGCACCCAGCCGGTCTCGACATGCTGGTTCTCCGTGACATCGATTTCCTTGACGATGCCGGACACGTCGGTCGAGACGCCGACCTTGTCCGCCTCGACATAGGCGTCATCGGTCGACATCACTTGGCCGCCGGTCACATACCAATATCCGCCGGCGATCAGCGCGATCGGCAGCAGCAGAAACAATGCCCAGCGCAGCCATGACCGATGCGAAGACCGCGGCCGCTCCGCGAGGGCGGATGGGGTCTGGGGCGCCATTTCCGGCCGCCCTCGGGGAGCCTTGCGTCGTGCAGCCGGCGACTCGGCCGGGTCCGGGCGCAGCAAAAGTTCCGTGTCGTCAGGCATAAACTCTCCGTCCGTGCGTGGATGGTCGCTACCGCTGATTGGGCGGCGTTTCGGCAACCGTGCTGCTCCCCGATTGCGGGAGCGCCTCTTCGGTGCCGCGCCGGACCAATGGGTCGCTGCCCCATTCTACCCCACCGGCAACCGGCGATTCATACCGCCGTGACACCATGCGGTCGTCCCCACCCGGTTGATGAAACACGAGCAAGAATGCCCCGATCGCGATGGCCCATACGGCGACGACCCACGCAACTAGCAGCCGGCGGATAAAATTGCTGTCGTCTATGGGGCGTTCCGGGTCTGTCATGGTGGTGCCGCGGCATCAGGTGGCGCCGCCGTTGGTTGGGGCGGCATTGGCGACGACGGCAAAACACGAGCCCCGACCTGGCGCCGAGGCGACCTGGACACGATGCCCCAGGAGATTGGCGGCGCGCTTTACGATGAACAGCCCGAGCCCGAGACCCTCGGAGCATGTTGCGTCCGTCCGGTGAAAAGCCCTGAGAACCTCCGCTAATTCATCGGCTGGAATGCCGACGCCGCTATCGCGTATCTGGAGGTGCACCTGTGAGCCGCGTCGGCGGCAGGCGACACACACGCGGCCGCCGTGCGGGGTGTAGTCAATCGCATTGCGTATCAGGTTCCCCAAAATCCCGCTTAGCAGAACGGGGTGACTAAAGACGGCGATGCCGGCCGGGACGACGCGAAGTTCAATCCCCTTCAACCGTGCCGGTTCAGCGAACTCCGACGCTAGATCCTCGAGAATGGGACGCAGCCATACCGGGACATGGAGATGATCGCCCGCTCGCTCGTGCAACTGCAGAGCCCCGACAAGCCGGCTCAACATACCGCCCAGTCGCGCGGCGGCATCCGCAGCCCGCGCCAGCTCTACGCGCTGTTTGTCACCATGAAGGATTTGCCGGAGGACGTCGTGTGCGCTGGTGATGACTTGCAGTGGCTGACGCAAGTCGTGACCGGCCATCGCCAGCAACGTCGCTGAAAAGACGCTATCCGCTTGTGCGAAGCCGTTCCCTCCATTGACGTCAATACCGGTCTCGGCCTGGCTGCCCAACGGTAACTCTGGTCGCCAATTGATCATCGGGCGCTCCACCACGGTGGCCAGAACGGCCGCCGGAGTTAAGCCTTTCGGTGTGGGACCTGAACGAGCGACGCGGGCTTCCGGAAAGTCACGAGTCCGTCCATCGCTATGGGACGCTGGCCGTTCCGCGCAGGTCTTGCGGGCTGAACATGAGAATTCGCGACGCGGCTCGCAGGAGCGACCGGGCATCGGCTAGCTACCGGGGACGGGCTGCCAGCCGGTGTCGCATTGCGATATGTAGGGGTAATAGCCCGCAGGGTCGGAGCAGTAGTACCACATCGAGGAAGAAGAATATTGGCCGGAGTCGTAGTAGCCATCGTACGGATAGTCGCCATATCCGTAATAGATTCCGACCCCGCGACCAAACCTCCGGAAGTGATCTCCGTCGCGAAAGCCCCGGAAGTGATCTCCGTCGCGAAAGCCATGGAAGCCCCCACGGAAGCCGTTGCCGCTGTGGAATCCGGCAGCCCCGCCAAAACCGCCGCCATGAAAGCCGCCACCGCCGTGGAAGCCTCCGCCACCGCCGTGGAAACCCCCGCCACCCCCGTGGAAACCCCCGCCACCGCCATGGAACCCACCGCCGCCACCGCCGCCGCCCCCGCCATGAGCGTAGGCGGGATCTGGCCGGCTGAGCGCGGTAACGCACAACAGAGCAACCGCGATGCTTCCCAGAGTCTTTCCTGTACTGTAGCGAGCTCTTTGTTCGCTTAACTGTTGCATCGATCCCTCCTTTTGCGCTGGCCGCGTATCGAGTGTCTGTTGACGTTCGAACGCAGCTCTAAAGGCTTCAATGTGTTGGCCGTCGGCCCAAATAAAAATGGCGGCTTGATAGCATTCTCTGTTGAGGAGAATTCAGGAATGGATCGCGGTGACCTGGCCAATCTGACCGCATTCATCGCTGTTGCCGATCAACGCAGCTTTCGAGCCGCGGCCTCGCGCCTCGGTGTCACCCCGTCGGCGCTCAGCCACTCGATGCGACAGCTAGAGGAGCGCCTGGCGGTGCGCTTGCTGCACCGTACGACGCGCAGCGTATCCGTGACCGACGCCGGACTTCGCCTATTGGAGCGTCTGCGGCCGGCAGTCGATCAGATCGCCGACGCGCTGGAAGACTTGAACCGTGAGCGCAGCCGGCCCGTGGGACGGCTGCGCATCTATGCAATCCATACGGCGGCAGCGGCAGTGATCGCACCGGTCTGGCAGCGCTTCCTGCAGACCTACCCGGAAGTTCACCTCGAGCTCCAGCTCGGCGAGGCGCCCGTCGATATCGTGGCGAAGGGTTTCGATGCTGGTATCGGAACGCAGGATCGGGTGGCGACAGATATGGTTATCGTCCGGGTGATGGGGCCGATGAAAGTGGCCGTGGTTGGCGCGCCGTCCTACTTCGCGCAGCGTCGCCGCCCGCGCGGACCCGATGATCTCGCCCGGCACAGCTGCGTGCAATACCGCCGAGGTGCCGAAGGCGCCGTCTTCGAGTGGCCGTTCGAACGCAAGGGTAAATCGCGCAAAATCTCGGTGGATGGCCGGGTGATGGTCAACGACCCCGATCTGTCCGTGCGTGCGGCCGTCGATGGGCTCGGGATCGCGTACACGATCGAAGCTCTGGCCGAGCCATTCCTGCGCTCGGGACAGCTGGTCCGCGTGTTGGAGGACTGGTCGCCATTCATCGAGGGCCTCTTTCTGTATTATCCCGGCCACCGGCAGGTCCCGGCCGCGCTGCGCGCTCTCATCGACATGATCCGTACCACCCGCGGCTGGACACCGGCGAAGGGCTTGGTCGAGAACCCCTTTACGGCGGACCGAGCGAGTTAAAGCGAAGCATGGATGGTGAGGTTTGGGCCGATTGTCGCCGTACCCCTTCCACTCGTGAGTTACTCAGAGGACGCCGCGAGTGGTTTCCCAAACCGCCGTCTGTCTGCGCGTCCCAACGTCCGGTCCCCTCCTAATTAAGCGGACGCTTCGATGTCTGTGCTTGAAGGTCGCTTATGGATCGACACCGGCTTGCCTGGGCTCAACGCGTCGAGGACCGCTTTCGAACGCAAACCGGAAGCACGCGAGCTCGCAACCTGACTTCCGCTAAGCGCCGACAGCAGTCGTTCCCTAGCTCACAGTCGGATTACCGCGTTGGACCCGGAGCAGCCATTCAATGGCTGCAGAGGGCAACGCACTATCTTTGATCGGTTGGTGAGGCGCGATGCGCCTAGCGGGGAACGATACATCGACGGTCCTGCGTCCCTCTAGACATTAAGGTGTAGGATTTACCGGATCGCCTAAACCCGGAATCGGAGGAGTTGTCGGTGCCCCGCATTGTCTTGCCGGAAGGTGCTTCGGTCCATTGCACCGTCGACGATTTTCTGTGGCCTTGGGACCATCCGACCCCAGTGCTGATGATGCACGGCTTTGCCCGCAACGCGACGTTTTGGAACCGGTGGATGCCGGCGATCGCCGAAACCCATCGGGCCTATCGCCCCGACCTGCTCGGATGCGGCCTCTCCGACCAGCCCCCGGCCGGGTATCGCTACACGCCCGATACGATCGGCGCACAGATCTTGGCGGTGCTCGATGCCTTGTCGCTGGCGCGGGTGCATTGGGTCGGCGAATCCTCCGGCGGGATCATTGGTCTGTTTCTCGCCGCCGCCTATCCGGAGCGCATCGCCAGCCTGGTGCTATGCAACACGCCGTCGCGCATCCCGGATCACATCAAGCGCACCTACGCTTTGGATTGCGCCACCGCATCGGACGCCATGCGGGCCTATGGTGTCGGCGAATGGTGCCGGCAAACGCTTGGCTATCGGCTCGACAAGGAACGCGCCGGTGAAGATTTGTGCGACTGGGTCGTGCGCGAGATGGACAGGACGCAGCCGGATGTCGCCGCCGCGATGCATGATTGCTTCGAGGGCGTCGATACCCTGCCGTTGCTGCCGCGTGTAGGCGCCCCGGTCCTGCTGCTCAGCGGCGACAAAAGCCCGATCGCCTCGGCGCAACAGCAGGCTCTCGCGGACGCGCTGCCGGACGGCCGGGTCGAGCTGTTCAGCGGCTACGGACATGGGGTCAATCTGCTGCAGCCCAAGCGCTGTGCTCGCGCCGCTGCCGAGTTCTGGCGAAACCTCGCGTAGCGGACCTCGCGCTAGAGAAACTACCTGGCGCGCTGTGCACCTCGACCGCTAGACCGGAACGGCGCCGCCCATTGTCGTGCGGTGCATCAGCCGCCGGTGCGGCAGATCGTAATCCTGGATCGCCCGATGCTGCACGGTGCAATTGTCCCACATCAACAGGTCGCCGCGCCGCCATTGGTGGCGATAGATGAAGGCCGGCTTGACGATATGCTCGGCCAGCGCGGCAATGAGCGCCGCGGCTTCCTCGGGGTCGATGCCCTCTATGGTGGTACAGTCGTCGCGCATGACGTAAAGGCATTTGCGCAGGGTGTAGGGATGCGTCCGGACGATCGGATGCGTGAGTGGCGGGTAGCGGTCGATCTCCGATTGCTTGGGCGGAAAGGCCCGCTTGCGGCCGCTGAAGTCGAACACCGCGCGACGGCCTTCGACGCGCTGCCGCAACTGTTCGGGCAAGGCGTCCCAAGCCGCGGCGGCGCTGGCGAATTCGGTATCTCCCAGGCTCAGGCCGAACAGGTCGGGAATTTCGAGCGCGTAGAGCATTGTCCCGCGAGGCGGCCGGGGCGCGTAGCACATATCGCTATGCCAGTTTTCGCCGGCGCGACGGACCCCGATCGGCTGGCCGCCCTCGGTGACGTTTGACACCACGACGATCTCCGGGCTGCCCGGCACGCTCCACCGTTCGCCGAAGATGTTGAATTCGATCTCGCCAAAGCGGCGCGTGAACGCAACCTGTTGCGGCGGCGTGATATCCTGGTCACGAAAGAAGATGATGCCGTATCGGTTGTACGCCTGCTCGATCGCGGCGAACGCGGTATCGTCAAGCGGTCTGGCGAGATTGACGCCGCGGATTTCGGCGCCGAGAGCGGCGCCGGTCGGAACGATCTCGATAGGCATCGGACCTCCTGGATGCGGTGACCGCCGCCGTTACTCAGCCGCCGTTGCAAGATCCGGGGAGCGCGTCGGCAGGAACCGATCGAGCACCTGTCCGGGGCCGGTATCGAGCTTCGCATAGCTGCGACCATCGAATACCCGCACCCCGTTCACGAAAACGCCATGCACCCCGACGGGGTCGCGGATCGTGCGCGGGCCGCCGCCCGGCAGATCGCTGACGCGGCGCGACGCCGAGATGCCGACCGTCGTGGGGTCGAACAGCATCAGATCGGCACAGGCCCCGACAGCGATCCGGCCGCGATCGGGGATGCCGTAGAGCCCGGCCTGGTGGCTGGTCAGGCGGCGCACGCCTTCCATCCGACAGCGCGATAACGCCGGCTTTGTGCTTGACCAGCGGCTCGACGCCGTCATCAACGGCATTGAAGAAACGGCCGATGAGCCCCGTGTCGAGATCTTCGTCGAGCCCGAGGTCGAGCAGAATGTCGAGCGGGTCGCGCCCGGCCTCGCGCGCGATATCCGCGATCGTACGGTCGGCGAGCCTGGTGTTCTCGGGCTTGACCGGCGCGGCGACGATGACGCGCTCCCAGTTGCCCTGGAACACCGTCCCCGGCTTAGGGTTGCGCAGATCGGCACGAAAGCTCTCGCGGAAGCTCGGGTCGCGGAACGCCGATTTCAGCTGCTCGCGGTCGTAGGCCTTGATCGGGTCGAACGCCGGATGGCTGTAGAACGGGTAGGCGCTCGCGAGCGTGAAGTCGAACGACAACGACCCCGCGCCCCGGCCCGCCCATGGCGCCGACCAACGCGTCGAATTCCGAGATGTCGCTTATCGTCGACGGCATGGGCACGCCGCCCCAGCCGGAATGGTTCAGCGAGTAGGAGGCGCCGAGGCCGATCGCGCCTTGGTCCATTGCCTCGGCGACGAGACGCTTCATCTCGGTCAATTCGGCGGCGGTGGGTTCCTTGCGGACCGAGGCGTCGTCGCCCATGACCGCGGTGCGCACGGCCGAATGCCCGACCAGCACACCGAGGTTCATGTATGGGCCGCGGCCCCGCAGCATGCGCATGTATTCGGCGAAAGACTGGAAGCGCCAATCGATTCCGGTGCGCAGCGCGTCGAGATCCATGCCTTCGACGACCGCCAGGTTGCGCATGATCAGGTCGCGCAGATGCGGCGGCGAGGGGACGATCCCGAAGCCGCAATTGCCGGTCACCACGGTGGTGACGCCGAGCGAGGGCGACGGCGACAGGGTCGGGTCCCAGGTGACCTGCGCGTCGTAATGCGTGTGCAGATCGATGATGCCCGGCATCAGCGTGAGGCCGCCGGCATCCACCACCTCGGCCGCATCGGCCGGGATCGCTCCTATCTGAGCGATCCGTCCATCCTTGACCGCAATGTCGGCAGAGATCGGATCATGCCTGAGGCCGTCGATAATCGTCGCGCC
>WNGO01001179.1_pt1 | contig 16717 bp, 12 predicted proteins | sample 5400511 | NCBI WGS metagenome assembly WNGO01 (sample SAMN13153380, study PRJNA577476) | soil metagenome | isolation source: 20 cm soil or saprolite under Garry oak tree replicate 2 | place: USA:California | collected 2016-06-15 | reverse complement strand
GACCCAGGTGATCCCGGAGACGCCGCGCAATGCCGAACCGCGCACCGGCATGTCGATGGGTGAGCACGCGGCGATCACCGCGCGCCAGTGGGCGATCACAAGGGAAGAGCAGGACCAGCTCGCGGTGGCGAGCCACCGAAATCTCGCGGCCGCCTGGAGCCGTGGCTTCTTCGACGACCTGGCCACGCCTTATCTCGGGTTGCAGAAGGATCAGAACATGCGGCCGGATGCCAGCACGGAATCGCTCGCGCGACTGAAGCCGGTCTTTGGGAAGGACGGGACCGCCACCATGACGGCCGGCAACTCGACGCCCCTCTCCGACGGCGCGGCCACCGTGTTGCTCAGCACCGATGCCTGGGCCAGCGACCGCCGCCTCCCGGTTCTCGCGCACGTCATCGATGCCGAAACCGCCGCCGTCGACTACGTCCACGGCGGCGAAGGCCTCCTCATGGCGCCCGCCTATGCGGTGCCTCGATTGCTGGAGCGCAACCGCCTCTCGTTGCAGGATTTCGATTTCTACGAGATCCACGAGGCGTTCGCTTCGACGGTGCTCGCGACGCTGAAAGCCTGGGAAGATCCGGCGTTCTCGCGGGACCGCCTGGGCTTGTCGAAGCCGCTCGGCCCCATCGACCGATCCCGCCTGAACGTGACCGGCTCTTCACTGGCCGCGGGCCATCCTTTCGGGGCGACCGGTGGACGCATCGTCGCCACCTTGGCCAAGCTCCTGGCCGAGAAAGGGTCCGGACGCGGGCTCATCTCGATCTGCGCCGCCGGCGGCCAGGGCGTCGTCGCCATCCTCGAAGCCGCATGAAGTTGCGAGTCCCCGGGCTTCCGGCTGCGACTCCGCTTCGCCGCTACTCGCCCGACCAGCCGCTCGTCGACCGCCCTGTCTTCATTGGCTCCGCCCCTGGGGCGCGGATTGACCTCCGATGGATTCCTCTCGCAGTTACATCTCACTCCCCCCTTGCGGGGGAGGGCCTGGGTGAAGGCTCTGGTCCCTGGTCCGCGATCGTCTTCGACGCCACCGGCATCACCGATGTCGCCGGCTTGTCGGAACTCCACGCGTTCACGTCTCCGGCGTTTCGGAATCTGCGTCCGTCCGGACGGCTGATCGTCCTGGGGACGCCGCCGGAGGACTGTTCCGATCCGGCCGCCGCGGCGGCTCAACGGGCGCTCGACGGATTTATCCGTTCCGCGGGAAAGGAGGCTCGATCCGGGTCGACCGCCAACCTTCTATATGTGGGTGCGGGCGCCGAGTCCGGCCTCGAGTCGACGCTGCGCTTTTTCCTCTCGGGTCGCTCGGCTTACGTCTCCGGCCAGGTCGTTCGGATTCGGCCCGCAACGCTGGCGCCGACCGCGGACTGGACGCGTCCCCTGAAGGATCGCGTTGCCGTCGTGACCGGTGCGGCCCGCGGTATCGGCGCGGCGATCGCACAGACACTGGCCAGGGATGGCGCCAGGGTCGTCGGCGTCGACATGCCGGCGGCCGGCGGCGCGCTTGCCGAGGTCGCCAACACGATCGGCGGGACCGCCTTCCAGGTCGACATCACCGCGGCCGATGCTCCGGAGCGCCTGGCGGATGTTCTCGAACAACGCCACGGCGGTGCCGATGTCTTCGTGCACAACGCGGGCATCACGCGCGACCGTTCGCTGGTCAACCTCACCGCTGAGAACTGGTCGAGCGTCCTGGCCGTCAACCTCGAGGCGCAGCTACGGATCAACGAGACCCTGCTCGCGCGGAACGTACTCCACCCCAACGCCCGCGTCATCTGTATTTCGTCTACCAGCGGCATCGCCGGCAATCGGGGGCAAACGAACTATGCGGCGAGCAAAGCCGGCATCATTGGCATGGTCCAGGCGATGGCCCCGGCGATGGCCAAGCGGGACATGACGATCAACGCCGTCGCTCCTGGCTTCATCGAGACCGCCATGACCAGGGCGATGCCCTTCGCGACGCGCGAGATCGGCCGCCGCATCAACAGCCTCAACCAGGGCGGCCTTCCGGTGGACGTCGCTGAAACGGTCGCCTGGCTGGGGCAGCCCGGAACGGCGGGCGTCAACGGCCAGGTCATCCGCGTCTGCGGCCAGAGCATCTTGGGCGCATGACGATCACGCATTTCGAGCAGCGACCCGGACTCGGTCGGCTCTACGTGAAGGCGATCACCAGCGCCCGCGGCCGGCACGGTGACCGGCTGCCCGACCTCACCATCGAGTTCCCGGCGGCGACGATCGATCGCGACCAGCTGGCGAGCTATGCCGACGTGTGCGGTTTCCGCCACTCGGACGTCCTGCCCGTGACCTACCCGCACGTGCTCGCGTTTCCGCTTGCCGTCAGCATCATGGTCGATCCCTCCTTCCCGTTCGCGCTACCCGGCCTCGTCCATGTCGCGAACCGGATCACCCAGAAGCGCGCGCTCCGTGCCGACGAGCGGCTGACACTCCGTGTTTCGGCAGCGGACCTGCGCGAGCATCCCCGCGGCCGGCAATTCGACATGAACACCGAGGCCTCCGTCAACGGCGAGCCCGTCTGGACCGAATCCAGCACGTATCTCCGCCGCACTGCATCACCCTCCCCCGCTCGCCGGGGAGGGCAGGGTGGGGGCTCTCCCCCCGCTCGCGCGGGAGGGCAGGGTGGGGGCTTTAATGCCATCTGGCGCATCCCTCGCGATGTGGGCCGGCGCTACGCCGCTGTTTCCGGCGACGTCAATCCAATCCATCTCAATCCCCTCGCCGCTCGCCTCTTCGGCTTTCGGCGCGCCATCGCGCACGGCATGTGGCTCAAAGCCCGCTGTCTCGCCGCCTTCGAAGGCCGATTGCCAGATGCGCTGACCGCGGAGGTTGAGTTCAAGTCGCCACTGCTGCTGCCGTCAACCGTGGGCTTCACCAGCCACCCGCAAGGGGAAGGCTGGACGTTCGCGGTTGCCGAAGCGCGTTCCGGCCGCCCGCACCTGAGCGGCTCCATTCAGCCTTCCTGAGTTAGCCTTTCGCGGAAATTTTCCTCCGCCGCTTGCGGGGAGGGAAATAAGAGTGGTAGCTGCAGGGCGTCGACAAGGCCCCACCCTACCCTTCCCCCGCAAGCGGGGGAGGGAAATAAGATCGGGTAGGTCAAGTTCAGCTAGTCTCTTTACGCCACGCGGGGTGATCCAGCAATGGTCTGTCCAAACTGTCAGGCGGAGAACCGACCGGGCCGCAAGTTTTGTGCGCAGTGCGGAAGTGCGCTGGCAGCGGCCTGTCCGTCGTGCGGCGCCGCCAACCAACCCGGCGAGCGTTTTTGTGGCGAGTGCGGCACCGCCCTTACCGGCGAGCCCGCGTTCCGCGCGGCTGCGGGCCAACCGGCTGTCCCCCCGGCCGCCGAGCGGCGCCTGGTGTCGGTGCTCTTCGCCGATCTGGTCGGGTTCACCTCCCTCTCCGATACGCGCGACCCGGAGGACGTGCGCGACCTTCTGACGCGCTACTTCGAGACCTCGCGCGAGGTCGTCGGGCGCTACGGGGGCACCGTCGATAAGTTCATCGGCGATGCGGTCGTCGCCGTTTGGGGCACCCCAACCGCCCACGAGGATGACGCCGAACGTGCCGTCCGCGCCGGCTTCGACCTTACCGACGCCGTCGCGGCGCTTGGCAAGCAGATGAACGGCACGACGCTGGCGCTCCGCGCAGCGGTTGGTTCCGGTCAGGCGGCGGTCGTGATCGGCGCGGCCGGCCAGGGGATGGTCGCCGGCGACCTCGTGAACACGGCGTCGCGCCTGCAGGCGGCAGCCCTACCGGGCGGCCTGCTCGTCGACGAGCGCACCTATCAGGCCAGCAACCGGTCGATCCTGTTCGAACCTGTCGGCGAGCAGAACCTGAAGGGGAAGGCGCTCCCGGTCCCCGCGTGGCGAGCCCTGCGGGTGGTCGCGGCCCGTCGCGGTGGCGGGCGCAGCGAGCGTCTCGAACCACCCTTTACCGGTCGAGACGAGGAGTTGCGTCTGCTAAAGGAGCTCTTCCACGCCACGGCTCGTGAGAAAAGGGCGCGGCTCATCTCCATCGTGGGTCAGGCGGGCATCGGCAAGTCTCGTCTCGTCTGGGAATTCCAGAAATACCTCGACGGGTTCGTGCAGGACATCTACTGGCACCAGGGCCGCTCTCCCGCCTACGGCGAGGGCGTGACCTTCTGGGCGCTGGGCGAGATGCTTCGTCGCCGCGCCCGCATCGCCGAAACGGACGATGCGCAGACCACCCGGCAGCGGCTCGAGGCCGCGGTCGCCGAGAACGTGCCCGACGAAAGCGAACGGCGCTGGCTTACGCCCCACCTCGCCGTCCTGCTCGGCATCGAAGAGGCGCCCCCAGGACAGAATGAGCAAGCGTTTGCCGCGTGGCGGGCGTTCTTCGAACGCGTGGCGCTGCGCGGTCCCACGGTCATGGTCTTCGAAGATCTCCACTGGGCGGACCAAGGCCTCTTCGATTTCATCGAGCACATGCTCCGATGGAGCCGCCAATTCCCGATCCTGATTGTCACCCTGGCGCGACCCGAGCTCCGTGAGCGACGGCCCGCGTGGGGTGTCGATCAACGCAACTACACCGGGCTCCACCTCGAGCCGCTGAATACCGGGGCCATGGCCCAACTGCTCGAGGGTCTGGTACCCGGTTTACCCAGAGCGGTGAGCCTGCAGATCGTCACGCGGGCGGAGGGCGTCCCGCTCTATGCCGTCGAAATCGTTCGCATGCTGTTAGACGACGGCCGCCTGATCGCCGAGGAAGGCCGGTACCGAATCGCGGGCAACATCGACGGCTTCGACGTGCCGGCTACACTCCACGCTCTCATCAATGCTCGATTGGATGCCTTGCCAGCCGACGAACGTTCCCTCCTCCAGGATGCGGCCGTCCTGGGTCAGCGCTTCACCATCGATGGACTCAGCGCTCTTCGATCCCAAACCGAGGAGAAGCTCACGCCGAGGCTTGATTCGCTGGTGCGAAGGGAGTTGCTGGTCTTCGACGCGGACCCGCGGTCGCCAGAGAGAGGGCAGTTCGGATTCACCCAGGCGGTGATTCGGGAGATCGCCTATGCGAGCCTTCCCAAGCGGGACCGGCGCGCACGGCACGAGCAAGTTGCGGTGTACCTGGAGTCCCTAGCCGATCCCGAGTTCGCGGGTATTATCGCCAGTCATTATTTGGCCGCGTATCAGGCGGCACCCGCTGGCCCCGAGGCAGAGGCACTGAAAGCAAAAGCCCGAGACTCGGTGCACAATGCCGCTTTACGCGCGGCGGCGCTTTTCTCCCACGGCCAGGCCGTCACCTACCTGGAGCAGGCGCTTGCCATCACGGACAATGAAGCCCAGCAACTGCAATTCTGGCGCCTGGCGGCCATCTCGGCCGAGGCAAACGCCCAGCTTGAGATCGCCGAAGCCTATCTGCAGCGCGTGATCGACCTCTGTCGGGACCGCGATGACCACATCGGTGCGGCGGACGCGATGGCAACCGTCGCTCGCATCGCCAATTACTCCGGACAGCCCGAGCGGGCGATGACGATCCTGGAGGAAGCCCGCTCCGAGACGCTTGGGCAGGACACTGGAGCAGTGGCGGCTCGGATCACCGCTGAGATGGCGAGGAGCTATTTCCTGCACAGCGAGCCCCGCCGGGCGATCGAATGGGCCGAGAAGGCCCTCCAGGCGGCGGGGCCGCTCGACCTCCTCCCCGTGATTGCGGATGCGCTCATCACCAGGGGATCCGCGCTCGCGGATGTTGACGGGCGGTTTCGGGAAGGTAACGCCCACCTCTGGGGAGCGCTCCCGCTCGCCCAGGCCCACGGGCTGACCGCCTCCGAGTTCCGCGCCCGCAATAACCTTTCCACCTACTACTCGTTGGACGACAACCGCGTCGCTTTGACGGTCGCACGTGACGGCCTCGACCTCATGCGCAAACTTGGCGAGCGCCAGTGGGCGATCGGCCTCGCGGTTAAGTGTGCAACTGCCGCCCTCGAGACGGGCGACTGGGATTGGGCCCTCGAGGTCATTGCCGAGTTCGATCAAAGTGATGTCCAGCCTTACGGCCGGGTCAACCTGATCGCGAGTCGTGCGGTCATCAATGGCTGGCGAGGAAACTGGGAGGCGGACGCCGCAGACCTGGAAGCCGTCGAGCAGCTGATGACTGGCTGGACGGACCCGCAGTGGAAGGCGCTGCCCACGTACGTTGGCCTGCACCGATCGCTGGCGGCGGGAGAGCTTGAGCAGGCCTATCAGTTCGCGATGCAGGGTCTTGAGGTGGCCCCCGGCGACATCCTGGTAACGACCTACCACACGGTCTTCGCGGCCAGAGCCGCGCTCTGGATGAAGGATCGCGCGCGCATGGCCGAGGCGCTTAACAAGGTCGATGGGGTGCAGGTCCGCGGCGGGTGGGTCGACACGATGCGGCAGACGCTGCATGCCGGGCTGCTCGCGCTGGAGGGACGGGCCGACGAGGCGGCTCAACGCTATGTCGCGGCGGGCAAGGGCTGGCGCGAACTCGAAGCCTGGTTCCAGCTGGCGCTGTCGCAGTTCGACTACGCCGCGACGATCGGGACCAACCATCCCGATGCGAAGGCCGCCGCCGACGAAGCCCGCGAGATCTTCACGCGCCTGGGGGCGAAGCCGATGCTCGCGCGCCTGGAGAAGATCGGAACCTCCACCCTACCCTCCCCCGCAAGCGGGCAAGGGAAATCGACGGGTTCTTACTCCAAGTAGTCTTTGAGCTTCTGGCTGCGACTCGGATGCCGCAGCTTGCGCAGTGCCTTGGCCTCGATCTGACGGATGCGCTCGCGGGTGACGCCGAAGCGCTTCCCCACTTCTTCCAGCGTCCGCTCATGGCCCTCCAGCAGTCCGAACCGAAGCTGCAGCACCCGGCGCTCGCGCGGCTTGAGGGTGTCGAGAATGAGATCCACCTCGGTCCGCAACATCGTCAGGGCAGCCGCCTCGGCAGGTGAGATCGCCGCCGCGTCCGAAACGAAGTCGCCCAGGTTGGAGTCATCTTCCTCGCCGATCGGCGTCTCCAGGGAGACGGGGTTCTGCGCGATTTGCTCGATTTCCCTGACCCGGCCGGCACTCATCTCCAGTTCCTTGCCTATTTCCTCGTCGGTGGGCTCGCGGCCAAGGTCTTGTTGCAGCTGCCGTCTGGCGCGAGACAGCTTGTTGATTACCTCGACCATATGCACCGGAACGCGGATGGCGCGCGCCTGGTCGGCGATCGCCCGGGTGATCGCCTGTCGGATCCACCAGGTCGCGTAGGTAGAGAACTTGAATCCGCGGTGATAGTCGAATTTATCGACCGCCCGCATCAGGCCGAGGTTGCCTTCCTGAATCAAATCGAGCAGAGACATGCCGCGCCCCGCATACCTCTTGGCAATGGCAACGACGAGGCGGAGATTGGCTTCCGCCAGCCGATCTTTGGCGAAGGCGTCGCGAGCCTCGATCGCCTTGGCAAGGACAACCTCTTGCTCGGCCTTGAGCAGGGCGAACCGGCCAATCTCTTTCAGGTACATCCGGATCGGATCGTCGATCGGCGCCGAGTCCATCTCCGCGGTCTCGGCAATCAACTCGTCATCCAGCTCGTCGTCCCGCAGATCCTTCTCACCGTCAGCGACTGGGATCCCCATTTGCTGGAAGACCTCTGACACCTGAATCAGTTCGTCGGGATCAAGCTGGGTGCCGGATAGGCCGGCCAGGATATCGTCCGGGCTGAGGCGCCCCTGGTCCTTGCCCTTGATGATCAAGGCCTCGGCGGCCAGGACCATCAGGTCGACGCCGCGTTGCGGCTTCCCCACGCTCTCCCCCAGGTCTTTTACTCGAGGTAGTCTTTCAGTTTCTTGCTGCGGCTCGGGTGGCGGAGCTTCCGCAACGCCTTCGCCTCGATCTGGCGGATGCGCTCGCGCGTGACGCCGAACCGCTTCCCCACTTCTTCCAGCGTCCGCTGGTGCCCGTCGATCAATCCAAAGCGCAACTGCAGCACGCGCCGTTCGCGCGGTGTCAGCGTATCGAGGATGTCTTCCACCTCCGTGCGCAGCATCGTCAGCGAGGCGGCATCCGAGGGCGAGGTCGCGTCCTTGTCCTCGACGAAGTCGCCAAGGTGCGAATCTTCCTCCTCGCCGATCGGGGTCTCCAGCGAGACCGGGTCCTGGGAGACCTTGACGATCTCGCGAACCTTCTCGGCGGAGATGCCCATCTCGTCGCCGATCTCCTGGTCGGTGGGCTCGCGTCCCAGCTCCTGCAATAGCCGGCGGGATACCCGGACCAGCTTGTTGATGGTCTCCACCATGTGCACCGGGATGCGGATGGTGCGCGCCTGGTCGGCAATCGCGCGGGTGATCGCCTGCCGGATCCACCAAGTCGCGTAGGTGGAGAACTTGTACCCCTTGTGGTAGTCGAACTTCTCGACCGCCCGGATCAGGCCCATGTTGCCTTCCTGGATCAGGTCGAGGAACGACATGCCGCGCCCGATGTACTTCTTGGCGATCGAGACCACCAGCCGGAGGTTGGCCTCGGTCAGCTTGTGCTTGGAGTCGTCGTCGCCCGCCTCGATCGCCTTGGCCAGGGTGACCTCCTGCTCCGCCTTGAGCAGCGCCACCCGCCCGATCTCCTTGAGATACATCCGGACCGGGTCGTCGAGCGAAACCGAGTCCATTGCTTCGATCGTGGCAATCAGGTCATCGTCGATCTCGACGACTTCCTCGAAGTCCTTCTCCCCGTCCGAAACCTCGACCCCCATGTCCCGGAACACGTTGAAGATCCGGAAGAGCTGGTCGGGGTCGAGCTCGACGTCGGGGAAGCCGGCAAGGATGTCGTCGGGGCTGAGGAATCCCTGTTCCTTGCCTTTGACAATCAGGGCCTCGGCGGCCAGCACCATCGGGTCTTCTGAGCGCTTGAGCTTCCCGCCCCCGGGCGCCGCCGCCTTCTTGGGCGTGGGGGCGTCTTTGAGGTTAGCCTTGGCCATGTCTCATTTCCAGCCGTCCCGGCCATCCTCCGGTGAGATCCAGAATCGCGTCCACTTCCTCGACGCTGACCGTCGCCAGGATCCTTTTCCAGGTGTCGTGATCGCCGGCCTTGATTGCCCTGGCCATCGCCTCCGCCTGCTCGGCCGTTGGCGGCCGTCCGATCCCCACCACCCGCAGGATCTGTGGCTTCTGGAGCGGGGCGGCGATCTCCCTGTCCGTGACCTCGATCCCCATGTCCCCGAATACGCTGAAGATACGGAACAGCTGGTCGGGGTCTAGCTCGACATGTGGGAAGCAGGCCAGGATGTCGGTCGGGCGAAGGAATCCCTGCTTCTTGCCTTTGTCTATTAGCGTCTCCACTGCCAGGTCCGAGGGCATGACGGCGCCCTTGAGGTTAGCCTTGGCCATGTCTTAAATCTTTGAGTGCGTCGAGCTGGTGCGCCAAGCGGTCATTCTCCTGCATGAGCGTAACGAGCCGAGACTCATCCCCTGTCGCGCGCGCGGCACGCATCTCAGCCACTAAGGCTTTCAACCGTCGTTGGGCGGCGTTTATTTTAAGTGTTTGGAGACACTGCTCCAGGCTCTGCCGCAGGGCCGCCTCCGAGCCGCTCTCGAGCTCCGGGTATTTGGCCATGGCGACCGCCGAAATCAGCCCCTGCTCGTCCGGCGCGAACTCGGCGAGGCGATCGGTCGGCCGGACCGTTGCCTCAGCATCAACCATCTGTTGCAGCCTAGCGAAAACCCGCTCGTACGCCGGCGCGGAGAAGCTAACCGCCTGCAGCTCACCGGCGATCTCCGGAACTAGATCCGGCCGCTCGATGAGCAGCCCCAAGAGGTATCCCTCGTCCCTGGAAGAGCCCCCACCCTGCCCTCCCCCAAAGGGGGAGGGAAATTTGTCCGCTGCAGGGAGCGGTCCCGACTGGGAGGGAAACTTGGCGGGTCCCGCCGGAAATTTGGCTCCCGACTTCAACGCCTGGACATCGCGAAGCAGGGCAGCTGGCTCAATGCGTAGCCATCCTGCGGCCTGCTGGGCATAGATTTCCAGCACGGACGCCTCCGGGATCTTCGCCAGCACGGGAATCACCAATTCGGCGCCGCGGCGGCGCTCGCGGGCGTCGGTGAGATCGAGGCTGGCCAGCGCCTGGCGCAGCAGGTACTCCCACTCGGGGAGGGCGTGCTCCCGCAGGTTGGGCCAACCGTCCGGATTGGCCCGCAGGAAGTCGTCCGGATCCTTCCCCTGCGGCACCCGCACAACCTTTATATATATGCCGGACTTGGTGGCGAGCTCGATCGCCCGCTGAGTGGCGTTCATCCCGGCGTCATCCCGGTCGAACGCCAGCAGGAGTTCCTGGGTCTCGCGCTTCAGGAGCCGCACCTGGTGATCACCCAGAGCCGTCCCCGAGGTGGTGACCACGTTGGTCACGCCCGCCTGCCAGGCGGTGATGGCGTCGAAGTACCCCTCCATCAGCACGGCGTGCTTCAACTCGTGGATCGACTTGCGCGCTCGATGCAGGTTGAAGAGCGTCCGGCCCTTGTCATAGAGGGCAGTCTGCGACGTATTCAGGTACTTGGGCTGGGCGGTGTCGTCGATCACCCGGCCACCGAAGGCGACCAGTTCGCCATGCTCGTCGTGGATCGGGATGATGATCCGCTGGCGGAAGCGGTCCCAGAGCTCCCCTCCCCCATCCGGCTTGATCGCGAGTCCCGCTTCCTGCATCTGGCCGTCGGTCGCCCCGTGCTTGCGCAGGAAACGGACCAGGTTGTCCTTGCGCTGCCCCGCCGGCGCGAAGCCGAGCTGGAACTCGGTCATGGAGGCGCGGGTGACGCCGCGCGACTCGAGCTGGATCAAGGCCCGCTGTCCGGCGGGATTCTCCAGCAGGATGTGGTGGAAATACTGGGCCGCGAGCAAGTTCAACTTCGAAATCGTCCGTTTCAGCTCGCGTTGACGGCCGGCGCCCGGCGATTCCTCGAGGATGACGCCGGTCTTCTCGGCCAGCAGGCGCAGGGCGCCGCGGAAGTCGACGTGCTCGATGTCCTGGATGAAGGTGAAGTGGTCGCCGCCCTTCTGGCAGCCGTAGCAATGCCACAGTTGCTTTTCCGGCGATACATATAAGGATGGAGTCTTCTCCTGGTGGAAGGGGCACAGCCCCTTCAGGTCCCGCCCGGCTTTTTGCAGCCGCAAGTGTTCCGAGATGAGGTCCACCAGGTCCAGACGATCCTTGATCTCCTGGACGGCATCCTGTTTCACCTGCGGCATTTGGGCAAGCTTACTGTTCCAGCAAAAGCTCTTGACTTCCCTTTGAGTTGGGCTGAAGCTTGTCACGCTGTGGGGGGCCGATGGCTCAATGTGGTGAGCGGAATCCTCGGCATTGCCGGGGGGCTGCTCGTCATTCCCGCGTGCTTGCTGCCCTTCGCCTACTTCGCCTCGGGATCCCCTTCCATCTTCAACCCTGGGGACCCCACCAGCCTCTGGTTCGCGCTCGAGCCGGGCGCGGTGATCGTGGTCGCGATTGCCATCGGCATCATGCTCGCCGTTTCGACGCAACGCACCCTTCAGATTGTCGCCGGATCCATCCTCCTGGGAATCGGCGTCCAGACATTCTTCCTTTTCGTTGGCTATACAGGGTACGGTCTCGGCGCGAGCGAAAGGCCCGGTGCGACGAGCAGCGTCATCGGCATCGTGGGCGCGATTTGCCTGACAACGGGTGGGCTGCTGGCGGCGGTTCGCGCGGGGTGGTTGGACCGGCCGTCTATCCCAGAGTCTTCCTCGTAGCGAACTTGAACCGGGAGGCTCGAAGACCAGCCAGCGCGGCCGCGACTGGCAACGACTCCCGACGGGCGTACGATGGCCTGACACAAGGAGGTGGTAACGATGGCGAAGTTTGCGGTGATTGGCGGCTACACGGCGGAAGCCTGGTCGAAGATGATCGACAACCCGGGCGATCGAGTGGCCGCCGTGCAAAAGGTGGCGCAGGCCGCCGGCGGCAAGCTGGAGCAGTTCTTTTGGAGCTTCGGCGATGACGACTACCTGGCGATCATCGACGCACCCGACGACATCTCCGCGGCCGCGGTATCGATTGCGGTCGGCAGCTCAGGATCGCTGCGCAACCTGCGGACCATCAGGCTGATCACGCCCGAGGAGGGCCGGCAGGTGCTCGAGAAGGCGAAGGCCGCCAAGGCCGCCTACTCGCCACCCGGCGCGAAGGCCGCCGCGGGCGTCCGCTAGCCGGTCCGATTCGAGGGGCGGTCCCCACCGGCCGCCCTCTCCCCTCCAATCTCCGAAAGTTGCCTCAAGCCGCCCGCTGAGACTACGGTGAGGGAAGCGAGCTTATCGGAGCGCGAATTTCGATGTGGGTTCAAGGAGGGCGAGTATGAAGCGACTGGTGATGATCGGATCGGCGATCGCCGCACTGGCGTGGGGCTCGGTGGCCGCCTATGCGAGTACGACGACAGTGACCACGGCGAGCCCCTGGGCCTATGCCTGCGGCCACACCACGTTCGGCACTCCGGCGGCGACGAAAGAAGACACACCCGGCACGAACGACTGCAAGTCGACCGACGTGGCCGGGACGGCGAACGCGGCGCTGGTGTCTGGCACGCTGACGCTGAGCAAGCTCTGCGGCGAAGCCGACTCCGCAAAATGCACCGCGGACGACCTCGCCTCGGGCGCAACCGTCAAGGGGCTGACCACGCTGACCTCGGCGAGCTGGGACGTGGCCCCGGGTAGCTACTGCCAGGCTGGCGCGCCACGGCTCAATGTCGTCACGACCGATGGCAAGATCCACTTCTTCGGCTGCGCGGCCAACAGGACCGGGAACCACGTCGACTTGAAGCTCGACGCGGCGGGCGACGGCAGTGGCAATGGCGGGATTGTCGGCAAGACGGTGACGTCCATCGACATCGTGCAGGACGAAACCGGCACCGCCATCCTGAGCAACCTCTCCTTCACGGGCACCGCCGCGGTGACGGCGACGCCGACACCATCGCCGGCCGCCGCACCGACGACTCCGACGCTCGCCACGACGGGTGGCGGCGTGCCGCTCTGGCCGATTGGTCTTTTGCTGGCTGCCCTCGGGCTCGCCGGCCTCACGATTCGGCGCCGCACCGCCTGACGGCATTTGGGGGAGGCCTCTGCCTCCCCCATCGTTAGCTTCTTGCTATTCGGATCGTCGGCACGCGCCCGTCAGGCGCGAGGCGCTTCCAGGATCACAACGGTCCCACGGTTGGGTGCGCTCTGGATGTCGAACACGCCGCCGACGCGCGCCAGCCGCTCGGCGCAACCGATCAGGCCCAGGCCACGGCCATCCCGGGTCGGCCGGGCCTCCTGCAGACGGAAGCCGATGCCGTTGTCCTGGATCGTGACTCTGATCCGACCCTCCGGGTATTCGACCCGAATGCGCGCGCAATCCGCGGCCGCATGCCGGACGATGTTGGTCACCCCTTCCTTGATCACGTTGGCGATCTCGCGCAGGGTCCTGGCCGCGACCCGGCCCTCGACCCGTTCCTCGGTCCAGCTCAAGCGGCACTGCGCCCCGCGCAGCAGCGTGTCGGCAAAGGCACGCGCCTCTTCCAGCGGACCGACCCCCCGTTCCAGATGCCGGAAGCCAAAGGCGAGGGTCCGCGCGCCGTTGAGGGCGTCGCTGGTCGCCTGCTCCAGCACTTTCAGCGCTTCAGGGCCGGCGTTGCCGTCGGCGATCGCGCAGCGAATCTGCACCAGGACCACGCTCAGCGCTTGCCCAATTTCGTCGTGCACGTCGCGGGCGAGCCGCTGGCGTTCCACGGTCAGCCGACGCTGGCGCCGGCGGTCACCCAACCGCTCATACTCCAGCCGCCGCGAGATCCGCATGATGTGCGCGATCCGGCTGGCGACCAGTTCCAGGAGGGCGATGCGCTCCGGTGTCAGCGGCCCGCAGCGAGACTCGCGCTCTTCACCCAGGATCAACACGCCCTGGGTGCGTGGACCGGCAACGAATGGGATGAGGACGCCGGTCCTGGTGGTTGGTGTAAACAGCGCCAGCCGCTCCGGTTCGGATGCGACGTCGCCCTGGCTGAAGGTAAGGACGACCGCGCGTCGTTCGTCGAGCGCCTCGGCGCAGCGGCGGAGCTGCGCCAGCGTCCACCTGGACCCTGCGCGGCGCGGGGGACGATGCCCGCCACCGGCCCGGATCGTGATCGCCTGGCGCGCATCGCGGATCGCGATCTGGCAATAGCTCGCATCCAGCGACTCCCCCACCGAGCGCGCGATCTCCCGGTAGGTCGGCGGCAGGCGTAGCGCCCGATCGAGCGCGAGGGCGTTCTCCAGTGTCCGGCTGACCTCATTGAACATCCGGCGCAGGCTGCTGAGTCGCAGTTCGTGGCTGCGGGCCTGGATCGCTAACGACGCGCCCAGCTCGACGCGCTCAAGGTCGGAATCGTCAAGGCTTCCCGCGGCACAACTGGCCAGGCCGATGGTGCCCACGATCTCGTTGCGCTGCCGGACCGGCACGACGGTGGCGGACAGGATACCGCGAGACCGGCACCAGAGCGCCCACGCCCCGGTCCGCGTGGCCCGGCTGATGGTCAGCGGGCTGCGTGGCGGCTCCGGAAATTCACCAATCGTGGATGGCTGCAGCGGCGACATCCGATCCCGTGCGATGACGACGCTCGGGCTGCCGTCCTCCCACGCCAGCCAGGCCAGGTCCGCGGAGGACGGCTCGAGTAGCGCTTGCACCAGGACCTGGTGAGGGCTGCGGACAACGGGCTCGTCGAGCCGATCGAGAGCCCGATCGTCGAACACAGGCGTCTCGAACCAGCGCGTGACGCGCGGAGCAACGATAACCGGAGAGTCCGTAAGGTCAGGAGCGATTTCCGGGACGATGTTGAGCATTTGGAAAGTCTGCAGCCAAAATACTACCGATTCATGATGTCGTCTATGCCAATTGGCACAAACGCCGTGTGCTATTCGGCACCCCGTCTTGACATCCAAGGGCGGGGCCTATCATGCCGATCATGGACTCGGTCGCGCTCCTCTCCCGCACGGTCTTGTTCCAGGGAATCCCGGCGGAGGCACTCGAGCCTCTGGCGCCCGCGATCAGCGAGCGCAGCTACACGGCGGGGTCCTACATCTTCCACGAGGGTGACCCGGCCACGGTCCTCTACATCATCGTTCGGGGACAGGTGAAGATCTCGCGATTGGGGAGCGGCGGCGCGGAAGCGGTCTTCACCGTGCTCCTTCCCGGGGACAGCTTCGGTGAACTGACCATCTTCGAGGATCAGCCGGTGCGCACCATGGATGCCGAGGCGATGGTGCCGACGCGATGCGTGGTCCTGGAGCGGCAGGCATTGATGGCCTTTCTCGAGCAGAACCCGCAGGCGGTCAGGCATCTGATCAAGGTGCTCATCGGCCACATCCGGCGCATGGACGCGACCTTTTCGGAAGCGGCCTTCCTCGACGTACCCGGTCGCGTCGCCCGCAAGCTCCTCGACCTGGCCGCCGCCCACGGCCACAAGACGCCTGATGGTATCCGGATCGAGATGCGCCTGACCCAACGGACGCTGGCAGGCATGGTCGCGGCCAGCCGCGAGAACGTCAATCGCGCCCTCTCTCGGCTTGCGGCCCGAGGCGACATCGTTCAGCGGGCCGGCTACATCACGGTCGTCCGTCCGGCCGAGTTGCGGAAACGCGCCTAAGCTAAAGCGATGCGGGCGCGCAAGCAGCCGGGGCCGAGCCGTTCAGCGCGCCTGACCTGCCCGGCGTGCGGCGCACGGTTGCGGCCGGCACACCGGTTCTGTCCGAACTGCGGGGCGCCGGTCTCACCCACGACGGCGCAACCGCCGGGGTCACCCGCGACGCCGCGCGGCAGCGGCCTCCAGGTCTCACCCGGGACCGCGGTGCAGGAAGACCGCCGGCTGGTCTCGGTGCTCTTTGCCGATCTGTCGGGGTCGACCCCGCTCGGGGAACGGCTTGATCCAGAAGACCTTCGGCGGATCCTCGGCGCGTTCTTCGCCGCGCTGGTGCGCCCCATTCAACGTTATGAAGGAACCGTCGAGAAGTACATGGGTGATGCGGTCATGGCGGTTTTTGGGGCGCCGGTCTCGCACGAGGACGACGCCGAGCGCACCGTGCGGGCCGCCCTGGAAATGCAACGCGCGCTGACCCTGCTCAACGATTGGCTCGAACGCGAGCACGGCCTGCGGCTTGCGCTGCGGGTTGGCATCTCCAGCGGTGAAGTGGTGAGCGGCCTGCTGGCGAACGATGTGCAGTCGGCCTATACCGTGGTGGGCGACGCGGTCAACACCGCGCAGCGGCTCGAGTCGATCGCGACCCCGGGCGCGATCGTGGTGGGCCCGACGACCTACCGGCTGGCCGCCCGCGCCTTCGAGTTCGAACCGCTGGGAGCGATGGCGCTCAAGGGGAAGGCGCAAGCGGTAAAGGCGTATCGGGTGGTTCGCTCGAAAGACGACGCCGTCGCGGATGGTTCAACACCCCTGGTCGGGCGCAGCGCCGAGCTCGCCCTCCTGCGCCAGGCGCTGGCCAGGGCGGTGCTCGGCCAGGGCCGCGCCCTGACCGTGGCGGGCGAGGCGGGGATCGGCAAAAGCCGCCTGATCGCGGAGTTCTTGACGGGCCTCGGCACCGGCGTCGACCGCTGGATGGCGCGAGGCCGCTCTTACGATCGGCAGACAGCCTACGCGGTGCTGGCCAGCCTGCTTCGAAGCGCGTTCGGCATCCGGCAGGCGGACGAAGAACCGGTCGCGCGAGCCGGCATCGAAGGGCGGGTGCGCGAGCTGGGCCTGGACCTC
>WNGO01001178.1_pt1 | contig 16719 bp, 22 predicted proteins | sample 5400511 | NCBI WGS metagenome assembly WNGO01 (sample SAMN13153380, study PRJNA577476) | soil metagenome | isolation source: 20 cm soil or saprolite under Garry oak tree replicate 2 | place: USA:California | collected 2016-06-15 | reverse complement strand
GCTGCGACGTACAGTGCCCGTTCGTGGGATGCTGCTAAATGGAGTTGTCGTTGCATAACGAATGGGGGTAGAGAACCGATGGGCATTCGGAATGGGTGTACTTTGGACTTTCCCGCCCAAGTGACCGAGAATGGATTGACCGAGCTGTGGAGGGGGAATCCTGACAGGGTTTGGTGTCTTTGCATAACTCCGTGAATGTTGGTCATGAGGGCTTCCTGAATCGACGACGTTGAATGCCTCCGCCGGTGGACCCCATGAAAATCCGATGAATGCAGCATGATCAGAAGAGGATGATGCCTCGGATACACTGCGCTGCAGCAACGATATGCCGAGAGAAGTAGAAGGAAGTGACGATGACTGGAATAGCGCAGAGAACGCAAAGCCTTGTGAAAGCGATGCGTCCATTTCAGGTGGCTCTTCCACTTGACCAGGAATGAATGGCTCTGTATAACTAAATTGAGGAAGATGGAGATCAGCTGGTGCCGGAACTGTAAGCAAGATAATGAGCTTGCCAAATCAGGTATGTTTGCATATTCACCACTTACGGGAGGGCAATGCGTCCCAATCAACTCCATCAAAGACAGGATGCTCCTTGATATCCATCACATCTGTGCGTCCGAGGCGGAGATCGGCATGCGTCAGTAACCTATTGATAATGAGCATAGAGACGGAATGTAAGAGTTAGTCTATTACCGGCTAACGAAGTCCTGGTATTCGCGACTTAAACCCGCTTTCTTATCAAATTTTAAGCTTCTCTACGTGCTAATCAATGAGCATTATGATTCAAGGTCAAAAAGCAAAGAACAAACCTCATGGTTGCTTATCTTCAGATAAGTCTGGCGGATGTCATTGGCGAAGAAAGGCGCGACTCCATATGCTAGTTCATATATCATCGCACCAAGACTCCACCAATCTGTCTCTAAACCGTAAGCGTCGGTTCCATCCTCAGCGCGCCGCCTGGAAGCATTTCCCGTGTCATCTTCATCATCAAGCTCTAGAGCCACCAAAGCTTCTTCATGTGCCTGGAGGATTTCAGGGGAGATGTAATCGCACGTTCCACATGGAACGATGCAATATCGCTTTGGTAGTCTCCGACTCCCGTCAGGCCCTGGGGGCAGCAAGGGAGCAGCGGATCCGAAATCGATGAGAAGAACGTGGGCATTTGTTGTGAGGACAAAGTTGTGTGGCTTGATGTCCCTTGTACGTTGTATTCAGTGTTTGATGACGAGAGACCGAAAACGCGTGCCGTACCTATGGACGAACCCTTGAGAATGACACCAGTGGATTGCGCTGACAATCTGCGGCGTCCACCATCTCAAATCATTCTCCAGAACCTTTCCATCGTGAGGACTCGATTCCAAAAGATCCCAAAGAGTGCCACCTTGAGCGTAGTCCATGATCAGATTTAGATGCGTCGGCGTTTGGAAGGCGCAAAGAAGTTGCGGTGCCCATTCAGCGGCCCCCTTGCGGGCCTGAAGAAGGATATTGCGCTCGAAGAGGGGAAAACATTGCTAAAATACATATCAGCTTCATTACGAGGGATTGGTAATGACGCACATCTCGGTTCCGAAGAGCCACCCGCTTTTCGATAGATTTGCGCACGTAGACACGCCTGTCGAAGCGACAGGTGACCAAGTCAATCTTACGTTGGGAAAGGGTAAGTCCGATAAACTTTTTATAATGCGGACGAGGACGTACCACGCCAAACTGGCCGCAATCTAAAGTACCTATCAAGCTAAGATCTTTATCCTGGAAGCGTAGCGAATCTATTTCTGTAGTACGAGCTGTTGTGTTTTGAGCTTTATGAATGCTTATAAGGACCTGCTACACTCACAAGTCTTCCCTATGACGTTTTGACCATGGAGCAAGCGGTCGAGGGCTAGGCCATCTGCATCCTCGTCGCCTTCGCTGTTCAAGAGATGGGAAAGGCATTGTTTGCGTTGGATCCATGAGACAGACATGCATTAGGTTCAGGGCGTTAAACGACGGGTATCTAGGAAAAGAGGGAGGGTATCCGCGCGAATTGAACAAAAGATGCGGCGCTAAGCGGCGAGCGTCGCATTTGTTGCAGTTATGTTGGGGCTTCTTCGACAAACATGCGCACTCACTTATACTCGTCACACTTGGTCAGCGTGTTCCCACGTCCTTATCTTTCATCTGCACTGCCGTCATGGTTCTGTCGTCTCCAACAACCACTCGCAAACGTGCCTTATCAGACAGTTCTGATATTAATGAGAGAGACCGGAAGAAAGCTAACATTTGGGTGGATGATAGCCACGGGCCAATGCCATTGGTCATGCCACATCAGGAAAAATATGAGTTTGACTTACTGTACTTTTTGTCTTATATAAGTAACAAAAGTGCAATTCAAGGTTGTCGACCATGTCCTTATTTTTTGACTTGTATAAGTCAGATAAGGCACCCCCCCCCACTTTTCGCACTCTTAAACGACCTTTTTAACTTTTTAACTTATAAGTGTAGCGTCCCAAAAATCAACCCACGCACCCGTACTGAACTTAAAAGTGGACTTTAAGGCCTTTTCCATGCCTTTCTGCCAAATTTCCCAATCCTTTTAAACCACATTTTGATGCCCTTCCTGCTGTCTTCAGCACTTATTCAACTTTTCCTCACTTTGCTTTGACTTTTTCAAGCCAATTTCAGTATCCTTTGCTATGCCACCTGCAACTTACTGACGACTTTTGCCTTACCTTCAGCACCCTTCTGGCATCTTTCGTACACTTGTTGTCAACTTTCTCCATACTTTTGTGAGACTTTTTAGCAGCTTTGTGTCTTTTTTCTAGCTTTCCTGAGACCATGTCAACCTTATTTGACTTTCCTTTCCTGTCAATGCTTTCATATGATATACATTGCGATCAGTCAATGATAAGTGTATAAGTCATAATAAAAGGATCCCATTTGCTGTCGAAAATTATTTCATACATTAGGTCAAGTGGATACGATCAATACAGGCATCAGCAACAGCTATGTCAGATCATTGTCAGCAACAGGCCAGTGATAAGCAAATAGGATGGACATACCTTTTCATACCACACCCAAAACATCGCCCGTTCTTGGTCAAAACGTTGAGCGGCCGCAAAGGTGTAGAAACCAAAGCGGGTGAAGTGGAGCGCTTGACAGAAATGGGTGGAGTGGCGTGGCGCACCGAATTTGATGTAGCTATAGGCGGAGGTGGTGGCTTTCGCGGCGGCAAAGGAGGAGATTTGGTCGATGATGGATCAGTGTTGTTACCCATTTTTGCGAATGGATTGTGTGATTGAGATTGAGCGCTCGACTTGAACGGGTCCACGCATAGCATGGGGTGTTGTGGCAGTGCTCGTGGATATGACATGGAGTGCCCGTCAAGATTGAGGAAGTTGGTGAATGGGTTGAGGTTGAGGTTTCCTCGGATGTAGAGGCGGGTGACAGTTGTGATTGCGAAACGGATTTGGAGGAACTGGGATCGTGGTGGGTGTGATGCCGTGATGGTGGTGGTGGCGGTAATGGCGAGTTAGAAAGGGTCTCTGACCCTGGATGCGCTACCCACTGTGAGTACTCCGTTACCCAAACAGAGCTTGACTGCTCACCTTGCACAAACGCAAGAGATCTATCCACTTGCTTTCCATTATCGACATGCACCACCAATCTCAATGCAGCCAAAAACTGTGCGCCCGAAAACAAATCAGAGTGCGAAAAAAACTTGAGAATAGTGTCGATAGTCGAAGCCGGGATGTGAGCTTATCTTCCGCGCAACCAGGCTCTGGCTTCTCGCACGCCAATGGAGATTCGTTCGTAGTCAGCGTCATCGTCCGCAATGTCAGCGAGACTGGAGGTGTAATAGTCTTCAGCGTTGTTGAGGGCGGAAGCATGAAGCGCGAGCTGCCTCATCGCGACGGTGGTCGACGATCGGGGCATCACATGCTCATTGGATGCGGACATATTCGAGCAGGTGTCAATGGGTGGGCACAACTGCTAGTGTGGCGCAATATTGGACCAGATCCGAGTGGTGCGAGTGATTGCATGATTGGACAAATTGCATGCTGGGCGCGTGTGGCGGGAGTCGAGTTTGGTGGATTTGAAGTATCAGTCTGCGGAGTCTCCACAGCATTTGCAGAGGTTGTATATAGAATGCAGGGAGAAAGTAGATGTGGCGAGGACAACAGTGAACCTCGTTGGAGGCTATTCGAGTGAGTGGGACTCATGGGAGCGTCTATGTCTGAAGATATTGACGAGGACTTTTCCCTTGATGTCATTCCCTTCATCCTCTTTTACTGAAAAGGACTCCCCTCTCGTCGGAAATGGAAACACTTCGAAAGTCATGAAAACAGAAGAAACAATCAAGATTCAAGAAGGTACTTGCCTCGTCGCTTGTGCGCGCCCACGTGTCACATGACCATCGGCTACCAGTAGAACTGGAGTAGAACCCGCCGGGACGATGTCGCAAAGCCAAGTCGGATTGGACGACTGTTTAACAGAGTGCATTGACATTTGACTGGAGCTTCAGGCTTCAGAGGTTAAGGTCCCAACCTGAGGTCCAGGTTCGCCCGGTGTGCTGAACCTGGACCTGAACATCAGGTCCGGTCCGGACCTCGAACCGCGGCCAGTATAGGCAAAAGTCTTCAGATCATTGGGCGTCGAACTGGCCTGGTGTGCTCGTAGCAAGCCACACAACACCACGATTAACTGGGGACGATAGAACTACCTTGTCAACAAAATGAACAAGAAAGTGAGTGAAAAATCACCTTCACACCAGGCAGAGACATTCCTCGCATAGTCACCGCCCCTCGTCTCGTTGTTCCGGGAACGGCTGCGCCCGCACGACGCAATTAACAAAGGCTAAGGAAGTGAAATGAGAACACACCAGCTCTAAGGCTGCCCCACACTGTCACTCCCTCTCAACCTCTTCTCCTCCACGTTTAGCTTGGCAGTAAACCGAGGAGGACTCTTCTTGGTCTCTCGGAGTACAGGATTGATGAAGAGAGCTGCGAACGGGAGTCAGGGCGGAATAGAGGAAAGAGACAAGAATGGACATAACATACCCTTCGTCCCGGAAGCACAGCTCCCCGACCACCATGCCCACCGTGCTCCCTCCCCACCAACTATCCAAATGGGCGGCCCTTACCCATTCCCTTCCCGTCGAAACGCGGGAGGGATCAGACCCTCGCGAACAACCTGGCATAAGCATCGAAATGCAGACACTCGTCAGCCACATCGACAGGAGTGGTACCAGGAGCTTACCTGGTATCCATATCACCTCACATCTGGCCAGGACGTGCGCTGGCGAAATCGCTGCACTACTCGTAATGGAGTAGTAGCCACGGAGTTCGCATGCAAGCCCTGCCTTCGGTCATTGTGATTGATATCCCATTCGCAGGCATTCAGACACGCGTCTTCGAGCCTACCGCCACCCGTCGTCAGTCAGTTGTACGAGAATGAAATAAGACAGACGAGGACTCGTAGTACCGCCCTCACATGGCTAGTCGTCAGGCTATCCCTTTCTCGTCTCCTCGGATCGCTACCACGTGAACAATACATAAACGGCTCTTGTAGCTGTCATCCATGGAGAGCTCTCGCTTGTGAGAGCTCCCTTTTCACTGGGAACCCCCCTATAAAGGCGTCGCGCGTTACATGACCATCGGCCTTCCAAAGTCGGAAGGCGCGTCGAATTTCGACTTGCAGGCCAGTCGGAATCAACTGAGGACAGGGCTTACTTCACCTCGTTGACGCTGGAAAGCGGCTTGACGGCCTGACCCACGGCTTCCTCCAGTGCGAGCCGAGCCCTGAGCCCCACTGGGAGGTAGTAACGTACATCAGAGGAAGGTCAGAATGGGTCAATATTATGGCAAAAAACCGTCACCTGATGTACCAAATACGGAAAGCTAAAAAGTGGCCCCAAAGATTACAACTTTGGACGCAAGCGGCCGAAGAAGGAATATAAGAAGAGGAGCGGAACGATAAGGAAACTCCAAACCGCCTCAAATGCGCGTAAATGTTTCCAGCGTACAACAGGGCTTGAGGTTTGTGACAAAAGCTAAGAGCTGTCAGTGACCTGATGATGTTCCTAGAACTATAGCAGTTTGTACCTTCTACGAGGTGCGTCATTTTATGGAGAAGAATATAGGTAGGGTAAACCGTTACTCATCTTGCTAAAAACAAAGCAACGCAACCACTAATTGAAGAGCAAGGAAGAAATAATCGTGAGATATAATGACTTTGCATTAATGCAACTGTCACCTTCGATAATCGAATGTGAACTGCTGAAGGCTTCTTTCATTGAGTGGCCCTAAAAATGCATGTGGCTAGTAATGGGCAGTGGCCTGGGCTCTTGGGGTTGTAGGCCAGTATCGGCAATGAAGGCTGTTGAATGTCTACTACGTAGTTTGTCAGCTTATATCTTAATGGTAGAAACCAATAACATGGCCTTGTGCCATCCAACGAACGTGTCGAGGGATGCCGCCGAGACCCATAATTTAAACAAATGTCTAGTAGCTCTGCATCGTTCTTGTCCTGTGAAAGTTGCGTAATCGAGGAAATGTGGGAGGTTGGACATTACGCTTGGAGCTCCAGAAGTTTCGATAAGCATCCCCACTGCCGGAGACGCAGGCGCATCAAGCTGCATGTGATGAAGTATTCACTGTCAACGCATCCCAAATTACGCCACGGTGCATCGCGTCGTATTTTGGCTTAGATTTACTGGAGCATGTGAGATACGTAAGAAGGCAATACAGCAAAAGGGGAGGAAATCTCACTTTTTGTGGTCGCTTGACTTTTGATCTCGGACATTCTGGCACCTTATTCATAGATTGCAGAAGAGAGCAATTAGCAATCGTCGCTTTAAGTCCGACAGAGTCGTTCCCATTCAAAATGGAACGTACGAGGCTAATGAAGCAGCGTCAAGTGAGCGATTGTTCAAGGGTTGGATGCAAGAGAGCCTATAGTATATTGAGAATACGTGCTGGTCAAACGTGCGGGCAAGAAAGTTGCTTATCGGGAACGACTTGTTTCACAAACTTATTTTTTTCTTCTTGACGAACATCACGTTCGGTGCACAAGACCTGGGAGTGGCGCTGGTTCCTGGGCAGGTGACATTGACCAGGATCACCAAGGCATCTTCAGCGAAGCTTTCCGGTTCCTCCCGTTGCTCTGCTTGTGTCTCTTGTTGAGAAAGCGCATTGAGCAAGGGAACAAATCCATGGTAACTAAACGCACCAGAAATCTGAGCGTCCAACACCAGGCGGCAGAAAAAGGAGCATCAGAAAAACAACAAACAGGTAATAAGGGAAATTATCACCTGAAATATCCGGAAGCGATGTGTTGAAGAGTTTCATTATGCAATGACTCAAAAGCTTGTGGCGACGGCATTGGAGGGACTGCGAACACCATTGACCGGAGGCGTAAATGACAAGAGAATCTACAAGGAATTTCATTTAGTAGGCCATGAGGCGTTGGATACACCTTTGAAGAACGCAGCAAAGCAATGTTGAATATATACAGCCTACATTTCCAGCGGGCCGCAGAAGCATGACAACATGTTGGAAAGGACCAGGTCAAGGACTGCAGGGCTGCCACTGCTATCGTCGTGTGGTTGCTGCCACACAAGGGAATTGGGCCCATTAATTAGTATTTTTATAATAGTAAGTCAGAAAGGAAACATATCTGAGCACAGATGTATGTCAGCCGCCATGTAACTATCATCATGTTGAGAAACTAGGGTTGATGTTAAACTTCGGAGCGCACTGAATGACAGTTGAACTTGTGGTATAGTTGTCACATTGTGTCACATCATGATCATGTGCTTAGCTGATCATATTGTAAGAGTGTATGTTTCAATACGTATCATTATATATCGCCTTCGAGGCAATAACGTAAACCGAAACATGATGTACGAGGAAGGCAGATGCCGCGTGCGCGAAGAAAGCAGGTGCTTGTAACAGGTGAAAAGAAGCATAATAAAGCATGTAAAGGCGAGCTATTTCCCTTGACAATGAATGAGGCATGCAACGTTGTTCGATAGGACCCATATTAGACTGAGATGGGAACACTTGTGCGGGGAAGGCGGGTGCTTGCGACAGGTGAAAAAAGGTGTGATAAAGCAAGCACAAAGGTGAGCTATGGATAGCAAAGCCTTCCATCTGATGGCGAATGAGGTATGCAATCACGTTCGGTTGAACGCATATGCGACTCAGATGAGCGGGAATGCCGAGGATTAATTGTTGGGTGTGCGAGGAAGGCGGATGCTTGTGACAGGTGAAAAGAAACATGATAAAGCGCGCAGAAAATCGAACTACGAGTAGCGGAGGCTTTTCCTTAGCAGTTGCGCCTAAATGTGAAGATGAATCGGCACCTTGGATCTTCGAGGTACGCTCGGGCTTGTTGGTGCTATTGAATGCTCACAAGGAAGGTTGGAGTTGGAGTTGGTGGCGGACAGGGCGTCAGGATCAGAAGAATTGGGCTTGACCGCATTATAGGTTCATCTGTCCCACTAAACGCCGCAGTATTGGGTATAAACAATGTAAAGCGCATATGTCGTACTCGTTTCATCATCTTGATATTTGTGCTGATCAACGGCAGCAGTGAAGGTAGCACTGCCTCAACTCTATTTGACTCCAATCTATGCCGAGTTTTATGTTTGACGGGATGTGCAAGTATAACGGGGTGTGACGGCTGGTCAAAGTTGGTAGCTATTCGCGTGATTCCAGGAAAGCCATTAGCGAAGAGAGCGTCGCCTTGTGCACGCAGTGTGAGCTCCGCAGAGTTTTCTTGACTACTGGGAGGCGAGGCATATGAAAGGGGTAAAGGGAGAGCGGTAGGATGATGGCCCTGACGATAAGCTAAGACATTCCCGCTTGCATGGCCCCTGATTTTGCAGGAGCTTATCGGTGCTATCATGAATAGATTAATAACTCTGCTGCACAGAAAGCATGGGGAGACGTACGGCTTTCGCTTATCACCGACCTCCACATTTAGATGATGCTCTACCATGTCTGGTTCTGTCTTGATGATTCATCCACCCCCTCGTAAGGCAGTATCAGCGCATTCATCAAAGGCTCAGCGTTTGGTTTCTTGGCAATGTTTTTCAGGACGTATTCCAGATCCTTGCCAATGGTATTAAACAACGACATCCATTCTTGCATATGAAAGTATCAGAAGATGGTTGAAAAGAAGCGTCATAAAGTAGCACAAGGATGAGCTACAAATTTAGACTGAGCAAAGGCTTTCTTTTAACGGCGAGTGAGGCATGCAACCTTGTTCAGTTGAATGCAGATGCAACTCAGATGAGTGGGAATGCCGAGGGTTAATCGGAGGGTTAATTGGAGGGCATGAGAGGGGGGTGAATGTTTGAAAAGAAGCATGATAAAAAAATTTTCATTGCGGTTGCGCCTAAATGTGAAGATAAATCGGCACCTTGGTTCTTCAAGGTGCGCTCGGACTTGTTAGTACTATTGAATGCTGACAAGGCCCGAACGGTGGAGTTGGAGTCGGTGGTGGACAGGGCGCCGGGATCGAAAGAATTGGGCTTGACCGTTATAGATTCGTCACTAAGCGCCGCAGTATTAGCTATAAGCGATGCAAAGCAAGCATGAGTATGTCGCACTCATTTAATCGCTTTGATATTTGCGCTGATCAAGGGCAGCGAAAATAGCCCTGCCTCAATTCTATTTGACTCCAATTTATGCCGAATTTTATGTTTGGCGGAATGTGCAAGTATGACGGGGTTTGACGGCTGGTCAAAGTCGGTAGCTATTCGAGTGGATTGTCGGGATGATGTGCAAGTATAATGGGGTATGACGGCTGGTCAAAGTCGGTAGCTATTCGCGCGAATTCTCGGGATGCAACCGGTATCCGAGGAAGGCCTTTAGCGAAGAGAGCGGCGCCTTGTGCAGCCAGAGCTCTGTGAGCTCCGTAGAGTCCTCTTGACCATTGGGAGGCAAGGCTTATATAAATGAAAGGGGTCAAGGGGGAGCGGTAGGTTGGCAAAATCCAGATGATGGCCTCAACGATAGGCTAAGGCGTGCTCGCTTGCGTGGCCTGGTGCCAACTTATCAATATTTTCATCAATTCAGCCTTCGATTTCTCGGCAGTAACGTTTTTCGGGGCGTATTCCAGATCCTTGTCAATGGTATTAAACAGCGTCATCCCTTCTTGGGTACAAAGTGTCAGAAGATGATTGAAAAGAAGCATTATAAAGTACGCACAAGTGCAAGCTACATATTTAGATTGCAAGGCTCCCTTTGCTGCTTTTTCCCTCTGCCAGTGCTTCACCACATTCTTGTCTTCACTTGTGCATGACTTGTCATGCAAATGACCTTCTTACGAGGCGGTTGCGACTTAAATAAATAGGTTCCAATCTTGTCAATACGCCGCTCCTCTTCAAGAGCACCGGCTTGACTTCTGCATAACTATGCAAAGGGGAAAAGTTCGTACGGAATCGGGACCATCAGTTATTCGTGGCATGTATCTGCGTTGAAAATTGAGTTATATTAAGAATACCGCATTTTGAACACGTACCGATGCCTTATCCTGTCCTTCATCCTCGAAGTGCCAAGAATCATATTGAATGTCAAAGAGTCTACTATCATTATCTCAGCTTTGTAACGCAGCCAAAATTACATCAGGCGTACCAAATTCAATGTTCATTCCTTCCAATGAGTACAGGCTCTACTAGCAGCCACTACTTCTACAACGCGATAAGACGTTTGTAGTAGCTATGAGAAGCGGTTAAGTTAGTGAGAAATAAAGAGATTAGCAGGAACGACATACTATCTCCCAAACTGTCCTCGTCCTCGTCCACCTGCATCCTTTCTTGTCTCCTGCATTCACCAATAACAAAGCACAAGCTGCTCTTGAGCCCTTCCCTTCCCGTCGAAACTTGCGAAGGACCAGATCCTTAGGAACAACCCAGATACACGCTGAAACGCAGACGTTAGTCAGCTGAGTCGACAGGAATGATACCAGGTACTTATCCGGTATCTATGCCATTCCCCAGTCTCCAGAGAAGTGCTTCGGTGAGGAAGAGGCATATAACTACTCATGATTGAGTAGTTGTTGAGGGCGGCCGCGGCCGGGCGTATGAGTGACTGACGCCCCCGCTTCCTATCTGCAGTGCTTGATTACGTTGAAGTCAAATTATGTCCTAATCCGACAGTTGGTAAGTTAGTCCGTTGTATGAGAACGAAGGAATAAAACCCATGAGGAACTCACCTGCATGGCCTCGGACTCGGAGTTGTACTAAACTGCTGGCACGCAGTTACCCCGCTGCCACTCTCGTTCTCCCTGGATCACCACTGTGTGAAAGAAACCAATACAGCTCTTGTAGCTGTGACCAGTCATGGTGAGCTCCCCGGTTGGAGCTTTTTCCGTTATCGCTGGACAACGCCCACAAGTCACGTATCACACCGTGACCACTGGTCTTCCAAACTTGGAAGGCACGTCGAAATTTCAGCGTCCCAGACACAATTATAATAACATGCTATCAAAACACCTGGCTGACTGGCTTCCTCCTTAGAGCTGGCAAGCTGCTGGCATCAGCTGATGCCAGTATGAGGTTTGGGCTGTACAAATCCAGTCATCATTTGAAAATGTATACTGTAATAATTGTATCTACCAGTAGAGAGAGAATACACTGAGGATCAATTGGGTCAAGGAGAAGTGGGCACCCTTGTAACTGGGAACAGGATGTTGTGGTCAGTAAAGCAAGTTATAGCTAGTCTGTTTCCTGACAGTATTTCAGAGTTAAAATGCCCCAGAAAGTTTGCCTGGAAGGCAACAACATCCCCTGGCCCTACCTCAACCCTTGTTTGCCCTTGGGTGACACAGAGGTCTGCTCCTTCCCACTTTCCTAAGGGTGCAACCCAAGTCAACCCACCATCATTCTTGTCTGCATGAAGGACATTGCTAGCCCCATATGTCACTGACACAGTGGTAAAGGCCCCCAGGAAATCCAATTCTGGGAAGTCATTGATCAAACCAATGTCAGTGATATAGGCCCTCATCCTGGTCAAATCATAAGAAACATTTATCAGTCAAACAATTGACTTACTTTTCCCGAGCAGTCCACTCCTCTGGGGCATATTTTTGAAGGAAGTTCCTGATTTTGGTGGCAATCAAGTCCTTGACCAGACGCAGGAAGTCCATGCATTTCTTTTGTTGCATAACACATCCACCACACTTGGTGTCGGTGGTAAGAGAAGGCTCGCCACTGCTGCGTCGCCAAATCCCTAGATGATATGATCCAGAGGTGGTGGATCTAGAGCTGGAGCCAGCCTTGGTGTTGTGGGCAATGGGCATTGTTAATTTAAAATCTGTCCAGCGACGTAACAAATCATTCTGGCCTTCAAGTGGTATGACGTTTTCAAACTTGTGAAGGAGGAAGGCTGGCTTTATTCCACATAAGGATGGATACTCGGAGACATCAAGAAGAAATTCCTTTTCCCTCCACGAGTCATAGGCAAGAGGGGGGCAGGGGATGCGTACCTTTCCCTCTTTTTTGGTGTAATCAGATGCGTCGAAATTAAACTTGATCAGCCTTCTCTTTATAACTTCTCGATCATTGGGGCATTTTATTAGCTCCCCAGGACACTCATCTACCACATATGTTTCTGCGACATATGAATCAATTTCTAAATCTAATGATGGTATTGTCAATTGAGTACGTACGCCAGTTCGCTTCGGCCCTGCTCCTGGATTCCTCTATTTGACCGGCCCTGCTGGTCCTCTTTTCCTGCGACGCATCTTGGCCCCTATTGCCGCGCCTACGACCTTCTCGCCCCGCCATTAAACACTGTATGTACTGGAGAGTAACAGCATGACAAACCTGTCTTTAGGCTGTTTTTTGATACGACACTTTCCCCCCAGAGCTCTGGATCAGTCATTTGCCTCATGATCTTCTTGTCCCTCCTTTGACGACCTGCAAAAATTGTGGTAGTATACCATCGACTTGCACAACAATGATTGATGTACGCACCGCTTTGTTTGCGTTTCTTGGAAACCTTCTCTGGGTCTGATATACGGACCATCTGAATAGTAATGAGAACTGAATTGTAAGGATGATGGGAGGGACGCACCGTTTCTTAAATAGAGAACTGAATCGGATGAGGGCTGGATCTGCCAGCGTGACGCGCGACACGTTACAATAAGTCACTGGTAAGTCGGTTTCTGATATTGAGTAAGTAGCAGGAATACTTACGTAGCGAGAATACAACTATCACTCTTCTCCAGGACACCATTCAACTTGAGACAGCTTTCATGACCAACTCGGGGTTGCTTAGCCACACGACGGCTTTCGAACTCCTGACATTTCTCTTATCGCCTTCTGCCTCTTCACCACTCCGGATCTCAAGTACAGCGTACATTCAGACACGCGAATGTTGATACAATGTTCATTTCATTAATTTTATTGCTCGCTCCCCGAAGAGAGGTGCTGACTCGGCCTTCGCCTTATATCGCCTTAAGGAATATCCGTTCATTGGGCTCAGCTTCAATGAGATGAACGCAGATGCCGACACAGGCCTAGAGTCCGTCACTCTTCCGTTCGTTCGTTCGCCCATCTTACCCGTTACCAGCATGACCTACGATCTCATTCATCTTGACACCCTTCGAACGTTGGAAGAAAGACTCGAACTGATGAAAGAAAAGAATTTGCAGCACGTCATGTTCAGCCGACCTCGGAACCTGAGTTTGTTCCGCTAACGACTAAAACAGTTCTCCAACCGCCCCCCCTCCTTCTGAAACATATCATCATGCTGGCCACAGCTGCCACCACAACCCCAACCCCAATATCCATGTCCAACAATACCCACAAAACCATACTCTTCCGCAACTTCCTTCCGGCCGAGTTTCTGAACCAGTACTTCGCACATTCTCGGATTATCAGTGGTCTGGGCTACACTCCGTACACGTCCAGCCACTCGGAAAAACGTGCACATCGTCGGGTGCCACGCACCAGCATGATCGAGATCGAGATCAGGCTTGGCCTTCAGGCTTCCCTGTAGTCATTGTCACCCCCGCACACGGGTGACGGGACAAGGCTGAACATCTGATCTGGGTGGTTAATGAAACGTTACTAATGGGCTGGTTGCTGTCGAGGAGAACAAGAGTGACGGAACGCGAACGCATGCCCAACTCATAGTCTAGAAGGTGACTACGACAAGCAATGGCATCGCTGCTCATTCAACCTCAAGTCGAGACGAACCTCTACTATGCCTTATACTTGTCCTCTCCGTTTCCTCGCCCACTCCCCGCAGATCATGCAGCAACCGCAACAGGGACTACCGTTGTCGCCCTAATTGTCACCATATATATGCGCCTCCCCCGCCCCCACAAATCCGAGTTCTACCACAACCATGGGCTCGAATCCAAATGCAAATGCAACTTCGACATCGGCGTCAGCCACCACTTCTACTACCACTTTCTCCTCCCCAAGCCTCGCCGGTACGCAAGACACCACAATACCACCCTCTTCAATTGCTCCGTTCCACCGCGGTTCTCCGCGAGCCAACGCGTGCGATACAGATTTTATGGTCAGGACGAGCTGCTGAACGTTCACCGGAGTACGAGGACGACAAGTGCGGGAATACGCTCACCAGTTCGAGCATGGGACATAGCAGGAGATTCAAGTTGGAAGTAATGAAGATTGGGGTCTAGGTTCACGGTGATTCGGATCGCATCCTCTCCTCCCGGCCACCTCCGGGTCCCGTCAGTATCCCGACGCTGCCGACGATGACGATGATGGGCCGTCGTTTCATCTCATGTCCTACCACAAGTTCTTCAACATTCAGCAGCAGCACTAGAAACATCAACTGTATCTCCCCTCGGATGAATATCCTACTTTTATGTGGATCTATGATGATGGCTGAAGCCTGTAACCCAGAGTTTTCATTCTTCCCTCTTTTAGTCCTAGCTTTGGCCCTTTGCATAGCGTGAGCCGCACCGTTGCTCAAAACAATACTTCACTCATATTCGTAGTTCCTTTTTTGTTTATTTAAATAGGTTATTTTTCCATGCGGCTTCACATTTCTCCGGAACTTTTCTATCGATAGCTAGATATGTATATGTAATTGCCGTATTATTAGGAGCGAGAGCCGCATGCTATTAAATACCACTTCATCGTGTATTTTGCACAGCTTTGTAATCTTGACTTGAAGTTCACCGGACTCAATGTTTGCGAGCTATGAAACAGGTCATTGAGATGTTATGTATTACCGCAAGACAACATCTAAGAAAATGCGAGTGTCATTAGTGTAATTGAGATCAACATGACAGGGTTTCACGAGTCTCACAGAGCTAATTTCCGCATCGTAATGTTGTGGGAATGGTTCCAGTATCATGAGCACATACCGGCAGTCAGCGACGAAATAGAAGAAGCGAAGGACACCGCGATTGGAGGGATCGGGAGGACTCGGGCCAAGGCAGAGGCAACGGGGAGGCAATGATGAAAGATGCTGCACGCATCCGCTGAGCAGGAACTGAGCGTTTGTCGTATAGCGACAAGCCCGGCAGGGATAAGAGATGAAGGAATTCTGGGCTACCACTGGCAGATTGGGTTGGAGTACTTGTGGCCCAGTTATTCCGCTTGTGAGGCACACTGAACGGGTCCACGCAACGATGAATATGTCCGTGAGCAAAATGCATGCATTTTGTCAAGAATCATGCCGAGAGACACATGTCAGCTTCGGAGTCTACTTGCCGAAGAAGCCTAGAGAGGGTAAACTTTCTGGAGAGCAATATTCCAAGGTTCCAGTGTTGCCAGATCGCACCCGTGAGGTGCTTATCCTATCCCTCGACGTTCCGAAATCAGATAGCATGGCTCTGAGTCTCGGATAAAGCGAGTCACTATATAATCTCATTGAGATCGGCTACTTACATCAATTTCCCCTCATCCCATGTCAGCAGTACGTTCCACGGTTTCAAGTCAAGGTGCAAGATCGATTTTTCGAGCTAAAGCGAAGTTGTTGGGATTATCGTAGGACCAAAACGACGAGAACAAACAAGAAAGGCTAAGCCTTCAACAACGTTGCTAAACAGGCTTTCGACCTGGATCCCAGTTCCAACTTTCATCATTCGCTCCATTGTTGTGGGAGTCAAAATCTGTAGGCAACGCCTGGTTGCGATATGGACGACTGCGGGTTGCAGTGCGGCTCTTGGCGCGCAGGTCGAGGGGGAGAGCGTGGGGAGTGGGATTGTAAAGGTGAATGCTTGGAGAATGATCCGACAGGCGCCTAGCTGGCTGTGGCCGCCGTCGTCATTCGTATGGCAAAAGTTGGAGATCAAAGTGCCTGCCACGCAATGCGGTGGCCCACAACCCACAAGTTGACGAGATACGTGTTTTACCTAACGCTGGTAATTGCCGGATCCAAAATATGTCACGCATCCGGATGCGCGGACTCGGATTCCTCCACTGTTCCCCGTACGTCCTCCTTCAAGTTAACCTGACGAGCACGGCCTGCTCCTTTTGACTGCGCGGGCGAATCCGCGCGTCTGTGGGCATCTCATGACGGCTGGCAAGAGGTAGAAACTTGAAAGGAAGACTTCAAGTTAACCTGACGAGCACGGCCTGCTCCTTTTGACTGCGCGGGCGAATCCGCGCGTCTGTGGGCGTTTCATGACGGTTGGCAAGAGGTAGAAACCGGAAAGGAAGACTTCAAGTTAACCTGACGAGCACGGCCTGCTCCTTTTGACTGCGCGGGCGAATCCGCGCGTCTGTGGGCGTCTCATGACGGTTGG
>WNGO01002227.1_pt1 | contig 16722 bp, 17 predicted proteins | sample 5400511 | NCBI WGS metagenome assembly WNGO01 (sample SAMN13153380, study PRJNA577476) | soil metagenome | isolation source: 20 cm soil or saprolite under Garry oak tree replicate 2 | place: USA:California | collected 2016-06-15 | reverse complement strand
GACCCGCGCACGTAGGTAGCTTTCAGACTTACCCTGTTCATACCACCGCCGCCTTGGGATGGTAAAAAACTTCTGTCGCCTTCGGTCAACACATCGTCAACGTCGGTGTTGTCAGTGGTCAACCCTGCGCCGCCAATTTTCATAGATGCGCTCGCGTTGCCTGCTTCAATGCTCTGATCGGGGAAAAAAATCTGGACCTGATCGCCGTTCACGTGTGGCCATCGCGCGTCCGCCGCAATGATAAGCGAGTAAATTGACTGCGTTGCTCCCGACATTACCAATCTCATTTTTCAATTCTCCCTTATCCAATCAGTTGAGGCTCCATCAAGGGGCGTTGAACCTGATACGCTTGCGGCGATCCCCATTCCTTAACAAGAATCTCACAGTCTTCAGTAAACACTCTAGCACTCTCGTCGCGAGCCAACAACAACTTTATTGCCTTGCCTTTCCCTGCCTGAAGAAGCACGCGAGTCTTAACATAGCTTCCGCTGCTACTTGGGATCACATATCCGCCCGAAGGCCCAACCTCAACTCCGTCCCAATAAACTTTCAACAACAAATCTTTAGTGGATTCGCGTGCTATCCAAATTTCCTTTGCTTGGAAGAACCCGTGATAGCCATAGGTAGTATCAGGCATCAGCCACGATAGCGCGTCAACGGGTCGTGGAATAAACGACAACACGTATTCGAATAGCTGTATATTCGCTTTTGCCCAGGAAAGCATAAACCCAAGATTTCGACCTTCCGCACCTGCCCCGGCGTTAAGATCAACCAGAATTGGGGCGCGAGCAACATTATTCAAAGTAGACGGTGACGGCACAACTGAAGTGCTAAAACTGTCAGTAGAAACCGTCAGCGCAACATCGTAACTAGAAGTATTCATGTCCAGTTGAATACCGTGAAATAATTTTCGCTTATAACTCCCCATGTCCAATGCAGGGATTTGCACGGTCTTGGGAATATCTATGCCAGCATCGTCAACACCTGAACTGCGATACAGTTTTCCGTCTACCGATCCGATTAGTTCCTCGTGAACCGTCTGCCCTTCCCCTGAATAAAATATGTTTGCTTGAGGGCTATAAGTGTCTTCGCTGTCCCACGATCTGCGACCCACGTTAAAGACCATACAACGCTGTGTCCCTCCGGTGTCTTGATACTTGAATCGCACCATTCCATCCCGACCTGACAATCTCATGGCATTCGGAATAGAATAGTCGGGCGGGAGAAATCCGTTTACCGCAATTCCCGCAATTCCATCATGAGGGAAAAGAGGATAGAGGTCATCAGTGATACACGTATCCTGTCCGCCCTCGGATTCATAAATCCCATCACGCGCCACTTTATAAACCTTATCACCCTCAACCACACAAACACCCCAACGGGCCGCAAGTCCCTGCGAGTTGGCAACCTCTTTAGCGATAAACCCTCGACCATCAAAAGCGTTTTCATAAGTCCGCTCAGTAGAGCAAACATAAGGACGGCCATCATAAATATAGCCGTTCATCAAAGGTTCTGAAGGATTAGTTATTTCAAGTTGGTTTGCATCGGAAGCGGCATCTGGTTCATTTGGATTCGTCCACAATAGAGTTCCGAGGTAAAGAGAAAAGAAAAATATCCCCTCAAACCCACCGCCATACGGCCCCCACATAACAGGAGTTGGTTGACCTAAAAGCAGAGGCTCAGGGAACTCAAAAGTTGCGTTAGTTAAAGTTCCCAAATTCTCATTAAGGCTCAAAGCTATAGTCGAGCTTGGATTTGTGTATAGCGTACAAGGAATGCCATTAATCTTTAATGGTTTACTGCCTCGCCCCCACGAAACATTAAAGGTGTCTCCCGAAACCCAAGACACTTCCGTCCCTTTCACATTCACAATACCTGATTTGGGCAAATCTGATAGTGGGAATGGTTGAAATTGGTTTCCCTCCTTTAAGTCGCCTTGTAATTGAACTATTTCATCGGAAAATTCATCAACGAAAGATGCCGTAGTTGATGCAGCATTCGAGGGGTTAGTGACCGATCCAACATAAGAATAATCTTCCAATACATCGTCAAACCGGTAAACATCGATTACCGTCACTTGTGGATCGCCAGATATAGTCGTATCCCTTGTATCGCACGCTACTACCACTGAACCTCGCATAACATCTAAAGGGGATCGAGTAGGAGGGCCAAGATTCGATCTGGCCTTGGTTTCTAATGAACGATACCGATAGGCCCAATAAGCACCTTGAACATCTAACCCGTATCCACCCCGGATATACCACGAATCTAAATCAACAACCACGGTTCCCGTGCAAATTACGACAATTTGAAGCGCGGCGACATTCTTGAAGTTGCGAGACGAATCCGTGCCAACGCGCTCCATGTCTTTCAACTGCCACGTCAAGGTTGACCACACATTGCTGCCTAATCCGAGTTGAGTAAGAGTGGCGTCACCAACTTCCGGACCAGGAACAGGAGGCTCAAGCGGTAAATAATCACTGTCAGCCATGCTTAGCTTATTCATTAACGCGAGGCTTGGCTGATCGATTTGATCCCGTTGAAGCACTTGTTGGTTTACAGTCAGCGTAGGGGTAGTAGCTTGGATGGCTGCCGTCAAATCAGAAGCGCGAAACGTCTTCTCATAAAAATCTTTAGTAAAATCGTTAGTCGCGTCGGCCACGTCCACGCGTATCTTGATTTCAGTAACAAGCTGGGGCTTGTCTACTCGAACACCCATTGTCATGTATTCATCTTCAGTGATTGGACGAGTGCCTGAAATTGACAAATCAAGTGCAGACGTGAGACTTAGAGTTCCTGTTCCCACGGTCACAGAAGTTTCCACGGCTTCATCAGTGAGAGTGTTGGTTGCTACGTGGTTCGCCGTGCAGTACGCTCTAAAACTGGCTAGTCCCGTTACGGCGTCACCCGCTGCTCTCGTTGCGGTCGTGGAGCACCTGAAGCTGGTTACTCCTTGCGGCCCGGTTGTCACGCTAAGCACTCGCACGTTTTCAGTCGCAGCGATTCTCAGCATTGAGTTTATGCGAAGCTCTGCGCTGGGAGCGGTCAAGACAACCGTACATAGGCCGGTATTCGTAGGAGTGTTGTCATAAACAATTGAACTAATCGTCGTAGTCGTGATCGCCGGATATACATCATCTATGGTCACGGTTTCAGGCGTTCCCGCCGCATCGATAACCATCCTCATACCCGCTTGTAGTTGGGCCGATAAAGTTGTGGGATTGATAGAAGCATTTCCAATAGAGCCTGAATCAAACAGGATATAAGTGATCGCGGTATCGACTCGCTTGCCTGCCAAGAGCGCCGGAGCACCCGCCGTGCCTCCCTGTGTCCATCCTGCCGTTGCGTCACATTCGCTCACAACCTTAACCAATGGCGCAGACAAGGAAACAGTCGGAGGCTTAGTTGGCGGCGCGATTCCCATAGGAAAGGATTTGAAAGTGTCCGATGCTGCCGTTGACTTGGCCTTTCTTCCTCCTCGCGTTCGATCCATAAAATACAGCCACGGTAAAGGACTTTGTTCGGGACGATGTGGCACGGTTGAGATTGGATCGCCACTATAGCCGGAATCAATTTCAGTGGCGGCTGTATGCCCGGAGGTATCGGCATAGAGCTTCGTTCCCGCCCCTGTAAAATAAGTCGAGCGCGCATTGACAGCATCGTTTAATCGCTTAATGGTGTGTAGAGCAGTTGCAGCGCCGGAATCAACGTCGTAAATAAGAGCCATGCCGGGGCGTGATTGAATCACGCCGTCAACGTAGGAACGCACATTTTTAAGGGCCGGGTACTTATTTTCTTCCAGTAGATCAACAGGTCGCGAGAGTTGAATGCCGCGAACTCCAAATCGCTTCCTAATGGAATTAAATTGCACTTAAGCAGCCATCTCCTCTCGCTCAACTTGGGCCTTTTTGTAAAGCACGGGGAAGTTTTTCGCGTTGGCTTGCAATTTCGCGTTGAATCCAGATGCCGCCCTGAAGAAGTTTTGGTACAACGGCATCGTACTAACAAAATCTGCTCCGCCCTCTTTGAACATTGCCAAGTGAACGCAATAACCGAGCAAGCTACCTAAATACTCATCGCCAATTTGAATATGATGATCGTCTTGGCTAGGAACAATAGCGTTTCGTACTACATCAACTGTGAACGTATAAACAATTGACGGCACTTTGTAGATCGCGATCAGGTTTGGGCCAGCTTGGGCCACTAACTCCGCTCCAGTCGCTCCTGAACTTGCCGAAGTGTGCTGCCAGTTCGGACGGGCTATGTCCAATCTGTCAATCGACTGCACCGGCACGTCTTCATCACCAACAAGAACTTGTAAGGTGCTTGCCATAAGCCGGGCGAGTTGTATTAAAACATGTAAATTACCGGAATCCACCGGCGCTGGCCCAAGTTGCACAATTGTTTCAGGGGTGGTAACGAGAGAAAAACTTTGGGGAGTAGCTTGATTGCGGTTCCATCCCACCAACCTTCGATTAAGTGTGATTTCGTCCACTTGCCAAAGATTCGTAAACGTATTGTCCAGCGATTTCCACGCTACACGCCGAACATCAATGAACGAATCGTCAAGAATGGTTCTACCATTGCCCGATGTAATTGGAATTAAATCGGCTACCGTAACCACTTGTCCGGTTTCAACTAGAAATTGATTGCGACGCTTTTCTATCGCACTGGATATATCGGCAAATGAGAATTGCTCCGTACCCGACCATGTGACAGTAAAATCAGAGGTAGGTGTTTCGAGAAAAGAATATTCAATCGCAGCACAAGCATCTTGGGCCGTGGCAGTCATGTCTAAAATCTTGTTGCCTGCACCGTCATCCAAGAGAGAAGTAAGGTCGTAAAAAGGTTCGCCAACTACAGTCGTAATTAAGCCACGGGCACGATGATAGAACGCACCAGAGTTCCAAGTGCGAATCGCTTCATTGATAAGCAGATTGAGTTCTGCCACTGTCCATCGAACATTATGCGGATCGCCAAGTCGATTGGAGAGCGTCGTTCTGAATTCTGCTTGTGTTGGAGTAGAAACAAACAATTACTTTCCTTTGCGAAGGTCAACCGAAGGCGACTTGATTGTGCGGCTATTTTTATTGATCGTTGCGCCTGCCGAAGTCGGGGTCTTTGAACCCTTCAGCAAATCTTTGGAAGGCGTGCGTAGATGCGGAGCGCCAACTTGCACGGTTTCGATTTGCTTAACATCAACTCCGGCTTGATCGCCCGACATCAGGCCACCCATTTCTTTCATGCCCGGACTGGCGGTTAGCGACTTGTCCCCAAGCCTCAAATCGGCGGACGGTGTAACCAAGTTTCCTTTTCTCATTTTCGTCTCCTTAGTAATGAATTAGGCCGTCATCGTGACTTTGCCCAAAACTTGTGTCTCCAAATCCTCGAAACACGTGCCTATCAGGCGAATAAGAAATGTTTGATGGCGACCCTTCTTCGTCAACAATCTTAGTCTTTTCAATCGCCTCTTTGTAGGCCAATTCATGCGCTGCAATGTTTACCGCCCAATTGATTCCTTTTAGGGTATCATATCGGTTCCGATTGTCATTGGCCCATCGGCAACCATACCATAACGCGCGCTCCATTAGGAGGGATTCTGGAATGATAGACGGCAAACTGTCAGCATCAGTAAAATCTACTCCGGCACGCTCATATTCACAAACTAAAGACTTCGCGGTCAAAAGGTGGGGCCAGAGTTCAACCTTGATTTCGCCAGATGAATCTGCTTGATGTACCGCAACATAATCAGGATTCCCGAATGACTCCCGCATTGGATCGCGACGATTCAAATCTTCACGAGTAAGATCGAGAATCAGGTTGCGCCCATTCTGAATATCTTTCACCGAAGTAAACGAAAGAAAATCTGCCGATGGAGGCGAGTGATACGCCTTATAGATTGTGTAAGTTTCGTCTGCATCCGTATCTTCTTTGTAGGTTCGTTCAAGTTGCGCCGCTCCGGCAATCACTCCAGTGTTCCATGAATTTGCCGAAGCATCGCCGATAGAGTCATAAGCGATAACTTGATACAAAGGCCCGGTACCCACCCTGAATTGCCGATCAGTCAAAGGGATATTCAAAGTTACCGCGTCCCACGCCGTTTTAGCGGTAGCGTCAGCAAAGATCACATCACTGAATTGTGTAACTGATACTGTGCCAGCGGTAATTTGATCAGGGAAGTCTAAAGACGATTCAGCAGACAAGAAAGACCAACGGCGAGCTTCGCGAATATCTCGCCATGCATAATTGATGAAATCCTGCGCCCGAAATTGATCGAGCGCAGGAATGTCACCAAGTAAATTGTTCCACAACTCGCGGAAAGTTCTGGACACAAAGCCTCCTTAGAATCCCATTCCAAGAAGGCGAACGGTAATCAGCGAGAGGTCAACGCCATTTGACACTTCAGTGAGTGGCCCTGCCACGCCACCAGTGAAAGCCGGAGCGGAATTCGTGCCAGTAGGAGTTCCACCTGTCACATCCACTACGCCGCCGGCCGTGCCGGATGCGGCAGCGATACCCGCAACGGTAGCAGCCGCGTTATTCATAGCAAGGCTGTTAGTGGCGGCATTGACGCGAGCGCCCGTAGCGTCTGTTGCGCCGCTTGCCACAAAGAGCGAGTGCCTGTGGGCCGCGAGCGCATCGCCGGTAAATGTCGGGGCGGCGACGGTGCCTGTCACTACCCCTATGCGATACACCAACAACTTCTTATTAACTGTGTCGTAAGCATATTGGTACTTACCGGAAGCGGCATTGCCACCCACAATCTGCACGCCTTGAAGGGTATTCAGACCGAAAGAGTGTGGATCAACCGCAAGACCGTTAGTAGCATAGGTGCCGATTATGAAATCGACAATCTTACCCTTCATATCGCCAAAGGATACGTTACCATTCCGAACTTCCGAGGCCGTCATTGTTGCCATAATGTCCCTCCTAGAAGTTCCGCCCGTTGCCCTTGAGCAGCACGCGAGACACGGTTGACGATGCAGCAGCTTCCATTGCCACGCCTACAACACCTTTTGAGGTTCCATAAGTAGCATTCGCAGTCGCATCAGCCACAGAATCAAACGTGAAAGTGGTTGTAGTAACCCGAACTGCGTTACCGTCCGTGGTGTCAGACACCGAAGATTTGAACGCGCAAGAGGCCATACCCTCCACTTGAATCCAGCCGTAGTACGCGGCGGTGATCACGTTGATAAAGACGCCTGCAAATCGGCCTTCTAAAGTTGCCCCGCCGTCTGACGTAACGATGCCGCTCATGTAGTTTGCGGCAGAAGCCCAAAAGCACGCATTACCCCTCACCGCTGCCTGCGAAGCGGTAGAGAGTAGTTGGACGTACTGATAGATACCGGCGTACAACGTACCGATGGAACTCTTTGACAGCGCAGAGGCTTGAGCGTTAGTCAGCCGCTTGGTTTTAAGAACCTGACCCGGCGCAAATCCGGGTGAATCACCTCCACCCGGATATTGATCGTTTTGATTGTTCAGGAAGTTGTTTCCTGACAAGTGAATTACATTTGGTTCAGCCATTGAGTGTTTGTTCTCCTTTGGCCCCTTTGGGCCGGTTAGTTGTTAATCGAAAGGCCCAATTAGGAATTGAAACCAAAGCCATATAAATTCAAGCGAGGATTCCGGCACAGCAGATTGCAAACTGCGTGATGCTGTCCCGCAACCATGTCTGTGTCCTGGGCAACCTTGAACCCTGTCCAACCGAGGCCATACAGAGCAGAGTTGCTAACGTAGAAATCCCATGTCTTCGTATTGAAATACCCCAAAAGCTCATTTGGTTGAATGGTCTTATTTGCAGGTAGTCCCGACGCGGTGGAAATTCCTGACGCGGCTGACGTAAAGTTCGCAGTCAGGTAGTTGCCATCTACCGTGTTCTCACCGTCGATCAAAGACGGGAAATAATCGGAGATCATCAATTCAGCGCCCATGCAACTGAAGGTTTTCGCGCCGAGGATGATATTGTCCTTCTCTTGAAAACGCTGTTGAGTCTGGAACTTTTCAAGGATGGTAGCAACCCCAAATTTGTTCGCCAGAATCAGATCAGCCATCTCTCCGCCAACTCGTGTAGACATCAACGAACGGACGATCTGCGAATAGCCTATTGCGCCCGGCGCTCCCGTCGCGTCCCCATACCAACGGATGTTGCCTGAGTTGGCATTGCCCACTACTCCACCCCGTAGCGTGCCGCCATAAGTGGTAAACAGATCCCCTTCCCACGAATTGTCCGTGCCGTTGTTGATCGCTTCAGCCCACCCATTGATGTGCTTGATGCGGTTCTCGGTAATCGTTGAGCCGTTGGCTTGCCCATGATGAGCAGCGGCAATGGCGAGTTTGCGGCCCATCGTCAAAACGGCTTCTTCCATCTTCAAATCGATCAGTTTGATTTTTGTATGGTCGCCGTCGCCGTTTTCGATATTGATCTTCGAGAGATAATCGGACACGTTCACTTCGTAGTGACGCATGTTGAATTGATTGGCCGTCAAGATATCCACAACATCGATGTTGTAATTCTCGCCGTCTGCTACCGGCCCGCCGATCATCCCTTGATAAACAAAAGGGTTCTGAATCTTCGTACCAGAAGTGAAAGGCACGGTTCGCGTGTCCTTCATGTATTTTAGAAAGGGGTCGTTCTTGCCAAAATTGTCTTCGACTTGAGTATTAAAAATTATCTCGGACGCGGTGTTGAGTTCGGAAACATTAGGGTCTGCCAATGTAATTCTCCTTTGTTTAGTTAACGGATTCGCTTTCCGAAAGTTCGTCCAACGAAACTGATTGCCAACGTAAATCTTTCATCTGTTGGCGAATCAAATCTCGTTCTTGGCGAACACTCGGAAGAACCTTTTTGCCGTTTACCCCAATCGTTTCTTGGTAGACCAATCCGAGTTCTGCTTGCTCTCTCTTCATAACAAAATGCGGAAGACAGGCACGCAATACCATCTCGGCCTCTTTACAGGTAACGGTCCACTTGTAAATATCCCGCCGAGGCGGAACTTTCTTTGTGGAATAAACGCTACCCCCAAAGTTTTTAAGGCACCATTGGGTTAGACGAGGATCGGTGTTTGTAACGACTACGATTAAGTAGGTTGCGACATACTTCCGTTGACCAACAGTGCGGTTGACCATAATGCAACCTTCGCCGTCAATGAACGCGGCAAGCCTAGCAATCTCTATTTGAGACGCCCGCAGTACCGGATAGTCCTCAACTTTTCTTCTCCGCATCGTTCTCCCATCACCGCCCCGCTTAACACCACGATCACGCGGCGGCTCTTTGTTTTTCCAACGCCTCCAACGCCAACTTAATGCCCCTGTCTCTCACGGGCGGATCAGTCGGTTTGCGCGTTTTGTCTGCAAAGAGAACGGAGCCAGTGCCAGCGCGACGAGGCGTAGGCAATCCACTGTCTCCCATCTCTTTAATTGCTCGTTGGCGACCTTTTTCTTCTGCATCCGCAACAAGTTTCGCCAACTTACCCTTATCTAACTCAGAGCGTTTTTCCGTGTATCCGTGCAGACGATCAGCAGTCGCCATTAAAGGAGGCGTTGCTGCGCCAATCTTGAGGGCAGCAGCAATGTCTTTATTGTATTCAGCCAGAAGGTTCTCTTTTTCTTTCCGAGACATCTTCTTGCCAATCAAATCCTCGTGAACGTCCTTGATGTCGTCAAGATCGAGCGTCAGGTTGATGTGGCCCGTGGCTAGTTTGTTAATCGCGTCCAAATTGACGAATTTCTTGTCGAGTTCGGACAGGTCGATTTCCGGTTTCCGCTTTGGGGCCGGCAAATCAACTTCAACATCGTCGGGATCAAGCCCTGCCAGTTCAGCCGCTTTCGCTACCTGCAACTTGAGTTTGGCGACTTCCTTTTCGGTTTTGGCCTTGTACTCTTCTACGGCCTGATCGGCCTTCCCTTTGTAACTAATGTTGTCCGTTACCAAGCCATCCAAAGTCGCTTGCTTCTCGGCCAAGGTCGCTTGTTTCTCAGCCAAATCGGTCTTGGCTGCGTCCATCTTTCGGTCAAATGCCTTTTGAGTAAGCACTGCCCGCTGATTTTTCTCGCGAGAGAAAATCTTTCGCGCTGCTTCCTTTTCGTCGTCGTTCTCGAATTCTCTTTCTGCCAAGAACTCATCGAGATTAAAGTCGTCTTTCATATTCAATTGTCCTTTCGCCTTCCCTTTCGGGTTGCAGCAGTTGTGTTATCCTTCTCAATCAGGATTGCAGGTTTCCCCTTCCCTGATATTTGAGATTGCAGATAACCTTAGTACCCAGATGACGGCGGGGCTACTGGCTCTGCCGTTCTGAGTTGTTTTATGGCGTCCATCATTCCCTCATTCAACGAGTCGTGTATCCCTTGTGCGGCCTGAGCAATATCTTGTGCTCTTTGACCAAACGCGGGAAACTTACTCGCCATGTCCGTAACCCCTTTCATTAAGTGCTGCAATACCGTACTCAGATCAACGAACTGATTCTGAATTTGCATCGCGGCATCATCCGGTACTGCCTGCTCTGGTTGGCCCATAGCAGACAACATCGTAGACGGATCGACCCTCGGTGGGGCTTGTGGTTGCGGAAATTGGGGAACATCCGGTGTCATCTTTTAAGTGCGACTAAAACGAAGGGAGGCCCAGACCGTTTCTGATCTGAGCCTCCGTCGTTCTCCTTGGAAGGAGCGAACCGTTTTAGCCCGTACCGTTTTCTCGCTGCTAAGAGTACGCTCTAAATATCTTCCCCGTCAATAGACTTTTCTCTGAAATCAAATTCCAAGCCATAAGCATCACCTTCTCTGAGGTTGAAAGTGCCCCTTCCGGTACATCGCTCGTCAATAAGTTGCTGAATAAATTCAAAGACGTTTCCGCCGTATTCAACCGTCTTGTGAGCATAGATCGCGGTCACGCGCAAGCGTTTATCCTTAGGAATGATTTTGACTACAGCGCTCATAATCGGTGTATCTCGAAGTTGTGAATACCCCGCTTCTCTAAATTAGCAAGTGCGTCAGGATAAAGTTCAAGGGTCTTGAGTCCGAATTTGTAATCCGTCTCGCAGTAATAGACACCTGTTGAATCTTCCGCGACTGCAGGTTTGCCGCAGGCACCACTCAGGGAAACAGTTGCGTTACATTCCGGCATTTCTTATCTCGATTCGCTCACCGTCTGCGACCCATCAGCTTTGCTAACCATGTGCGGAGGCGTTCCTGAACTTGGTTTTCTGCCAACGCCGGGGTTTCCTGCTCCACCGCCGTTTGTTTGCATCAGAGCCTGTACGGCGGCAAGCAATTCAGGCGGGAGATTTCCCGTTCCGCCTGACGTTCCTTGCTGTGGCGGAGCAAACTTTTGCGCCAATTCAGCTTGCATTTCCAATTCAGCTTGCCATTTCGCAAGTTCTGTTTGCGGATCGTCGGGTAGCGTTCCTACATTTGCTACCTTGAAAAGCTTTAAGACTGTATTCCAAGAAATCGGGGCGCCACTGCGCTTCAATTGGAGCATAGCTAGTCGCTGAGACATCGAGACAAGATCATGTAACGATCCCGGCTCAAGATGGAAACTAAAATTCTTGGCATGCTCCCGTGCTCTAATGAGCCTGTCAGCTTCAGTTTCTTCTGCTTTTGCGGGAATTAGATTATCTGGATCAAAATCGAAGTCTTCTTTGGCGAGGCCGCTTGGCCCAAGTTCTTTTAGGCGGCGCGAACTGTTATAAAACTGGAAAATCAGATGCCCAACACGATTATAAATTCGATTTACCGCAGCTTCCATCGTTCGCGATCTATCAGTAGTAATCGCCCCAGCAATAGTATTAAATGCTTCAACTGTGTCTTGGGCGGGCACTTGAGAGCGTAATGCCAGCGCCTTGATGTTGTTAATATCCAGAAGATACTCCATGAGTTGCTGCATCTTCTCTAAAACAACCGGGACGGCGGCAGATATTTGGTAGTAAGCGGCATCAATTAACGTCTCAAAAACTTTGCCGAAGTTTGGGTTTTTGGGAATACGAACTCCCTTTTGCCTGAGACTTATCTTTTTAACATCAGATTTAGCAATTGCGCCCTCAATATAAGCCAGAGGCGGATCGAGAGAGACGTTCACCATGTCCACCACCCCGCGAATGATTTCATTGTAAGCTCGTTGAAGCAGGCCGCCGTCTTTCGTGCCTACTACTCCCAAGAATTCAAACCATTCATCAAGACAAAGTTTTTCTGCCGGAACTTCACCGTGCCACCAATAGGAAGGCCCATCGCGCAACACTCCATGCCTTGTAGCGGTAATTAATCTGCGGTTTGGGTAAAGCAGGCAATCAGCATCTTTGGCGGGTCGGGTATGATCAATCATCTTCTCTCTACCATCATCGTCGAATTCACCAGACGGAACTTTGATCCCAGTCGGCAACGGTTGACCAACACAAGGAACTTTATATGACCATGAATTCTTAGGTATATTACCGTCCCAATCGCCCATCTTCCGTTCTTTGCCGGATTTGTTTACGCTCATGTCCATCACGTAAATATCAAAGATATCTACAACGTCGCGTTTTCCGCTCCGCTGAGCGTCTTTATTGGCAACGGCATTCAAGAGCGGAGAGGCATAGTAACGAATTGCTTGAAGCGGGTTACGAAAAAGACTTGGAGCAGATCGATCTGCAACTATGGCCGCTGGATTCTTTTCTCCCCAGATATCATCGGCCAAATGCAACGGAGTTTCGGTTGTTATCCCAAAGGCGTAGGCTTTTTGATAATCATTATCAGCGGGAAGTTGGATGGGCCAACAGTCTAGCGAGCCACGCACCCCAAAATGAATCTCGCCTTTCCCGTACTTCCCGTAACTCGGCTGCCAACTGTCGATTAGCCATCCGGTCGAGACAAGCGACCACTGTAACCATTTCTTGAAAACACGATCTACGTTCGCATTGTAATAGTGATTGACTGAAACCTTGTTGAGAATATCAACTTGAGGATCTAATTCGTGATTAAATGTCTCAAACCCTGAGATTGGGCGAGTGTTTGAGAGATTTGCGACTAATTCATGCCCCAGACGTTTCTGAAAGTTGACCTGAACATTCGATCTGTCCTTAGGAAAGCGATCTTCAGGCGCTCCCATTAACACTTGAATAGCATTTGGAATGTCCGCATAAGCTGTTTGCGTGCGTAAAAAGGCATCTTTTTCGGTAATTGCACGCTTTACCCATTGAAAAACACCCTCAGAATCGGATTCTGGCGGACAGATGTAGTTAGACCGCTGCGTGTTGAAAGGTTCGGGGGATTCTTGTTCCATTTTTGGTCTTAGTTCAGCTATAATCCTGGCTGAGCAGATCGGGCACGGTGCGCTGAAGGATCAAGCTCTCGCAGCTTAATTTGGTCGCGATTCAAGTTCGCGCCGATCTGTTCTTCCATATTACTCAAACACCTCAAAATGACCGCTGGACTTGAAAGTTGGTAGAATTTCGCGTCTTTGGTCGCGCATCTTCTCAATCGCGTAATCTGTCATCTTTTGAGCCAGCGGATCGCTCATCTTTTCTCGTGCGCGAAGAGCAAATTCGAGATTTGTTTCGGTGTTGCGCCGCTTGTTCTCGATTCGCTTGCTATGGTATTTGTAAAACCTCTCTTGGCTTTGGCGATCCAGATGTTTTGTTAATTCTCGAACCTCAGATAATGTTCGTGCTTCTTTTTGAACATAATCAGGCATCATCGCCGCAATTTCCTTGTCGCCGGCAGGCGGAATAATTTTTTCTCCAGCCGCGTTTTCAAGATAGTAAACTGGCTCAAATCGCTGAGCATTACGTTGCGCGCGCGAAAGGTAGACCAATCCCGCGCGCTTGCCGCATTCGGGGCACCTGATGAATTGTTGGCCACTTTTCACCATACGTTCGGTAATGTGGTTGCTCGGGCAGAGAAAATCGTGCGCTATCATTTTTTAACCCACTTATCAATAAGTTCTCGCATTTGCGGTAGGCGGCCCTTAAAGTCTGCGCCGCCCACAACGTTCAACTCAAGATGATCGCCTAATTTACCAAGCGGTGAAATCCGATGGGCGGTCAATTGACCGTAGCGACCCTTCCATCCTGTCCACTTGATTGCGTATCCGCAATAATTTTCTACTGGGTTCATAATAATTACCAAACTATAGAACCGTTTCCCTGAAACTTCAATCCTTTATTCCGACCATCAAATGTTCATTATCCAGATACCACTCGCTCGGTACGTCTCGCATCTGATCGGGAACTCGGAATGCTGGATGATGATTAGCCCGCTGTTCACGCTCAGCTTTTTGTTGATGCGCGCTCACTCTCATAGCTGGAGTCTCTGTTTGATGAAGTGAAGCACGAATAATTCCCAGCGCCATATATCGGTCATCTGTTGATCCATATCCTGCTTCTAATCGTTGTTTATCAGCATTCCAAATTAACCCACCGCACTCTTCCAATAGCCACGGCGAATTGATAATCGCAGTCTTGTCACGGATGCCGCGTTCCAGTCCTTGCGTGACCTTTGGTCGAGACTTTCTCGTCGTTTCAAATCCATACCGATAATCTCGTCCATAATCAACAGTCTTAGCGTCGTCAGGTACTCGTTGGTGAAAATTCCACCAACCACGATCCTGCATTTCTCGTTGAACTTCTTGCCCGTTTGCTGCCAGTTCAATTGAGACGCGACACTGACTTTTTATTCCATTACGCTGCACGGAAAGAAAGTCAGCAATCGCAAAAGTGTAAGGCCAAAGTAAATGAGAATCCAATAGCGGCGAAACGAATTCAAGGATTTGGGCTTCTGGCCGGTCTAGGGTTCGATTTCGCATTCCCTCAAGTGCGGATAAGTCTTTGTCTTTACCGTAAGAACAATCAACACCTAACCCGTGTTCTTCACCATCCTCCGGCCATTCCCAGATAATCAGTTTACCAATCGGACTAAAAGTTGATGGGTAGCCATGCCACACGAGTGGGACAAATCGATATTCCGAGACAGGAACGGAATCAGTCCAACACGGTCTAACGATGATCGGGTCTTTAGATGGATCGATTTCGTTTTGAAACGGATGGATGTATGGATTGATCTCGTCTATTGGCCCTTCGATCCCAAATACCGCTTTTGGCATTGGCTGTTGGGATTGAATTTCATAAATCAATTCACCGCCAAACACATTACTGAAGGGAGCCTGGAAAGCATCAAGATCGGTTGCGGCCCATTCCTGAAGAAAACCCGAAAGGTTTTTCTTTTCAATCGCCTCATTCCTTTGAAATTCCCAGCGCCACATATGTTCGCGAGACATCTTCCAATTGACGCCCATGTGTTCGCGTAGATCGGGATCGTTGGCAACGTATTGCTCTCCATTCACACGATAACGCTCGGTGATTTCCTTTGGTTGCCAACGATCAGGGATCGGATGCATTACAAGCCATGTCTTTGTCGGATATAAATCTTTCTCTCCTACATAGACAGGGAGGAATAATGGACGCATTCTTGACTGGCCTAATGGATAGAGTTCTTTGGTTTTTACCCACACTTCGTGCCAGTAATTTCCTTTTCCCTTTCCCGTTGACTCCATGACGCCAAAAATCATCGGGTGTTCATGGATTGTATTCAGCAATGAGTCTTCGATCTTTTCCTTTGGTTCTTCAAAATCCGGAATTTCGCTCAAATGAAATACGCCGGGAGTCGATCCGCGTGATAGCCCTTCTTTCTGATTGCCCCAAAAGATATTCAGCTTGGAGGTCAATCCCTTATACTCAAGTAGCCCACCAGTTTGAGACGCAGACCGAGTCGGCAGTAACCACCACGGCATATTGTCGCAAATCAATTCGACTTTATCGGCCATATCTCTCGATTTGGAGGGACTACTTGAAGCCATAATCGCGTCGGTGCCGCGCCAGAATAAAACCCGGTGTGCAATAGCAATCATATTTGCAGTGGTAATGCCAAGCTGTCTTGCTTTAAGTTCAAGAAGAAGGATGGCCCATTGTTTTTCTTCCGCCGATCCCCAAATACTAATCAGGACAAGTTGAGCGATGTTAGGCGCCCAACGCACTATTTCTTTATTCAGGTCTTTAATGAAAACGTAACGCGTGCCAAAATAAAGGAGATCGAGCTTGCACATTACGATCTCGCCTAAAATATACCGGGCTTCTTCTGCTGTTGGACCATTAGGACGCAACTCTTTGCGCCAACCGACAGCAACGCCTTTATCGTTGAATTGGGTGAGTGCGTGAAAATGCTTGTTGTAAAACTCTACTTCAGGAACCGAACGCTGTTTCAATTTGAAACCTAGAACAGTTTCAGCGAGGGAAATTTGCTGAGCGGTGACTTTGCGGGAGTACATCAGCCAACCGTTTCATCGATAAGGGTTCGGATTCTATTAAAACCCAATTGACGTTGTTTTTCTTGTTCTTCTTTTGGGGTAGTCTCGTCAATGTAAATTTGGCCGTCATCAACTTGTACCGCCAAGTTGAAATAGTTACCTTTGCGATAAGTACCGTGACTGCCCGGAACGGAGGTGAACAGCATTGGCATTCCGGGATCGTTCGACACTGCTAACCATTGCCCTGCAATCTGTGAGCTGCCAGCATCACGATTCCAGCCTGTCCATCTTATCGCATAGCCTCTATATTGCTGCGCGTCTGTTTCAGCGCCGCCGCCAGCCAATGCATTAGTACCAACGGCAAGGCCTGATATACCAAGAGCCACAAGAAACCCGCGTCTTTTCATTTACCCTCTTCGATCTTCTACCGCACGGGAACCTTTAAC
>WNGO01002587.1_pt1 | contig 16724 bp, 14 predicted proteins | sample 5400511 | NCBI WGS metagenome assembly WNGO01 (sample SAMN13153380, study PRJNA577476) | soil metagenome | isolation source: 20 cm soil or saprolite under Garry oak tree replicate 2 | place: USA:California | collected 2016-06-15 | reverse complement strand
AGCCGTTGGCGAATTGCGCACCGACGACCTGAAACTTGCGCGAATAACGGTCGGCCGTGCTGCCGGCGATCGGCGAGAGCAAGAGAAACGGGATCGCTTGAATGCCGCGCACCATCCCCAACTGCAGCGCCGAATTGGTGAGCTCGTAGATCAGCCAACCGCGCGTCACTTGATCCATCCAGGTGCCCATCGATGCGAAAACCTGGCCGTACCAGAGCAGCCGGTACTCGCGGTGGCGCAGTGCTTCGAAGGCGCGCAGGCGCACGAGAAGCTCAATCGGATACGAGAGCTTTTCATCCAGCGTTGTTTCGGCGGTCTCGTCGGCAGGCGCAGCGATTTTTTCGGGTTTTGGCGACGTTGATTGCAGAAAACTCTCCACGACTGGCGAGAGGAGACGAGCGTTCTCGGAGCTGATTGGAGAATGAATGTGGAAAAAAATAACCTATTTAGAATTATCCGTCTCGTCCGTCGGAGATGTCGCGATTTGACGCGCCAAACGATAGGCCATCAAACCCACAACTAGAACGCCGAGAATCAAGCTTCCCCAAAGGGCCCATTTTTTGTAATCCGTCTGGGCGCGCAGGCGTGCCGCCCCTGCCAGCGTAACCTGTTCCCCTAACGAGGCAGTTCTGACTTTGAATTCCGCATCAGTTTTGTAACCGGGAATCAAGGAATCGATCGGCAACGCTGCTGCCTTTGCAGCACCGTTGCCGTAAGCAAGTTGAAACGGACCGGCGCCGCGCGCCGCAAAGACCAATTTCTGGGGCGGCCAACCGATTTGAAAAATCGGCACGCCCTCGCCGACACCACCGCCTTTTTGATCGACGCGCAGCAACCAATAGCGTTCACCGACGTTCGTCAGCGCGATTTCGGGACTACTCACTTCGGTCTCATCACGGCGCAAGCGATAGGCCGTCGCGCGTGTCTTGAGCCGCCATGGCTCGTCGCTTTTGGCACGCGAGAGAATTTGCAGCTGCACCAGACTATTCAATTGCGGCAGGTCGACGCGCACATGGTCGAAGGGAAACGGTCCGCCGAGATCGTAACGATATTCACCCGCTTGTCCGGCGACCGCCTCGCCGTTGATTTTCTGCCAGATCCGTCGCGGCGAAACCACGCCTGCAGCGATCTCGGCGACGACACTCAAGGATTCGAGAGGCTGCTGATTCTCCGGCCATGAAACACGCAGGTATTTGAATCTTACGCCGCGCAGCTCGACTCGATTCTGCTCTAGCTGATGGCCGCCGAACGTGAGCCGGACCAACGCGACGTGATTTGCGATGGTGTTCCAGGCTGAAAGATCGTCGCTGCCTTCGACCCGTACACTGCCGACGAAACCATCGGCGCCGCTCTGCCACTCGAAACGCAAGGCCTGGATGGCTTGTTTTAAAACGGTAGCGTCCAGCAAGTAACCGTGCTGCCGCTTCTTCGACCCGCTTGCCTTGGCCTGCCCGCGCACGGAGACAATCGTCCCGTCAGCGCGCTTTTCGATACGCACGTTAAGATCTTCGATCCTATCGGTGACCCCACCGGAGATCGGGAAAGCCGGCAGGCTCATCACCGGTCCGCTGTCACTGCTCGGCGCCGCCTGGGGGCGCAAACCATACGGCACCACTTCGCCTTGCCCGTTGAACACTCGAACGTCACCAAGGTCGGCGCGAGTCACGCCACGATACACCGCCGCAGGAATCTCTATTTCATAGAGCGCGTCCTGGGCGTCGGCGTAAATTGGTATTCCATAGGCAAAATCCTCCGGTCGCTCGGCGCCAAAGGCGCTGCTTTGCCATAGCAGCAAGAGGAAGACGAACGCTTTCATTTTGCCTCCCCGGCCGCTGCCGGTGGCACCGGTGAGACATAACCGATCACCAGCATCAAGACACCGACACCGATAAAAGAGACGATGCGCTCGATGCCGCCGACGTTGGACAAATCGACGAAGAATAATTTTATGACCACCACCGCCATCAGACCGGCGCCGGTGAGCCAGAGGGGTCGCATCCGCAACCGTGTCGCCGTCAGCATGGCGCAGAGCGCCAACACGGACCAAAAGATCGACAACGAAGCTTGGACGATCATCGAACCCATGAGCGAATCAAGATTGAACGGCACGCCAGCCCAGTGGTGTAGCGAACGCAAGAGGACGCCGTTCAGCCAGACAAATGCCGCGCTGCCCAAACTTATGTAGCCGAGCTCCTCCGTGCGAAACAGCTCCGGCACGAGGGCCACGGACCGGACGCGCCGAAACCATGCGAAGAGCGCCAGCAGCGCGGCGATTTGCACGAGATCGAGGGGATTCAACAGCGGCAAGTAGGGCAAAGGCGCGGAATCGCCGCGACTGGTGAAATTGGCGTGCAGCATCCAGAGCCAGATGAATCCAGCGAGTGGAATCAGGGCATCGACCTGATAGGCCTTTGGATAACGGGCGACCGGCCAAACGATGCGCTCGCCTCGATCCGAGAGCCAAGCCACGATTACCAGCGGCACCAGCGGCCAGCCGATCAGCCGCCAAACGTCACCGCCGTGCACCAGTTCGCCGATCCACCAGCCCACTTCCCACGCCGTCAATGCGGCGAAGAGCCAGACGCCGGCGGCGTGCCACCACTCGACCAATGGGATCTCGTTCTCGTGCCGGCGCAGCAGCCACAGATGGACAGCGAGGGCCAACGTCCAGATGATATATCCGAAGTATTCAAGAGGGTGCGCTGCCCGCATCGCGTCTCCCAGCGCCAATGCGTACAACAGCGGTAACAGCGCGATCACCGGGTAGCGGGCGTCATCCCAGCTCAAGCGGCGCCGCAAAACGCTGAACAGCGCGCAGGACACGGTGACAAACAATAGAACGATATGAACGCGGTAGAATCGCAGCTCGAGGGCACGAGCTCGGACATAGGCCGCGATCTCGTCGAATCCGCCACCGAACCACCATAGAACACCCCAGCAAAACAGCGCGGTGGCGACGTACGATAATTCTTGGCTCAAGCGGTGGCGCTGCTGTTTGAGATACCAGGCGGAGAAAAGGCCGCCCACGCTGATCATGACGCAACCGAGATAGAAGCTATTGAATACCGGCGCCGCGCGGAGCGGTTCCTGTGCGCTGAGAAAAAACGCCGCGCCCGCGGCAAACTGCAAAAAAATGCCGAAGCCGCGCGCCAAAATTTTATTCTGGCGCACCCCGATCCAAACGATCGCCGCGCCTTCCAATGCCCAGGCCGCAGCGGTCCAGCGACCGTCGAAGGCGAGTGGAACCGCCAACGTTCCAAACATGACGCCTAGAGCTAGGAATGATTCGACCAGGAGACGGACGTTACTGGTGATATGCGCGAAGAGAATCTTGGCAAGCACGAGATAGAAAAAACTTAACGCGAGCGCGCTGTAGGCCGCGCCGTATTCCATCTCCTGCACCAGCACGGTCTGTAAGCCGAAGGCGACCAGTGGTACACCGAACACCAGCGTGCCATCGACGGGGTCTTTGATACTCGCCTCCTGGCGTAGCGCGAACAATACGGTGATGGCGACATAGAATAAAAAAAACAGTATGAGGAATGGCTCCGTGCTGGCGAAAAACTCGGATCTGTAGAAACGATCGCCCCAGATAAGGCCGATGAAGAAAGTAAAAGCGAAACCGAGCAGGTTGAGCGACCGCCACGCTTTGAACCAAGCGATGAGGAGAATACCCAAATTGAGCAGCGCGTAGAAACTGAACAGCGCGACGTGGCTTCCGCCTCCCGTAGACGCGAGGATCGGCGCGAGAAAACCGCCGCTCACGCCCATCGCCGCCAGCGAGCGAGAATCTTGCAGCACCGCGAGCATCGCCGAGAACACCGCCATCGCCGCGAGCAAGGCGAAAACCAAGCCGGCAGGCAATAATTGATACAGCCGGAAGGCGGCGAACACCGTGAGATAGAGCACGCCGATGCCGCCGCCTTGCATGATCAAGCCGTAACCGGGACGCGACTCGCGCAGACGCCAACCGATGCCGAGCATGACGAGCGCGCCTAGGGCAACGCCGATCAGCCGTGCTTGGATGGAAATCTCGATCTGCTCCGAAGCGTACTTGAGCAGGAAGGCGACACCGAAAAACAACACGATGACGCCGAAGCGCACCAACGCGTTGCCGCCGAAGAAGAAGTTCCACAGCGCCGAAGGCTCGGCCGGCTTACCTGACGCGGTTCGAGAAACCTCAGGTTGCGGTGTGAAGGTCGAGCCATCCGAATCTGGCCGAGGCTGTTGTATTGGTGGCCGTGGATCGATCGGTGGACTTTGGGGCGATATATGCGGCGCAACCGGCGTTTCGAAAGGCGGGAGTGTTTGCGAAGCGGTGTCAGCTGGCTCGGCCGGGGCCGGTTCATGCTTTTCCGTGACAGGAGCTTTCTCGGCTTGCGCTTCAGCTCGCGGCGCTCGTTCCAAGGCTGCGACGCGCTCTTGCAGATATCGAATCGATGCTTCGAGTCTCGCCAGACGTTCATCCCCAGCGCTCTTTAGGTTCTGCGCCAACGCCCAGCCGACTCCAGCCCCGGCCACGGCGCCGATGACCGCGCCGGCTCCACCGCCGATGGCGCCGATGAATCCGCCGATCACCAAACCGAGAAACCACATCAATCACCTCCACATTCCGTCGCCCGCGAGAGTCACCCGAGACAAGTTGAGCGCCCTCTCTGTTGGCGTCCGTGGGCAGGATAACAGAGATCAATCTTGAACGGGTACGCAATTATTGGGGCGCGAAAATTGGACGCTGACGAATACAAAATGGCGAGATGGGGACTTCCCACCATCAGAGAAAGATGAATCCTAAAAGGAATCTGGGAGTCAATTTAAAGTCACGTATTTTTCCAAACGTGCAACTTCCTTATTGTCGACGTACTTGCCGATCTCTTTGCGGAACTGCTCGATGTTTTTGTACGGCCGATATTCTTTAAACTCGCGCAGCATACGCTTGCCCATACCGGGAATCGTGAGAATGTCTTCGTCACTCGCCGTATTTAAATTGATCGGTACAAAAACATATTGTTCGAGGCGCGCCACTTCTTTTTGGTCGACGTACTTGCCGATCTCCTTGCGGAACTGGGCGATCGTTTTGTACGGCCGGTATTCCTGAAACTCGTGCAGCATTCTTTTTCCCATGCCGGGAATGAGCATGATTTCGTCCTCACTCGCGATATTGAGATTGATCTGTACGAACATTTTGCCATAAAGCTCATTGAGCTGATCCTTACTGAGCGACTTCGCCAGCAGCGCGTTCAGTCCGGTTATGCTGGAAAATGGCCGTTGCTCGATGACGCTTTTCACGAGCGCCGCCGTCATGTGCGGCAGCGCCAGAAGCTCCTTTTCGCTGGCGAGGTCGGGATTGACCAAACTGGCGGAATGTCCAACCTGACTCTTAGCTATCGGTGCAAGCCCAAGCGTTGCCGTCAGAACGGTCGCAAAACCATAGCCAAGGAAATTTTTCCACGTCATCTCATTCTCCTTTTTTTGTTGTCCGGTCGAGCGCCGGATGTCGATACGTGTACACCAATCCCAAAAAGCCGAGTTGAATCATCACCCCCGGCGCCAGCAGCGGCGGCGCCTTGGCGCGAATCGCTTCGCGAACCAAATCCCAGCCGGCGAGCGACGGATTGCTTTCCAACTTGAACTCGGCGCTGCCCTGATAATGAAAATAGATTCCCGCAAACCCGCTCAAAATAAATCCGAGAAGCAATGTCTGTAAGACTCGAACGCTATGCGGCGTCCATCGAACCGCATGCCAGCCCGACACGAGGAAGCCAAGCAGAAGCAAAATCAACGGGATCCATTGGCGCCGATCCTCCATATGATTGAGCAGAATCAATTCCACACCACTGCCGGCCATGCCAAACAAGAAAATTGCAAACAGCGCCCGGCGGAGCATCGCAATGGCTGTGGTTGCTTCCTGATCGCTCATCTCGAAGGCTCGAATCCGGATTGCGAACTCACGTTGGCCGCTAAAATTTCCACGATGGTCGGATCCATTGGGGTATCCTTTTAACCCAAGTATGCCCCTTGTTCAAAGCGGCGACAAATCTACGACGTGGATTGTACTTGGAATCGAATGGGCGACGCGAAGCGTTGCTCGCGCCGAGCCCATGCGCTGTCATTATTATAAACGCGATGGCAAAGAGGTAACGATCGAAGACAGGAATAAAGAATGAGCCGGCGATGAACCCAGAGTCGAATCGTCGGTCCCGTCCGCCCTTCGCCGCCTGATGGTAAAAATAATGTTGCTTAGCGTTCCTCGGAAAGTTAAGTTTTTTGTGTTAACTTCTCTACCCAGGCATCGAGTCGCCATTCGGCCTCCCGCCGGGTTGAACAAAGACGATGCACCCTGACATTTAACCGAGGTAATTCGTGACGCCATCAGATGATCGCCCGACAAAGCCGTTGCGCTATCGCGTGGACCGATGGATTCGCGCGTTCGTCATGCGCGTCATCGGTTGGTGTGTGCGCGAAAACCACGCGGCAATTCCCGACCTGAGCAGCGCCGCGATCGGAAGAATCCTGCTCGTGCGCGCTAATTTCCGCATGGGTAATGCCGTTCTCGCCTTGCCTGCAGTCACCGCGTTTCGCAAACATTTTCCTGAAGCGCGGATCGATTTTGTCGGATCGCCGGTCTCGGAACTGCTTTTCCAAAATCAACCCTTGAACCATCATTATGTCGCGCCGCGCAGATTTCCCCGGGTGATATGGCAATATCCAGCTCTGCTCCGACGGCTTCGCGCCAATCGATACGACTTGGCGGTGGACGTGAGCTGCTCGCAGTCGGGAGTCGGTTCTTTTATCACCGGTCTGTCAGGCGCAAGTATTCGTGCTGGGTTGGCCGGAAAGTGGGATCAGCTCTTCAATTTGAAATTTCCCAAGCTTCGCGACGACAATAAATATCGCAAGCTGACCGAGCTCCTGACCGCCATGCATCTTGCAGAAACCGAACTGGTGGGATCGCTGGCATTTTCTCCCGCCGAAAAGATCGAGGGGCTGCGCAAGTTCAACTCGGTGATCGATAAAAACAACAGCAAAATAGTCGGCGTCTTTGTCGGCGGCCGCAAGCTCCGCGGCAAACGGTGGCCGCTGGAGAATTTCATCGATCTCATTAACGGTTTTGAACGGTCGAACGTTCGCGTCGTCGTCTTTCTTGGCCCGGAAGAAAACGATCTCGCCGATTCGATCAACAGATCCTTGGCTTCGATAATTCCGATTGTCTGCGAGCCATCCGTCAGAAAGTTCGCCGCGATAATTTCTAATCTTGATCTCTTCGTCTGTTGCGACTCCGGTCCCATGCATCTCGCTTGCGCCGTCGGCGTGCCGGTGGTGGCGATTTTCCAGCAGCGCGACGTGGCCCGTTGGGCGCCGCCGCCTGCACGCGTTGTTTACGGTGCCGGCATTGTCGACGCCAGCGAAGTCTTGCGTGTCGCCCTCGAAGAGCTTTCAATCGGATTGACCGACGCCTACCCAATCACATCCCAGCCAGTTAATCCGGCAGCGGCAAATTAAACCTGTGAATTTGCCGCTGCCGGTCAACGTTGACGCGAGCCTGTCGATACTTGGTAAAGCCACGGGAAATCCTAAGCAGCAACCCTACTGGTAATTTCCCCATGATATGATCCGATCGTGGCGGCTAAGTCAGCTCCATGACGCTCTCCGTTGTGCGCGCCCGCACTAGGCGCACTCTGCGTCAGCAGCATTCGTTGCACGTTGTAAATTTTTGCTTCGTTCACTGCCTTCGCAATCAATTGCGAAAGGTCATGAGCCCCTGGAACATAGTGACGGCGGCGGCAAAAATAGGATAAGATGAGCGCGCAACGGCTCCTGCGAACGATGTATATACGGAAGGAACTGCATGAATACCCAGTGCATGCGCCTTGGATTGTTTCTGTTTCTAACTTTGCTGCTCGCTGCGGTGCCCCGAAGCGTCTATGCAGCTGACGCAGCGCCGGTGCTGACCGCGCGTGAAACCGGCGTGCCGTTGTACGCCCGCCAGGATATTGAAACCGATCGCATCGCAACCTTGGAAAAAGGCGAAACGCTTTTCCCCATCGCCGAGTCCGTCGGCAGCGAGATCTGGTACATGGTGCGCACCAAGCAAGGAACCATCGGGTGGGTGCGCGGCGTGGACGTCATCGTCAGCAATGAGACAAAAGAATCGTTCAAGGAAAAGGAGTCCGGCGTCTCGACGTGGAGCGCGCGCACGGCGGATGGTCGTACTTTCAACGGCACCTGGAGCATTGCGCCGAACTCGACCAATGAAACTGCCAGCGGCGCATGGACGTTAACCGGCGCCAACGGTTCGACGGTCATGCGCGGCACATGGAGCGCGGACAAACATACGACCGGCTGGAACGGCGTCTGGCGCGCCTCCGTCGAAGGCCGCGAAGACGAACACAATGGCAGTTGGTCGGCCGACTTTCCCCACGTACGCAACGCACGCTTCGCCGAACTTTTCGAAGCTGCCGCCAAGGCCGCCATCAGTGGACTCTGGACCGGCGGCAGCCAGTCGGGAAGCTGGTCAATCCGAGTGGTGAAGTAAAACCCGCGGATCGTTCATGACCAACCCGCGTAGCGCGTATTAGGTGGAGGTAAAGACCGAGTGGCGCTTCGACTCCTTCGATTCACAATCCACGCATAAGACCCATTGCTCATGCTTCGCTCGCGCACACGTCTCCTTGGCTTGCTCGGCGCGCTGTTTTTTTTGCTGCTCGTCACGACGCTGCTGTACATGTGGGGTATGTCTTATCTCGAGGGCAAGCCGCGCGGCTTCTGGGACGCGTTGGAATGGGCGGGCGAATCGCTCTCGACCACGGGCTACGGCAAAGACTCCTCGTGGAGCCATCCGCTCATGGTCGTTTACGTCGTGCTCGTTCAGTTCGTCGGCGTGTTTTTAGTCTTTCTGGTTTTTCCTTTTTATTTGATTCCTTTTTTCGAAGAGCGTTTCGAGACGCGGCTGCCCAAGGAGATTCCCAAACTCGCTGATCATGTGGTGATCTTCGATTACGGCCCGCCGGTCGCCACGCTGCTCACCGAGTTGGAGCGAGCCGGCATCGCCACGGTCGTCGTGGAAGAAGATCAAAACGACGCCCGCCGGCTGCACGAGCAGGGACACCGGGTGATTTACGGCAATCTGGACGAAGGCGTGTTGCAAAAAACTCATCTGCATCAAGCCCGCGCGCTGATCGCCAACAGCACCGACGAGCGCAACGCGGCGACCATCCTGGCCGCGCGCCAGCTCGGTTTCAAAGGAGAAATCCTCGCCTTGGTCGAAGATCCCTATCATCGTGAGCCGATCATCCTCGCCGGCGCCACTGGCGCGTACACGCCGCGTCACGTCTTGGGCGCGGCCCTCGCGGCGCGGGCAAGCCAAAAAGTCAGCCCCACGGTCGCCGGCATTCAGCACCTGGGCCACAAGCTTCAAGTCGGCGAGGCGCGCATCACGCGCGACAGCGTGCTTGCCGGCAAGACTCTCACGCAAGCCGATCTCGGCCAGCATGCCGGCGTGACGGTGATCGGCCAGTGGATCGGCGGCAAGCTCATCACGCCGCCAACGCCCGACATGCGGCTCGAGCCCGGCGGCATTCTGATTCTCGTCGGCAACACCGCAAGCTTGCAACGCTTCATGGATCTGTGCGCCGGCGCGCGCCAGTTGCGTCGCCAAGGAGCTTTTTTAATCGCCGGCGGCGGTGAAGTCGGCCGCAAGGTCGCCGAATTGCTCACCGATGCCGGGGAGGAAACTTTTCTCATCGACACCCAACCGGGTTCCGGTGTGAACCTGGTCGGTAACGTGCTCGACACGCAAATACTGAAACAAGCGGGCGTCGAAAACGTCCAGGCGGTAATCCTGGCGCTGAATACCGATTCGACGACTCTCTTCGCTACGGTCATTTTCAAAGACCTGGCGCCCGACGTTCCCGTCATCGCCCGGGTCAATCGCGCTGAAAACGTCGAACGAATCTACGCCGCGGGCGCCGACTTTGCGCTTTCGATTAGTCAGGTCTCTGGGCAACTGCTTGCCTGGCGGCTGCTCGGTAAAGAATCCGTCGCGGTCGATCCCGAGCTTCGCGTGATCAAAGTGTCCATTCGCGGCTTGGAAAAATATCACCCAAGCGATTCGAATATTCGCATCAAAACCGGCTGTACCGTTGTCGCCGTCGAGCGCGGCGATGAATTGGTGGTAGAGTTTGGCGCCGACTTTCGCTTCGAGCCGAAGGATTCGGTGTATATCTGCGGCAGCGCCGAGGCGGCGCAAAAATACTACGAGATTTTTCCCCAGGATTGAGCGAAGCGATTCAATGACCAAGGCATCAATGACGCAGAAAATTGTCATCGCGCTTTCTCTGAAACGGGCACGTCAGCGATCGCGCCAGACAAGCGACGGGTGAACGATGGCACAATCCACATCGGTTGAACCGCGCCGTCGCTTCACCATGCTGCGAAGCTATCACCTCGCGGACTTGATCACCCTCGCCAACGCCGCGACCGGAATGGCTGCGGTTTTCGTCACCATGAGTTATTTAACGGCGCCGGACAATTGGCGCATCTATCTGGCGTTGGCGTTATTGCCGGTGGCGCTCATCTTCGATATCGCCGACGGCAAAGTCGCGCGCCGCCAGCACGAGCAATCTCCCTTCGGCCAGGAACTCGATTCTCTAGCGGACATCGTGAGCTTTGGCGTCGCGCCCGCCGCGCTCGCCTACGGGCTCGGCATGCACGGTGGTTTGGATGTAATTGTTTTAATCTACTTCGTGGCCTGCGGCATCAGCCGGTTGGCGCGTTACAATGTCACCGCCGGACAACTCGCGGACCCGAGCGGCAAAGTCAAATATTTCGAGGGCACACCGATCCCGTCGAGCTTGATTCCGGTCGCGCTGCTCGCCATCTGCGTGCTTGCCGGCCGCATCGGTGCGGATTTGCCTTTGGGCGTATTTGAAATACTCGGCGCGCGCTGGCATCCGCTATCGTTGCTGTTCTTCCTCAACGGTAGCACGATGATCAGCAAAACATTGCGCATCCCAAAACTTTGATGCCGCGATAATAATCTGTTTGGCGCTTTGACTTGCCCGGAAGGGCATACGCGATGAGAACCGCAGTCTTCATCTTAACGATCACCTTGGCGGCGTTCCTTAGCACGACCGATTTCGCCGGCGCCGAGGACAAAGTCCGCGTGGCCATCTCGAATTTTTCCGCATCCTACATCTCGATGCATATCGCGCAGAAGCGCGGTTTTTACGCGGAAGAAGGCATGACGGTCGAAGTCATCTTGATGGCCGGACTCACGAGCACCCGGGCACTGATCGGCAACAGCGTGGAATTCGGCTCGGCGAGCAATCCCACCGCAGCGGTTCAAGGCGCGAAACTCAAAATCTTGATGGTATTCAACGACAAACCGCCGGGAGAATTCATGGCGCAACCGGGCATCAAGAACGTCGGCGAATTGCGCGGCAAAAGAGTCGGCGGTTCCACGGTCGGCAGCTTGGACTACGGCTGGTTGAAAGAAGTGCTGCCGAAGTTCGGCCTGCAGCTCGAAAAAGACGTAAACTTTGTTCCGGTCGGTTCGACCAGCACGCGTTTCATGGCACTGCGAGGCGGCACCATCGATGCCGCTTCGCTCAGCCCGCCATCGAGTCTAATGGCGCAATCTTTGGGTTATTCGACGCTGTTTCGCTTTGCCGATCATCTCGAAGACATCCAAGCATCGATCGTCGGCACAGACGATCGGCTCGCGCGCCAAGCCAAACCGTCAGGCAGGCATCGCGGCGATCATGGAGTTCACTCGCCAGAACGACCGCGACCTGACAGCGCGCGTTTACGACGATCATATGAAAACTATCGCGCGCGACGGCACGATCCCGGAAAAGCTCCAGCGCATCGTTATCGACCGCAGCAAACGATTCACCGGCGTAACGCGCGACGTCCGCCCCGAAGAGATCTTTGATTTTTCTTTTCTCAATCGCGCCCAAGCCGAAGTGACCCAGAGCGGTTGGATGCCCTAATCGCCGAAGCCGCACGATTCACTTGTTTTTCGCCTCGTCCTTCTGGGAGAAGCCACAGCGCGTCGGCGGTGAGGGCAAGCGCTCTGTTTCGCACGGTTCCAAGCCGCATGCCCAGCCTACTTCAACCAGCCGCTTTCTCGATAGGCTCTAAGTGCTCCCGGATGTAAAGCCACGCCGCCGAACTCGAAAGCCGCGGCGTCTTGGCTGCGCAGCGGTTCAAATAAATTTTTCAAACCTTTGAACAGCGGATTCATCTGCGGCAGCTTGTCAAGATTGTCGGCGATCGCCTTGGCCATATCGTGTACGATATCTTCTGCAACCCGTTCGTGCGTCACCAAAACATTTATGACTGCCAACTGCGCAATATCATCGATCACGCCGCGGAACGCGCCTTTTTCCATGGTGACGCTGCGATAGAAAGGAACGCGCGCGAAGATTTTCTCCAACTGTCCCGGCACGTACGGGACGACACGGACATCAGCGCGCTGGCTCAAGTCAGTCATGACTTTGTTGGGAATCGGCGGGTGGAACTGCGCATCGATCAGGCCGGCGATCAGCGCATCGGCGCCTTCGGCAAAACCCATATGCACCGGGGTGAAGCTGTCGAATGAAAGCCCCAAGACGTCGAAGATCGTGTGGCTATGTTGTTCCATACCGCTGCCTTTGGTACCAATGGCAATCCGTTTGCCTTTGAAGTCGGCGACCGACTCGATCGGCGAATTCGCCAGCTTGACGAAAAACATCGGGCCGGCGTTGGCTGGTGCCACCATGCGCAGCGCGATTTTGCTTTTAAACGGCGCGGCCGCGTCCTTCGCGCGGCCGATCCAGTTCGACGCCATGAAACCGAACTCGAGCTCGCCGCGGTCGAGCTGCTCGGCGTTGTGAATGCTCGCGTCGCTCGTTTTAACGAGACACTGCTCGGCTTGCGCGCGTCCGCGGTTGAAAAGCTCGGCGAATGCCAGCCCCTGGGTATAAAAAGTTCCGCCGTGCTCCGAAGTACCCATTTTGACCGCCATAAAATCTTTCCTCCCGCGTAAAATTCTCGCTTGCTTCCCTTTACACTACCAAGCTCGAAGTCTGCAAATCGCTTTGCGCGAAAAAAGCCGCACCCATGGATGCTTCAACGTTCTTGACGTTAGAGAACTTGCGCTCGCTTCGTTGCTGTACTAGTTTTCCGGATCAAGGTTCCAATCGGAGCACTATTTCCTTTAGACTCAGCGCCACGACAAGCAACGGCTTGAACGATCGGCATGGAAAGGAACTATTATGGCGATCATCGATTTGGACTCTCATTTGCGCGACGGCTGGCTGCTCGATGAAATCTATCAGCTGCCAGAGCCCTTTGCTAAATATTCGCCGCGACGGATCGGCGACGGGAAGTATTTTTACTCGAAGTTCGAGCACGATCTTTCGCCGATGGAAGATCCGGTGGCGAATGCGAATTTCAAAAAACCCGTGACGCACCAGGTTTTTTACAATCCGGAAGCGAACCAGCGCGGCAACGAAGTGATGCAATGGCAACAGGGTGGCTACGACATGGAATACCGCATGAAGGATAACGCCCGCGAAAGCATAGACTTTCAGCTGATCTTTCCCACCCAGATCGACATACCGTCGCAGAATCCCGGACCCCTCGGCGCCGCGGTCGCGCGTAGTTACAATGATTGGGCGCACAAACTGGTCGCCGGTTATCGCGACCGGCTTTCACCGGTCGCGATGATCCCTGCGGGCTGCCCTGAAGAAATGCCCAATGAGTTACGGCACTGCGTCAAAGACTTGGGCTGCAAAGCCGCTCATCTTGTCAGCTACACCAAGGAGCGGCAGATGGACGACCCGGTTTTCTTTCCTTTCTATGAGACTGCACAGGAGCTCGATATCCCGCTCTTCTGTCATCCCACCACGCTCGGCGATGCCGGTACTTTGATTAATCGCCAGACCCATTTTTTTCCCATGCATATCCTCGGCCGGCCACTCAATTGCGTTGCGCCGCTGGTCGCCATGGTTCTCGGCGGGATCTTCGAAAAGTTTCCACGCTTAAAAGTTGCTTTCTTCGAAGTCACGGCGGAGTTCTTGGTTTTCTGGATGCACCGCATGGACGACGACTACGAAGTCATCAAGGACGCTGGAATGTGCCCGCAGCTGAGCATGCTGCCGTCAGAGTACGTGAAACGAAACTGCTACGTCACCTGCGAGGCCGACGAAAAATGGCTGCCCTTGGCATTATCCGAAGTCGGCGAAACCCACGTGCTCATGGCGACGGACTACCCACATTTCGATTCGACTTTTCCCAAGACCGTCAGCGGCATTCGCGAGCGGCCGGATATTTCTCCCAAACAGAAAAAACTGATCCTGGAAGACAACGCATTGAATCTGATCCGCTTGTGAACGTCGGCACGTTTTGGCCATGAAAGGAACTCCGTTAATGATCCGCCTAGCCGTCCTATTTGTCCTATTGCTGGCATCGACCGCTAGCGCTCAGGACACAAAACTGGTCGAAGCGGCAAAGAAGGAAAGCGGCGCGATCATCGCCTACGGTTCACTCGAATCGAACACCGTCGAGCCGATCATTGATGCATTCAAAAAGAAAACCGGTCTGACCGTGGAATACTGGCGCGCCTCGGCGACCAAGGTCATGGATCGCGCGCTCGCCGAGCTGCGTTCCGGCAAACCCGTGTTCGACGTGATGGTCAACAACAGCGGCGCAATTCAGGTGATGAAGAAGGAAGGCCTGTTCGGCAAATATCTTTCGCCGGCGGCCAAGGCTTTTCCGAAAGAGGTCATCGACCCGCAGGTCGGTCCGGTGTATCGCAACACCCCAGTCGGTATCGTTTACAACAAGGGATTAGTTGCCGCTGCCGATGCGCCCAAATCCCTCGAAGATCTGCTCCTTCCGAAATACAAAGGCAAGCTCGTCATGCCCGATCCGACGCAGCACACAACGACGCTGCAGTGGTTGGCGAGCTTATATAAAATCATGGGCAGGGAGAAAGCCGATAAGTTTATCCGCGATCTCGGCGCATCCAAGCCGCTGATGGCGGAATCCTTTGCGCCGTCCGCCGAGCGCGTGTCGACCGGCGAGACCCCGATCGCGATCAGCTTGATCCGCTACACGGTCACCTACGGCGAAAAAGGCGCGCCGGTGGATTACGTCAGACTCGGCAAGATGTTGAGCACGGGGCAATATCTCGCGCTCAGCAACAAGCCCAATCATCTAAACGGCGGCAAAGCTTTTATCGATTTCTTTTTGGGCGACGAGAGTATGAAAATTCTCGCGAAGATGGGCGAGTTCGTCAATCGCAAAGGCATCTATCCGCCGCTCCCTGGAGCCGACAAAGTTCAGGCCGTGGAAATGGACGATTTCGACGCCAACGAGTTCAAGGAAAAAACCCAGGAGTTTCAAAAAATATTTTTGAAATAAGGAGACATGCCTATGGCGCGACGAGAATTTCTCAAAGCCGACGCGCGCCAGCGCGAGCGCGCTTACTCACCCGCCGTCAAGATCAACGGCGGCACGACGATATATTTGGCCGGCCATACAGGTTACCAAGACGAACGAGGCGAGACGTATCCGCGCAACTTCGATGGCCAAGTACGCGTGGCGTTCGAACGCATGCGCAAAACCCTCGAAACTGCCGGCGGCAAACTCGATGACATCGTCACCATGACGGTCTTTATCACCGATATGGCCAACGGCACGCGCTTTACTCAGCTCAGAAAGGAATTTTTCAAAGAAGGCTGCTATCCAGCCAGCGCTCTCATCGGTATAAAAGAACTGGCGCGCCCCGAGATGATGATCGAGATTCAAGCCATCGGGGTGGTAGATTAATGGAGGACGAAAACCAAAATAAGCATGTTGAACCGTTTGTCATTTCGACCAAAGGGAGAAATCTTTCTTGGATCCCAAGGAGTTTATGAAAGCTAACCGATTTCAGGAGGTGAACTATGGAAGCACCGTTTAAAGTCACCGGCATCGACCACGTCGTCTTTCACGTCAAAGACCTCGTGGGCGCGAAAAAGTTCTATATCGATTTCTTGGGCATGGAGATCGACCACGAAAGCTCGTGGCAGTGTTTTCTAAAATGCGGCAGCCAAGGCGTCGCCCTTTTCGAAGTCGAAGACAACGAAGACGTCCACGGCGGCAGCGAAGTGAATCACATGGCGCTGCGCTTGGCCGCTGGCGATTACGAACGCGTCAAAGCAACGCTTGAAAACTCCGGCATCACAGTGCACGGCCGCAAAAACGATCCGCATTGCGTCTATTTCAACGATCCCGACGGCCATCACTTACAACTTTTGATGCCGAATGAATGACAGGAACTCGTGGGTGAGCGTCTTTCGGCAGGGATATTGGTAATACACTGACCGGTGTATTGTAGTGTCATGTCCGAGTCGGATTTAACAAGTGGTAGAATGACCGAGTATATTCCCGTTGTCGTGTCGCTTAAAGGAGAATACCGATGAAGTACATGATCAGCTGGTTCGAACGTCCGCAAGGATCGCCGACGGAGTACGAGAATGCCCAGAAGCGGATCCTGGAGGTTTTCACTCAATGGAAGGCACCCGCTAATTTCAAGATCGAGTTGTTCGTGGTGCGCGTGGGCGAGTGGGGTGGGCATATGTTGGTGGACTGCGATGATCCGACAACTGTTCACAAGGTATGCTCGACCTGGCCTGCTTTTGTATTCGAGGCGCGACCCGTGATTCCCGTCGAGGACGCTGTCCGGGTCGAACTCG
>WNGO01003048.1_pt1 | contig 16731 bp, 16 predicted proteins | sample 5400511 | NCBI WGS metagenome assembly WNGO01 (sample SAMN13153380, study PRJNA577476) | soil metagenome | isolation source: 20 cm soil or saprolite under Garry oak tree replicate 2 | place: USA:California | collected 2016-06-15 | reverse complement strand
TCGAAAAATGCTTCCATACCAGAGCGACGGAAAAGACGATAAATGAGATGTTCAGGAGAATCGGAGTGGCAGCGGGCAAGCCGAAAATGTGGAAGCAATTCAGAATGGCCATGGCCAGGGCCGCCATGCCGATGAACAGTATGTAAGGAAACATCAGTCGGTTCAGATAGATCGCCTCCACCTGAATTTGACTCTTCCCGAACATGGAAAATAGCCGGACCGCGAGAGGAGAAAAGACCACGCACAATACGGTGAGGCCGGCCAGAACGAACGAGAAAGTCCAGAACAGACGGTTGGCAAATTTCCACGTCTCCTCGCGGGAACGGTTCCTCATGTAATCGGTGAAGACAGGAATGAAGGAAGCTGTCATCGACCCTTCTCCGACCAAGCGGCGGAGGAGGTTCGGGATGCGGTACGCCAAAACGAACGAATCGGCGATGCCCGTCGTTCCCAGGAGCAAAGTCAAACGCTGATCGCGGACATACCCGAGAATTCGACTGACAACCGTAATGACGCTAATAATCGAAGCAGATTTGAGGATCTGCCTCTTGTGGGTCAGGATGTACGTCAAAAGATCGAGGCCCCCAGTCTAAGCCCCAGTCTGAACCCTAGCCTAAACCTTTGATAAATAACAACTTGACAGTTACGGACCGCATAACATAACATAGAATTTGGCAGCCCGCAAGGCCTGCGCCCCGGGCCCTCTTCCGTGAAACCGCGCGCCTCAGCCTCCACACACAAGAAGGTCGTCGTATTGTTGCTGGACCGCAGCGTATTGCGCGGGTACCTGAATCCGGGAAGACTGGGTGAGGCCGAAGCAATCGACCTGCTCACTCCCGAGGGCGAACATCGCACGGTTGCGAGCAAGGATGTGCGCAGCATTTATTTCGTGCGTGAATTCACCGATGATTTTGAACCCGAGCGCAAAGCGTTTCTGTCGCGGCCAAAGCTGGAGGGCCTCTGGGTGCGTCTGAAATTTCGCGACAATGACTGTATCGAAGGCGTTGTCCCCAACGATCTGCTTTCGCTGCTTGACCGTGGCGTCCAAATTACGCCGCCGGACCTTCACGGGACAACGCTGCGGATTTTTATTCCACGCACGTCGCTCACGGAGATGACGGTTCTCGGCGTCGTTGGCATCGCACGGCGAAAGCCGGCCGCGACCGTTCAGCCGGGCCTTTTCAACGAGTGACCCACACCACCCAGTCCAAATTTCAGGGCAACGCAGGAATGTTGTAGAGTGATGCGTCCTATTTGCGGGGACTTCTGAACCCTCGCTGTGTGCCTATTTGAGGAGATGGAAAAATGAAACTTGGAGAACTGGCCGCACGCCTTGGCTGCACGCTCGAAGGCGACGCAGAGATTGAGATTCATGGGGCGGAAGGGTTAGAAGCCGCCACGCAGGGTGAAGTCAGTTTTCTGTCGAACCCGCGGTATGGGCGTGAGCTGTCCACGACTCGCGCGTCGGCTGTGATTGTCGAGGACAAGGCCGTCATTAAACGCGACGCGAAACTGCCCGCGCTCGCCGCCTTGAGGTCGAATAACCCTTACCTCGATTTCGCGCGGACCATCGAATTCTTTCACGCGCCGCAGGAGTATTTCCCGGGAATTCATCCGACGGCGGTGGTGGCCAAATCGGCACGGATCGGCGAAGGCTCGCACATCGGGCCCCACTGCTTCATCGATGAAGGAGTGGAAATTGGGCGAAACGCCGTGCTTCATAGCCTGGTGACCCTCTATAAAAACGTGAAAATAGGAGACGAGTTCCTGGCGCATTCGCAAACCGTGGTGCGGGAAAACTGCCGGATCGGAAATCGAGTGATCCTGCAGAATGGCGTGGTCATTGGGGGCGATGGATTCGGATTCGCGAAGCGCGCGGATGGGAGCTGGCACAAAATCCAGCAACATGCTCCTGTTGTGATCGAAGATGACGTGGAGATCCAATCAAACTCGTGCATTGACCGCGCCACCGTCGGAGAGACACGGATACGGCGCGGGGCTCGGCGAGGATACGATTCTGTGCGGGCAAGTTGGGCTTGCCGGCTCGACCAAAGTTGGCAACCGCTGCATCCTGGCGGGGCAAGTGGGATCGGCGGGACACCTGGAAATCGGCGACGGCGCGATTATTACTTCCCAGAGTGGAATGCATCTGGATGTTCCGCCCGGCGCAGTCCGGTCAGGATATCCGGCTATGGAAAACAAGCTCTGGCTGAAGGTCATCGCCGCGCTCAAACGGCTGCCTGAGATGCAAAAGACTCTGCGTGAATTGGCTGGAAAAATGGAGCGGATTAAGGGATCGGAGAAATGAAAGGGACGGTGCTGACTAACGCACGTTTATTCTAACGCGCGGTGGCTGCATATAGCGTCCTCGACAGTGTGCCGTAGGAGCACGGCATGCCGTGCCCCACAGGACTTCATCGTTTTCCGCAGCGGTCTTTCTGAAAGCGTTGTTCAGGTTGCAGGTTTCTGATCGTCGGGCAATTGAGCGGCAACCGCATCATGAACTTGTTGCGCGAGAGCGTTGCGCTGATCCACGGTGTAGCCGGAAACATCGACTGGCTTTCCGAATCGCACGGTGACTTTTCCCGGACGGATCACGAGGGACTTTTTCTTCATGATGCGCTGCGCTCCGGAGCAGGCGACCGGCACGATCGGGACGCCCGCTTCAATCGCCATGACGAAAGAGCCTTTCTTGAATCGGTGCAGGCGGCCGTCGGGACTGCGCGTCCCCTCGGGATAAACCAAAAATGACGAGCCGGTCTTGATGTATTCCACGGCTTGCTTGACGCTGGCGAGAGCGGCGTCGCGATTGCCCCGATCGACGGGGACAAATTTCGCTAGACGGAACGCCAAGCCGACGATGGGAATATCAAATAGCGATTTCCTGGCAAAGACAGCGAGGCGCCGCGGAATAGCGCCTATGATTGCGGGCGCGTCGGCGTTGCTGGTGTGATTGGCTGCGAACAGGCACACACCAGGAGGGATGTTTTCACGGCCCACCACATACACGCGCATTCCCGCCACGCGCGTGATAAAGACCAACCCTTTGACTCCAACCCAATACAACAGGTCCGCGGACCGGGTCGCGAGCGTATAAAGAATGAGTGGCGGGCCCAGGACAAGGGTGTAGAGACCCAAGAAAACGGCAACGATGACCGTGCGAATCATCGAGGTGCGCTGACCGTGCCGTGCAAAATACCATCGCGAATGCGGTGCTGCTTTTCGGTCGGGTCCGGCGCTTCCACCACCTGATACGCGGCGCCAAATTGCCTGTCGAGTACGAAGGAAAAGTCTTTCTCGTCACCACTCCGCCGCACTTTTATTGTAACGCGCTCGCCAGGCTGATGGTCGCGGAGCCAGCGTTCCGGAGAACGCTGCAGCGGCTCCCCGTTAAGGGCCAACAGAATATCGCCATCCTGCACGCCCGCTTGCTGAGCTGCGCTCCCGAGTTCCAGGGCGCCGACCGATGGCGGGGCGTTCCCTTCCCGCCGGATCGCAAAACCAAACGCGGCGTGGCGCTGGCCCGTATCTTTGAGCAACCAGCCCGCGCGTCCCAGCAGGTCGTCAAATGGAATTTCATCGGTGCCGGAAACGTAATGCGCAAAAAAATCTTTTAGATCGGGATTGGCGGCCGGTGCCTTCGAGCGGATTACTTCCTCGGCGGCTGCGCGCAGATCTTCACTTTCGTTATAAAAGCGCCCTCGGCGCGCGAATTCATCGTTGAGAAGACGCAGCATGTCGTCGAGGCTGGCGCGGTTGTCCGTCCTATCCCGAATGAGGATATCGAGTGCGACGCCGACCAACTCCCCTTTGCCGTAATAGGAAATGCTATTTTCCGGACGATTGTACCCCGGGTATTTTTCGTACCAAGCGTCCAGGCTGGATTGCTCGACACTTTGCCAGCGGCGCGCGGGCCGGGATTCGAGTTCGCTGATCTGCGCGGCAAGATTGCCGTAAAATTGTTGGGTGGACCATAGCCCTGTTCGCACCATGGTGTAGGCGCCATACGTACTCGTCACGCCCTCGGCAAACCAGAGGGACCTCGTCCACATTTCCTTAGTAAAATCTACGGGTTCGAGCGATCTCGGCCGGATGCGCTTTACGTTCCAGGCGTGAAAGAATTCATGCGCCGCATAGGACATCAACTGGCCGGGAACATCCCCGGAAATCGTCGTGCCATTGGCGTGCTCCATCCCTCCGCCACCGTAAACGGTCCCCACATGAAACAGGAATAAATACTCACCAAAAGGCGCGCCGCCCATGAGCGAGACTTCATAATCGACAATGCGTTTCAACGCGTCGGTAAGCTTGGATCGGTCACCGGGATCGCCATGAACGACGATGCGTATCGGTCTTCCTCCAGCCTCGATGCGGAATTCATCGAAGGCGCCCAGTTCGACCGGCGCGTCTACGAGCGCGTCATAACTCGGCGCTGTGTACGCCCCGGAGTGGCGTCCGGCCGGCATGTTCGCTGATTCCAACTCCACAGCCACGCGCCAGCCCTCGGGCAAGTCATCAAATACCAGGCGCGTGTCTTCAGCGCGGCGATCCGGAACATACAGCAGCACCATGGCGAGATTCAGGAAGGCGTGATCGGGGTTCAACTGGGAAGCGAATGGGCTCGCCTCATCCCAAAAGATCGGATAAGTAACTGTCAGAGTGCCCGCGCCAGTAACCTGCCAGGTTTGTTTGTTCAGCTTCACGATGGGGAGAGTAGTCCCTGCTTCGTCTTTGGCGGTGACTTGCATCATGTGGGAGGAAAAGTCGCGGATCTGGTAGAGAGCATTCCAGGCCGGCATCTGGAGGAGGACGCGATCGCGCACGTTTGGAACGCGCATCGTCACGCCAAACAAATGTTTCTCGGGGCGGGCAACCGAGACGGAGTATTCGATGGTCGCGCGCGCGGGCCGGGCGGCGAAGAGCAGGGCCGCGAGTGTGGCGGCCCGTTTCCAGTTGCGCACGCAGCGAATCATCCGCGGGTCTTCCCTGCCGGCGCGCCGCGTTCTTGCAACCTGCCGAGCAACTTTCCGCAGAGGCCGTCAAAACTGCCGTTGGACATGACCAGGACGAGGTCGCCGGGATGTGTTTCTTGTGCAAGGTATTCGGCAATCTCGTCCGAGGATTCGAATCCCGCAGCCTTCCGGCCCGTCGAGCGGATGACGTCGAGAACGCGCGAGGGGGACAATCGTTCCGCATCGTCGAGAAGGCTGGCTCGATTCACCGCGCCCAGGACAGCCGCGTCTGCCATGGAGAGGGACGATGCGAGGTCCCGTTCGAAAACTTTCCTCCGCATGGTGTTCGAACGCGGTTCGAATACGGCCCAAAGACGCCGGCCGGGCCAGCGATTGCGCGCAGCCTCGATTGTCACGCGGATTGCAGTGGGGTGGTGCGCGAAGTCATCCACCACAAGAACGCCGGAGGACTCGCCCTTTACTTCGAGCCGGCGCAGGACTCCCCGGAAAGTGGCCAAGGCCTGCTCAATCGCGGCTCCGCCGACGCCGCGCCCGCTGGCAATCGCAATCGCGGCAAGCGCGTTGAGGACATTGTGACGCCCGGCAAGAGCCATGCGCACGCGCGCGACCTCGGATCCGAGGTGCGACACGCGGAAATGCGTTGCGTCTTCTGAATACTCCACGTCGCCCGCGAGCCAATCTACTTCGGGAGTGAAACCATATGTTTCGACCGGGCAAAACGCCTTTTGCACGACTCCGCGGACGCTTTCGCTTTCACCCCACACAACGATACGTCCGCGACGAGGAATGAGGTTCACCATACGGCGAAATTGGAGCTCAATCGCGGCAAGATCCGCATAGATGTCCGCGTGGTCGAACTCGAGCGACGTGATGATGGCCTCGTCCGGGTGGTAGTGCAGAAATTTCGGGGCTTTGTCAAAGAACGCGGAGTCGTATTCGTCGCCCTCAAGGACGAATTCGTTACCGCCGCCCAGGCCGAAACTCCGGCCGAAGTTTTCGGCAACACCGCCGATAAGGAAATTCGGGCGCCGCCCGGCGTGCGCCAGAATCCACGCCAGCATGGACGTTGTCGTGGTCTTTCCGTGCGTTCCCGTGACGACGAGAGATTCGTGCCCGGGGAGAAAATATTCTTCAAGCGTTTGCGGAAGCGAACGATAGGCGATTTTGCGGTCCAACACGCATTCGACTTCCGGATTACCGCGTGACAACGCGTTGCCGAGGACGACGATATCCGGCGCCGGATCCAGATTGGCTTCGGAGAACCCATTGGTCCAACGAATCCCAAGTCCCTCAAGCAACGTCGAAGCGGGGGGATAGACACCTGTGTCCGAGCCGGTGACGCGATGGCCGCGCTCGGCCAGCATCCCCGCGAGAGGCGCCATGGCCGCGCCACCGATTCCGGAAAGATGAAAATGCAGCGGACGAGTCATGGACGCACCGCCGGTTCAAGGATTTCCAGGTGGCCTTCGCCCGAGGCATGGAGCCGGGCGTGAACCCCGAGAGGCAACGTTAACATCGGACGCGGTGTGTGCCCAATCGGGGCGCCGTAAACGATCGGAATCTGCAAGGGACCGAGGATGCGCTGGCAGACCTCTCCAATCGTATTCTGGCGGGCTCCAAGTGGACCCCGCACCCCAACCGGGCTTCCCTCGGGCGGTTCGGACTCAGGAAATTCGCCGAGCACGATGCCGCGCACACCCTTGAATTTTCCGGCCTGCCTGAGATGCAGCAACATGCGGTCGAGTTGATAAGGTTTTAATCCGCGGTCCTCGAGCAGGAGAATCGCGCCTCGCGTGTCAAGCTCCCACGGCGTCCCGAGAGACGTTTCGACGAGCGTGATGCAGCCACCGAGAAGGACGCCTCTGGCCGTGCCTCGCACCATGGTTTCACCGCGCAGAGGAGTGGACCAGGCGCTGTGCGTCGCCGTCATCGCGCACATGAACGAATCGGGGTCGTAGCCTCCGGTTGCGTTCGCGCCTGCGTCAAAGCCGCCGGCGATGAGCGGCCCGTAAAAGGTGACCCAGTGGAGTCTTTGCCACAAAAATATGTGCAGGGACGTCAGATCGCTGAACGCGCAAAAAACCTTCGGTTTTTTAATGCGCGCCGCCTTGATCTGCTCCAACAACTCCGCGCTGCCATAGCCACCGCGAGAACAAAAGACCGCTTGATAGTCCGAATTGGTCAGAGCTTCCTGGAGCTCTTTCAGCCGGGACTCGAATGAGCCTGAAAAGTAGCCGTCCGGTTTTCGATTCGCCGAGAGATCTTGCACGCGATAGTCGAGCTGTTCCAGATTGTCGCAGCCGCGGCGCACGCGGTCCTGTTTCGCGGAACTCGCCGGCGAGACCACGGCAATCGTGCTTCCTGGAGCCAAGGCTGGCGGCTTGAGACGCTTGGGCATGAAAGCAGGAGTATACAACGCACATGTCACGCGTGAGAGTAGCCTGAGCGTTTCATGTTGCTCTGGCCGCAATGCGGCTCGAATGGCGCCAAGGTATAAGTACAAACCGTATGTCTCGCACTATGTCCGAAACACTGCGCGAGACACTGATTCAGTTGCCAGCGCGGTCGGCGCTGAACCCCGTGTCAGAAACGCGTCCTATAGCGTGAACTGGGTCATTTTGGAAAAATGTCGGGCACGAGCATGGATTTCCGCGCGTTTCAGCGTACGGAGACGGTCCAGCCCGAATTTTTCCACTGTAAAGCTCCCCATCACCGACCCGTAAACCATGGCGCGCCGCAATTCACGGTCGCTTGTGTGATTGACACTGGCGAGATAGCCCATGAATCCGCCGGCAAAAGTGTCGCCGGCACCAGTTGGGTCGTGCACTTGTTCGAGCGGGAACGCGGGGACGCTGAAGGCGCGATTCTGATGAACCAGCATCGCGCCGTATTCACCGCGCTTGATCACGAGCGCTTTCGGGCCCAGCTTGAAGATGTGGCGAGCGGCGCGCACCAAGTTGTGTTCGTTTGAAAGCTGGCGTGTTTCCGAGTCATTGATCATCAAGATGTCGGTGTGGCGCAGCGTTTCCCGCAATTCCTTGGGCGTGCGTTCGATCCAGTAATTCATCGTATCGAGCGCCACAATTTTCGGGCGCCGCTTGACTTGGTGCAGTACGGAGCTTTGCAGCGTGGGATCGATATTCGCTAGAAAGATGTGCGCGGACGTTTGATAGGCCTCGGGCAGGCGCGGCTTGAATTCCGCGAAGACGTTCAATTCCGTGGCGAGAGTGGTGCGCTCGTTCATGTTTTCGTTGTAACGCCCGGCCCAGAAAAATGTTTTTCCCGCAGCCCGCTCGAGCCCCGCGGTGTCCACGCGGCGGCCATGAAAAATGGACGCGTCTTTTTCGGTAAAATCTTCGCCGACGATCCCGACCAGATTGACGCGCGTAAAGAAGCTCGCGGCGACGGCAAAATAGGTTGCCGCGCCGCCCAGCATGCGGTCCACTTTTCCGAACGGCGTTTCAACGGCGTCGAACGCAACCGAACCTACGACAAGCAAAGACATGATCAGTGAGCTCCCCTGGTGAGATATTTTCCGGCGATTACGCTCAGCCGCTTGCGCGCGGCGGCAGAAATGACCGCCGGATCCGTGACGATAGCGTGAGCCAGCGCGGAACCGCACTTGCATGCGCGCGCGGGCGGCATCGCGCGGACCGCTTCGCGCACGACCGCCTGCGCATTTTCGGCGTTCTTGTTCAGATTAGAAATAATTTCCTCGAGGGTGACGGAAGAGTGTTCGGGGTGCCAGCAATCATAATCTGTAATCATGGCAACCGTCGCGTAGCAGATTTCGGCTTCGCGCGCGAGTTTCGCTTCGGTGACGTTGGTCATGCCGATCACATCAAAGCGTAATTGGCGGTGAACATGGGCTTCGGCGAGCGTGGAAAATTGCGGACCCTCCATGCAGATATAGGTGCCGCCGCGATGGACGTGCACTTTGGCGCGATCGCAGGCTTCGCCGAGCAATCCGGTGAGTTGTGCACACACGGGTTTCGCGAAACCTACGTGCGCGGCCACGCCATCGCCGAAAAAAGTCGACACGCGGTGGCGGGTGCGATCGTAGAACTGGTCGGGAATCAAGAAATCGAGTGGTTTCAAATCCTCCTGAAGCGAACCGACGGCGCTGACCGAGACGATTCGCTCGACGCCGAGTTGTTTCATAGCGTGAATGTTGGCGCGATAATTTATTTCTGTCGGCAGAAAACGGTGCCCGCGCGCGTGGCGTGCAAGAAACGCGACGCGCTTCCCTTCCAATTGGCCGACAACGAGCGCGTCGGAAGGGTCGCCGAACGGGGTTTTTACCCGCACCTCGCGCGCGTTTTCGAAGCCCGGCATGTTGTATAACCCGCTGCCGCCAATGACTCCGATGCGCACTGGTTCGGAACCCGTGTTGGGCGCTTTTCTCTTGTTCTTCGTTTTCCCCATGAATGAATCCTCGTGGTTAGTTGATTTAAGAATTGAGTACGATTGGTTCCAGGACGTACTTTCCGCCTCGTTCGCGCAAATAACCTGCGGGTGTTGCTGGTTCGTGACCGAAAATCACAAGCCATCCTTCGCGCGCCGCCTGGGGAATCCATTTCTTTTTGTTTTCAAGCGTCGTGAGCGGATACAAATCGTAACCCATGATCCAGGGATACGGCAGATGCGCCGCCGTGGGAATCAGGTCGGCCGTGAAGAAGGCGGTCTTGCCTCCACCGGACAGGAGCACGCACATCATGTCGCGATTGTGGCCCGGCGTGCGGATGAGTTCGACGCCGGGAATCACCTCTGCGTCTCCCTCGAGCAACGACCATTGTCCTGATTTTTCCATCGGGGCGTAATTTTCCGGGAAATAGCTCGCGCGGTCGCGATCGCTGGGGTCCTTGGCATGTTCGAGCTCCCCGCGCTGAACGATATATTGCGCGTTGGTGAAAACGGGCACGGAGTCACCGTCGACCATGCGCGTATTCCAGCCGCAGTGATCAAAATGAAGATGGGTATTGATCACGATATCGATTTTTTCCGGGGGAACGCCGCGCCCGACGAGTTTTTCCGGAAGCCTCGGAGGGGCGTCGAAGGAATAAATCTCCGTGCGCTTGGCGTCCCACTTGTCGCCTGCGCCAGTTTCGATCAGAATCCACTTCCCTGCCGCGCGAATCAGCAACGAATTCATCGCCATGAGGATGCGATTGCGCATGTCGGGCGGGGAAACGCGCTCCCACATGGGCTTCGGGATCACGCCAAACATCGCGCCGCCGTCGAGGCGGAACGTTCCATCCGTGATAAGCCAGAATTCAAGGTCGCCGAGCTTCATCCATTGTTCCTTACGTTATTCCGTGAAAGGCCCGCGCGCTCCAGCAATTCGTGCACGGCCGCATATGGGTCCTTTTTCCGGCCAGCTACTTCACGAGCCAATGAGTCGAGCACGGCTTCTCCCTGGTGGCCTGCAACGGCGCGTTCCAAAAATAATTCCCCGGCGAGAGTGATGAGGCGGCGCTTCCAGTGCTCGACTTGTTTGGACTCGCGGTCCGCGCTCCGGTTGAAGTGTTCGCGATATTCCGCAATCGCCGCAGCCAGTTCGTCGACGCCCTGGTTCTCCGTGGCTATTGTGCGCACGATCTTCGGCTTCCAGCCGCCCCGTTCGGGAGCGAGTTCGAGCATCGCTTCGAGTTGCGCTTCCAAGTGGTCCACGCCTTCGCGATCGGATTTATTCAGCACGAAAATATCCGCGATCTCCATCAAGCCGGCCTTCATGTTCTGCACGTCGTCGCCCATGCCCGGCACGAGCAGCACCAGAGTGCAATCCGCGAGGCGGACGATGTCCACTTCGTCTTGCCCGACACCTACTGTTTCCACGAGCACGTGTTGCTTCCCTGCCGCGTCCAAAATGAGAGCGACATCGCCCGTGGCGCGTGCCAGCCCACCCAGGGAACCACGCGTCGCCATGGAGCGGATGAAAATTCCTGCGTCGCTCGCATGCCCCTGCATACGAATGCGGTCCCCCAGAATCGCGCCGCCCGTGTACGGGCTCGTGGGATCGACGGCGATAATTCCCACTTGTTCTCCCGCGCGACGATAGTGCGCGGCAAGACGATCGACCAGCGTGCTCTTCCCCGTCCCGGGCGCGCCCGTGACGCCGACGACGTGGGCACGGCCTGTCGAGGGGAAAATTTGTCTCAACAATTCTTCGGCGTGAGGATCGTGGTCTTCAATCGCAGTGATAGCGCGCGCGATGCCGCGGACGTCTCCCGCGAAAATTTGACCGGCCCACGTATCGACGCCTTGAAGCATAGTTGAAACTAACAAGAAATGAACGACACAAAGTAGCATGATTTTAGGATCGAAACGAGAAGGCAAAACGGCGCGTAGTGTGCTAGCTTTCGATAAGCCGACAATATGTCCAAGTGACCGCCGACTTCCACGGATCAGCCGCAAGGCGTTGCGAAAGCTTCCGAAACGGCGACAATACAAGAGGAACGGATCCGCTGCCAACGCTACGACGCTATACAGGATCGATGTACATTTGATGCTGCAGGCGAGGCGCTATACGCGGGAACTGACGGACGAATGCTGAGAGATGGTTCGTCCCGGTTTCATTCGTGCGGATTCATCCGCGGGACCAGCCACAAGAGCTATGAGTACGATACGCCAGGCCTCATGTGCAGATACTTATTCTCAGTGAGCTGTTTGAGCGTGAAGTCTGCCACATCGGAACGGGAGATTCTTCGCCGCTTCGCCTCCGACGCAAATGGTTGAATGGCGGGTACTCGCTTTGCTTAGGGGATAGGTCCCGCAAATCCGCCTGGCGTTTACCGGCGAATCCGCAGTGTCACGGCGCATCCGGAAACTAGCTGCCGATTTAAGCATCAGCCGTCTGTTTAGCTCTGAACTGCTGATCTGCAGGCTGGCATTCACCCCTGCGGACAACTTGCGATCTATTGCGAACGCCATGCGAAAGTCCTGAGCTACGTGGCTGGAATGAAAATTCCTGCACCGTCTTGCACATTTGCGGCATCCGATAATAATTAGTGACGGCTTGGCGAGACCGTTTGCTCTTTCACGCTCCAGCGGCGAGTCGGAAACACAGAGCCGATACCTGTGCCGTTAAGCCAACTCCCGTGTTCCTCAATTTGAAGGAGGAAATCGGATGGAAACTTCCGCTGCAAAACAGCAACCTATGGCAGGAGGTAGTATGACTACTGCCGAACAAACGTATTTGCGCACCGAACTGGAACAACGCCGCGAGCGCCTTCACGAGGCTTTGCATTCGCCCGCCGCCGATGCTTCTCTATCGCAATTGCTGACGGCTGTGGACACCGCGCTGAGCCGTATCGCTCAGGGAACGTTTGGGCTCTGCGAGACGTGCCACGACACCATTGAAGCGGAGCGCCTCCTTGCCGATCCGTTGGTGCAGTTCTGTCTGGACCATCTTACGAGCGCCGAACAGCGTGCCTTGGAGACCGACCTTTCCCTGGCCGCACGCATTCAGCGCGGTCTCTTGCCGAAACCCGGCCTGGCACCAGTTGGCTGGGATGTGCGCTACCACTATCAACCCGCCGGCATGGTGAGCGGCGATTACTGCGATCTCTTCGAAACAGCATGAGCCACCTCCATGCAACGTTTCGCAGCCTCGCCGAAGGCGGTCTCCCGCTCGATCGAATGGTGGAAGACGCCAACCGCATTTTCTGTGAGAGCACTCTCGCAGGACAATTCGCGACTCTCGTTGTGGGACGAGTTGCCCACGATGGTTCTGTAGAGTTTGTCAATGCGGGCCACCTTCCCGTGCTTCACATCCACGGTGATGGAGTAACGCCAAGGGATTCAACTGGAGTACCTCTGGGGATGTTCTGTAACATGCGCTTCCCTGTCCATCGGCTCACTCTGGCTCATGGTGACACCCTGTTGCTTTATACCGACGGTTTGACGGAAGCACGGAATCGTGCAGGCGCCGAGTATGGCCTCCACCGAATCCGCACGCTCGCGGCGCGGCACACGGGGATAATGCCTGCGGGGCTAATCTCTGAATGTCTCGAGGATTTGCTGAATTTTCGGGAGGGCTTGAAGCAAACGGACGATTTAACGCTCCTTGCCGTTCGGCGCGCAGAGTAAGACGAATATCGCGAGGTCTACCAGAGTGCCGCGCGGTCAGGGGCCATGTGCATCTTCGGAGATACGTTGCCCAGGAACCGGCGAATCCCGTGTGAGCCCAGGGCCGCTGGCGCCTGAGACTTCGACCTTGCGATTTGGTAGTATCCATCACAGCCTTCCGAAGCCATGCGCCCACCTCGATCGTGCGATGCTGCTTCCGGCGTTGAAGCTCAGTCTTAATGGCTTTCAGCTTCGCGACCATTCGCTTCTTCGCCGTAATCCGCCAGACGATGAAAGCTTCGTTGCTGTTGCGCTGCCCACAGAAGTGGGTCAAACCCAAGAACGTGAAAGCATCTGGTTTCCTTTCTTTCTCCACGCTGTTTCCTGTCGCGGGCGGCAAACCGCATGAACTCGAAACACACGCTAGAGGGGCTCTCCTTTAATAGGCCAATGTAACCACGATACTGTCGCTGTACATGCTGGCAACCACTTGAGTCTGACCTCCCGGGATGCGGCCGTAGATGGTGTAACTGCGTGTGGTTGGAGAAACCGAAAGTGTGTAGCTGTCGGTGACGATAGAGGTGCCATTGCTGCCATCCCCCCAGATTTGCGACCGGGCTCCATCCGTGTACAGGTTGTAGCTCAATGCCGTACCGGGACCGCTCAGCTTGCGGTTGGCGTACGTACCGCCACCCGCGCTCAGTTGGATTGAATAGCTCACCGCCTCGCCAGGAACGCCGGAGCATGTAACTGAAAGCGTGCCGCTAGTGTCTCGATCCCCAGCCCTTATGGACTCGTAGGCCCCGAACGCGGTACCTGAGGTCGACACTTCGCAGGTAGCCGCCCTACCGGGTGCCGTCATCACCAGCACGGCCACAAATAAAGATAGGGTTCGCTTCAACGTGCTCATTGGTGAGCCTTACAAGTAATTGGCCCGATGCGAGGCAAGGGTTCATTTCCAGGTATGTTGGTGACCGTGGCGTCGCATTGGGAGATCGGCCAGCGTACTTGGAGGTGAGCCGGGACTGAAAAGTTGGGTACGAACACCTCTCCTCGCAGAGCGACCTGGAACACTTCTGGGTAGTCGTTAATGGTTACCTCTGCCCCAAGAGGTACGAACCCCCCGTCTTCTGTGACGAGCGCCAACAAGCCCCCTTCGATCTCAGAAGCGGCAAATTTCAGCTGGACTCCACTTCGCGGCATGGGAACCACCATCTTCTCGCTGAAATCCACCCCGAGATTGAAAGGAACACTGCTGTCGTCAAGGCGTACCGTATTTCTGTCATACGGGACCAAGTTAGGAATGAGTGCGATCCCGCGACCATTCGTCGTCGTGATGAACTGGTTGTTTGAGAAAACTTTCACTCCCTTGGCTTTCGGAACTTCGACCAACGCGAAGCTGTCGTCAAGCGGGCGCGAAAGCAAGATGTGCCTCCCCATCCAGACCACACTCCCGGTCTCGCCGAAACGCCAGCTTAACTTGTTGTCCTTATCGCTGGTCTCCATGCGGTAGTTGCCGCGGTTGCTCTGAAACCATAGTCCCGCCTCTGTACCGGGAGTGAGTGATTGGTTCACCCGCACACGGTATCCGTATCCATTGCCGACTGGGGGCTGCTGGGTTAAGTCAATCATGGATGTATTTGCGCGTTCTTCTAGGTCGCTGCTGGCTACCAAAATTCGTCGTGGCCCAAGCGGCATGACAAGGCTGATGAATGCATTCAGTCCGTGTTTCAGCCCAGGGGTGTAATTCGACGAAACGCTAAGCGATACCCTATCGGTTAAGCGAAGATTAAGGGACCCAGTGAACGCCCTGAAGTCCAATTCCGACTGGTTGCTTTCCGACCGTGTCAGGCCCGTGCGGTGCTGGCGATTCAAAAAGCCAAATGAAACAAAGCCTCGATTGCCGAGAGCGCGACCGACCTGAATTTGCTCGATTGTTCTTGCCGGGCGTTCCCCCGCAGGCAGACCAAGCTGCCGGAATTCACTGCTGGCCGCTTGGATCATCGCCGAATAAACAATTGAACGGGATTGGTGCTGGAACTGTCCATAGACCAACCTCCCCGGGCCGTGCGCTGCTTGGCTTACTGCCAAACCCCCACTGATGAGCCCCACCGGCAGCAGAGCATAGTCAGCACCTATGCCGAAGGTTTGGTGGTCTGCAAGCACTTCACCGCGCAAATTCAGGGTGAGTGAGTCGGTCAGTCCCCGGCGATGAGTGCCAACAAGGAAGAAGGAACCATACGCAGCGTTGGAGGTCCCGAAGTCCCCGCGCAAGCTACCGGACTCGTAGGCGTACTCGCTCACGCCCTTGCGCAGAAGTACCCGCGCGTTGATGTAGGGCTCGGTGATCACCTGCTGGCGGCCAAGCACATCGGTCACCACCATTCGGATTTCACCTTGCCCGGTCATAACCGGGAGGTTGCGGACAGAGAATGGTCCCGTATCAACCGTTTGGTTTGCAGTTCGCACGTTGTCGACATAAATATCGATAGTCGATGGCTGAGTAGCTTGACCCGTGAGGACAGGCACGGGGAAGGGAACAAACGTTGGTTGGGTCGAAAATTTGCTGGCCCAGCGGATGCCGCCGTAGTGAACTTGAAGTGCCCAGGGCGCTGGTGCGCTTACTGCATCACCGATCGTAAGAGTGGCCATGCGACGCGGGAAATCCCGCGCAAACTGAGTATCCAGCCGGAGAGGCACGGGGGACTGTGCAATGTCCCGGCCCACCAAACGGGTCGTGAGCACGCCGACCCTGCTGAAAAAGCCCAACTCCAACAAGCCCGAGAGGGCGGTCATCCCGTTTGCACGGCTCAATTCAAAGTCGTGGTTCAGAAACGCACCGACTGCGGGAATCATCGCCTCAACTGTCGAGCGCGCCGAAAGGTCAAGCACAGTTTCGGTGAACGAAGATGCTGGCGCCAACACGAAAAGTACCTGCTGTTCTAGGTCCAAACGACACATGACGCCTTGCACCTGCAGTTGGTAATAGTTGCGCTCACCAACCCACACGCCATTAAATTGCGGAAGTTTCAGTCGCCACCGCGCAAACTGATCAGCGGTCGCATAAAACTGGCCGGAACCCACGTGGAGGATGCGAGCGAAATCGTCCACCAGCCGTCCATTAACGTTGACGCCCACGAAGATTTCCTCGAAGTGCTGCTGGTCCTTCCGAGGGGCCTGTTCAATCTGCGCTTCCCGCGGGGCGCTCGAAACGGCTGGCTGAGGCTGTGGTGGCACAGGCTTTGACGCGCTCATTTCACGATTTTCCCATATGCAGCGCAATTCACCGGATTCATTGGTGCAATACAGCCGCACTTGAGTTCCCGTTGCCGGCTTCTCCGGTACAATCCTCTTCTGTGCAAAAGAGATTTGAGCTGCGAATAGCCACCATAGACCGCGAGCCATCCGTCTAGCGTCCGTTTGGAACCAGCACTTCATAGATATTTCCTGCGTCTGTATGTGCGGTGAGTCTTATTTGCACAGGTCCGCTGATTCGCGCGCTTTCGATGATCCATGTCCGAGCCTGATTCGGAAGAAGGTAATCTAGTACCGACGTTTTGATGGGCGTGCGGTTTGCTCCCACTGGCGTGAGTTCGAGTCCCGTGATCTGGATATGCGCGTTGCCTTGGTTCATGGCGGTAAGTCTCACAGAGTCTCGATTGGTGTAATCAACACGCCAGGCGAGTTTCGG
>WNGO01001173.1_pt1 | contig 16739 bp, 19 predicted proteins | sample 5400511 | NCBI WGS metagenome assembly WNGO01 (sample SAMN13153380, study PRJNA577476) | soil metagenome | isolation source: 20 cm soil or saprolite under Garry oak tree replicate 2 | place: USA:California | collected 2016-06-15 | reverse complement strand
AACCAGCCCGGCCCCTCAGCGACCGGAAGCTGAAACGCTCTGCATTGCGTGATGTCGCGGGAATGATGCGCTCATTCCAATACGCCGCTTACAGCGCACTCTGGCAACCAGCCATGCGCAAAGAAGATGTGCCTTTCCTAGAGCACTGGGCCGACCTCTGGTATCGCCAGATGAGCAGCGTCTTTCTAGAAAGCTATTTAAAGACGACCACCGGCGCGATTTTCATCCCGAAAAACAGCGACGATCTTCAAATCATGCTCGAAGCCTACTTGCTCGACAAAGCCGTATATGAGATTGGGTACGAGCTAAACCATCGTCCCAGCTGGGTTGTCATCCCCATCCGTGGCATTAAACACATTTTGCAATCCGCGTGAATTTTCAGCCACAGATGAACACGGATGAAACACAGATAAGATTCTGCTTCTTTAATCCGTGAAAATCTGTGTCAATCTGTGGCCCTGAAGTTATCTGGAGAAAATGATGAACAAACATCTCGACAAAATCGACAATAACATCGAAGCGAAACATCTCTTAAAACATCCGTTTTATCTCGCGTGGACACGCGGCGAGTTGAGTAACGAAGCGCTCGCGGATTATGCGCGGCAGTACTATCATCATGTCAGGGCTTTCCCGACGTATCTTTCAGCTGTGCACGCGAAGTGCGAGAACGAAGCCACCCGCAAGCAACTGCTGAACAACTTGATCGATGAGGAAGCCGGATCGCCAGATCATCCCGAGCTGTGGCTTCACTTCGCCGACGGCCTCGGCGTCGCTCAGGACAATGCGAAAAACGCAGAAAAATGGCCAGAGACAAAGAAATTGATCGAGACGTTCCGATCAGTTTGTGGCGACAGGTCGACAGCCGAAGGTCTCGCAGCTCTCTACGCGTACGAAAGTCAGATTCCGGCGATCTGTGAATCGAAAATCCACGGCCTAAAGAAACACTACGGCTTTAACAAGCCCGAACACTACCAGTATTTCAGCGTTCATATTGAAGCGGATCGCGAACATTCGGCTGCCGAGCGAAGGATGCTTGACGCCTATCTCAACGAGCAAAACTTCGAATCGGTAAAAAGATCAGTGAACCGCGTTCTGGACGCGCTCTGGGAAATGCTCTCCGGCGTTTGCCGTCGTCACGCGATCGCGTGCTGAGGCTAAGGCTCCGAGCGCTGACACAATCGCCGCTATAACTTCAGCGCGGTCGCAGAACAAGAAACGAGCGCATCCGGTGGCGGCAAACTGATAAGACTTGGGGCTGGCTCGGATCAAGTGAGGCCGCGACCTTGTTGTAGTCGGAAACTGATGTGACCGGCTGTTGATTGATTTCTTCAATCACATCCCCTTTTTTCAATTCAGCCGCGCCGCTGTCAGGATCGACCCCGGTAACTAATACACCCTGCACATTGTTCGGAAGATCAAGCTGACGCGCCATCTCAGGAGTCAACTCGTCGACGTGAATCGACGCCAGCGGGCCGCTGCTTGCTTCTTGGTCGTTCGGTTGCTCCGGCGATTCGGGCTGAGACTGGCCTTGCCCTGGCGTAGTCCGGGCGGTTCCGTAATTGGCTGGCTGCTCTTTGACCTGAGCGGTCACATTCAGCGGTTTGCCATCGCGTATGATTTCAAGTTCAACATTCTTATTCAACTCTGTCTGCGCTACCATGCTCCTCAGCGCATTTATATTCTTCATTTCGCGACCATTGAATTTGCGGATCACGTCGCCGCGTTGCAATTTCGCTTGAGCTGCGGGCGATCCCGGCACTATTTGGTCAACGATTACACCTTCGTCCTCGGCGCTGGTTTGCCCCGGCTGCAACGCTCGCGTCTGGATCCCAAGGTAACCGCGAACGATTCGTCCCTGCTTCAACAAACTCTCGAGGGCGGTACGAATCGTGTTCGACGGAATAGCAAAGCCAATGCCCGCGGAAGCTTGGCTAGGTGAAATGATAGCCGTATTGATCCCGATGACTTCACCGCGAAGATTGATCAATGGGCCTCCGCTGTTACCGGGATTGATTGCTGCGTTTGTTTGCAGGAGATCTCCGAAAGCGTCGGTGCGATTTGGCCGCATTTTCGAACTAATAATGCCGTCCGTTACCGTCTCGTCGAATCCGAACGGATTGCCAATGGCCAAAACAAAGTCTCCGGCCTGCACCGTGTCTGAATCGGCCAGTTTAAGTGGTTTGACGCCGGGATCGTCGATCTTGAGCACAGCGAGATCCACCTGTTCATCCGCACCCACTAACCGCGCTTTTTTTGTTCGTCCGTCGCTTAGTTGCACTTCGATTTGATCAACCTGATTGCCTTGCCTGTCGGTAACCACGTGATTGTTGGTGATGATATGACCCTCGTTGGTCACGATCACCCCAGAGCCGAGCGAATTCTGCACCAACGCTTCATCATTCGGGTTCCGGGATCTTCGTTGATTCGGGAAGAAAAACTCAAAGGGATCGAGTCCGTATTCTCGCCGAATCGCGATCTTCTTCGACGTTTTGACTGCCACAACAGACGGGACCACGCTTTTGACCAGCGTCCGCCGTTCCCGATTCAATGCCTCCAGCGATGCGACTTGTTTTGAGTCCACGCTCGGCTCCAATGCTAGCGTGTACTTTTCCGGTGTGCGCCCGGAGGGTAGCTTTAAGCCTCCGTGCTTAAGACGGTAGTCGTACAGCAGAGAAATTCCTGCGCTGACCACCAGGACAAAGAGCAAAAATTTGGCGAGATTTTTCATTAGCTAACATTAGAAAAAGTTCGTCCCTGTTGTTCGACAATCAGGCTGCGGAAACGTTGATTTTCGGGCCATTCCAGACGCGGATCTGCCTCGAAGATCGATATCGCAGCCGCGCGCGCGTGTCGCATTAGATCGGCATCAGTCTTCAGATTGCCGATCTTAAGCGCAGGCAGACCGCTTTGCGCCGTGCCCAGCAAATCGCCCGGACCCCGCAACTCCCAGTCAGCCTCAGCCACTTCGAAGCCGTTACCTGTTCTTTCCAAAACGGCGAGTTTTGCCGAGCCTTCCTTGGCCTGAGTCGAGGTGAGCAAAATGCAATACGATTTATGCTCTCCTCGGCCGATCCGCCCCCGAAGCTGATGCAATTGCGCCAGACCAAAACGCTCCGCGTTTTCAATCAGCATCACGCTGGCGTTGGGAACATCGACGCCGACCTCGAGCACAGTCGTGCTGATTAACACGTTCGTCTCGCCGCGCCGAAAGCCTTCCATAATCTGATGTTTTTCGACCGGCGCTATGCGGCCGTGAAGCAATTCGCAGCGAAACGGACGCAAACGTTCCCGCCACAACTGGTACTCCGCTGTTGCCGCTTTGACGTCCAATTTCTCGCTTTCGTCGATTAATGGATAAATCACGTAGAGTTGGCGACCTCTTTCCAGTTCAGTTCGCAAAAAGGTAAGAACTTCAGGCAGCTTGGAGTCATCACGCACGGCGGTGACGATCTTTCCCCGATTCCGCGGCGTTTCATCGATCGTTGAAACGTCGAGATCGCCGTAAATGGTCATAGTTAGCGTGCGCGGGATCGGTGTGGCGGTCATCACCAGCATGTCGGGAGCCGGTTCGCGCATCGCTAGTCTGGCGCGTTGGGCGACGCCAAACTTGTGCTGCTCATCGATGACAACGAGCCCGAGGTTCGAAAATGAAACGGATTCGTAGAGCAGCGCATGCGTTCCGACGATGATTTGTAGTTGGTGCACTCTGAATGGCACCTGCGCGGGACCAAACAACGAAAGAGGGCAACTCTCTTCCTGTCGCGCGCCGGTTCGCAGTGCAACGCGCACGCCCAGTGGATCGAGCCAGCGCCGCAGCACATCGTAGTGTTGTTCGGCCAGAATTTGCGTCGGCGCCATGAAGGCGGACTGATATCCGGCTTCAACCGCCAGAAGCATAGCTGCTATCGCGACTAAGGTTTTGCCTGAACCAACGTCGCCCTGTAGCAAACGATTCATTGGATGGCCAGCCGCCAGGTCGCGCCGGATTTCCGCAATCACTTTCTCCTGTGCACCGGTGAGTTCGAACGGAAGCGACTTCACAAATTTGTCGAATAATTCGCCTGACCCGCAGTGCGACTGGCCAATTCGAATCGACGAATCTGTGCGTCGCGAGGCGATGAGCATTTGCGTCGCAAAAAATTCAGAGAGGACCAAATGTTCGCGCGCGGAATCGCGTTGCTGCCAATCATCGGGGAAATGAATCGCGCGAATCGCCGCCGCGCGCGTCATGTCACCGTTCATCAGTGCGTCCGGCAATAATGTTTCCAATCCCGCAGGCGCGGGATCATTCAAGAGCCGATAAATCATGCTACGCAACACGCGCTGCGATAGACCTTCCGTGGCGGGATAGATTGGAGTGATCCTGCGAAAATGAATTGATATTTCCTCATCGTTCTCGATGACCTCGAACTCCGGATGATCCATGCAAATCCGTTTTCCGCGCAACCGCGGCTTTCCAAAAACCACCAGGCGTTGCCCGGTCACAATCATCTTCTGCACGTAATGCAGGTTGAACCATCGGCAGACCAGAGGCTCACTGAGAGCGTTTGCCTCCGATTCCTGAAGCGTCGCTTCAAAAATTTTCTTCCATCCGCCAAAACGACGCAGCGAAGTTTTGATTACCTCGCCGCACAGACAAATCGGACTGTCGCTTTCCTCGCGCGGAAAATGCGGGAACTCGGTGCGATCTTCGTGCCGGCGCGGAAAATGAGTGAGCAAATCTTCTATCGTCTGAATCCCGAGACGCCGCAGTGCGAGGAGTTTCGGGCGTGGGATCCAACTCAGCTCCTCGAGCGGTTGCGAGATTTCGACGCTTCCAGCGGCTACTTGAGGTGATCGGTTAGCTGAGTTTATACCGTTCACTGTTTACCGATCATTGATCACAATCGCAGCGTTCCGCTGCGCGCACCGCTTCGATCTGCATGGAAACCAACGTTTCACCGCCATATTCATCCGCGCGAATTCGGAATGCGATATCCCACGGCGCGCGCGGCAATTGATTTGCCACCCCTTCAAAATAGACAGCGCGGCGATGGCGATCACCCTGACGCAAACGAAAGACGAGGTGCTTGTCGTTCACGATGCGCGGCGGCGCCACGGGCTCGATTTCGCGAGCTAAGAAAAGCGGCTGTGGATTTCCATTTCCAAACGGCTGCAACATTTCGTGCCAACGCAGAAACTCGACATTGATGTCCGTAAATGCCAACTCGTCGTCCAGGCGCAGAGAAGGTTGCAACGCTTCTTCCGAAAGAAGCTCGCGTGCGATGGTGCGAAATGCTTCGGCAAAGCGATGAAAATTTTCCTCGCGCACTGCGAGTCCGGCTGCCATTTCGTGTCCGCCGTATTTGTCGAGGCTGTTAGCGCAATGAGTCAGCGCCGCGACCATGTTCAGTCCTTCGATGCTTCGTCCGCTTCCCTTGCCGATTCCGTTCTCGTCGAAACCGATCACAATTGCTGGTCGATGATATTTTCGGACAATTCGCGACGCCACGATGCCAAGCACCCCTGGATGCCACGCGCGGCCGGCGGCAATGATGGCCGCATCACTAGCAGCGTCGAAATGAGCCTCGATCTGCTCTATCGCTGCATCAAAGATTTGGTGTTCCACGTCCTGCCGTTCCCGATTGTTTTGATCGAGTTCTGCCGCGAGCGCCGTTGCTTCGCTTTCGTCATGTGTAAGCAGGAGCCGCAAGGATTTTTCCGCCGTGCTCAAACGCCCTGCAGCGTTCAACCGAGGGCCGAGCCGGTAACCGATGTCGTCTGGCAAGATCGGCGGATGGACTCCGGCAATTTGCATTAATCTCCTGAGGCCGATGCGCGACGTGCGGGCGATTTCTAGGGAACCGCGCTGCACGAGAACACGGTTCTCGCCAGCTAGCGGCACGATGTCTGCCACCGTGCCGAGCGCCACGAGATCGAGCTTCGATTTCAAATCGAAGCCGGGCAGTGGCCGCGTCTTCAATAGTGCGTGACAAACTTTGAAGACGATCCCGACACTGCAAAGATATTCCGTACCGCACGGCGCTGTTTTTGGATTCACAATTGCAACGCAATCTGGCACCTCCGACTTCGGCTCGTGATGATCCAGGATGATCACATCCACTCCGCGCTTGTTAAGATCCGCAACCTCAGCCACTGATGACGTGCCGCAATCGACCGCAATCAGTAGTTGCGGCTGATGTTTTTCGAGACACCGTTCGATGCTTTCACGGCTCAAGCCATAGCCCTCCTCCATGCGCAATGGCAAAAACAGCTCCGGCGCGCCGCCATAAGCGCGCAATATTTCATCCAGCAGCGCCAATGAAGTCACGCCATCCACATCGTAGTCGCCAAAGAGTACGATGCGTTCGCGTCGATCGAGGGCAGCGAGAATTCGCGAAACCGCAGCGCGTATTTGCGGCAGCAAAAACGGATCGCTCAGCGAGCTAAGGCGTGGGCGCAGGAAGTTCTCAACTTCCTCTGAGCAGCGAAACCCTTTTCGTGAAAGTAGCCGCGCGATGCATTCGGAGTCGCAAATTTCACTCCATGCGATAGCGCCGCCATTCACCTCCTCGCGCGACGCCAAAATCCAACGGCTTTGCCGCGCAAAGCTGCGACGCGGCTCTGCATCCACCAACTTGTCTTCCACGGGGCTTTGCACCGATCAGTTTATTCGCCTGCATGTTCTTGACAAGATATCAGCCAGCTTCGAGACGAGCTCGCGATCACGCTCGACAAAGCGCGATTTTCACTGCAAAAAAACACCATGATCAAAGCGTTATCAATCGTCTTTATCAGCGTCGCAGCGACAGTTGTCGGCGGCTGCGCCAACAATCCTTTCGGCGGTACAACGGCAGAATCTCCCGCCGCGCAGCGAGATTACGAGCTGTTGTCGGGAACCTGGCAATTGACTCGCGGAGTGGTCAACGGAAAGGCCGTACCCGCAAGTGTGGCGCGAAACACGATTCTCATCACTGATCGCAATACGTTCCGATTCCCGAAGGCCAGCAGCGTTGGGACGCATTCCGCTGGACACTTCACGATCAATCCGAATACCACACCCAAACAAGTGGACTCAATTGCAGACGGCGGACCTAATGCCGGTCAAGTAAGCCGCGGGATTTATGAGATTCCCGACCCGACTCACCAGCGCGCTTGCTTTGGCCCGCCGGGTGGTCCGCGTCCGACAGAGTTCAAGTCGTCTTCGGGAAGCGGACGGACTCTGCAGTACTGGAAGAAAATTGGGCCGGTGCCATCACGTTAAAATTCGGGACATCTGGCCAACCTTCTGGCGTGCGCACTGCCTGCCCGCGCGTGTGCGGGCGTCGTCGCGTCGCGTTTCTAAACACGCACAGTTGCTTGTGACGCCACAGCGAAAATGAGACTCATCCGCTGGATTGTACTCCCCTGCTTTTTTCTTGTGCTCATTTATGGCGTGTCGCCGTACTTTTCATTCTGGCGATTGACGAAAGCCTTGCGATCCGGTGACAGCGCCGCGGTCAGTTCGCACGTCGATTTTCCCGCTGTTCGAGCATCATTGAAGAAGCAACTCGTTATGCGATTTGCTAGTGCCACGGCTTCTCATAAGCGATGGGCGAACTTGGGGCCGACGCTGATCGACGCGATCGTCGACGCCTACGCCACACCCGACGGAATCGCTGCGCTTCTTTCCAATCCGGGAGCGTTGAAAAACCTTCAAACTCCGCGCCATTTCCGGTTCTCCAGTGGTAAGCCCGAAGACTGGTCAAAAGTAAAATATGCGTTCTTCACAGGGCCACGCAGCTTTGTCGTCGAACGAGAGGGAATAAAGCTGAAGTTTCGTTTTACAGGCGTAGGCTGGCTAATCAATGATCTCGATCTCGGTTTGGCCGAGGCCAAGCATTAACTCGTGCAGCGAAACTCATTCAGCCAAATCGCATTCTGTATCCCGCTATACGAGGCTGAACACGAAATCTCGTTTTGAAAAAAAGCCATGCTTTGCGCAGAGTTTCGCGAACGTTCGCAGCCCTTCCTTTTCTTTTTCTCCAAAACTGAATAGGAGATTTTCGCGGTAATAGCGAAACAAGAATTGTTGATCGAGTTTTGGGTGATCGGGACCAGGAACACCGGCTATGAGTTTTGCAATCAGGCCCTCAAGGTCGGTGAGATTTTCATCGCGCAAGGCGCGCAAGCGGTTCGCGATCTGTTTTGCATCCACGACTTCAGGTCGAATCAACCAGAGTGCGTAAACGAATGGAAGGCCGGTGAGTCTCTTCCATTGCTCACCGAGATCCCAAAATTGCACTTCACCTGCGTGATTTTGGCGAAAGCGAATCGCTTGATCACCGATCAATAGCTGTGCGCGAGAACCGGAAGCTAATTTGCCAACTGCAGGAGAGACGCGCGCGCCATTCTGAACCAGGCGGGGGTTCAGTCGTAACTCTGCAAGCAAGCAGCGCAGGAGATTGACGGCGGTTTGCGATGCAGGATCGAGTTCAATTTCTTCGACATCGGAAATTCGGCCGCGATGTGCGACGACGACGCTGTAAACCGATCCATCGGATGAAATCGAAATGTCGTCCACGATCTGGTAGATTGGATTCCGCAGAAATTCGAAACTAGAAACCAGCGCGATGTCGAGTTCGCCTTTAGCAAGTCGCTGGCATAACGCAGCGGGATGATCCAACTCGACGTCATCAGGCCAGCCGCGAATGAGCGGATGGGCGTTGAGATATTTTACGCAGCCGATTCGCACGGAGGTCACGTCGGTCGATTTGTACGGCGTTTCTGTGAACTCCGAAAGCTTTCGCGAGCTGACACAGACGCCCTACAGCTCGCGCCCACCATTCACGCGCAGGCCAGCTCAGCAGGCGCAGAGGCGGATCTTTCGGCAGACGAGCGCGAGGATATGTGACGATAGTGACTGTCGCGCTGGACCGGCTCACGACCGGCTTCACGAATCGCGTGCTCGAGCGCGGCTACGGTCTGTTGCTGCGGCGTGGTTGCGCCAGCCATGTGGAAGATTTTTTCCTCTAGAATTGTGCCGTGCAGATCGTCCACGCCATAGCTGAGCGACACCTGTGCGAGAGGCAACCCCAGGCTGACCCAATAAGCGGTCAAATGATCAATGTTGTCCAAGAAAATTCGGCTTACCGCCAGATTGCGAAGTTGTTCGAATGCGGAGGCGCGCTTTATGTGGGCGAGGATCCCATGGGATTGGGAGGGTTCGAACGCAAAAGGAACAAAGCCAGTGAAGCCGCTCGTTTCGTCTTGTAATTCGCGAAGGTGGCGCAAGTGATCCACCCGATGAGCCAGTGTCTCGATATGGCCGTAGAGCATGGTGCAGGTGCTACGACAGCCCATGGAGTGCCAGGTGCGATGCACATCCAGCCATTCGGCCGCAGTTTCCTTGCCGCGGCAGATTTGATCGCGCACAACCGGATCGAAAATCTCCGCCCCGCCGCCTGTGATTGAGCCAAGCCCCGCTTCACGAAGAATTTCCAGTGTATCGCGGATCGGCATCCGGAAAATCCGTTGAGCCAGGTGGCGGACTTCGATCGCGGTAAAAGCCTTGATGTGAAGATCGGGATCAAGTGCGCGTAACTCGCGTAAGAGGTCGAGATACCAATCCTTTTTCAAGCTGGGATGCAGTCCGCCGACCATGTGCACTTCAGTGACTCCGAGGTTAAGGGCGTCTCTTACAACCCGGATAATTTCCTCAATCGCGTACTCAAAGGCGTGCGCATCGCGTTTCTTGGCGGCAAAAGCACAGAACTGGCACGATAGCACACAGATATTGGAGTAATTGATGTACCGGTTGTGGATGTACGTGGCGTAGTTGCCGTTCTTGCGCTCGCGCACCACGTTCGCGATCATTCCAAGGCCGTTGAGATCATTCGTGCCGTAGAGCGTCAGAGCGTCCGCCTCTGAAATGCGCTGCTGCGCCTCAACTTTTTCAGCGATCGGCCTAAGTTCTTTCGGAATAAGCTGGTAATTCATGCGTGGGTTGAGGGTAGCGCTTCGGCAGCCAAGCATGCACAGGCTGCTTGTGGCTTGCAACAAAAACCGTGGCTACGAATGTAGTGCAGGGTAAATTTGTCGAGTTGCCATTTTTCTTGCAAACCTTGTCTTGTGCGAACGTCTAAGTGACCGATGCCTGGCAACGATCGAGGAAACCGAGCAAAATCGGAAGAAGACGCTGACGACTTGCGGCTCATGCAGCTGGTCGGTAGAGGCGATACCGGCGCATTCGAGCAGCTCATCGAAAAACATCAAGCTCTAGTGGCGGGGACAGTGGCGCGCATGCTGGGCAGTAACTCGGACGTAGAAGACATCGCGCAGCAGGTCTTTATCCGACTTTGGAAAAGCGCGCGCCGATACGTCCCCCGCGCAAAGTTCACCACGTGGCTGTTGAAAATTACGCGCAACCTGGTTTTTAACGAGATGCGCCGTACGAAGCGACGCGCGCATGTTCGGCTTCAGTCGGAACCGGGCGCAGAGGATCCCCCTGTGAAGGATGAGATGAATCTCGCGCCGGATGCGTCGCTTTTGGAGACGGAACTTCAGCGAACGATTGAAGAAGCGATTCTGCAGCTGCCGGAGACCCAACGCATGGCGCTGGTGCTGCGGAGGTATGAACAGCTTAGTTATGAGCAAATTGCCGAGGTCCTCGATCTCTCCGTTCCCGCTGTAAAAAGCGTGCTCTTTCGCGCGCGATCCGAACTCCGCTCCAAGCTGAGTAAGTATCTTACCTGAGCAGGAAGGCTCGGTCGCTTTCGTTAGCGCTCGATCACTCGTCCCCGGACACGCTTGATCTGCGCATGATGAGTGAGCACATGCACGTGCCCGTCGCTGCCACGGAAAAATGCGCTCAGAATCCAGCTCACGATGCTGATAACGATCGCTCCCCAGAACGCGCTCCAGAAGTGATCCACATGGAAGCCGACCACCACGCTCGGCACTACCAGCAGCAACAGACCGTTCAGGATGAGAATAAAAAAGCCGAGCGTAACGAGAATAAGCGGCGCACTGAGGATTAACAGAAAAGGGCGAACAAACGCGTTGAGAATGCCGAGCAAAAGTGAGGCGCCGATCAACGCCGCGACAGTGTCATAACGGATTCCGTGGATGACCGAGGAGGCAACCATTACGGCGATCGTTGTGACAGCCCAGCGGAAAACGAAATGTTTCATGCGAAGAAGTAGTTACGATTCTGCACTGAATACGGGCGAGAAACAACTTGCCAATCATCAGATGCGCGTTAAACGGATTGAAATCATCAACACCAAGTAAATCTGTGCCGAAAAAGAAGAAAACTGTCGAAGCCGAAATTGCCGGCTGCGATCCGCCCGAGGCAGGCGCATCACCTGCCGAAATGAAAATCAAAAAGAGCCCGGCGGTGCGCCGGACATCGACGCGAAAGATCGCCGGCGGCGGCAAGAAAGGTGCGACTGCAGCGAAAACAAAAGTCTCGATGCCTCCCGAAGCGGGACCAGGAGCGGAGGTCCCAGACGAAACAATCCGTCTCCGCGCTTATTTCATCTCCGAACGCCGGCGCAGATTTGGTTTGCCCGGTGACGCGGAGTCAGATTGGCTCGAAGCGAAGCGGCAGCTGCTCTTCGAAGGTGGCCGCCGCTAAGTTTAAGGGCCTCAGTAGCTAATACGATGGAAAACGCTCTCGCTGATCTGGCGCAGGCTCTCCGAGAACGCCTCGTAGTAATTCGGGATGAGCAAAGCCGTCGCGACCACGCAAACCACATTGCTCGATTGAAAGCAGTCGCAGAGAAGATCGAGACACTCCAAGAGGCGCTTCCGCGGCCAGTCGATCCCCGGCTGGCGCATTACCTCCAGCGCAAAAGTTTTGATAAGGCGCTGGAATATTTAGAAACCAACTGTAGGGGCGGTCTGTAAGCGCCCATCCCCCATGTCGCGCGGATTCTAGTCGACGCTCATAGTGCGCCGCTACAGATCACCGCGAATACAGCTCGACGATGAGCTGTTCGTTCACGATTGGCTGCATCTCTTCCCGAGATGGAATGCGGGCCACCTTGCCGCTGAGCGCATCGCGATCGACTGTGAGCCAGTCGGGCACGGGAACAATTTGTGTTAGATCAAGGTTGCGGAGCACCAGTTGGCGCGATTTTGGTTTATCTTTGATCGTGATCTCGTCGCCTGCCTTCACATTGTAAGAAGCAACATTCACCGTGCGTCCATTTACGAGCACGTGGCCATGCGACACCAGTTGGCGAGCAGCGCTGCGCGTGTTAGCAAGGCCAAGTCGGTAAACGACATTATCGATACGCGTCTCCAATAGTTGAAGAAGTGTTTCACCTGTCACACCACGCTTCTGCAGCGCCTTCTCGAAAATCCTCCGAAATTGCCGCTCGAGAAGCCCATATTGATAGCGCAACTTTTGTTTCTCACCGAGGGCAATTGCATACTCCGATTGTTTGCGCCGGGAACCTCTCGGGCCGTGCATGCCGGGCGGATAATTTTTTCGCTCCAATGCCTTGGAGGAACCGAAAATCGGCACACCGTAACGCCTGCTTACTTTGGTTTTTGGTCCTGTGTATCTAGCCATTGGGTTCGTTAAGTCGTTAAAGCGTTAAAGCGGAATCCTACACCCGGCGTTGTTTTGGCGGACGACAGCCGTTGTGCGGCACAGGCGTAACGTCGCGAATCACAGTGAGATCGAGTCCGATTGCCTGCAAGGCGCGCACGGCGGATTCGCGTCCGGCTCCGGGTCCCCTGACTAAAACTTCCACTTCTTTCAGCCCGTGGCCCATGGCCTGGCGAGAGGCGTCCTGCGCAACCATCTGTGCTGCGTAAGCCGTGCTCTTGCGCGAACCTTTGAAGCCCACTTTTCCAGCGCTCGACCATCCAATCACGTTCCCTTTCATGTCAGTGATCGTCACGATTGTGTTGTTAAAGGTCGAAAGCACATGGGCGATCCCTGAATGAACGTTCTTGCTGCCTTTGGCTTTAACAATCTTCGGCTTGTCGACGTCATCCGTCGCGAGTGAGAGGCTCTCCGCAGCGTCCGCGGCAGGGGCTGATTGTTCTTTCTTTTGCCTTGCAGGCTTTTTGGCAGACTTGGCTGCGTCAGCTTTTGATGCTGGTACCTTCTCGCCTTCGCGAGAATCCGCCGGAGTTGCGGTTTGCTTCGGCTCCTTCTCCTTTGGTTCTTCTGGAGTTGGATCGGTCGGACTGTTCGGCTCAGCCATAATTCTAATGAGTCACTTAAACTTTGCCGGCTTTGGCTTCCGGATTGCGGATCACGCCGACGGTCTTACGCGGTCCTTTGCGCGTCCGGGCATTCGTTGAAGTGCGTTGGCCGCGCACAGGCAAGCCCTTCCGGTGACGGATGCCGCGATAACTATTGATCGCTTGCAGACGTTTCAAGTTACCTTGCACGTCGCGGCGCAGATCGCCTTCAATTTTGATCTTGTTATTCGTGATTGCGTGAATGATTTCATTCAACTGCTGCGGCGTAAGGTTTTTCGCGCGAATGTTTGGGTCAATGTTAGTCTGCTCGAGAATGCGCCTCGCTGTGCTAAAGCCAATTCCGTAGATATAAGTCAGCGACGCCTCGATGCGCTTGTCTGCTGGAATTTCAACTCCGAGTAATCTTGGCATAACTAATCACGTTCCACCGATCACCCTTGCTTTTGTTTGTGGCGCGGGTTCTTGCAGATCACGCGCACGACATTCTTGCGCTTCACGATCCTGCAACTCGCACAAAGTCTTTTTACTGATGGTCGTACTTTCATAATCTGCGAAATAGACAACAGCGGGGGGCCACCGCGTTATCATTTTTGGCGATAAGTAATTCGCCCCTTCGACAAATCGTAAGGTGAAATCTCTAGCATAACTTTGTCACCTGGCAAGATCCGAATGAAGTGCAAACGCATTTTCCCGGAGATATGCGCCAGAACACGATGGCCATTAGCGAGTTCAACCCTGAACATGGTATTGGGCAGCAACTCGACCACTTTGCCCTCTACTTCAATTGCGTCTTTGTGCGCCATGTCAGAATTTCAGGCTCATCCTTCGTAATCAGGACCGTGTGTTCGAAGTGCGCCGAAGGCATGCCATCTGCCGTTCGCACCGTCCACCCGTCATCAAGCAATCGTACTTCGGACGTGCCGATGTTGATCATCGGCTCAATTGCCAGCGTCATCCCTGCTTTTAACTTTGGGCCGCTGCCGCGCTTGCCGTAATTGGGAATCTGCGGTTCCTCGTGCATTTTTCGTCCCACACCGTGCCCAACAAATTCGCGCACGACTGAGAAACTAAAGCGCCGCGCTTCATCTTCGATTTCAGCGCAAATGTCACCCACCCGCCGACCTTCGCGGGCGACGCTGATCGCGTGTGCGAGCGCATTTTCCGTAACGCGCAGCAGCTGATCCGTCCGTTCATCAATGATTCCAGCTGGGACAGTCGTGGCGTTATCGCCCACCCAGCCATCCTGGATAATGCCGATGTCCAGCTTTACAATGTCGCCGTACTGAATTCGCCGTTGGCTACCGATGCCGTGCACCACTTCGTCATTTAGCGAGATGCAAATGTTTCCAGGAAAAACGCGGTGCCCGAGCCGGTAACCGAGAAATGCGCTCTTCACGCGGGCTTCGCTCATGAAATCCGCTGCCGCTTCGTCGACTTCTTTGGTCGTAATCCCTGGGCGAACCAGGTCGCGGACCCGGTCCAGGACATCGCTGGCCGTGCGACACGCCTGCCGCATCTTCTCAATTTCTCTGGCGTTCTTAATCGGAATCACGTCGCGCTTTTGCCCTCAATCAATCGCGAAATGTCGGCAAATACCGCTTCGCGATCACGGTTACCGTCGATCCGATGCAAGATCGACATTTTTTGATAAAAAGATGCCAGCGGTTCGGTTTTGGCGTGGAATTCTTGCAAGCGTGTTTGCAACACGCCCAGATCATCGTCATTGCGGCGCACCAATGGACCATCGCAGTAAGGACATACAGGCCGATTGGCAAACTGCGCGCTCGATGAGCTGGTGGTAAAACCGCATTCGCCGCATTGAAGCCTGCCCGCGATACGGTCACGAACGGTCTCCTCCGACACTTCGAGCCAGATCACCAAATCCAAGGCCGTTCGTAACCTTGCTAACATTGCATTCAAACTCTCGGCCTGCAGCAGCGTGCGAGGGAAACCATCGAAAACGAACCCGTGGCTGCCATGCAAACGCAACCAATCCTCGATCAATTCAATGATGATCTTATCCGGGACCAGACCGCCGCTTCGGAGCACTTCAGCGGTCTCCTGTCCAAGGGGTGTCCCCAGATCTCGTTCACGGCGCAAGATAGCGCCCGGTGAAGTGACGGGAATGCCGAAGTGACGCGTAATCAATTCAGCCTGGGTCCCTTTGCCGGAACCGGGCGGACCAAGAAGCACAAGCCGCCTTTTCACCTATCGCCCGTAAAGAAAAATGGCGACCCCAGCGATCACAAGCACTGCGATCCCTACATACAGCCACATCAGCGTTCCACCTGCTGCTGCCTCGCCGCGAGCATACGAAGCGCGATCAAATGAACGTCCGCGAATCCGGCCTTTTCGCAAAAAGCCGTCGTAGTGTCGCTGAATCAGGTGTGTCTCCACTTGCCGCATTGTATCCAGCATGACGCCCACAATGATCAACAAACTGGTGCCGCCAAAGAATTGCGCCGTGATCATGGGTACATTCAATCCCTGGCTAAGAAGACTTGGCACAACGGCTATGACCGTTAAAAAAATCGCGCCGGCAAACGTGAGTCGCGTCATCGTGAAATCAAGAAAGTCGGCAGTCGGTTTTCCCGGCCGCACGCCAGGAATGTAACCGCCGTATTTCTTTAGATCGTCCGCGATTTGAGTCGGTTGAAACTGTGTGGCAACCCAGAAATAACTAAAAAAGAAAATCATTGCCGCCAGAGCAACGTAATGAGGCCAGCCCGTGGAAAGCGCGCTGGCGATCCGCGCGGCTGTAGGGCTGTTTCGAAACCCGTACTGAACAATCGTCGCTGGAAAGAGAAGTAGTGCCCAGGCAAAGATGATCGGCATCACACCGGCGTAATTCACTTTCAAAGGCATGTATTGCGTCTGGCCGCCGTACATTTTGCGGCCCACCACCCGCTTGGCATACTGAACGGTGATCTTTCGTACCCCTTGCGTGATCGTGATCACCGCGGCAATGACGATGATCAAGAACAACACTAGCAATACAAGGACCATCGGATTTACCTGGCTTGATCCAGTTTGCGCAGAAGGCACAAAGGTCTTCCATGCCTGCGCGAGCGCGGCCGGCAAGCGCGCGACAATTCCAATCGTGATGATCAGGGATATCCCGTTGCCAATACCCCGCTCGGTGATTTGATCGCCCAGCCACATCAGCAAAAGAGTGCCGGTCGTCAGGGATATCACTGTTACGATTCGAAATTTCCACCCAAGATCGTCCACCAGCGGAATTCCCAGGTTCCTGATGGTATCCGTGATCCCCGGCAGCATGGTGTGATACGATTCGGGGTGCTGAAACGAAAGCGCCAGCAAGTAACCTTGAAAAATGCACAGCCCCACTGTCGTGTAGCGGGTTAACTGCATGATTTTTTGCCGACCGCCATCCTCACGTGCCAGCCTGCCAAGCTGCGGAATGACTGCAGTGAGCAACTGCATCATGATCGAAGCGCTGATGTACGGCATGATCCCTAACGAAAAGATCGCGCAATTTTCGAGCGCGCCGCCACTGAACAAGTTAAACAGCGCCGCCAAACCGCCGCCGGTGCGCT
>WNGO01001483.1_pt1 | contig 16744 bp, 18 predicted proteins | sample 5400511 | NCBI WGS metagenome assembly WNGO01 (sample SAMN13153380, study PRJNA577476) | soil metagenome | isolation source: 20 cm soil or saprolite under Garry oak tree replicate 2 | place: USA:California | collected 2016-06-15 | reverse complement strand
CAGTAGCGAAATCCAATTTCACCGGGTGCCGTTATCGCGAGCCGGTGTATCGCACTCTGCGCGAGCTGGCCATGAGTTATTTCAACATCTATTTCAACCTGCGCGGCGAACGCACACTGCGTCGCTATTCCCGTCCGGTGAACCTGGCGCGCTTCGATGATCGCAACTGGATGACTACCGACAAACCGATCTGGTTTATAGCCGAACATCTCTGCGAAATTCCGCACATCTCGTTGCTAACACCGGCAATGGAAAAGAACCTCACCCGCGTCGATCGCCGCACCATGTCCGGCGAAATGGTCGGCCACCGAAAAAGATGATCCGGTTGGGGAGCGCACGCGCCTCGCGTGCTTGCGATTGCGCCCTCGCGATCACGAACCTTTTTGTGAACGCGAAGATACGCTACAGCATGGGACCACTGTTGAATGCTGAAAAATTACGCGTGCAAGATCTCTTCTGCGCTTTGGACTTGGTTTTGGTTGGAGGCCCGGTTAAACAAGAGAAGGCATGGTTTCCTTTCACGCGGAGTCCGTCCTGGAAAAAAAGCCGAAATCGGCGAAGACAAAATTGCGTCGAATCATAGTTAGGCTTCCGATGCGCCCAATCAATCCACAAGGAAAAGCACCACTGGTCACCAAGGCCCGGACGCGCTTGCTCCATTCTGATCTGCCATATCGCGTCAACCATTTGCGCGATGCCATACAGCGAGTTCCAGCCGAGTCATTTGCTGACAACCAAGCTTTCGAAGCGGGTGCCGTTGCAGGACGAGTATTACTCGATTTTCTTGGGATCGGCTACGATGCCAAGACTGAGTCTCTAAAGGAGAGCAGAGCTCACTCAAACAAGGAGGGCCTTACCGACGACGTTAAGGTTATTGATCTTGATGGAGAGTATGTTTGCCTTTCCAACCTTTCTTCAGCGGAGCAAGATATTCTTGCGAAGTTCATTCATGGTGTTCATAAAGCCTGCGCCCATCTTACTATTGACTCGGATCACCAATTGACTGCGGAGATTTTCCGCGCCGCAGCTCCAATTATCCTGCGATTGTATGAATGCCATGCACCGAAAGCCTAGCCATGCACTGCAGCGAACCCGGCCATCGCGCTCTGGTCGCAATTCACGCGTCCCGCAGGCCGGGTCGCTGAGCTTGGGTCGTTAGCCATGAACCTACTTATCTTAGCCGAGACAAAGCTCGCTCTCTGGCAAGAAATCGTCGTCGGAGTCTTCAAAGCCCCCGTACCCATCGCAGCGGTCGGCATCGTTGCCGCCCTGCAAAAGCCTATACGCAACTTCCTTCTATATCAGCGCACCAAATACGATTTCATCTACGCTGGCGACCAAGGTCAAACTCAATGGGACATTCAATGGGAAGGCTATCGACTCACAATCAAAATCCGCGAAGTTCACAACAATTTCATCGAGGATGTGACTGTCATTGAGAACGACACTCCGCCCGGAAAGACTTTTCCGACGCTTAACGCCACCGACAAATTTGAATCGCTCTTCGACGGCAAACTGCAATTCAAGCTCAATACCATTATTCGCGCGATTCCAGCCAAGGGAGCCAAAACCTACATTCTGCGCTTTGTTCTTCGCCATCGTAACTAACAAAATCCGCAATGGCTAACCGGGCGCTGCAACGGACAGGCTCCGCGGCTACGGCCCTGTGCTCCAGACCACCATCCCTTTCCACTCACCGGCACGGCCCTCGCGCGCTCCGCCCTCGACGGCAGTCGTTGACTGCCGCTATAGGGCGGTTTGGAAAAACCCGTTCTCGAAAGTCGGTTGAAACGGGCCGGGATTGGTGTCACCGATGCGAAACTGCGGGCTGATCTCAAACTGCGTGGCGCAGTAAATTTCGATATCGAGCTTGCCGCACTTTGTCAGTGACGCCCGAACGGTCTCCAGCGCCAGTGCGGGCGTGTTGCAATCCCGGCTGAGATGTCCGAGCACAACGCGCTCGATTCTTCCCGATAACAATTCCTCAATCACACCTGCCGCAGCTGTGTTCGACAGATGACCGTGCCGCGATTGGATTCGTTGTTTCACCGGCCAGGGCCGATGCGTGTCGTTCTGCAAAAGTTTTTCGTCGTGGTTGGTCTCGATCACGAGTGTTTGCACCTGGCGCAACCGTTCGACGATCATCTTCGTGACATAACCGAGATCGGTGATGAAGCCCAGAGCCCCTGAGCCGGCGTAAAAAGCAAACCCAAGCGGATCAACTGCATCGTGCGGGACCGGAAATGTCTGCACCATGATATCGCAGATCGAAAACTCAGCGCCGGTCGCAAAGATCCGCCAGTTCCGATGCTGTTCGACTGAGCTGTCGCAACGAACTGCTTCTGCTGTCAATGCGTTGCAATAAATCGGTACATCAAATTTGCGGCAGAGAACTTCAAGACCGCAAACGTGATCGCCATGTTCGTGTGTTAGCAGGACGCCATCGAGCTGTTCCGGCGTAACGCCGCAACGTTCCAAGCGCAACACCAGTTGGCGCGCGCTCAGCCCGCCATCGACAAGAATCTTGCAATGATCAGTGGCGACCAGCGCGCTGTTTCCCGCGCTCCCGCTGCCGAGCATGGTCAAGCTGAACACGGGTCTTAAACTAACCGCGTTGCTTTAAGTTGTGCAAACGCAAAGGAATTAGAATTACGAAGTACGAATGACGAAGAACGAAGGAATGTCGCAAGCCTGCTATGCCTCGACATGAGGCGCAGCGAGAATTACATTGCCCCGCTTGAAAGTAGGGCTTTTCATTTTTATCGCGGCAGGGACGGCACTGCTTGGACAGATGGGTCACGCTGCGCCCGATGTCTCGGCAGCAGACAGCAGCGCTTTGGATTTCAAGCAATGGGGGCTACTTGCGATCCAAGACGGCGGCCGGCGCAAACCGATGGACACGTTTGCAAAGGAAACGTTGATCCGCATCACAGGAAGATCCACATACACAGATGAGAGCGGCAGGAGATGGCAGCCGAATGATTTCGTTTTGTCGGCGCTGCTCGAAACGCACAACTGGAAAAACGAGCCGATGGTGCTCGTCTCATTCGGCAATCTGAAAGAACAACTCGGTCTCGATAAAACGCAGCGGCGATTTTCGTTTGCGCAATTAGCGGGCTCGGCGGAGTTGCAGCGGCTTGCCAACGAGGCGCAAGCAGCGAAGCGCGCAGAGAAACCGCTCGACCGGGTTCAACAGGAAGCGTTGGGCGTCAGCGATCGGCTTACGCTTTTTTCCCATGTATTGGATGGAAGCGCATTACTGATCGTCCCTGCGTCGGGAAATGAAACTGATCCGTGGGTCGATCCATCGGGATGGTCGAAATATTATTCCGAAGCGCAATTTGCGCCCGTTCAGGGTCAGTTGCAGACACTCGCTACTGAGTATCTCAATGGCGATGCATTTAACTTCAGCCACGGCGCTCATCAGTTTCGCGAAAATTTGCGCGGACTGAGCCCATCAATTTACCCACAGGAGCGACAATTACGGTTGGAATATTTCTACAACCACTTCGAGAGCTTTTATCGCGCTATCTGGTGCTACGGAATTGCCCTCGTGATTCTCATCGCGGCGCACTTGCGCAAGCGCGGACGCTCGCTTCAAAACATCGGCGTCGCCGTTGCGTTGCTGGGTCTCGCGTTTCAAGCAAGTGGAATCATCATGCGCTGTATGATTGCCGGTCGGCCGCCGGTGACCAACATGTATGAATCGATCATCTGGGTTTCGTTCGCGGTCTCAGTTTTTGGGATGATCTTTTTCGCGCGTTACCGGGCGCCTGTGTATTTGTTGGCGGCATTGCCGGTTACGCTCATCGCACTTTTGCTTGTGCATCAAATGCCGATCGCCATGCCATCAAGCATCGATCCGCTGGTGCCGGTCTTGCGCGATAATTTTTGGCTCACGGTTCATGTACTCACCATAACGCTGAGCTATGCGGCGTTCGCGCTGGCCATGGGGTTCGGGCATATCCTGCTCTGGCGATACGCGCGCAATCCAGCCACGGCGTGCGGGGATGCGCCGATGCATTTCTGGCTGTATCGCGTGCTCCAGCTGGGCGTGCTATTGCTCGCGGCAGGCACAATTCTCGGCGGCGTATGGGCAAATTATTCCTGGGGCAGGTTCTGGGGCTGGGATCCGAAAGAAACGTGGGCGCTGATCGCGCTGCTTTGTTACATCCTGGCACTGCACGGCCGGCTCGCAGGCTGGTGGACGCAATTCGGTCTGGCAGTTGCGAGTGTTGTTTGTTTTCTCGCAGTGTTGATGGCGTGGTACGGCGTAAACTTCGTTTTGGGCAAAGGTCTGCACAGCTACGGATTTGGCATCGGCGGCGAAACGTACGTGGCGATATTTGTCCTTCTTGATCTGTTGTTCGTTGCGTTTGCGATCTGGCGATATCGCACCAGCAAATCGGCCGTTGCTGCAGCAGGCGAAATCCAAGGCGAGCGGGTCACAGCTTAGGCGCGAATCCAAGGTATGGCAGGACGCAGAACAAAATACCGGCGGCGACCGCTTAGACCGCAGTCGCCTCCAGTGCGGCGCGGCGAAAATATTGAAGTAGGCGGCGTGAAAGTTGGCGCAAAAAGCGGCGCGCAAAAATCTGAGCGAACCCGTGCAAAGCGCCGCTCGGCGGGTGTGCGCTGAAGAGATCGGACAGCGACGTGGCTACAGGTCGCTGCGGTCAGCGCCCGCGGTTACAGGTTCGCGATCAGCGTGTCAATAAATTCGCGGGGCGTTTCAGCATGAAGCAGCGATGATCGCGTCGGGTCATCTTTTAGCAGTCGCACGAGCGTGCCGACGCAAATCAAGTAATCGTTCACCAGGCGTTCCGGCACTCCGATCACAAAAATAAATTGCGCACGCTGTCGATTTGGTCCGACTGGAATACCGGCGCGGCTGCGCCCAATGCCGATGACGATTTCATTTACCAAATCGCTCCGCGCATGAGGAAAGACGACTCCGTTTTCTACTACACTCGGGTGCTCCTGCTCACGTGTGAGCACTTGTTGGAGAAAAATTTCTGCATTATCGATCTTTTCGTTTTGCGCGAGCAACTGAGTGATCTCACGCAGTGCGTTTGGTAGTTTCCGTGAGCGCAGCCGCAGGATGACTTGTCTTTCATCCAGCAGCTCGGGGAGCGCGATAGCCATTGGTAACAGAGATTTATTGGATTATGCGGCAAAGCCAGTTATCCAGTTAAGGAAGCAGCCGTGGCAACACAAAACACAGCCGTAGCTCCCAGCGAGGAGAGGACAGTCTCCTTTCAACGGAGCCTATATGACCCGGGCTACGTCAACGCGATGTCGCATTTTTATCGCGGTGAGCTGGGACGGAGCATGGTTTGGCGGCAGCGGCTGGATGTAACGACCAACTGGGCGATCACCAGCAGCACAGCCATTATCACCATCGCATTTTCGACTCGCCAAGTGCCGCACATCATTTTCTTTTTTAATCTGGCTATTGTCTGGGTGCTGCTCTGGATCGAGGCGCGCCGTTACCGTTTTTACGACGCATTCCGCGCGCGTGTCCGAATGCTCGAAGCGCATTTTCTTGTCCCGATGGTGATGGAAAATCGTGAGTTGCTCCAAGGCGAATGGAAAAAGCTCGTTTGCGAAGATTTGATTTTGCCCTCTTTCAAAATCAGCAAACTGGAAGCGGTGGGGCGCCGCTTGAAACGCAATTACGTTTTCATTTTTATCCTGATCCTGATGGCGTGGCTGACGAAAATATTTTTACACGCCAGCGCTCCGATTAACGATTTCGTCTCGTTTTATCATGCTCTGCGTATTGGACACATTCCGTCCTGGCTCGTGGCGCTGATCTTTACCGGCACGTTTATCAGTGTCATCGCTATCACCATTTACGTCAGCAAAAGATCCTCCGGCGAAATCTCCGAGTTCGGCACGCACCGTTCGTTGTGGCGGATCTAAAAAACGTGATCACCGATCACTTCGCGCAGCTCTGCGACATCGTCTCGAAGTTGCGTGCGCCGGGCGGCTGTCCATGGGACCGGGAGCAAACGAACGAATCGTTGTTGCCCGCGTTAATTGAAGAAGCATACGAAGTGGCCGAGGCCGCGCGCGGGAAAGACGATGCGCATTTTCGCGAGGAACTCGGCGATTTGCTCCTGCTGATAGTGATGCACGCGGAGATCGCCCGCGAAGCTGGACGTTTCGACATCGGCGACGTCATTCAGGACGTCTCGGATAAACTGGTCCGGCGGCATCCGCATGTGTTTGGAACCAGCGATGCGCGCGATTCCGGTGCCGTGCTCAAACAATGGGAAGCGATCAAGTGCGCAGAGAAAAAGGCCGACTCGCATTATCTCGCCAGCTTGCCCAAAGCATTGCCCGCGCTTATGCGCGGACAAAAAGCGCAATCAAAAGCGGCGCGCGTGAATTTCGACTGGACCGAGATGCGCGACGTGGTCGCAAAAGTGGAAGAAGAGCTTGGCGAGATGAAAGAGGCGGTCGCGTCGCTCGCCACGGCCAGTCCGTCCCGCGGCGGACAAGATCGCGCCAGAACCGAAGAAGAGATCGGCGACATGCTCTTTGCAGTCGTCAATCTGGCGCGGAAGTGCAGAATCGACGCGGAAAGCGCCATGCAAGGCGCTACGGACAAATTTGTGACGCGATTCAACCGGTTGGAGGACGAGCTGAAAACGCGTGGCAAGAAACTCGGCGAAGTCGATCTTGCCGAGATGGACAAGATTTGGGATCGCATTAAGAATGACGAAACCCGAATGACGAATGCCGAAGGAATGACAAAATCCGAATGATCAACGACTTAGACCAGCCATTTTAACTTCGTCATTCGAAATTCGACATTCGTCATTTAGCGTTGATATTCGGCGTCCCGATGAATTTGTTGATCAATCTTTGTCTGGCGCTGTTCGTGCTCGTGTCGGTGGTCATGGTGCTGGTGATCCTGATGCAACGGCCAAAGAGCGAAGGTCTGGGCGCAGCGTTTGGCGGCGGGGTCACCGAAAATATTTTCGGCGCACAAACCACCAATGTCCTGGTGAAGTTCACTACGTGGATGGCCGGAATTTTCTTTGCGCTGACGCTTGGGTTGTCGATCCTTTACGCCCACAGGAGCACCGCCGACAGTGCGTTCCGGCGCGAGCTGATGAAAAACCAAGCCGCGCCGCAGAATTCCCCGGCGCCTGCCTCGGCAAAACCTTCTCCAGTGTCGTCGCCTGGAGCTACGCCGATTCAAGCTTCGCCAGGGGCTTCCGCTGCGCCTGATTCTGGCGCAGGTGTGTTGCCCGCGGGCACCACGACGCCAGCCACTTCCCCAGCGTCAACCCCACGACCAACAGCGAAACTGTAAGACCGGCTTTTCTCAGAAAGCCACGAGGTTGCGGAGCGGATCGGTTTGAGTTCACGAGCGCCGTGAAATCAAACTCACATCTTCACGTCATTGAGAAGCCCGCGTCGGATTGGGTTCGGCCGAATAGTTTGCTGAAAGAATCTCTACCAAGAACATGCGAATCATATTGATGCACAATCCGACGGCCGGTCGCGGAAAGCATGACAAGAGAGAGTTGATGGCTGCATTGGCCAACGCGGGGCATCACGCCATTTACCAATCGACGAAGAAGAGCGATTACAAAAAAGCGCTGAAAAAACCTGCTGATCTGGTGCTGGCCGCTGGCGGAGACGGTACGGTCGGAAAAGTCGGCTGCGAACTTATCGATAGCAGTATTCCATTAGGCGTTCTCCCCCTCGGCACGGCCAATAATCTGGCGCGCAGTCTTGGTTTCATCGCGTCGCCCGACGAAATCATCACCGGGCTCAATGCCGCGGAACGGCGAGCGTTTGACATCGGCCTTGCAAGAGGGCCGTGGGGCAAACGTTATTTTTTTGAAAGCGCCGGAGGCGGCCTGCTCGCGGATTATCTTCGGAATGCGAAGGGCAAGGATAAGAAAACGAAACAGCTTTCGAAAGAACAAGAAATGAGGCGACACGTTTCGCTTTTGCGCGGAATGCTGCACGACTATCCGGCCCGGAAATGGAAGATTGAACTCGAGGACGAAGACATTTCAAACGACTACATTCTTTGGGAAGCGATGAACATTCGCTCGGTCGGCCCCATACTTTATCTCGCATCGCAGGCTGCGACCAAGGATGGCCGCTTAGATTTCGTATGTGTCCGGGAAGAGGATCGTTCCCTCTGCATGGAATATCTCGATGCCCGACTGGCTGGGCGGAGGGCCAAATTCCCGCTGCCGCTCCGAAGGTTTCGTGAGTTAAAAATTGTTTGGGAAAATTCGATGCTTCACTTCGACGACAAAGTTTGGCCGCGCAAAAAGCAAAAGGCGAAGAGTCCGAGCGACATCGAAATCACGGTAAAACCGTCGGCGCTCGTGATCCTGCAACCGGCGCGCGCTGAGCACAAATCGGCGTGATACGAGACGGAATCCGGTCAACGGCGAGTTTGCTGGATTCAAACTGCCAAAGCGTTTTTTGGGCTGAAATCGTCGGGGAATCAGTTTATAGAAATGTGAACCCCCCCAACACTAAGATTGACAATGAGCTACGAATTACGGCACGGAGAAACTCTCGGCGACAATCTTTGCCGGGTCTGCCGTAAACAAATCGAAGGCGCCATTGCCGTTGCCAAAGGCGAAACCAAAACCGACGACACGCCGGTACACGCAATGCGCAAGCACTTGAAGAAAGCGCGCGCGGCGCTGCGGCTGGTGCGCAAGGAGATCGGGCGCGGTCTCTACCGGACACAAGACCATGCACTGCGCGACGTCGGCCGCCTTACCTCGGAAATTCGCGATGCAGAAGTGCGCTTACAGACGGTGAGGGAACTTCAAGAAGTTACGCAGCGCGACGGCCAAAGCACCTACGGAAATCTCGAAGTGATGCTGACTTTGGAACTTGAAAATTTCATCGCTGCATTCGCAGAGTGGCAAACACAGGCGGTTCCGTTGTTGGAGCAGGCGGCCTCAGCCGTCGATCGCTGGACCCTCGACCAATTCGGCTGCAAACAACATTGTTGCACTGTGCAGGCGAGCTATAAACGGGCTCGGAAAGCACTCGCTGAGGCAACGACAGATCCGACAACTGAAAATTTTCACGAGTTCAGGACCAGGGCGAAAACGCTTTGGTATCAACTACGTATTCTTGGGCCAGTCAACCCGGTCGTGTTAAAGAGCCTGAGCGACGATTTGCGTTCGTTAGGCGATCTGCTCGGTCGTGCGCACGATTTGAGTTTTCTCGGCGCAAGATTGCGGAGCGAACATGGAAAATCGAAATGGCAGCGCGAAGGTCAGAGGTTGCTTGCTGTAATTGAAGTCAGCCAGAGCGACCTGCAACGTGGTGCCGCGGAGCTGGCGGAGCATTTCTTTGCCGAGCGCCCGCGGGATTTCGGTTCACGCATCGCCAGCTGGCTTCAAGACTGGGAAGGGAAATCGTCGCACTCTCTGGCAGAAGCGCTCGTTACGTAGATTTCAGCGCGAACTTCGTTTCACACAAACGCTACAAAGCTCGTTACTTCGCTTTTCGCGCGATCTTTGGCGGGAAAAGCCAGAGAAGTTTTCCTTCTTCGGACTCAGGATCCACATCCACCAGAGCGACGCCTGCCTTGGAAAGCTTGAGTGAAGCGCCGGTCAATCCCGAAATGATAGTCGTGAAGTCTGGTTCGTGGCCGACCAGCATCAGCGCTTTTGCGGGGTGTCGCTTAAGCACGGTCCGCAATACGCTCATTCCAAATCCAGGCGCGAGCGATTCATCCTTTTGCAATTTCGCCTTCAGATAATCGGCTGCGATCTCAGCTGTTTGCGATGCGCGCGGTAACGGACTGGTCACGATCAGATTCAACCGCACATTGAGACGCGTGAGAAATTTCGCCACGTCGCGCATTTCTTTTTTACCGAAATCGGTGAGCGGGCGCTCATCATCCGGTTTCTTCCAATTCGGCCAATCAGCCTCGCCATGACGAAGGAAATAAAGTTGCATGGCAATAAGAGTTAAAAGGGTTACAAGAGTTACAAGGTTAAAAACGAAAAGAGTTGGTGGTTGAGCCAATTTAACTTTTGTAGCTCTTTTAACATATTTAACTGCGTTAGTGGCTCACATGATCTTCCACTTTGGCCTGCGCGCGCGTGGATCGATTTGCCAAAGGCGAACGCCGCCAAGAAAAGCATTTCGGTTGTGTCCTCGCTCAATGCCGCTCGGCAGCGTGTCGAACTTCTTCGCGCTCCCGCCGCCAACAACCACATAATCCGCAATCAGCGATTTCTTCAACAGCAGGACGGCGCGAAGGACTTCGCGTTTCCACGCTTTTTCGCCCAGCTGTTTCATTCCCGATTTCCCGACGTAATCCTCGATGATGTCCCCGTTGCCGTAAGGCAGATCGCCAAGCTCCAGCGGGAGCACGTTGGTTTCCCAAATCAATGTCGATCCCAGCCCGGTGCCGAGTCCAAGAAACAACATACGCCCGCCGTGGAAACTGCCGAGGGCCTGCATGGCTGCATCGTTGATGATGCGGATGGGTTTACCCAGCGACTTCTCGTAATCGAACCGAGTCCACCCCGGACCGAGGTGTTTGGGTTCGCTCATGATGCGCCCATTGCGAATTGGCGCTGGAAATCCCATGGAGATGCCGTCGAAGCTCCAATCCCGGACCAGTGTTTTCATTTGAGCCACCATTTCGCGCGGCGTCAGATCCGGGCCGGATTTGAATTTTCGCTTTTCCCAGCGGGAAATCATCAACTTCACATTCGAGCCGCCTACGTCGATGACGAGAATCCTTTTCTTCACAGTTTGTCCGATCTTGTCGCCCCCCCCGCCGGATTTTCATGCACAACGCTGATCGGAATTAATTTATCTGCTCGGGTTTTTTTCTTTGATCCGGTGAGTTTTTTTGTGCGTTCGCGTGATACCTCTCGAAATTGCCACTGCGCCTGTCGGCTTGGTTCCGGACCTTCCGGTTTCAAGCGCCGGTAGGTACCGTCCGGTTGCAACTCGCGCGCCTTCACGCGATCGTGAAGAAAAGCTGGAATCACGTCATTGGTAATCTGATCGCGCAGTGCGGGCGTCTCGAGTGGGAACGCCACTTCGATCCGCCGGAAGAAATTGCGCGGCATCCAATCCGCGCTCGAAAGATAAACCACAGGGTCTCCAGCGTTTTCGAAGTAATTTATGCGGCTGTGTTCCAGAAATCGGCCAACGATGCTGATGACGCGAATGTTCTCGCTTAGTTCCGGGATTTTCGGGCGCAGACAACAAATTCCGCGAACGATAAGATCGATAGTCACATCAGCGCATGAAGCCTCATACAGCTTTTCAATGATTTCTTGATCGACCAAGGCATTCAGTTTCGCGACAATCCGAGCCGGTTTGCCCGCGCGCGCGTTATCTCGCTCGCGCTCGATCAACTGAATGAGACGGCTATGCATGTCGAACGGCGCGACCATCAATTTTTTCAGGCCCGGATAGCCGGCGAGACCCGTAAGCGTGTTGAAAACAGTTGCCACCTCCTCGGTCAATTGCGGTTCGCTGCTAAGCAGACTCCAGTCGGTGTAAATGCGGGCGGTGCGCGGGTGATAATTGCCCGTCCCGAGATGCACATAATGCCGGAGTCGATCGGCATCGCGCCTGACGATGAGCAGCGTTTTGCAGTGGGTCTTCAACCCTACCACACCGTAAATGACGTGGGCGCCCGCTTCTTCGAGCCGCCGCGCCCATTGAATGTTCGTCGCTTCGTCAAATCGCGCGCGAAGTTCGACGATGGCCGTGACCTGTTTGCCTGCATTCGCCGCGTCGATCAGCGCCTCAACGATGGGCGAATCGCCGCTGGTGCGATAGAGCGTGATCTTGATCGCCAGCACTTGCGGGTCAGTTGCCGCTTTCTCGATCAATTCGACTACCTGATCGAAGCTGTCATAAGGATGATGCAGCAGCACATCCTGACGCCGCAACACTTCGAAGTAATCAGCATGCGGCGGCAAGGCAGGATCACGCGCCGGTTGAAACGGACGATCCTTAAGTTTCCCGAACGCATCGTTAGTAACCAGCGGCGCGAGGTGCGTCATCGACAGCGGACCATCCAGCTTGTAGGCGTCGGCTTCGGATAAATTGAAAAACCGCAGGAGCAACTCGAGAAAATCTTTCGGACAATCGGCTTCGACTTCGAGGCGGACGGCATTGCCGCGGCTTGAACGCCGCAGTTCCTGCTCGATCGTGCGCAAAAGGTTCTCCGCCTCCTCATCATCGATATAGAGGTCGCTGTTGCGTGTGACGCGAAACGCATGCACGCCATCGAGAATCAAACCGGGAAATAGTTCGCCGATGTGCTGTTTAATGAGAGAGGCGAGATAGATGTACTCCCACGGTTCGTCCGCGCCTTTCCCCCGCGGCATCAGGATCAATCGCGGAACCACCCGCGGCACCTGCACGATCGCGTGCAGGGGTTCGCTGCGACGGCGTGTCTTTGCCCGTACCAGCAGATTGTGACTGCGGTTCAACAGATGCGGAAAAGGGTGGCTGGCATCCACTGCCAGTGGCGTGAGCATTGGGAAAACTTCCTGCAGAAAATAACGGTGCGCCCACGCCGCGCGTTTTGCCGGCAACTCCGCGATTTCGCGCACGTAAATCCCGTTTTTCGCCAGCTCCGGCAGCAATTCGCTTTTCCAGAGCGCATATTGCGCCGCAACCAGTTCACGTACCGTTTTCTGGATGCGATTGAATACTTCCGAGGGGCTCAACCCGTCAGGGCCAACATCGCTCGTCTCGCTCTCAATTTGCTGTTTGATTCCGGCGACGCGAATCTCGAAGAACTCATCCAGATTCGAACTGACGATGGTGAGAAACTTGACCCGCTCGATGAGCGGTTGCCGCTGATCCTGCGCCTCTTCTAAAACGCGGCGGTTGAACTCGAGCCAGCTCAGCTCGCGGTTGATGAAATTTTTCGGGTCCCCAAAACGATCATGCGCAGTTTGTACGACTTCCGGAGCCGCGATAGCGGTGCTTTGCTCTTCGGTTCGGGCGGTGGCCTGCGCTTCCGGCATCGCTAAACATCAGCAATCACCTGCGCATATGCAACGCGCCGGTTTTTAGCTCGAGGCGACCAAAGTCTGGTGCCGGATGTCTTCGGCCGCGGCGGCATAAACTGCGTCCTCGGCGATGTTCGTGGCGTGATCGCCCACGCGTTCGAGGCAACGGCCAATAAATATCAGATTCAGGTAACCTCGCAGTTGCTCCGGGTCCTGCGCCATGCGCTCGACTAGTTTGTGGCTGGCGAGCCGGTTCAATTCATCCAGTTTTTCATCGCGCGGAACAACTGCGCGACCGAGATCGACGTCCTCGCGCACGAAGGCGTCCACGCTGTCCTTGAACATCGACATGGCGTGCTCGTACATCGGCTTCATCAATTCGACTTCAGGCAACGGCGGATGTTGATTCAACTTCCGCGCGCGCCGCGCAATCGTTGTGGCTTGATCGGCCATGCGCTCCAGATTCGAGGAAAGTTTCATAGCGGAGACGACGCGGCGCAGGTCTGACGCGACGGGCTGAAAGCGCAACAGAATATCAACCCCGTCCTTATCGATCTGTTTCTCCAACTGGTCGATCTCTTCGTCATCGGCGATTGCATTTGCGCAAATGTTGTCGTCACGATTGACCAAACCCTTCATTGCTCGCTCGAGGCTGCGCTCGGTCAGTCCCGACATCATCAGCACATTATTGCGCAGCGAAGCAAGAGCTTCGTCAAATGTCCCCAGGATGTGTTTAGGCGCGATCATAAGAACCACGTCGACGTTTCATTAACCAAATCGTCCCGTGATATAATCTTCAGTCTGTCTTTCACTCGGATTCGTAAAAATCTTCGTGGTTGGCCCAAATTCGATCAGCCGTCCAAGATAAAAGAAAGCAGTATAATCAGAGATGCGGCCGGCTTGCTGCATGTTGTGGGTCACCGTCACGATCGTGTAAGTGGTTTTAAGCTCGTAGATTAATTCCTCAATCTTCGCCGTGGCGATGGGATCGAGCGCCGAACACGGCTCATCCATGAGGAGCACTTCCGGCTCGACCGCAAGCGCGCGAGCTATGCAAAGTCGCTGCTGTTGCCCGCCGGAAAGGCTTGTGCCTGGCTTGTGCAAATCATCTTTCACTTCATCCCAAAGCGCAGCCATTCGAAGGGATCTTTCCAGGCGCTCGTTCAGAAATTTTTGATTGCGAACACCGTTGAGTCGCAACCCAATGATCACATTCTCGCCAATCGACATTGTAGGAAAGGGATTGGATTTTTGGAAAACCATGCCGACTCGGCGTCGAACGATTGCAGGATCGACATTGCTCGAATAGAGATCCTCTCCCTGAAGGAGCACTGTGCCTTCCACTCGCGTTTTGGGTACAAGCTCGTGCATGCGATTGAGGGAGCGAATGAACGTGGATTTCCCACAACCGCTGGGCCCGATGATTGCCGTTACAGCATTGGAGGCGATATCGAGCGTCACATTGTCGATGGCGCGTTTTTCTCCGTACCAGATCGAAAGGTCCTTTATTCGAAACGTGCACGCCGACACGGCCTCGTCTGCAGGCATCGGCTCAGCAGGCCGGTCGACGCGGTCCATCACGCTTCGCTCAGGTGTTGTCATTACTAAATTATCCATTCGCGAAGACGCTAAACGACAGACGCTGAACGCCCCTGCGTTAGAAGTCTAACAATTACGTTAACGCAAAAAACGCCAGTGACGAGCACCAGCGCGCCGGCCCACGCCTGCCGATGCCAGTCATCATAGGGAGAAATTGCATAGGTAAAAATCTGCAACGGCAGCGCTGCGATCGGCTGACTCAGGCTGTGATTCCAAAACCGATTACCGAATGCGGTGAAAAGCGAGCGCGGCCTCGCGATAACCATTCGGCACCAGGAGGACGACTTCTTCCGTCGTGCGCAGGATTAGCGGAATCATGATCAGGCTTAGCGCAAGACCGCCGGCGTAAGCCGAAAAGCCTTTGAAGCGCAACACGACCAACCCGTAAACTACTACGCCCCAGGTGATCGATGGGACTCCATTGAGCACGTCAGCCAGAAATCGCAGGATTAAATTGACGCGTGTCGAGCCGTATTCCGCCAGGTAAACTCCGCCCAAAACGCCAACCGGAATCCCAATCGCGCCTGCCAGCGCGAGTAATTCTAGCGAGCCAACAATTGCATTCACCATGCCGCCACCAGTCGCTCCAACCGGAGCTGGCAATTTCGTGAAAAAATCCCAGTTCACCGAACCGGCGCCATTGACAAGGAGATGTAAAAACACCAGAGCCAATGGTGCGATCACAAGGATCGCGGAGACGAACGCGACCGTGGATGCCAGCGTGCTTTTGATTTTGCGCCAGGTGTGATTGTGTGCTCGTTCGAAATGCATTGCTATTGTACAGCGCGTGTTGCTGATGTCGTCCTGATCGTGCGCAGGAGCAATTGCGCCAAAAGGTTCACCAAGATAGTTATTCCAAGCAGCACGAAGCCGATCTCGAAGAGAGCTTGGACATACATGTCGGTCGTCGCTTCCGTGAACTCATTGGCAAGCACGCTGGCCAGGGTATATCCCGGCTGGAACAGCGATGCAGCGATCTGCGGTGTGTTGCCGATCACCATTGTGACCGCCATCGTTTCGCCTAGGGCGCGTCCGAGGCCCAGGATGACGGCGCCGAACAAGCCCTTCTTGGCGTAACTAAGCACCGCGATTCGCGTAGCTTCCCACCGGGTCGCACCGAGCGCATAGGCCGCTTCGCGCTGTAAGTTCGGAACACTGCGGAGAATCTCCCGCGAAACGGAAGTTATGATCGGCAGAATCATGACGGCGATGATAATTCCGCCGGCAAGCATGCTCGGGCCGTAAATCGGTCCGGTGAAAAACGGTGTCCAGCCAAAAAAGCGCTTCAGCAATGGAAATGGATATTCACGCAACCATGGGATCATTACGAATATTCCCCACAACCCCAGGATTACGCTCGGAATTGCCGCCAGCATTTCAATCAGGGAAACGAGTGGCTGCCGAATCCATAGAGGCGCAAGTTCCGTTAGATACGCTGCCGTGGCGATGCTCAATGGCACGGCGATGAGAAGCGCGATCAGGGAAGAAACCAGCGTGCCGTAAATAAAGGGCAGCGCGCCGAATTGTTCCGCGACCGGGTCCCAGGTTGATGTGGTGAGGAAATGGAAACCAAATTTTTTGATAGCGAGCGAAGATCCAATCCAGAGTTGCCAGCCAATCAAGATGACGAGCACGAGCACGACGAGCGCCATTGCGAGCGTGAGCCACTCGAATGCTTTGTCCCCAAGCCGTGATGGCGTCGCCATCCTGGCTTGCGCCGAGCGCTCTTCCATCGCCATCGATGCGGCCACAGCCATATGATTTATTCTTCGATTAGCAGCGGCAACTGGCTGCCGTGCACCCCTTCTTTAGGATTTGATCTCGTCGATTCGCTGCAGAACACGTTGTTGAACCTCGTTCGGCAGCGGCGCGTAGTTTAAGTCCTTGGCCATTCCTTCTCCCTTCGTCATTGCCCATTTGAGGAATTCAATCAGCTTTTTCCCTTTCGCCGCGTCCTTCTGCTGCTCATACACCAGCAACCAGGTTGCGCCGGCGATTGGATACGCGCTCTCGCCAGGCGCGTTCGTCATGGAAAACCGGAAGTCATCGGGAATATTGGCTGTCCCAAGCGCCGCGGTCACCGATTCCATTGAGGGCTTCGCAAATTGTCCTGCTGCGTTCTTGACGTTCGCGTACGGCAT
>WNGO01006054.1_pt1 | contig 16752 bp, 11 predicted proteins | sample 5400511 | NCBI WGS metagenome assembly WNGO01 (sample SAMN13153380, study PRJNA577476) | soil metagenome | isolation source: 20 cm soil or saprolite under Garry oak tree replicate 2 | place: USA:California | collected 2016-06-15 | reverse complement strand
AGTCATCCATCACGACGACATCGAAGTTCGGTGCTTTCAAGATGCGATCGCCAGAGGTAATTCGGACCAGAAAAACGCTAGCTGTGTCGAAGCCGACTCCCAGGAACGAAAGCCCTCCGCGATGATTCGGTGCGGGCAGGACGTCCCGACTAAACAGCAGGTTCCCGTTAACATCAAAGTATTCGATCTTCGTACTGTGGTCGTCATTCACGTCGGTGAACACGGCGCCGAACCCTTTGACCGCTGCCGCTCGGTTGGTCCCAGGTATGAAGAAGAGGTTTTCCGTGATGGTGCTATCTAAGGCAGTGAAGAGCCTCTGAGGACTGAACGTGTTGAACAGCGCGGGATAGACACGGTTGATATTTCCAAATCTGACTGGAGTGTTTGTTGGGTTGACAAGGTTGGCACTTACCTGAAAGCCTGTGCCTGGAGTGAAGAATACAACTCCGCGCGGCGAGTTGCTGTTGAAGAAATTTGCCGGCAGCAGGTTCGGTGCGGAGCGAACGTCTGGAACCGCGTCCCAGTTGATCTCGCGACGGCCTTGGGGAAATGTGCCGCCTACTCCGTTGTTGGTTCCGAAATCGCCAAAATTCCGGAAGGCGTCTACCGCGGTCTGGATATCCGCTGGCGTGTCTCCAGACGCTTCGAAGACCTGCGGATCGGCATGAGCAGCAGCTAGGTTGAACATGAGTGTTAAACCCAGAGTGGCCATCGCGAGCAGGAGCGAATGCTTGGCGCGAGGTGCGAATGTAAGATTTGAAGCTTCCAATGACGGTGTAGTGCCGCGTTGGTTAGCGGTAGAGTTGTTTATTGTTTGCATAGGGTTACTTGATATTGAGGTTTCAGTTTTGTTTTGGTTTTGCCGGCGGGTTTTTTGTTTGTGCCGTTCATGTGCGTAAGCGGAAAAGCCGCCTGAAACCCGCCACCGACCGCACAGTTTTTTTTGATTCCGTCGGCGAGAACGCTTTATGACGACGCCACCATCGACCCGACAAGACGTCACCCAACTGCTCGGCGAATGGAGCGGCGGAGACGAGAGAGCGCTGGCGAAGTTAGTCCCACTGGTGCAACCTGAATTGCACCGGCTCGCCCACCATTACATGAGCCGGGAGCGCCCCGGCCACACGCTGCAAACGACCGCCGTTCTCAATGAAGCCTACCTGCGGCTGGTCGATGACACGAAGCCGGTCTGGCAAGGCCGAAGCCACTTTATTGCGGTGGCCGCGCAGTTGATGCGGCGCATCATGGTTGACCATGCCCGTGAACGCCAGTCACTCAAACGCGGCGGCGGCGCGCTGAAGGTAACGCTCGATGAAGCTGCGTTAGTAACAGAAACGCGATCGCAGGAATTACTCGATCTCGATGAAGCGTTGGAAAGGCTGGCGGTGCAGGACGCGCGCAAAGGTCAAATCGTCGAGTTGCGCTACTTCGGCGGGTTGACGGTCGAAGAGACGGCTGAATTCCTGAAACTCTCTCACCGAACGGTGGAGCGAGAGTGGACGATGGCCAAGGCGTGGCTTTATCGGGAGCTGAGCGAGGAAGAAACCTGATGAACGCTGAGCGCTGGAAAAGCGGCGCGGCATTGGTCGGAAAAGTGATTGGTCATTACCGGATCGAGTCGCTCATCGGCGTCGGCGGAATGGGCGAGGTTTATCTGGCGCGGGACGAGCGACTCGGACGCAAAGCCGCGCTCAAACTTCTGCCACACACCCTAACAACCGACGAGACGCAGTTGAGTCGATTCAAGAATGAGGCGAGAACCGCCTCGGCGCTAAATCATCCAAACATTCTAACGGTTTACGAGATCGGTGCGGAGGGAAACCTTCAATTCATTGCAACGGAGTTCATCGAAGGCGTCACCCTTCGCGCCGCCATCGCGTCCGGAAGAATGAGCGCGCATAAAGCGCTGGAAATTGCCGTGCAAGTAGCCTCGGCGCTGGGTGCCGCGCATGATGCCGGTGTCGTGCACCGCGATATCAAACCTGAGAACATCATGTTGCGACCAGACGGATACGTGAAGGTGCTCGACTTCGGGATCGCCAAGCTGACCGAGCAAAGGCGAGCGCCAGATGATCACAGGGTCGGAACAACAGCGCTGCTGCAAACGCGACCCGGGCTAGTGTTAGGTACGGCACGTTACATGTCTCCGGAACAGGCGCGCGGTCAGAAGGTGGATGCTCGGTCCGACATTTGGAGCTTGGGTGTAGTGCTCTACGAAATGGTCGCAGGTAGCCCGCCGTTTCGCGGCGAGACGCCCAGCGACTGCATTGCCGCCATCCTGACAGCGGAGCCGCCACCTTTATCCGGCGTATCGCCAGATGTTCCACTCGAACTCGAATCCATTCTGCAAAAGGCGTTGCGCAAAAACAGCGATGAACGTTACCAAACGATCAAGGAGATGCTCGCCGAAGTGCGCATTCTCAAGGGGAAACTGCACGCGGAGGACTCGTTGTCGCAGACAAAACCGCGTGCCGAATTTCTCCCCGGCAAAATCAAACGTCGTAAGCGGAGCGTGTTAGTTACTCTGGCCGCGACGCTGCTGGCAGGCGTGGCGATTGCGTACTTTTTCTTTGTCGCCCGCGCGCCATTACCAAATGAAAAATCCATCGCTGTTCTTCCATTTGAAAACCTGAGTGAAGATAAATCCAATGCCTACTTCGCTGATGGGATCCAGGACGAGATTCTTACCCGGCTCTCAAAAATTGCGGATCTCAAAGTGATCTCGCGCACGTCCACACAACGTTACAAGAAAAAGTCTCAAAAACCTTCTGAGATTGCGAAACAACTCGGTGTCGCCAATCTCCTGGAAGGCAGTGTCCAGAAAACCAATGATCAGGTGCGCGTGAATGTTCAACTCATCCGAGCTGCGAATGATTCGCATCTCTGGGCAGAGACTTTTGATCGCAGACTGACTGACATCTTTTCCGTCGAAACTGAGGTGGCCAAAGCCATTGCCGATCAGCTACGGGTGAAACTTACCGGGCAGGAAGAAGAAGTCATTGCAGCCAGACCGACAAACAATCCTCAGGCTTACGATGCCTACCTGCGCGGTCTGGCTTACACGCTGAAAACCGGAAACTCACCCGCCAACACCCTTGGCGCACAGAAATATCTCAAAGAAGCCGTTCAGTTGGATCCCAAGTTCGCTTTGGCCTGGGCGCTGCTTTCATACGTCGACGCGCTCGGCTATCTCACATTGACTCTTCAACCGACGGTCGACCTTCGAGAAGAGACAGGTCAAGCAGCGGAAACGGCGATCGCTCTTCAGCCCAATCTCGGCGAGGCCATACTGGCCAAGGGATACTACTACTACGCCTGCTTGAAAGATAACGACGCGGCGGTGCGTTACTTTGAGCAGGCACGTCAGTTTCTGCCGAATAGCAGCCAGATTCCTGAATCGCTAGCCTATGTCGCACGTCGGCGCGGTCAGTGGGAGCAGAGCGAGAACTATTTCAATGAAGCTGAGCGGCTCGATCCACGGAACGCTTCTCTGCTCACACAGCACGCTCAATCCTACATGATAGTCCGTCGTTTCTCGGAAGCGCTCCGAAAGTTTGATCAGGTGCTCGATGTTATACCGGACGACGTGGACACGCTTGCGCAGCAGGCAGGCATTGCACAAGCGCAAGGCGACCTTATGCGGGCTGGTGCGCTCCTCGCACCGCTGAATCCGTCAGCCGACGACACGGGCGCCTTGGAAATACAAGTTTACCAGGCGATCCTGGAACGTCGCCCTGCAAAAATGATCTCCCGGCTAAGCGAGATACTTGCCAAGCCTGACCCCGCGTTAGGCTATAACAATGGCGAACTGCGCTTTTGGTTAGGCTGGGCGCAAGACGTCGCCGGCGATCACGCCGCTGCCCAGGACAGTTGGCGACAGGCGCGCATCGAACTGGAACCGTTCCTCAAGGAACAGCCGGATAACTATGTTCTCATCGGTGATCTCGCGCTGGTTAACATGGGCCTTGGCGACAAGGTCGCTGCGCTCGCTTTGTCGGAACAGGCAATGAAAGTACTGCCGCTCGAGAAAGACGCAGTAGATGGCCCCGCTCCGATCGAGGTATTCGCCCGCGTAGCAGCACAACTCGGAGAGCCGGACAGCGCCATTGCCGCGTTGCAGAAACTGTTGTCGATACCGTCCGAGGGCGCACTGGCTTCGCGCGTGCCACTTACTCCTGCGCTACTCCGGCTCGATCCAATGTTCGATCCGCTCCGGAACGATCCACGCTTTCAGAGATTGACAATAGAAGGTGTGTCAAAGTCTCGCTAAGTAACACGCGCGTTCCCCAGAATTTCCCCTGAGCAGCCTTCGCCAAGACTTCGGCTAGCCAAGAACAGCGGACCGTACAGCGGCTGCCTTAACCCGCGGTCCGGAACTGGTCGTCCTTGTTTTTGAACAGGATGTTGAATGTGGTGAGCGATCCGTAACAACGCGTGATGTACTGTTGCAGGTCGAACTTGTCCGCGTCGCTCAGTTTGTCGCTTGCGTTCACCTTCTGCTCGAGAACTCGCAGATTATTCCGAATCATGACGATTTTGTGGAAGAATGTCTCGAGCGGAACTTCTTTCGGCTGAAGCGACGTGTCCGCCGGCTGCATGACGAGTGTCCCGCGCTGCCATCGAGTGGCCAGACCTTCTACGAGCATATCCTTTTGTTCCAGCCCGAGCGCTTCGACCATAGCGTGAGCAGTATCGTGGATCAGCTTCGCAAGCGGCATCTCTAACTCGCTCAAAGTAGCGGTCGCTTCCGCCGGTTGTAGATCGCTGGAGGCCGGCGCAACTTTCCGCGGCGCGTCCTCAAACGCGATCTCGGCGGTTTGTTCGGTCAGCGATTTCACCACGCCGATGCCGTATTGCGGATGGCGCACCTTCATACCGATATGGAGCGTCTCGATGTTCATGGTGAAGTGTGCGAGATCGTCGCGAAAGCGCAACAATCGTCGCTATTCTGGAATCAGATTCGAAAACGGATTTAACCACGAAGGACACGAACAACGCAGAGGCAGCGTGACATTGCATCCAATTTGGGTTTGTCTCTGCGGTCTCTGTGGTGAACGTGTAGAAAAGTTCGCGATGGCCAGGACACCATCGCCAGCACGCGAGACGCGTGCGCTCCCCAGAATTAGATCGATCCTTCGTCATTCCGAGTGGTAAGAAGCCGGGATGAATTCTTCCGGTCGCTTCTTCCACATTATCGTACTCTCCACTGCCTTACTCTTCTGCGGGCCTACGGAGGCACGCGCCTGTGCCTGCTGCTCGGACCGCGGAACGTGGAGGCTTGAGTCAAACGAACCTCTCTCGGGTTATGTGCTGGATCAGATAAAAGGTATCAAATTCGGATCCGAGGCGCAGCTCTTTACGGTCGATGGACCCGATGTCGAAGATCAGGTCAAAGGACTCGCCACCTTCTCGGAGGACAGTTATGGCGTCACTGCGGTGGCGGAGTCGAAACAGTGGCGTTTGAAGTTCCGGGCGGCAGATGGCAAGAGCGGTGAATTGATTTTGCCGTGGCCTTCGAAAGTAGCGACGTTTGCGGTCGACATTCACAACGGCGAAGCGAATTTCGTGGGACAACCGCTCCTCTACAAAGAATGGCGCCTGGAAGGCCGCGCGACGGGCAATGAAATGTTCAAGGAGGGCTTCGCCGCACCGGCGCGATATACGCTTATTTTTCAAGGCCGCGGTAATCGATGCGACGGTACCGATGACTTCACACACTGGCGCCTGGAGATTTCGGGCAAGAAAGCTGCCTACGCGTTTTACGGCGAGCTCGCTTCAGCGCGCCCGGATCACGCGGAGCAAAGAAAATCGGTCCACGATGCAACCGTGAAGGGTTAGGAACGGAATTTTTTAAAGGCTTCATCGCGTCCATCGGGACATCGGCGGCTGTTCGCTTGGTTTTCGTGCCAACCACGGCAGTCGACGCAGTCAGATCCGTTCTTTCCTGATTCAACTGCTTCTGTATCGGTCAGGCTGCGCTCTACACCAGGGCTATTGTTTTGAAAGTTTCGTTTCTTCCAACAACAATGTTTTCACATCCGCGATCACCAGTCGCGGATCGAGCGTGCCGGAACTGTAGATGTTCCGAATGCGGCCTTTACGATCGATCAAGAAAACGCGCACGATATGGAAAAGTGGACCCTGGGGATCAGCCGCATTTTGTCGCTTGTCCACGGCCTGACCGTAGGCATCCAGAATTTTTTGTAACTCAGCTCGCGATTTGGCGGTGGCGAAGCGCCATTCACATCCTGGTTTTTCATCGCGGACACCTTCTGAATACGCAGCGAGGCGCTGAGGTGTGTCGTATTCCGGATCAAAACTCAAGCTGACGAGTCGCAGATTTTTTGCGAGCGCGTCATCGTTCTCACTGGCACGGTACAGTTGGCTCAACACGCCGGTCGCATAGGGGCATGCCTTGGGCGCTGCACAACGCGTGTAAATAAAACTCAAAACCGTGATGTGTCCGTGGGTCAGGTCGCGCAGGTTTAATGATTTGCCCTCGGAACCGAGCAAGGCGCCATCCGGCGCAACTTTGACGACCGGCAGATTGTAACTGCCCGGCATCGGTGGGTCGTAATCGTAGTCGGCGTCATGAGCAGGAATTTCGCCTGCCGTGGCAAATGTTCTCACGACCAACAAAATTGAAAACGTCGAAGAAAGTAGCTTAAGCATCCAAGTCTTTTCGCTCCTCACCTTAATCCTCTCCTCCCGAGGAGAGGCGAATGACGCCGAGTCGTTACGGCTTCGAGTTTTGTTCGGGTGATCTGTTTGAAACTCGTTCGGCTGCCGCCTATCTCGCCGCTGTCCATTGCGGCTTTGCCTTCTATTTCGCTCATCCCGCTCGATTCACCCGCGTGATCCGCGGTTCTAAGTCCCGTGTTACTTGCTCGCAACCGCGCGATTCGGGCCAAGCTTGCTCGATCCAAAAAGCATGTGATGCGGCCGGCCGAGTTTCAGCTCAGTAAAATCCAGAGCAAATTGCGGTTTCAATTCCTTGCCGTCCCACGAATAAGCACGAACAAACTGCTCGTTGTCGGCGCCTTTCTTGTCCCATTTCTCCAGGAGCGAGCTGGTAAAATAAAGTCGTTTTCCGTCCCAGCTTTGCGAAACCATGTTCACCTGTTTGCCAATCTGTTTCTCGTAAATCTGTTTCGGCTTGTGCGGATCAGAAACATCGAACACGCGGCACTTGCCGTCACCAAAACAATCAACAAACAATGTTTTGTCGTCGGCGCTCAGGCTAATATCGACCGGCAGCACGCCGCCTTTCACGTTGCCCACCGTTGCAACTTCCTTGGCCTGCCAATCGCCCTTGTCGTCCGCGTAAACGAGCCAGAGCTTCGATGTCAGCGCTGTTGCGGTAAATGCGTAATTGTGTTTGTCGCCCCAGGCCCAGCGGATCTCCAGTGGCGCGCCGGGCACTGAGAAAATCTTTTTTGGCTGCCGCGCATGAAAGTCCCACATCACCATCGTTGAACCGAAATGCTTCATCGCTTCAGGGTCAGCGGTTACTTTGCTTAACTCGTTCATGTAGTTGTTCCAACCGGTGAACGAGGAAGTAAGAAGCGCGTTCTTTCGCGGTAGCACGCGCGCGTCGTAGCCATAGCCGTCCGCGAGGTCCGCGTTAGCCGCGCCTTGAGGATCATCCTTTGTCGGCAACCAATGAGTCGTGATGTAATCGCCGTCATTACTGATTTCGACCAGCGCAGTTCGGCCACCGTGATCCTTGGCATTGGATAAACACGGAATGAGCACGCGCCCGGGCAAGGCATACGCGCCGTGCGGTCCAATCGCGCCACCTGTCATGTCGGCAAAATTGTCGATCGTCTTAACGGCTTGCGGCCTGGCCGGATCAGTGTGCACATCGAAGATGAAGACGCGGCTGGTGTCGAGACCTGCCAGCCAGAGTTGGCGGCGATCGTCGGTGAATCCGCCGTGATGGGCTTCGTTGCGCCCATCAACGGAAACACTGCTGACAACTTTCCCGTACGACGGCGAGCCGGGTTTTACATCGACCGTGACAAGTTTGTCAGCGCCGTCACCCATTCCTTCCACGCCAAGCGTCCACACGTAAACGAACTCTTCCTGACCGTCGATGCGGGCGAGATACGGTGACGAGCAGGTTTCATCGGCGAAGGCCGACCCAAAATTCAAACTGAACGCGAGCGCGGCTGCAAAGATGAACCGCGACAGCAAAGCGATGGAGAAGCTAGTTGTAGTGAATTTTTTCATTTTTGGATGAGGTTGAATGGTTCGTGAATTCTCGGTGATGGCTACTACTAACCGGGTGTGCTGACTCAGGCATATCCTGACAATCGCAACTTTTTACCGCAAAGCTCTGTGTGATTCGAGTCGAAAATCTGCTGGTCACGGCCCGGCGTAAATTTCCGCGCCGGCTTCTTGAAACTGCCTGGCTTTCTCCTGAAGCCCTTGCTCGATCGCTGCGGTTTCATCGATCCCCTTTTCTGCCGCGTATCGTCGAACGTCTTCGGTGATGCGCATGCTGCAAAAGTGCGGACCGCACATGCTGCAGAAGTGGGCGGTCTTGGCGCCCTCGGCGGGAAGAGTCTCATCGTGAAATTCGCGGGCGGTTTCAGGATCCAGTGAAAGATTGAATTGATCCTCCCAACGGAATTCAAATCGTGCTTTCGAAACAGCATTGTCGCGGTATTGCGCGCCGGGATGGCCTTTTGCTAAATCGGCGGCGTGGGCGGCGATCTTGTAGGCGATGACGCCGTCTTTCACGTCTTTCTTGTTGGGCAAACCGAGATGTTCTTTCGGCGTGACGTAACAAAGCATGGCACAGCCGTACCAGCCGATCATGGCCGCGCCGATGGCGCTCGTGATGTGATCGTAACCGGGCGCAATATCAGTGGTGAGCGGGCCGAGGGTGTAAAACGGCGCTTCCTCGCACCACTCCAGTTGTTTCTCCATATTCTCCTTGATCAGGTGCATGGGAATGTGCCCCGGGCCTTCGTTCATCACCTGCACGTGATGTTTCCAGGCGCGCTGGGTCAACTCGCCTTGCGTGTAAAGTTCGGCGAACTGCGCTTCGTCGTTCGCGTCCGCGATTGAGCCCGGCCGCAATCCATCGCCGATGGAAAAGCTGACGTCGTACGCGGCCATGATCTCGCAGATTTCGTCCCAGTGCGTGTAGAGAAAACTTTCCTGATGATGCGCGACCGCCGACCTTTTCCAGCGCCTGATAAATCGGCACAGTGCCAATGGGCACTGGGCTGTTGCGAATGATCCATTCGCGCGTGGCGTGAATGTTCTTGCCGGTGCTGAGATCCATCACCGTGTCGGCGCCCCACTTTGTCGCCCAGCGCATCTTCTCGACTTCTTCTTCGATGGATGATGCCACGGCGCTGTTGCCAATGTTGGCGTTGATCTTTACGAGGAAATTGCGGCCGATGATCATCGGCTCGGATTCCGGGTGATTAATGTTCGCGGGAATTATTGCGCGGCCGCGCGCGACTTCCGAGCGCACGAAGTCAGGTGTTATTTCCTCAGGAATGTGGGCGCCGAAAGATTCGCCTCGATGTTGGTGACGAAGAGAATTTGACGCAGCAGGCTGGCAGCCTGCCGGCCGAGTCAAGCTGGCAGCCTGACCTCCGCTCTCGCGGATCGCAATGAATTCCATCTCAGGCGTGATGATTCCGTGGCGCGCGTACCATAATTGCGTAACCGCTTTGCCGATCTTTGCGCGCAACGGCTTACGCGCGCTGAATGACGAATGACGAATAACGAATGACGAATCTCCATTTCGCGACGCCGCGTGTTTCTCCGACAAGTAGCCATCATCGATCGGCCTAACCACTCGGCCGTCGTATTCTTCCACATCTCCGCGGGCGCGGATCCATTTTGCGCGCAATGGAGGGAGACCTTGTTCCGCATCGCCACTGAAATCCGGATCGCCCCACGGACCGCTAGCATCGTAAACACATACCGGCTCGTTTACTTCAATCCCTCCGGCAATCGTTTTGGTCGGCGCGAGTGAGATCTCGCGAAACGGCACACGAATATCGAGATGCAATTTGCCCGAAACGTAAATCTTTTTGGAATTTGGCAGAGATTTTTCGACAGAATGAACAGAATCTGTGCCGTTGGTTTTTTCCAAATTGAAACTCGATCGGCTCCCGCCTTTCTCGCCGCTACCCGTCGCGGCTTTACCTTCTATGTCGCTCGCCCCGGTCGCTCCATTCATTTTGTTCATTCTGTTAATTCTGTCTGACATGAAAAAGGCCATGCGTAGAAAATCGCATGGCCAGGCCTCGCTTCCTTCGGCGGCATTACCCGCATCAGGTTCAAGGGGTCGTCCGATTTTTCTCGGACCTCTCAGCCAGGCGGCTCCCCCGCACTTTCTTTCTCCGATGAGAATAAGACTCGACTAAACGAAGTCAACAAGGGCCGATTTTGTAGGGCGCTTGTGTCAGCCGCGAAAGCCTTCGGGGTTCGCAGAATGGAGCCGCCGGGAACTGCAGCAGAGAATTTATCCCGCGGGTGTTGCGTTTGTCTCTAGCTTTATGTTGGTGTGGAAAATGGCGAGCCATTGACCGTTCTCCAGTTTCCAAACGGATCCGGCGTTGTAAGTGCCGGACATATCCTTTCCATCTGCCGTGCCATCGATCTTCACCTTATAGGTTGCCACGATGACGTCCTTTTCATCGGAGAACATGTCGAAATCGCTAATCTCAAACGATTTCATGTCCCACTTTGGCATAGCGGCCAGTTCACTCTGAATACTGGTGGAGATGCTATCCGCGTAAACGCAGCGAATGTCTTTATCGACGACTTTCTTGAAGGCGTCCGCGTTCTTGTCCTTGAATGCCTGCCAGGCTGATTTTTCCTTGGCTTCCATGGCGGCCTTGTCCGGCGTTGCGGCGATGGAAACGGCGACGGTCGCAAAGAGGGCGACCATTGTGTGAGTGATATGTTTTTTCATTATGTCCTTTCGTTGGGGTTGAGTGCTGAAACCAGCTTGCTGTATTCAAGTAGATGGTCAAGACAGACCCGCATGTCGTCTAAACGCATGCGCCATCGTTGAGATCGCGCTTTCACGGCACGATTACGTCGGATTCGAGAGATACTTTTTTTGAAGGAGTTGACGTTTGCTGCGGCGTAAAAAATGCGGATTTGCCAATCAGGCTGATTAGACTGTCATCCGCTTCCTTCACTTGTCCCTCCTGAATAACGCGTTCAACCGGCGCTGACTTAATTTGCTTGCGATAATCCGCAACGAGCATTGGCGGCTGCTTCTTAACGCCCAACTCGCGATAGCTCTCGATCCCTACCCCAATCGCTGCCGCCAACTTGCCGCGCCAATCTTTGTTCGAAATCAACCTGCTTTCGCCGCCCTCTGTCAGGAACCCTCCTTCGATTAGCACAGCGGGCACTTTCGTCAGGCGCAACACGGCGAACCGGGCACGCTTGATTCCCCGGTCGTACTCGGGGATGTGACCGACGAGCGAATGATAAATGCAAGCCGAGAGCGCCATGCTTTGCCCATCCACCGTACTACCGGGTTGCATATTGAGAGAACTCGAGCTCACCGCGCTGTCAGACGTCGATGGCGCTCCACGCGGCGTAAATGAAAAAATCTCGAAACCGGTGGCGTTCGGATCGTCATTCGTTCCATTAAAATGAATGCTGACGAAAATCGAGTTTCGTGCGGCGTTGGCGACCCGTGCGCGCACTTCCAAAGGCACAAAATAATCGCCCTCGCGTGTCATGACCACGCGCAGTCCTTTTGATTGCAAAAGCGGGCGCAGTTTTCGTGCTACATCGAGTGCGAAATCTTTTTCGTATCCGTAACGACTCACCTGTCCCTTGTCGTAGCCACCATGCCCAGGATCGAGCACTACCGTCTGGATCTTGCCTACGGCAACACGGTGCGGCCGCACCAGCGGTTCAATGGTTTTGGCCACATCCGTTCTCGAGACCAGATAGTTTCCGTCCTGCTCAACCAACGGGAAGCACAGCCAACTTCGCGCGCCATTAATCATTGCCTCGCGGCTGCCGCTGACAAATTGGAGCGGGTTCTTGACTGTCTCGGTCCGGATTTTCTCACCTGACGGGACGACGCCTGCGGGCAATCCATAAAACCGCGAAATGTTATCGACGGTCAGGTAATCATGACCGCTCACCTTGATGATCTCCCACTCGGTCCCAGCGAATGTCGTTGTGTCCGCGAGGGCAACGGCGGCCGTGAGAAATGCAACATTGAAATAACGTCTCACGGTTCCGGTCATTTTTCTCTGCGCTAGAGTATCAAAAAGCCCTTTAATCTCAAATCGGGTTGAGGTGTGCGTCGTGTGTGCCGAGTCGGGGCAATGAATTGACAGCCCCCTAAGAGTTAATTTGACTCGGCCCTTTTTTTCGGTAAAAACCACGAAATGTTTTTGCCTACCCGACGTGTCCGCGGCGTCTGGATTGCATTGGTCCTGCTGGGTTTGACGCCGCTATCCGCAATTGCAGGTTCGCCCGCGCACAAATTTCCAAAATGTTGTGTCTGGCGCGTGACTAATGCCGGAGCGCCATTTTACCTGGTGGGCTCAATTCACGCGCTCAGCAAGAAAGATTATCCACTCCCCTCTCCGTACGAACTGGCGCTACGAGAGAGCAAACGCATCGTCTTGGAATTCGATCCAAGCCGGCACGCCGAATTCGAAAGGAAATTCGAAGCAGCGGCCAAATATCCGCCGGGACAGGATATCCGCTCGAAGATCGACTCGGAACTTTTTGCCTGGCTGCGTCAAAATATTTTGACGGTCAAAGCAGACGCTCGCCACGGCAAGCCCGCACGAGTTGGGGGCTTCGAGACCGATCTCCGCTATAAACCGTGGTGGATTGCGCAGCACCTCGCCGCCCCGGCCAGCTATAGCAAGAGTTCCGCCACGCACGGATTGGACAATTATTTCGTGGACCATGCGAGAATGACAGGAAAAGAGATAGCAGGACTTGAATCGGTTGATGAACATGTGGCGGTCATGGGTGGATTGTCAGACCGCGAAGGCGAATTCATGCTGCGGGACGCCCTTACTCAGCCGGGAGACGGCGCAAAAGATTTAAGCAAGATGTACAAGGCATGGCGCAAAGGCGATACTGATGCGCTTTGGGCAGGTGACACGCGACTGCGCAGCCAGGCGCCCACGATCGCAGCTCGGTTTGTCGATAATCGAAATGTGAAATGGGTTCCCCGGATCGAGGCGGAACTGAAAACCGGCAAGCCAACAGCGATTGTCGCAGGCGCACTTCATTTCTCCGGGCCGCGTAGTGTCATTGCGTTATTGCAAAAACGCGGCTACCAAATCGAGCAGCTGTAACCTGTAGCGGCGGTCTGTGATCGCCGACAAAACCGGATTTCCTCCTGGCGACGGCGCTCATGGAGCGCCGCCACAACGAGCAAGCACTCTTTCAACGGAAGTGCCTGTAGAAGGTCTAATCCGCATTAAAACAATCCGGAACCACTCACTTGTTTTCAAAAGTATGAAGTCATTCATCACTGTTACCATTTCGCTGATCGCTGCCCTTGCTTCGCTTGCCCAGCCGCAGCCGCAGAACGGGCAAAACTCGCCGCCGATCGATCCAAAGAACATGGATACATCGGTGAAGCCGCAGGACGATTTTTTTCTTTACGCCAACGGCGCCTGGATCAAACGCACCGAAATCCCGCCGGAGTACACACGCTGGGGCAGCTTTAACGAGCTGATCGAGCACAACAACGACGCGCTTCACGACATTGCCGAAAAGGCGCAGAACACAAAAGTCGATCCGCGCCTGGCGCCGGAGACCGAGAAAGTTGGCGATTTTTACGCGAGCGGAATGGATGAGAACACGATCGAATCGTTACGGACAAAACCGCTCGATGCGGAGTTCAAAGCGATCGAGGCGATCAATGATCGGGCCGGTCTGCTCAAACAAATCGCGCATCTGCATTCAATGGGAATCGATGTGCTCTTCGGTTTCGGCGCGCAGCCGGACGCCAAAGACAGCACGCATGAGCTTGCGCAGGCCGCTCAAGATGGTCTCGGCCTGCCGGACCGCGATTATTATACCAAGACTGATGAAGCCTCGAAAAAACTGCGCGACCAATATGTCGAGCATGTGGCGAAAATGTTGACGCTGCTGGGCGATCCGCCGGCGAAAGCGTCAGACGAAGCCAGGAAGATCCTGGCGCTGGAAACGAAACTGGCCGAAGCATCGCGCACCCGGGTGCAATTGCGCGATCCGATCAAGAACTACAACAAAATGCCGGTAAAACAGTTGCAGAACCTGACGCCGAACTGGAGTTGGAACGATTACTTCAAAGCGGTCAATCTGCTCGCACCCCAGGATGTGAACGTTCAGCAGCCGGAATTCTTCAAGGCCGCGGACAAAGTCTTCAAGGATACTCCCATGGATGATTGGAAAGCGTATCTGCGCTGGCACCTGATTGGTGCGACTGCGCCCGATCTCTCAAAGGATTTCGTGGATGAAGATTTTAATTTTCGCGAGCGGATTCTGCGCGGCGCGCAACAGATCAAGCCACGCTGGAAGCGCGTGATCACGTCGGAAGATGAGGCCATCGGCGAGGCGCTCGGAAAACTTTATGTAGCGTTTAATTTTCCGCCGGAAGCAAAGGCGCGCGCGCTCGAGCTGGTCAACAATTTGAAGGAGGCGCTGGCCGACAGGATCAAGACACTTGAATGGATGGACCAGCCGACGAAAGAGCAAGCGTTGAAAAAGCTGGCAGCGATGCAGGTGAAGATCGGTTATCCAAACAAATGGCTCGATTATTCGCTGCTGCCGATCGATCGCGGACCGTACGTGTTGAACGAAATGCGGGCGTCGCAGTTTGAAACCAACCGCGAGTTGAACAAGATCGGCAAACCGGTCGATCGCACAGAATGGGGCATGACACCGCCAACGGTGAACGCGTATTATCAGCCAAGCCGAAACGAGATCGTCTTCCCCGCAGGCATCTTGCAGCCGCCGTTCTTCTATGCGAACGCGGACGATGCGGTGAACTATGGCGGTATCGGCGCGGTGATTGGTCACGAGATGACGCACGGCTTCGACGATCAAGGCCGACAGTTCGACGCCGATGGGAATTTGCGTGACTGGTGGTCGCCGAAGTCAGCGGCGGAATTCAAGAAACGCTCGCAAGCGGTGGTCAATCAATACAACGAATACGAACCATTGCCGGGTAAGCACGTAAACGGAGAGCTGACCCAGGGCGAAAACATTGCCGACATCGGCGGTGTGAAGCTCGCCTACGCTGCATTGCAAAAAGCACTCGACAAAAACCCGCAGGCACGGGAGCAAAAGATCGACGGATTTACGCCCGAGCAGCGATTCTTTTTATCGTTCGCGGCGATCTGGCGGTCGAAAATCCGCGACGAAGAGCAAAAACTGCGCTTGAATACCGACCCGCATTCGCCGGCCCAATATCGGGTGAACGGCCCGCTCTCCGATCTGCCGGAGTTCGCGAAGGCATTCGATGTTCCAGACGGCTCACCGATGGTTCGTCCGGCAGATAAGCGCGTGAATATCTGGTGAGTTCCAATTGACATCGCGCTTCAGCGCGGTGGTGTGGCGATACTCGTCCCAGAAACCGTTGAAATGGTTTTCCTCCGCGGAGCGCGGGAACACCGGGCTGAGGCCGCGGTGTTAATGAGACCCACGCGCGTGACCGCAAGGTCACTACGCGGTTTTGCGATAGCGTGCGCAAAGATCTGCGGCCGCATCTCGCCAGTTCGGAAATCGGAACGCGAAACCGTTTTGAAGTAATCGACTCGGGATGACCCTTCGGCTTTTCAAAATCAATTCACTCTCGGTTCGCATAAAGAACGCGCCGATCTCTAGCATCCATTTCGATGCCGGCATGCCAATTTTTGTTCCGCACGCCCGTCGCAAGTCGCGCATGAACTCGGAATTCGGCAATGGGTTCGGCGAGCAAACGTTCACGATTCCGGAGATTTCGTTCTCGATCAAAAAGCTGATGGCTTGGACAAAGTCATACTCGTGAATCCAGGAAACAAATTGCTGTCCATTCCCGGCGCGACCGCCGAGACCAAGTCGAACTAAAGTAAGTAGTGTTGCGAAAATTCCGTCGCGATCCGGACTCATGATCATCGCCGATCGCATGATTACGGTCCGTGTTTGTGGCAATAAAGCAGCTTTGTTGACTGCCGATTCCCAGGCTTTGGCGACATCGATACTGAAACGCCACGTGTCAGGAGCGTCGGGCTCATTTCCGCCGATTAAGCCGGTAAATTCGTCGTTCGGTGCGTCAAATCGGTGTGCGTAAATGGTTGCCGTCGCCGCTTGCAACCAGATGCGCGGCGGTCGCTTTGCTTTTTCAAGCGCGCGACCGATTACGCGAACCGAATCGAGTCTCGAATCCACAATCATGCGTCGATTTCGTTTTCCGTAACGGCAATTCACGCTTTTACCGGCGAGATTGATAACGACGTCGGCGTCTTCGAGTTCATCTGTCCAGGCGCGAAGAGTTTTGCCATTCCACTGTACGGATCGGCATAATGAAGACGGCGTCGATCTTCGAGTAAGGACTACAACATCATCCCCGGCGGCGGAAAAAGCGCGACAAAGAATCGTGCCTACCTGGCCAGTTCCGCCGGCGATGATTATTTTCATCGCGTGCAAGCAGCGTTCGACGAGGTCGCTTTGTGCAGATGATAATGAGCGGTCAACTTTTTCGCCGCGCTTCGCGCATCCTGCCGAAAGAGTGCGCCCGACAGAAAGAACCGA
>WNGO01001347.1_pt1 | contig 16752 bp, 17 predicted proteins | sample 5400511 | NCBI WGS metagenome assembly WNGO01 (sample SAMN13153380, study PRJNA577476) | soil metagenome | isolation source: 20 cm soil or saprolite under Garry oak tree replicate 2 | place: USA:California | collected 2016-06-15 | reverse complement strand
GTACCGGGTCAGATAGTCGTATCTGTTTAGCCGTCTCCGAATTTGTCCAATGACGATGCCGGGGTGCCTCTCCAATACACGCGCAAAAGCTACAACATCCTTTTCGTAGTAGAAGGGCTTTTTCCGCAGGATGAAAGAGTCCAGCCTGTCTTTCGGGACGCAAAAGTTGGAAGCGGCATCGTTTGCAATGCGCTCCTCCTCGGACATCGAAGTGTTGACAGTTTCTAGATCGCCATCAATAATCTCTTCTTCTTGCCCCTGTCCATTTAGAACGTGCTCGATTTCATGTCGAACTACGAACCAAAAACTATCGATTCTGTCATGCTGGACAGACATGCCGATAACGGGCGAGTCCTCGAGCCAGAAACACACGCCGTCGATTTTTGCGTTCGGAAGTCTTTCAACAAGAACAAGCCGTATTCCGCATTCCATAAGGATTTTTGGCACCTGCCTAACTTCGTCAGGCGCGTGCAGTAACGCTGGAAAATCGTCCCTAATCGCCTGACGCAAGGCTTTTTCGGAATACTTCGGCACGCTGATTGACTTTGCGATTTGGCGCACCCGGTAAAGCCATGCCAATTGGGACGGTGGAATCTCCCGCTCTTCATAGCTCGATTTCTTCGCGGCATGCGCAAAATACGGAATTGCGTTTTGGTCGGGGACCTCGAAGAACCTCGTGAGTTGCGTCGCAAGCATTGGGGTATCGGTTTGCTCAAGCCATCCACGCTTAATCATTTCGCGTATGGGATATGCTGTTTGCATTTGGCGTCTTGCTGCAACGCTGGGGTCCGGTTTACGAGCCTGTGCCAAATCAAAGGCTTGTTGAAGATTTGCAAAAAACTCTGCGGGGACATCGAACGCCTCTCCAAGAGCTTTTGCCATCTCAGGACTGATTCCACGCTTTCCATTCAAAATAGGGTTGATCGCCTGTTCTGAACAGCCGAGAATGAAAGCCAGATCGCGCTGGCTCCAGTGTTGATTCGGATGGACCGCTCGTCGCCGCCCATCTTTTCGTAATGAAGACTCTTCCAATTTCTCAATGTTCTCTCGTCCGGTGCTGCCCGAATTACGACCAATTTCTGTCTCAGCGAGTTGATTACCGATATTGGCAACCGCGTCTCGGCCGCACGGTCCGTCTCTATGAGTGCGAGTGTCTTGTCCCGAAACTCGACGTCCATGCTGCATTATCCGCCGTGCGTGAATGTAACCTATTGAAAGCTCAGTGTCAATAGCTACTTAGCGATAGCAGTTAATCTGAATTATATGCTTGACAAATGAGCTTAGGCCTGCTATCTTTGGTCCATCATGAACCGCCTGCCAATAGAGAAACGCGCTGCAATTTTGGGAATGCTTGTTGAGGGTAATGGCCTTAGAGCAACAAGCCGCCTAGCAGATGTCTCCATAAACACGGTGACCAAGCTTATCGTTGATCTGGGCGAGGCATGTGCCGAATACCATCATAAGAACATTCGTACCGTTCGAGTGCGTCGTCTACAATGTGATGAAATCTGGAGCTTTGTTGGCGCGAAGGCCAAAAACGTTAGACCGGAACGGAGAGTCGCTGGATGGGGAGATATTTGGACATGGGTGGCAATCGATGCAGATTCCAAGCTGTGCCTCAGTTACTTAGTGGGTGGGCGAGATGGCTGGTGGGCGCGAGAGTTTATGAACGATTGCGCGAAGCGCGTACATGGCCGCGTTCAGATCACTACAGATGGTCATAGGGTCTACATGGACGCGGTAGAGGATGCTTTCGGAGCCGATGTGGACTACGCTCAATTGCAGAAGATTTACGGCGCGGCGGAGGAAAACGACACCCGCTACTCCCCGGCACAGCGCATCGGCTGTGACATGAAAGTAGTTAGCGGCAACCCTGACCCAAAGCACGTCAGCACAAGCTTTGCCGAGCGCCAGAATCTGACCACGCGAATGGGTATGCGCCGATTCACTAGGCTGATTAACGCCTTCTCCAAGAAAGTCGAGAATCACGCAGCAATGTTATCCATTCATTTCCTGTACTACAATTTCGCAAGGATTCACAAAACGTTGAGGGTTACTCCGGCAATGGCTGCTGGCCTTGCAGATCAGGTATGGTCGCTTGAGGAAATTGCACTGTTAGAATGACTGAGAATCAAAGATATTGGATCGTGCTGATGGCCTCGCTAGTCGTTGCCTACTTGGGAGGTCTGGATTCCATTCCAGATGGAACCTACAGGCTCTTGGATTCCTTCGGCCCCACGCCATAAAGCGCCAAGACGTCCGGCAACATTACGACGCTTTCTAGGTGATGCACGTTGGCGCGGCTTACTACCGGCAAGAGCTCCAACTGACTCGCGCCCATGCGATCCAGGGCCAGGTGAAGCGGGTGGTCTGAATGGACGTGTGGAAAATTGTCGGCGACTGCGAATTCACGCAGACGACTACTACCAAGACCATCGTTGTTGAGACGTTTCAGTTCTTGCACGCTGATGACCCCGATCACGCCGCGTTCCTCGCAAACGGGCCACGCGCGAAGTTTGCTGGACCGCGATTTCTCCAGGGCTTCTTGAACGGTCATCTCCGCGTTCAATACTTCCGTGGCATCGCGCATGGCGTGAACCACCTGGCGCTGCACTCCCTGTTGGCGGGTCTCCGCCGTCGGCAGGTGGATGCCATCCTGCTGCGCCAGAACCTCGTAGATGGGCTGCTTTTGGAATCGCGAGGAAATGAAAAAACTCACGAGATTGGAAATCATCAGCGGCACGATCACTGCATAGTCTCTCGTAATTTCAAAGATCATCACCACGGAGGTCATAGGCGCGCGCACGATCCCCGCAAAGGCCGTGCCCATCCCAACGAGTGCGTAAGCCCCGGGCGTGCCGACGTAATTTGGCAAAAAGTGATTGGCTACGTTTCCGACAATCCCACCAAGCATGGCTCCCAGAAACAAGCTTGGTCCGAAGATTCCACCAGCGTTACCGGAGGCGTAGCTGGCGACCACCGCGAAGAACTTCAGTACAAGCAACAGGATCATCAACTTCAACGCCATGTTGCCATTGAGAGCTTCACCCACGTGTTTGTATCCAACGCCCAGGAGCTGAGGCACGAACCAGCCCATCACTCCCACCGTCAGTCCGCCCGCCACGGGTTGGAACCACACGGTCTTTCTCGGGAATCGCAGAAAACGTGCCCGCATCCAAAGCAGGAGCTTGGTAAACGCCACGGAGACGAAGCCGCCGGCAACTCCGAGCAGCGCATAAATTCCGAACTCCCCCGGATGCACCAATTGATACTGCGGCACCTGGAACAGCGGATCATTCCCAAGCAGCAATCGCAGCATCGCCCAGGAGGTTGCCGAGGCCAGCACCACCGAGCCAAGCACCGGCGCGTGTAAATCTCCGACCACTTCCTCGAGCGAGAACAGCACGGCTGCGAGCGGCGTATTGAATGCCGCTGCGACTGCGGCTGCCGCCCCGGCGGGCACGAGCGCCTTTACCTTCTCCGGGCGCAACCCGAGTCTTCTGCCAAGCACTGAAGCGATCCCGGCCCCGACTTGAACCGCCGGACCTTCGCGGCCGAGCGGAATGCCGCCGGCAAGTGTCGCCGAAGTGCAGAAGAATTTTCCCACCACCGTGCCAAGTGAAATCCGTCCGCCCCGAGCGTACAGTGCGGCCTTCGTTTGTGGAACTCCACTTCCCCGAGCATCGGGAAAAAGGCGATAGAGCAAATACCCCATGAGGGCTGAGCCCGCTACGGGAACAAGCAGCCTTCGCCATGCCGCTCCGCCAGCGGGATAGAGCCTGGCCCCGGATCGCTCCGTCAAGAGAATGAAGGCGACAACTACCATGCCCACAATGGCGCCGATCAGCAGCGTCAAAACCAGGAAAACCTGCTCCTCCCGGTCGCGCAAGAACGCCTTCCACTGCTGCGAGGATGCCTCCAACCATGTTTTTCCGGCTCGCTCACCGGCACTTTTCATCTCTGGGGTTCCTGTTCTGTCTGGGATCACACGATGACTTCATGAGTTGCTTACGGCGCCGCGGGCGTTCTCGTCTCGTCCTTCACTTCGCCCCCGGGGAAGAAGAACCTCAAACTCAGGACCTGCTCGCGCCGGCGCTCTTCTTCGAGGTGCCGTGCCCGGGCCTTCAGCAAATCCGCCAGCGAGACAAGTCCAAGGAATTTTCTGGTTGCGGGTTCGACCACCGGCATTCGCGTAATTCCCCTCTCCGCCATGCGATATACAACCATCCGCAACGGCTCATTCGGGGACGCCTCGACGGTCTCGTGGCGCACCAGCTCGTCGAGCGTGCGGTGCAGCGCGGCTTCGCCCTCTTGCTCTATGCGCTGGAGAATATCACTCCGCGTCAGCACGCCAACAAACCGGCCCTCGGCGTTTACGACTGGGAGCAGCCGCTGGCTTTGACCGCGATGGGCGCGGAGGGAGTGCTGGAATTCCCGAAGCGTGCCCGCCGCCGGCAGCACCACGATATTCGTACGCATGACTTCGCGCACAAACAAGATTTCGAGAGGATCGACGGCGTATTCACGGCTCAAATGATAGCCGCGCCTTGCGACCTTTTCCGTCAAGATCGACCGCTTGAGCGTCAACACGGTGAACGCGTGCGCGATCACGCTTCCCACGAGGAGGGGCAAAAACACGTTGGCATCGTGCGTCAGCTCAAACGCAAAGACGATGCTCGTAAACGGAGAGCGCATCGTACCGCCGAGAATCGCGCCCATGCTGACCAGTGGCCAGAAGCCTGCGCCTTCGTTGGGCAGAAACATAGCTTCGAGGCCACCGAGCGCGCCACCCATCATCAGCAACGGCGCCAGCACGCCGCCCGATGTGCCCGAACCAAGAGACACTGCCCAGATGAACCATTTGACCAGGAGCACGCCCAGGATCACCTTCGTCGTTACGCTTCCCTGGAGCAGCGCGCCGATGGTGTCGTACCCGACGCCCAGCGCCTGCGGAAAGATCAAGCCTCCCAAACCGATCGCCAGTCCGCCAATCGCCGGCCACCACATCCAGTGAATCGGCAATTTTTGAAAGGCATCCTCAGCCGCGTACACCGAAAGCGTAAGCAGCGCCGAAAGCACACCCGCTAAGAGACCGACTAACGCGCAACCAAGCAATCCTTTGGGTCCGATGAACAGGGGGTGCGCAGGCACGGGGAACAACGGCCCAAAACCCAGAATGTACCGGCGCGCCACTGCGGCCAAGGCGCTAGCCAGCGCAACAGGAATCAAACTTCGCGGCTTCCATTCAAAGAGCAACAACTCCACGGCAAGCAAGACGGCTGCGAGGGGCGAGGCAAATGTCGCGGACATTCCCGCCGCTGCTCCCGCTACCAACAGCGTCTTGCGCTCCGCGCTGGTCAGGTGAAACAGCTGGGCGATCATCGATCCAATCGCACCGCCCGTCATGATAATCGGGCCTTCTGCGCCGAACGGCCCGCCCGAACCAATAGAGATTGCCGAAGAGAGCGGTTTGAGAAGCGCAACTTTTGGCTCCACGCGGCTGCCATTGATCAGAATCGCCTCGATGGCTTCCGGTATGCCGTGACCTCGAATGCGCTCCGAACCGTATCGCGCCATAACCCCGATGATCAGGGCACCGGCGATGGGGACGAGAACGCTGTAGCCACCGAGATGGTTGCCCGCCGGAGAGATCATCGCGGTGTTCCAGCGGCCAAAGTAAAATAAGTTGGTGAACAATCCAATCAGGCGTAGCAGCGCGAGCGCGACAAAGGCGCAAAGCGCACCGATCCCCATCGCCAGGGCTGAGATCGGAAGAACTCGCAGGGTCGTCGAAAAGTCCCCCAATTCTTCATGCTGGCCGGCGCTTTTGTTGCTTCCGATATTGCCCGGTGACTCTGTTTCCCGAACGCTACTCACGCTTCGTTCCCGTTCCTCTCTTGGAAAAATTCCCCGCTTGTTTCCCGCCCCGTGAAGAGCGGCCGTTTTCCAGCAAGGCACTGATGGCCTTCACCAGACTTGTACCACTCGCGCGCAATTCGCTGATGCGGTGCCGTGCGACTTGTTCGAGCAGTTTTTCGCCGCGCGGCAGCAGGGATATCAATACGCGCCTGCGGTCGTCACGGTTGCGGCTCCGGCGCACGTAGCCGTGTGCCTCCAGCCGGTCGATGAGTTCCACGGCGCTGTGATGTTTCAGCGCCAGCCGGTCCGCCAAGACCCGGATGGTAGCTTCTTCGCCTTCGGGAAGGCCGCGGACTGCCAGCAAGAGCAGATATTGCTGAGGCTCCAGGCCCGCCGTCTGCGCCACCGCGTCCCCCTCGCGGACAAACTTCCGAATGAGGTAACGGAGTTCCGCGAGGGCTTGGTACTCCGCCGTGGTGATTTCTTTTGCCACCAGATAACTATATCGCAATGCGATATATATTTCCACTCGAACGAATGCGGTGATTCATAGAAGTAACCGAGCCTAGGGAATTGGCGGGTTACAGCGGTTTGCGGAACGATTTCTGCGTTTTGTAATGCTCGTAGCCGTGGCGCTCGTAAAACTTGTGCGCGCGCTCGCGAATTACATTGGAACGCACCGACATGCTCTTGCAGCCATGTTTGCGCGCCCAATCTTCCGCGGCTGCCAGCAATCTCGCGCCCGCTCCCAAGCTGCGCTGCCCTTCCGCGACTACCAGCCCGTTCACTTCCGCGCGGATCTCAACCTCCAGCAGTGGCTGCTTGCTCACATGCACCCAGCCGATCAGTCCGTCTTCCGGAGCATCCGCCACGAACACCGCATGCTGCGAGGCGGGCTTGATTCCGAGCAACCGCTTGCCCATCTGCACGGCCGTCGCGGGATACCCGAGCTGACCCGCAAGCACGGCGATTTCGGGCGCATCGGCGCTCTTCGCCCGGCGGATCTTTAGCTCCTTGTTCGAGCCGCCCTTTGCCGTCTTGTTCATGCGGTCTTCCGTTGAAGCCGTTTTTGCACGGCCGCACTCTTCAATTCGCGCAGCGCGTCCGCGGCAATCCAGCGGGCGGCGCGGGAACCCTGCAGACCGATTCTCTCCGCGGCGCGGATCGCTTCCCGGTTGAGCCGTTTATTTCTTTTCCCGATGTTTCGCAGGGCCCAGTTGACCGCTTTCTTCACAAAATTTCGCTCATCATGCGCTTCGCGCTCGATCACGCACAGGAATCGCACGAACCGGGCATCCGGTGCCGCTTCATCTTTGTAACTAAGATACGCAATCAGAGAAAAGCTGGCGCGCTTTACGAACTCTTCGCGGCGCCGGCTCCACGCTGCTGCCTTGCTCCAGGCAGGCTTGGCATACGCGTAGAGGTAACAACACGCCGCATCGACCACGTCCCACGAGTCGAAATCGCGCACCCAGCGATCCATCTCCGCCGAGCTAACTTTTTCCGATTCGCCAATCAGTGTTGCGAGGATTCGCGCTTCATGAACGCCGGTCGTCCAAAGTTGCTGGGCAAGCCGATGATCCTTGCCGATGTGTTTCGCAAATTGATGCAAAACTGGCGCGGAGATTCCATAAGCCTTCCTCACATGCACGCCAAAGTATGCCAACTTCGCGCGCACCTTCGGGTCTGCCAGCGTTTTCAGTTCTCGCAATACGGCCGTCATGGTCCACCGCGAGGCGTGCTCTTGAATGCCGCCCTGCCTAAAAGGTTTTTTCGGAGTCGAGGAGGATTGTGACCGGGCCTTCATTGACCAGCTCCACGCACATCATCGCCTGGAAAACACCGGTGGCGACGCTCACGCCAAGCTTGCGAAGCGCTTCGCAAAAATCTTCGTAGAGAGCTTTGGCTTGTTCCGGCGGCGCAGCAGAGATGAAGCTTGGCCGCCGCTGCCCGCGCGCATCGCCGTAAAGCGTGAACTGCGAGACCACCAGCGCGCTGCCTTTCACGTCCAGCAGCGACCGGTTCATCTTACCCTGATCGTCTTCGAAGACGCGCAGGTTCGCGCATTTTTCCGCCATGGACACGGCGACGGCCGCGGTATCCTGGCGGCCCACGCCGAGCAGAATCATCAGCCCGGCGCCAATCTCGCCCGTCACACGCCCTTCGACGGTAACCTTAGCTCGACTGACTCTCTGAACCACGGCGCGCATGCCCGCGGCTCAATCGCCTCCCTGCTTTGCCGGTTTGCGCGGCAGCATTTCCGGAAGCTGCGCCACGTTGTAGGCGAAAACCGCCAGTACTTGCGCCCCTTCCGTCAGGTCATCCCAACGCACGCGGTCCAGCGTGTCCGCCTCAGAATGGTGCGTCTTGTCGTAATCCACATTGTCCTGCACGCACCAGAAACCGGGCACGCCGGCCTGATCGAATGGCACATGATCGCTTCCGCCTTCGGATCGTAGCGTAGGCTCCGCCAATCCGATTTCTTTCGCCCGCGCTAGCGAATTGAGCACGCGGTCGATGGTCTCCCTCACCGCGTAGTTTCCCATCAAGCCGATGGTGAGAACTTTTCCGGTTCCGCTGTCGTGCACCAGTACGCCGGAAATTTTCTCCAGTTCTTTCTGATGGGCCTTCACGTAAGCTTTCGAACCGTTCAAGCCTTGCTCTTCGCCGGTGAATAGCGCGAACCGAATCGTGCGCTTCGGCTTCACGCCCAGCTTTTGCAGTGCCCGCGCCGCTTCCAGCACGGCCATCGATCCCGTGCCATTGTCCGTCGCGCCCGTTCCCAAATCCCACGAATCGAGATGCCCTCCAACGATTACGACCTCGTCCGGCTTTTCGCTTCCCGGAATTTCCGCCACCGTGTTGTAGACCTCGATGGGTTTCCCGCTGAAACTGCTTTCCATGTTCACTTCGGCTTCCACCGCGCCCGCGTCCACCAGGCGCCAAAGCAAGGCGAAGTCTTCACGCGTGGTATAGGCGGTGGGGACCGCGCCGGAAACGTATTCCCTTCCGCTGACGCTCATGTTCAGCAAGCCGTAGGATTTATCCGAGCCGAGCAGCACGGCGGCTACTCCTTCTTCGGCAAAGAATTTCGTCTGCATCTGCCGCATGTTGCGGTAGGCCTCGAAGTCGAACGGCTTTTGTTCGTCCGATTTCGGCCGGGCGACAGGAATCGTATTTTCTGCCCACGGTGTTGACAGCGGATTGCCGGGAGAAACCGTTTCCCGGATGCGACCGGCGAGCACGATAGCGCCCTTTAACTTGCCCTTGTATTGCTGCAACTCTTCCGCCTTCTCCGCGGTGATCCCCATAACCGGCCCGTGCACCATGCCCTTTGTGCTTGCGGACCAGCCTGCCGTCACGAGCGTCAAGCGGTGCTGCGCCGGGACGGTGACGCGGCCGCTCGCGGGTCCGCGCGTCCAGCTATTGGCGATGGTCCACGGTTCGAGGTGCACGTTTGCGAGTCCAGCTTCCTTTAAGCGCTCCATCGTCCAGTGACTCGCTTTGTCCAGTTGCGGGGAGCCCGTCAAACGCGGGCCGATGAGGTCGGCCAAGTATTCTAAGTTGGACTTCAGCTCTCCCTGATTGGCTTTCACCTGTTCGACAATTTTCGTATCCATTTCTGAAATCGGATCGGACTTCGGCGCCTCCGCCTTCGCCGCGTCAGCGGACGGCCGGTTGGGCAGCGGGCGCCGCGGCAGCATGGCCGGCAGTTGCGCCGTGTTATACGCCCATGCCGCAAGCACCTGCGCTCCTTGGTTGAGGTCGTCTTTCCACACTTTGTCGAAGGTGTCCGACTGGCTGTGATGCGTCTGGTTGTATTCCGCACCGTCTTGAACCACAAAGAACCCCGGCACACCGACGTCGTCAAACGAGGCGTGGTCCGTTCCGAAGGTCCTTCGCATGGTGGGCTCAAGCAGCTTCAGTTCCTTTAGCGGCGCAAGCACCTGGTCCACAATTTCGCGGTCCTGATAATTGTCGTGCAATCCCAGCGTCAGCACGCGGCCCGTGCCCGTATCGTGAACCAGCACGGCGGAGATTTTCTCCAACTCGTCCTTGTGGGCGTCCGCATACTTCGCGGAGCCGACAAGCCCCTGTTCTTCTCCGGTGAACAGCACAAACCGGATGGTCCGCTTCGGTTTCAAGTTTAATTTCTCGAGCGTTCTCGCCGCTTCGAGCACCGCCATCGATCCCGTGCCGTTATCCGTTGATCCGGTCCCCAGGTCCCACGAATCCAGATGCGCGCCGAGGATCACCACCTCGTCCGGTTTCTCGCTTCCTCTAATTTCCGCGACCGTGTTGTAGACATCCATGGGCTTGTCGCCGAACGAGTTGGTCATCGCGATCTCGGCTTCCACTTTCCCGTGCTTCTGCATGCGGAACAGCATCCGGTAGCCTTCACCGGTAATGAACGCCGTCGGGATCACGCCGATATCGAACTTCTCCCCGCCGATGCCGGTCATGTTCAGCAGGCCATGCGGCTTGTTCGAATCGCGCAGCACCGCGGCGACGCCTTCCTGCTTGAAAAACTCGTTTCGCGCGCGCGCCACTTCCTGCAACGCCGCAAACGGCGACGGCACCGGCGGCTGTCCCTTCACGGGTGGCGGCACCTGCATCGGGCGAATCAATTCTCGATTCAAATTCTCCGGCCGGGGCGGAGAGAGACTCTCGGGCTCCTGGTAGATAACGATCGCGCCCTTCAGTTTCCCGCGAAACTTTTCGAAATCCTCTTTCGTTTTCGCGTCAAAGTATACGACCGGCCCGCGCACCACTCCGTTGGTGCCGGGCGACCATCCCGCGGATGCAATCGTCAGCGGATGCACAGCTGGACTAACAATGCGCGCGTGCGCCGTCCCGCGCGTCCAGGAGTGCGCGATCGTCCAGGGCTCCAGCTTCACGTTGGTCAGGCCGTACTCGCGGAACTTGGCCGCGGTCCAATCATTCGCCTGCTTCAGTTGCGGCGAACCCGTCAGCCGAGGCCCGATCTCGTCCGACAGGTATTCCAGGTTATCCATTGCCTGGCTGTGATCGTGAATCTCGCTTACTATCTGCGCGTCCGCCGCAGCGAACGGATTGGTATCATCCGGCGCAGGCTTCGCCGACCCGGCCCGTACTCCGGCCAGGACTAGCACCGCAACGAACACAAGAATTACCACTCGACGTGAGTTCATTCGATCTCCCTCGAAGTCTTCACCAAGATTTCATCTAAAGACTTTCATCATCCTCGCTCAGCCAATCCCACGCGGTTCCCGTCATGGCCGTGCGGTCCACCCTCTGGACTTGTTCTTACAGACGTGCGGAGCCGCTCACTTCGTTTTGGTATTTTTCGGCGACTCTCAGCTCTCACCGTGATTTCCCATTTCTTCTCTGCGGTTTCTCAGCGTGCCTTGCGTCTCTCGGTTTACTCTTTCTTCCGTTTTTCCCGGGTAGCAGCAATGCAGCAAAGCCGCGCGGCGACGGCTGGCACCTTGGACAAAAATAGCTGCTTCGTCCCGCAACAATTGCGCGCCGGATCAGCGTCTTGCAGCGATAACAGTTTTTCCCCTCGCGCCCGTACGCGCGATGGTGCCGCTGATATTCTCCCGGCTTGCCTTCGGCGTCAAGAAAATCGGAAATCGAGGACCCGCGCAGCACAATCGCTTTCCGCAAAATGTTTTGCAGCACGTGACGCAACGTCTCTGTTTGTTTCCTGCTCAGGTTGGCTCCCAGCCGCGCTGGATGAATCTTCGCTTTCCACAGGCTTTCATCCGCATAGATATTGCCGACGCCGCGCAGCACGCTCTGGTCCAGCAGGAGCGCCTTGATCCGCGCGTGCCGCCCGCAAATCCTGTTCGCGAACTCCTCCTTGCTCACTTCGAGCGGGTCGGCGCCGAATCCCGTCAGTTCTTCGGCAAGCAATTCTTTCGTCAGGTAAGCGATGCGCCCGAAACGCCGCGCATCCGTGTAGCGCAGCTCGCGCCCGTCATCCAGAAGCAAGCAAACGTGCGTGTGTTTTTCCAGAGGCTGCCCCGCTGGACTCGGCGCGATCTGGCCGGTCATTCCCAGATGCACGAGCAGCGACGCCGGCGCCGCATCGCCATTAGTGGCAACGCTGGTTTCTCGATCCACCGCCGACAGCCGCAGGAGCATGAATTTGCCGTAACGCTCGACCGCTTCAATCTGGCGCCCCGGCAAATGTTGCTCAAGTGCGTTAGGATCGTCGATAAAATCTGTCTTACCCAGCGTGACGGAAAGGATTCGCCGCCCGAGAATCGCGTGCCGCAATCCTCGCGCTACCGTTTCGACTTCGGGAAGTTCTGGCATGGAAAGAGCTAAGCTTCAAAATAACACACCGCTGCAGCCAATTCTCTCCACCAGGCAAAATGAACTCGGCCGGTTCTACGATTTGCTGGCGAGCCGTTCAGAAAAAACGAAGCAACCACAATCGCAATTGTAGTGGCGCAGCATGCTGCGCCACTGCACGCCACACGGGCAAAACCTCGGCCGGTCCGCCCTCGGCGGCGACGGTGTACAGACGATCGAAGTCCGCGTAGGCTTCGCGCGCCGAATGAAACAAAATGCGCTTTCCGTCCGGCGTCCATCCCACTGCGATATCCGCTGCAGGATGCCAAGTCAGCCGTCGCGGCCCGCCCTCTTCCGCCGGCATGACGAACACGTCCGCATTCCCGTCCTACATCGTCGTAAATGCGATCCATTTTCCATCAGGCGAGAACACCGGCAAGCCTTCGTGTCCGCCGGTGGTCAACTGCCGGGCATCGCCGCCATCGCGCGGCACGCTCCAGAGATAGCCGCCATAAGCAAAAACGACGTGGGTCTTGCTTACTGTCGGCGAGTTCGCCGGCAGCGGAGTTTCTTCCGCCGCTTGCGCCAAGCCTGCAGCAGCCAACAAGACACTAATCAGGATCGTCGTCCGAAAACGCATGCTCCCTCCCTGGAACTCTCGCTAACAAAACTCTTTAGAATGTGGGCCGGTCGATCTATTCCTTCCCGGTAGGCGGCGGCCAGAAGCCGGGCTCCGCGACCGCCCGGGCGTCCTGCTTCTCCGCATATTTCTGCACGGCGTGCGTGACCGCCGACGCCTTCCCGATCAGCACAAACACAAGATCGTCCGCAGGAAAATGTTTCTGAATGACTTGCTTCGCGATCTCCGGCGTCACTGCATCAATGTGCGCCTCTAGTTGATTCACTTCGTTGTCATCGAGTCCGTAAAATTCGTTCTGCGCAATCCGGCGCGCCAGTTGCGATGAGGTCTCAATCGATGGCGGGAATTGCCCCTTGATGTAACTTTTCGCCGATGCCAATTGCTCCGGAGTGAGGCCCTCCTTGTGTAGTTTTTGCAGCAGCTGCAGCGCCAAATCGATCGCCTGCACCGTCGTTTCATTCCGCGTAAAACTGTAAATACCAAACGTTCCCGGCGCTTTGCGCAAATCAAATGATGATTGCGCTCCATACGTGAGTCCCGACTCGACCCGCAGCGCCTCATTCAACAGCGACGTGAATCTTCCCCCGAATACCGTGTTGACCACCCGGATTGCTACGCGGTCCGGATCGTTCACCGTCGTCCCGATATTCCCAAACGCGAAGTACGTCTGCGTGGCGTCCGGTTTGTCGATCAGCAGCAGTCGCTTTCCCTTTACTGGAGCCGTCACTGGAATCGTAACCGCTGGAATCGTCTTCACCGGCCATACCCCGAGCACTTCTTCCAGTCTCTTGCGCAATTCTGCGGCGTTGAATTCGCCAGCAACGGCCAGGATGGTGTTTCCCGGTGCGTAGTATGTCTCGTAAAACTTCAAGATGGCGTCCCGGTTGATATGTTTCAGAGACACTTCGTCGCCGCCATCGGGCCACCCATAAGGACGCGCGCCGTACAAATATCCGTTGTAGTAGAGTCCCAGCACTTGCTGCGGATCGTCCTTCGCGCCCTTCACGGCGTCCAGGCTTTGCGCCAGCAGTTTGTCCGCTTCACCCTGCGGAAATGTCGGGTGCAACACCGCGTCGGAAAAAAGCTCAAGCCCGCGCGACAAGTCCTTTGTCAGGAATTCCGCGGAAATCGTGGTAAAGTCGCCGCCGGCGTTCGCTCCGAATGAGCCTCCGATGTAGTCCAAGTCCGCGGAGAATTGCTGCGCGGTGCGCGTTTTCGTCCCCTTTCGTAGCAGCCCAGCCGCCATGGATGCAAGCCCTTCCTGCCCCGCCGGATCTGCGGCCGCGCCTGCTTTCACGATGGCGTCGAAGCTCACGATCGGCACGCCATGCTTTTCGAGCAAAAGCACCGTCAAGCCATTCTTGAACACAATCTTTTCATGAGGCGGGATGCGAATCGATTGCGCCGGGGACGCGCTTGAAGCGAACACGGCAAGAACTGAAAGCCCGAGGAGATTTGTGATCTTTTTTTGGAATCTCATTGCTTCGCCTTCTGTTCATTCTCGGGAATCAATGTCGCCACTGTACGGTTGTTCGCGCCGAAGTACGTTTTCGCCGCGCGTTGCACGTCTTCCTTTGTCACCGCTCGGTAGTTCTTTGCGGCATCAAACAGCTTGTTGAAATCGCCGAAGAACACCTCGTAGGTTCCGATGGTGTTCGCTCGTCCGCTGATTGTCCGCATTTGCTGATAAAATTCCACCAGCCGGATGTTCTTTGCTTTCTCCAACTCCTGGTCCGTGATCGCCGTGGATTTGGCGCGCTCCAGCTCCTCGTAAACTATCTTCTCGCAAGCCGCCGGATCCACTCCCTGCTTCGGCTGCACGAAAATTTCCTCCGCTGTCGGATCGAATGCCGACTCAGCAAAGGCGGAAACTTCCAGCGCGATCTGCTCCTTATCCACTAACTGCTTATACATGCGTGAGCTTTGCCCCTGGAAAAGCACCGTCCGCAAAATATTCAGCGCGTAAAAATCCGGACTGTTTGTTTTGGGCCCGTGGTAAGCCATCAGCAGGAGCGGCAGTTCCGCCGGCTTGTGCACGACCAGGCGCCGTTCCCCGAGCTGTTCCGGCTCGACCGTCGTCACTGGCGGAGGCGGCGCATGCGGCGTGATCGGTTCGATGTATTTTCCGCAAAGCTGAAAAATTTCTTCCGGCGTTACGTCGCCCACGACAACCATTGTCGCGTTGCTCGGCGAATAGCCCATCTCGAAGTGGTGCTTCAGGTCCTCCATCGTCCAGTGCTCGATGTCACTCATCCATCCCACCACCGGCCACTGGTAAGGGTGCGCGGTGAACGCCGTGGCCCAGAGTTGTTCGTCCAGCAATCCGCCGTTGTCGTTGTCCGTCCGCAGCCGCCGCTCGGATGCCACCACGCCGCGCTCCGATTGGATTTTCTGCGGATCAAAACTCAGGTTGGCGATCCGGTCCGCCTCGATGTCGAAAATCAGCGGCAGCGCCAACCGCGGGAACCAGTCCTGATAAACTGTCGTATCGCGCGTCGTGTACGCGTTATTCGAACCGCCATTCGCTTCCATCACCTTATCCAGATCGCCGGGGCCGTATTTCTTCGCCCCGTTAAACATCATGTGCTCGAAAAAGTGGGAGAGCCCGGTAGTCCCGGGATGTTCGTTGCGCGACCCGATGCGGTAGAAAATATACAAAGCCACGTTCGGGATGCTGTGGTCGCTTTGCACCAGCACTTTCATCCCGTTTTTCAGCATCTTCGTTTGGACCGGAAACTCCTGCGCTCGCGCCCTCGACCCTGCCAGGCCCATCAAGCACAAGACCAGCGATGCGATGCTGCGGAACCAGATTTTTCTCATCGACCCACCCCTTGCGAAATCCTTCCTTGTCAGTCGCATAAAACATTAGAAATATTTGCGAAAATTCGGTCAAAATCAAGGCAGCAGGGCAAACACCCGCACCGGTCCACCTGAGCCGCCCTCCAGCTTGATGGGCGCCACGATCAAGAATGCGCCCCTTTCCGGCAACTCGCTCAGGTCGGCCAGATTTTCAAGTTGATACAAACCAGCTCCCAACGCCAGATGATGCACCGGATAATCACTCGAAGCGCCATGGTCGATGCTCAGCGTATCGCACCCGAGCCCGCTCACCTTTCGCTGGATCAGTAGCTTCGCGGCCTCCGCCGAGAACCCCGGAAAATGCATCTTCCCCTTGGCATCCTGATTCCGGTACTTCCGCGCATCCGGCCAGCGCGACGCCCACCCTGTCCTCAGCAGCACAATCGCGCCTTCGGGAATCCGTCCATGCCGCTCCTCCCATTCTTCGACGCGCGAGGCACCAAGCTGATAATCCGCATTCTTGCCACTCTCGGCGCGGACATCGATCACCACCGCCGGCCCGAACAATTGTTTTACCGGGATTTGGTCCACCGTCGTCTTCCCCGGCGGAAAGTGCGCCGGCGCATCCACATGCGTCCCATAGTGCTCCAGCATCCAGAAGCTCCGCGTGAAGTATCCGTTTTTTTCAACGCTCGCATTGACCGTCGCTTCGAAGAACTTCTCATCCCCCGGCCAGGGCACCAGCTTGTCGTTAATCGCGTAACTCAGGTCCAGCACGCGCGTCTTTCCGGAGGGAACACCTTCAAGCATGGAATGGTGATGGGTGTACTGTGAGCGGAGCGCCAAAAGGAGAGCAAGACAAACGGCAAAAATATTCGAGCGGCCAAAAGCAGCCATCTCTCACCTCAGTTCACTTTGCGCCTGGCGGCCTGCCGAGCGCTCCCCGGTTCACTCGGTGGAACAGCCACCGTCGGCGCGCGCGGCATCAGGGCAGCGGAATTCCCGGCGTCGCAACGATCCCGGCCATGCGCAGGATTTCCTGATACTCCAGGTCGGTGAGCAGCGAAATGATCAACCGCACATTCTTCAGCAATTTCATTTTCTTCAGGGCGGGATTGGCGCGCAGCTCCGCCAGCGTCACTTGCCGGGGCAGCTTTTCGAAAGCCCGCAGG
>WNGO01004994.1_pt1 | contig 16754 bp, 14 predicted proteins | sample 5400511 | NCBI WGS metagenome assembly WNGO01 (sample SAMN13153380, study PRJNA577476) | soil metagenome | isolation source: 20 cm soil or saprolite under Garry oak tree replicate 2 | place: USA:California | collected 2016-06-15 | reverse complement strand
GAGCTCGCGCGGAGGGCTGCATGAGCGGCGAGCGGCGCACCTTGCCCGAGCGCGTGAGCGTGGAGCGTCGCGTCACGCCCGACCGGCGCGACCGCATGCGCCGCATCAACACCATCCACTTCGTCGGCATCGGCGGCAGCGGCATGAGCGGTATCGCCGAGGTGCTGCTGAATCTCGGCTACCGCGTGCAGGGCTCGGATCTGCGCGCCGGCGCCGTGACGCAATGGCTCGCGGGACTGGGCGCACGCGTCACCATCGGTCACGCGGCGGCCAACATCGCCGGCGCCGATGTGGTGGTCGCCTCGGGCGCGGTGCCGCGCGACAACCCGGAAGTGCGGGCGGCGCTGCAGGCGCGCATTCCGGTGGTGGCGCGCGCCGAGATGCTCGGTGAGCTGATGCGCTTCCGCTATTCCATCGCGGTCGCCGGCACGCACGGCAAGACGACCACGACCAGCCTCATCGCCAGCATCCTCTCCGAAGGCGGCGAGGACCCGACCTATGTCATCGGCGGGCGTCTGAAGAGCGCCGCCAGCAACGCGCGCCTGGGCGCCGGGCGTTACCTGGTCGCGGAGGCCGACGAGAGCGACGCCTCGTTCACGCACCTGCAGCCCCTCATCGCGATCGTCACCAACATCGACAACGATCACCTCAGCACGCACGGCGGGGACTTCGGGCTCCTCAAGCAGAGCTTCGTCGACTTTCTGCACAACCTGCCGTTCTACGGCCTGGCGGTGCTGTGCGCGGACGACGGGCACCTGCGCAGCATCGTGCAGGAGGTCAGCCGGCCGATCCTGTCCTACGGCCTCGACGCGGGCGCGGACGTGCGCGGCGAGGACCTGCGCCCCGCGGGGCTGCAGACGCATTTCCAGGTCAGGCGAGCGGCAGCGGCGCCGCTCGCCGTGACGGTGAATCTTGCCGGCGTTCACAACGTGCGTAACGCACTCGCGGCGATCGCGGTGGCCACCGAGCTCGACATCGACGATCAGGCGATCCTGCGGGCGTTGGCCGGCTTCCAGGGCATCGACCGGCGTCTGCAGCACATCGGCGACGTGCTCACCGCGGTGGGCCGTGTCAGCATCGTCGATGACTACGCCCATCACCCCACCGAGGTGGCCGTGACGCTGGAGGCGGTGCGCCAGGGCTACGCCGGCCGGCGTGTGCTGCTCGCGTTTCAGCCGCACCGCTACACACGCACCCGCGACCTGATCGACGATTTCGGCAAGGCGCTTTCAGGCGCAGACGCCTTGTGCGTGACCGAGGTCTACGCCGCCGGCGAGGCCGCGATCCCCGGCGCCGACGGCCGCGCCATCTGCCGCGCGGTGCGCAGCCGCGGACAGCTCGAGCCGTTGTTCGTCGAGAAGGTCGAGGAGCTCGCCGGCTCGCTCAAGGACGTGATCCGCGATGGCGACGTCATCCTCGCCATGGGCGCGGGCAACATCAGCGCCGTGGCGCACGCGCTGCCGGCGGCGCTCGCGGCCCTGCTTCCGCCGGGGAGGACCGCGTGACGCTCGCCGTGGCCCCGCAGTTCCAGGTGCGCGTGCGGCGCGATGAGCCCCTGAGCCGGCACACCTCCTGGCACGTCGGGGGACCTGCGGAGGTGTTCTTCAATCCGCGCGACCGCGCCGAGCTGGCGGCGTTCCTGGGCACCGTGCCCCTTGATGTGCCGATCCACTTCATCGGGCTCGGCAGCAACCTGCTGGTGCGCGACGGAGGCCTGAAGGGGATCGTGATCAGCCTGCACGGCACGCTCGATACCCTCGCGCGCGTCAACGACACCACGGTGCAGGTTGAGGCCGGTGTCGCCTGTGCGCGCATCGCCCGGCACTGCATCAAGTGGGGCCTGGGGCCGGCGGAATTCTTCGCCGGCATTCCCGGGACCCTCGGCGGCGCCCTGGCGATGAACGCCGGCGCCTTCGGCGGGGAAACCTGGCGCCACGTGCTCAGCGTGGAAACCATCGACCGCGGCGGCCACACGCACAGCCGCGCGGCCGGGGAGTACCGCGTCAGCTACCGCCAGGTCGTCGCGCCCGCGCCCGAGGAATGGTTCATCGCCGCGACCTTGACTTTCGAGCACCGTCCCGGCGCGCACGAGAGCGAGGTGCGCGCGCTGCTCGAGCGGCGCAAGGCGTCGCAGCCGATCGGCGAGTGGAGTTGCGGTTCGGTGTTCACCAACCCGCCGGGAGATCACGCCGCGCGCCTCATCGAGGTCGCCGGGCTCAAGGGCTTTCGCATCGGCGATGCCTCGGTGTCGCACAAGCACGCGAACTTCATCATCAATCACGGCCGGGCGAGCGCCGCGGACCTGGAGCGCGTGATCGCGCACGTGCGCGACACGGTCGAGCGCGTGCATGGCGTCGCGCTGCACCCTGAGGTGCGGATCGTGGGAGTGCCGTAAGCCATGCGCCTCAGCTACGAAGCGCGCCAGCTGCGCCGCGTCACGGCGGCGGGCGAGTTCGGGCGCGTGGCGGTGCTGTTCGGCGGCGACTCCAGCGAGCGTGAGATCTCGCTCCTCTCGGGCACCGCGGTGCTCGCTGCGCTCGAGCGCCGCGGCGTGGACGCGCACGCCTTCGATCCGCGCGATGCGGCGCTGTCGGATCTGATCGCCCGCCGCTTCGAGCGCGTGTGGATCGCGCTGCACGGTCCGGGCGGTGAGGACGGCACGCTGCAGGGCGCGCTCGAATACCTGGGCGTTCCCTATACCGGGAGCGGGGTGATGGGCTCGGCCATCGGCATGGACAAGCTGCGTACCAAGCGCCTGGCGCAGGCCGTCGGGGTTGCGACCGCGGACTTCGTGGAGCTGCGCGGCGCGCAGGATTTCGAGCTGGCGCTCGAGCGCCTCAAGCTGCCGCTGATCGTGAAACCCGCCACCCAGGGCTCGAGCGTCGGCATGAGCAAGGTCGAGCGCGCCGCGGACCTGCCCGCCGCCTACGCGCTCGCCGCGCGGCTCGAGACGCTGGTGTTTGCGGAAGCGTGGATCCCGGGCCCCGAGTACACCGTGGCGATCCTGCAGGAGCGCTCGCTCCCCTCGATCCGCATCGAGACGCCCCGCACCTTCTACGACTACGAGGCCAAGTATTTCCGCGACGACACGCGCTACTTCTGCCCGTCCGGCCTCTCGCGCAGCGCCGAGGGGCATCTCGCCAATCTGGCGCTCGCCGCATTCGAGGCCGCCGGCGCCTCGGGCTGGGGGCGGGTGGATTTCATGATGGACGCCGCCGGCAGGCCGATGCTGCTGGAGATCAACACCGTTCCGGGCATGACCAGCCACAGCCTGGTGCCGATGGCGGCGCGCGCGATCGATGTCGATTTCGACGAGCTGGTGTGGCGCGTGCTCGAGACCAGTTTCACCCGCCGGCCCGCCTCAAGTCGTGAGTCCCCGGTGTAGCTCATGTTCGGCCGCCCCAAAAACCGCCGCAAACCCTCGGAAGCGCGCGCGCGAGTGCCGGCGATCGACTGGCGCCGCCTTGGCCTCACGGTGGGCGCGCTGGCGGCGATCACGGCGGCGGTGAGCGCGGTGTCGTGGGCCTTCGATCAACCCATCGAGACGGTGGCCGTGACAGGGCGCTTCCAGCGCGTGGCGCCGGTGGACGTCGAGCGGGTCGTGAAAGAGAAGGTGCACGGCGCGGGCCTGCTGTCGGTGGACCTCGCCGCGGTGCGCCACGCCATCCACACCCTGCCGTGGGTGGATGCGGTGAGCGTGCAGCGTGCCTGGCCGCGGGGCCTGAACGTGCTGGTCATCGAGCAGACCGCCGCGGCCCGCTGGGGCGAGAAGGGGCTGCTCAATACCCGCGGCGAGCTGTTCGATTCCTACGAGCCGCACATTCCGCCGGAGCTGGCGCAGCTCGCCGGCCCCGACGGCAAGGAGTCGCTGGTGGCGCAGCGCTATCTGGCCGCGGAGGGACGCCTGTCGCAGGCGGGTCTGCGCCTCACCGCCATGCGCCTGGATGCCCGCGGCGCCTGGGAATTCGATCTTGCCAACGGCGTCACCGTGCGCCTCGGAAGGCGCCAGGTGGACGAACGCTTCGAGAAATTCATGAACACCGCGCTGAAGATCGTCACGCAGCGCGGCGAGGACATCGCCCACGTGGATATGCGCTACACAAACGGGTTTGCCATCGGCTGGCGCGGCAATGCCGCCCGCGCCGCCGGCCGCGACGGTGGCCACGATGCTTAAGCGTACGGACAGAAATCTGATCGTCGGGCTCGACATCGGCACCTCCAAGGTCGTGGCGCTGGTGGGAGAAGTGGGACTCGACGGCTCGATCGAGCTTCTGGGCCTGGGCTCACAGCCCTCGCGGGGACTGAAGAAGGGCGTGGTGGTCAACATCGAGTCCACGGTGCAGTCCATCCAGCGGGCGGTGGAGGAAGCCGAGCTCATGGCCGGCTGCGAGATCCACTCGGTGTTCGCCGGCATCGCCGGCAGCCACGTACGGAGCCTGAACTCCCACGGCGTGGTGGGCGTGCGCGACAAGGAGGTCACGCATGGGGACGTCGAGCACGTGATCGATGCCGCCAAGGCGGTGGCCATTCCCGCGGACCAGAAGATCCTGCACGTGCTGCCGCAGGAGTTCCTGGTCGACGGCCAGGAGGGCATCCGCGACCCGATCGGCATGTCGGGGGTGCGCCTCGAGGCCAAGGTGCACATCGTCACCGGCGCCGACAGCGCCGCGCAGAACATCGAGAAGTGCATCCAGCGCTGCGGGCTGGAAGTCGACGACGTGGTGCTCGAGCAGCTCGCCTCGAGCTTCGCGGTCCTCACCGAGGACGAGAAGGAGCTCGGCGTGTGCCTGGTCGACATCGGCGGCGGCACCACGGATCTTGCGGTGTTTGCCAATGGGGCGATCCGCCATACGGCGGTGATTCCGATCGCCGGCGACCAGGTCACCAACGACATCGCAGTCTCGATGCGCACGCCAACCCAGTACGCCGAGGACATCAAGATCCGCTACGCCTGCGCGCTGTCGCAACTCGCCAACCCCGACGAGAGCATCGAGGTGCCGAGCGTCGGCGAGCGCCCCGCCCGCCGCCTCGCGCGCCAGACGCTCGCCGAGATCGTCGAGCCGCGCTACGAGGAACTCTTCGGGCTGGTACGCGAGGAGCTGCGGCGCAGCGGCTTCGAGGAAGTGATCGCGGCCGGCATCGTGCTCACCGGCGGCAGCGCCAAGATGGAAGGCGCGATCGAGCTCGCCGAGGAGGTGTTCCACGTGCCGGTGCGCTTAGGGGTGCCACAGGCGGTGCGGGGTCTCAGCGACGTGGTGCGCAACCCGATTTTCTCCACCGGCGTGGGGCTGCTGCTCTACGCGCGTGACAACGTTCTGCCCGCGCATCGCGGGCACTCCCTGGGCGGGAACGCCAAATCGGTGTTCGACCGCATGCGCTCCTGGTTCCAGGGCAACTTTTGAAGCTGACAGAGCTGACAGAGCTGACAGAGCGATGAGCGACTCCCAACCAACCGCTTGTATTCGTGTAAGGAGCGATAGCCATGTTTGAACTGATGGACGCGTACAGCCAGAGCGCCGTCATCAAGGTGATCGGCGTGGGTGGTGGCGGCGGCAACGCCGTGGCCCACATGGTCACCGCCGGTATCGACGGCGTGGAGTTCATGTGCATCAACACCGACTCGCAGGCCCTCAAGCACGCCAAGGTGAAGACGGCGCTGCAGATCGGCTGCAACATCACCAAGGGACTGGGCGCGGGTGCCGACCCGGAGATCGGCCGCTCGGCGGCGATGGAGGACCGCGACCGCATCGTCGAGCTGGTCGAGGGCTGCGACATGCTGTTCATCACCGCCGGCATGGGCGGCGGCACCGGCACCGGCGCGGCTCCCGTGGTCGCACAGGTGGCGCGTGAGCTGGGCATACTCACGGTCGCGGTCGTGACCAGGCCGTTCGAGATGGAGGGCAACAAGCGCAGCTGCGTCGCCGACCACGGCATCGGCGAGCTGACCAAGTTCTGCGACTCGCTCATTACAATTCCTAACCAGAAACTGTTGACCGTGTTGGGGCCGCAGACCACGCTGCTCGATGCCTTCAAGGCGGCGAACCAGGTGTTGCAGGGCGCGGTGCAGGGCATCGCCGAGCTCATCACGCGCCCCGGCCTCATCAACGTCGACTTCGCCGACGTGCGCACGGTGATGGCCGAGACCGGCATGGCGATGATGGGATCGGGCGCCGCCAGCGGCGAAGGCCGGGCACGCGCGGCGGCGGAGGCCGCGGTGTCTTCACCGTTGCTCGAGGACATCAACATCGCCGGGGCGCACGGCATCCTGGTCAACGTCAGCGCGGGCATGGACCTGTCGATCGGTGAATTCCAGGAGGTCGGGCAGATCGTGAAGCAGTTCGCCTCCGAGGACGCCACGGTGGTGATCGGCACGGTCATCGATCCGGAGCTGGACAATCAGGTGCGCGTCACGGTGGTGGCGACCGGCTTGGGCCGGCCCGCTGCTGCGGTGCGAGCGCCGCTCACTTCCCCGCGCGAGCGCGAGGCGGCGGCATACCGCGATCACCGCGACGCGCGCGCCGAGCCGCCGATGCGAATGGTGCGCCGCCCACTCTCCAGCAGCGACTACGCCGCGCTCGACAAGCCCACCGTCCAGCGCCAGCGGGCGGTCGGGGACGGGCTGCGAGCCCCAGCCGAGTCGGAGGATCTGCTGGATATCCCGGCATTCCTGCGGCGGCAGGCCGATTGATGTGATACGGTAGCGCGCCTTACGTGAAGCGCCTCAGGGAGGGTCTGGCGCCGCCGGGTCCCTCCTGACGGTGCGCGAGACGCGTCTGACGGCGCGCGAGACGCGCCGCTCCAGCACGCGGCGGTCAGTGTAGCAAAGCAGTACGCATGGTCGGACAACGGACGCTCAAAAACTCGATTCGCGCCACCGGTGTCGGCCTGCACACCGGCAAGAAGGTCCTGATGACCCTGCGCCCGGCAGGGCCTGACGAGGGCATTGTGTTCCGGCGCACGGACCTGCCGAAGCCCGTAGATATCCGCGCCCATGCGGAGAACGTCGGCGACACCATGCTCGGCACGACGCTCGGCACGGGCGAGTCGCGCGTCTCGACCGTCGAGCACCTGCTGTCGGCGTTCGCGGGACTGGGGATCGACAACGCGATCGTGGAGCTGTCGGCTGCGGAAGTGCCGATCATGGACGGCAGCGCCGGGCCGTTCGTGTTCCTGCTGCAGTCGGCGGGCATCGAGGAGCAGCGCCACCCGAAGCGCTTCATGCGCGTGAAAGAGCGCCTGCGCGTCGAGGACGGCGACAAGTGGGCGCAGTTCGATCCGTTCGACGGCTTCAAGGTGAACTTCGAGATCGAGTTCAACCACCCGATCTTCAAGCGCCGCTCGCAGCGCGCCTCGATGGATTTCTCGACCACTTCGTTCCTCAAGGAGGTGAGCCGTGCGCGCACCTTCGGTTTCGTGCGCGATCTCGAGACACTGCGCTCGCGCAACCTTGCCCTGGGGGGCAGTCTCGACAACGCGATCGTGCTGGATGACTTCCGCGTGCTGAACGAAGACGGGCTGCGTTACGAGGACGAGTTCGTCAAGCACAAGATCCTCGATGCGATCGGGGATCTGTACCTGCTCGGCCACAGCCTCATCGGCGAATTCAGCGGCCACAAATCCGGGCACGCGCTCAACAACAAGCTGCTGCGCGCACTGCTGGCGGACACCTCGACCTGGGAAGAAGTCGTGTTCGAGCGCTACGCGGACGCGCCGATCTCCTACATCGAGGCGCCGGCGCTGCACCCGCCCGGGGGTTGAGACTCGCGCAACGATCGGGCCGCGCGGGCGGGCCGGCGTCCCAACCGCTCAGCTGCGCGGCTGCACCCGCACGGCGATCGCGGTGAGTTGCGGGGCGGTGGCGCGGATCTGCGGTTCCAGTTCCTGCACCGCGTAGCGCAGCCGCGCGCACCAGGCGGCGGATGCGGCAAAAATCACCAGCGTGCCGTCGCGCTCCACGACGCCGCAGATCCGCGCGCCGATTTCCGTTGGCAGATGGCGACATAACCAGCCGCTCCAAAAGCCCTCGCGTGCGGCCTGATCTGTGATGCGCGTCAAACCCGGGGCGCTGCGCCCCAGCAGCTCCTTAACAGAATGAAGGCGCGGCGGCCGCAGACCTGCCGCAGTCCTCACTGCCGACCTGCCACGCTTGTTTCGCGAAATGTTCTTCGGCATATTGCCCTTGCTGCATTGTGGGCAAACCCGCTGAAAGGCGGGGACGCAAAGCCACCGGTCTAAAGCGAGGAGCCATGACAGCGGGGTTGCCAGCATCGTACAGGCTTTTTAACGCAGAACAGGGCGGTCTACGCCCGGGCATGGCTCGTACATCCGAGCGGCGTCGCCTGGTCCTGGGGGCCTTGAGGCAATCGGAACACGTGGCATGAACGTCATTTTCCTTTCCAAGCGTCAGGGTCGGGCGCGACAGCTGAATCTCGCCCACCCGCTTACGTTAAGTCTGGTCGGCGGCCTCGCGCTCGCCGTCCTCGGCAGCGCCTTCGCGCTCGGCCTGCAGTTCGGTCGCGGCGCCCAGGGCGGGGTGCTCGCTCAGGCAGCAGCTGCAGTTGCGGGTGGACGCCATGGCGATGCGCCTGGGCGAGGTGAACGCGCACATCATCCGGCTCGATGCGCTCGGCAAGCGTCTCACCGAGATGGCGGACATCGACAGCCACGAGTTCAATTTCGAGCTCGAGCCGCCCAGCGGCGGGCCCGAAGGCGGGGGCGAGGGCGTGAGCGCGCAGGTCCCGGATCTGACGGCCATGCTGAGCCGCCTCGAGCAGCGCGTGAATCTGCGCGATTCGCAGCTCGCGGCTCTGGAGAACGTGATCCTCGCGCGCGAGCTGAAAGAGCAGATCCACCCCGCAGGCCGCCCGGTCACGCGCGGCTTTATTTCCTCCTACTTCGGCGAGCGTGCCGATCCCTTCGATGGGCGTGAGGCCTTCCACAAGGGCGTCGATTTTGCCGGTTCCATGGGCGACAAGGTGGTCGCGGTCGCGGCCGGCGTCGTCACCTGGGCCGGCCAGCGCTCGGGTTTCGGCAAACTCATCGAGATCAACCACGGGGACGGCTATGTCACCCGCTACGCGCACAACCAGCGCACGCTGGTGAGCGTCGGCGAGATGGTGAAGCGCGGCGAAGCCGTGGCGCTCATGGGGTCCACCGGCCGCTCGACCGGGCCGCACGTGCACTTCGAGGTGCTGCGCAACGGCCGCCAGGTCGATCCCCTGTCCTTCGTCGGTCGCTGAACGCGGCCACCGCACCCGCCCGCCCCACCGCCCACCCTTGAAATTCCCGCGCCCACGAACCAATTGGGCGTGAGCAGCGTCTATTGCTTTACAATACGCCGCTTTCGAAGCCCGGCATGCGCGATAAATGCTTGTCGGCAAAGCTGTTTTTCGCTCAACGGGTCACGCCTTGCGTCAACTTCTCACCCGCGTTTTCGGCAGCCGCAATGAGCGGCTCGTCCGTGGCTTTGCGCGCGCCGTGCGCGCTGCCAACGAGCTCGAACCGCAGATCCAGGAGCTTCCTGACGAGGCGTTGCGCGAGCGAACCGAGGAGTTCCGCAAGCGCCTGAAGGAGGGCGCGACCCTCGATGAGCTGCTGCCGGAGGCGTTCGCGGTGGTGCGCGAGGCGGCCCGCCGCACGCTGAAAATGCGCCACTTCGATGTGCAGCTGATCGGCGGGATCACGCTGCACAAGGGGATGATCTCCGAGATGCGCACCGGCGAGGGCAAGACGCTGGTGGCGACGCTCCCGGCCTATCTCAACGCGCTCAGCGGCGAGGGCGTGCACATCGTCACGGTGAACGAGTACCTCGCGCAGCGCGACGCGGACTGGATGGGTCCGGTGTACCGCTTCCTCGGGCTGTCGGTGGGCGTGATCAAGAATGCGCAGGGGCCGCAGGAAAAACGCGCCGCGTACGCCTGCGACATCACCTACGGCACCAACAACGAGTTCGGGTTCGACTACCTGCGCGACAACCTGGCGTTCCGCCTGGAAGACCGGGTGCAGCGCACGCTCAGCTTCGCAATAGTCGACGAAGTCGATTCCATTCTCATCGACGAGGCGCGCACGCCGCTCATCATCTCCGGGCCCGCCGAGGAGAGCACCGAGCTGTATCTGCGCATCAATGAGCTGGTGCCGCGGCTCACGCGCCAGAAGGAGGAGGAGGGCCCCGGGGACTTCTCACTGGAGGAGAAGACCAAGCAGGTGCACATCACGGAAGCCGGTCACGAGCGCGTCGAGCAGCTGATGCTGCAAGTCGGCCTCCTGAAGGAGGGCGAGAGCCTGTACGACCCCGCCAACATCCGCCTGATGCATCACCTGAATGCCGCGCTGCGCGCCCATGCGCTCTACAAGCGCGACGTCGAATACATCGTGCGCGGCGGCGAAGTCATCATCGTCGATGAATTCACCGGCCGCACCATGCCCGGCCGGCGCTGGTCCGACGGCCTGCATCAGGCGGTGGAGGCGAAAGAGGGCGTGCGGGTGCGCGAGGAGAACCAGACGGTCGCCTCGATCACCTTCCAGAACTACTTCCGGCTCTACAAGAAGCTCTCCGGCATGACCGGCACCGCCGACACCGAGGCGCCGGAATTCATGCAGATCTACGGCCTCGAGGTGGTGGTGATTCCGACCCACCGGCCGATGGTGCGCAAGGACAATCCGGACTTCGTGTACCTGACGCAGAGCGACAAGTTCAAGGCGATCATCGAGGACATCCGCGAGTGCGCGGCGCGCGAGCAGCCGGTGCTGGTGGGCACGACCTCGATCGAGACCTCGGAATTTCTCTCCGGGCTCCTGCAGAAGGAAGAGGTCGAGCACCAGGTGCTGAACGCCAAGCAGCACGAGCGCGAGGCGCACATCGTCGCACAGGCGGGCCGCCCGGGCACGGTGACCATCGCCACCAACATGGCCGGTCGCGGCACCGACATCGTGCTCGGCGGCAATCTCGAGGCGGAGCTCGCCGCCGCCGGGGAGCTTGACGATGCCACCCGCGAGCGGCTGCGCGCGGAGTGGCAGACACGGCACGACCGGGTGCTCAGCGCCGGCGGCCTGCATATCGTCGGCACCGAGCGCCACGAATCCCGCCGCATCGACAATCAGCTGCGCGGCCGCTCGGGCCGCCAGGGCGACCCGGGCTCGAGCCGCTTCTATCTGTCGATGGAGGACAACCTGATGCGCATCTTCGGCGATCCGCTGCGCACCCAGCGGCTGCTGAAGATGGCCGGCATGAAGGAAGGCGAGGTGATCGAAAGCGGCATGCTCACCCGCCAGATCGAGAAGGCGCAGCGCAAGGTCGAGGCGCACAATTTCGATATCCGCAAGAACCTGCTGCTGTTCGATGACGTCGCCAACGATCAGCGCAAAGTCGTCTACCAGCAACGCACCGAGATCATGGGCACCGAGGATCTCTCCGGAGCCATTCGCGGCCTCATGGAGGACTCGGTGGGCTCGCTCCTGGATCTGCACATGCCCAAGCACGCCGCATCGTCCGACTGGGACCTGCAGGCTCTGGCGGAGGCGGTACTGCGCGACTTCAACGTGCACGTGGATCCGAAGGGTTGGCTGCTTGCTGAGCCGGACCTGGAGGAGCAGGTACTGCGCGAGCGCGTGGTGCGCGCCGTGAACGAAGCCTACGACGCCAAGGTCGCGCGCATCGGCGCGCCGATCATGCGCCACGTCGAGAAGGACGTGATGCTGCGCATGCTCGATCAGCACTGGCGCGAGCACCTGGCGGCCATGGACTACCTGCGGCAGGGCATCCACCTGCGTGGCTACGCGCAGAAGGACTACCGCTTCGAGTTCAAACGCGAAGCCTTCGAGCTGTTCGCCGCCATGCTCGATCGGATCAAGTACGAGACCTCCTCGCTGATGGCGAAGATCGAAGTGCGCACCCAGGAGGAAATCGACCGCGAGGAGGAGGAGCGCCGCCGCCGCCTGATGCGCGCGCTGCAGGCGCAGCACGCCGAGGCCGCCTCGCTCCTCGCGGCCGCCGAGGAGCAGCAGTCCGCGGTCGCCGCCGGCGTGCGGGCTTCCACCGCGGGCGCCTCCCAGCCGCGCGCCGCCGCCCGCGCGGCAGCGCCGCCGGCGCCGGCATCCGAGAGTGCCGGCCCGTTCGTGCGTGGCGAGCGCAAGGTGGGACGCAACGAGCCGTGTCCGTGCGGTTCGGGCAAGAAGTACAAGCACTGTCACGGCGCGCTCTCGAGCGTTGAATAACCGCCTCGCCTGCAGCGGCGTTGAGTCCAACATCGCCAAGCCTGTCATCCTGGTGGTCGCGGCGGCGCTGTACGATCGCACCGGACGGGTGCTGATCGCGCAGCGTCCCGCCGGCAAGCCCCTGGCGGGCCGCTGGGAATTCCCGGGCGGCAAGGTGGCCGCCGGCGAGAGCGAGCACGCGGCGCTGGCGCGCGAGTTGCGCGAGGAGCTCGGCATCGAGGTGACGACAGCTAAGCCGTTCATGCGCCTCACTCACGCTTACGCCGAGCGCGACGTCGAGCTGTCGCTGTGGGTCATTGAGCGCTTCACCGGCACGCCGCGCCCGCTCGATCGCCAGCGGCTGAAGTGGGTCGCCCCACGGCGCCTCGCGCAGGAAGACCTGCTCGAAGCCGACCGGCCGTTCATCGAAGCGCTGCGGGATCTGCCGGCCCCGGGCTACAATGGAATCCATGGCAGCACAGAACGATCTTCCTGAAGTTCAGCTCGATCCCAAGGCGCTGTATCGCGAGGACGTGTTCACCGACCGCCGCGCCGGCAGCATCCGCCGCCTGACGCCGGTCACTGCCGACGGCTCGGTGGATCCGACGCGACCGGTGCTGTTCTCCGGGCAGACGCAGCTGCTGACGCCGGCGGGTGTGCTGCCGCTCGGGTTCGAGATCGAAGCCGCGACGCTGGAAGAGGCGTTGAAGAAATTTCCCGACGGCGTCAGGGTCGCACTCGAGCAGGCGATCGATGAGGCGCGCGAGCTGCGCCGCGAAGCCGCCTCACGCATCGTGGTGCCCGATGTGGGCGCCGGCGTGGGACCGGCCGGGCCCCCCAGTGGCGGCGGCAAGATCAAGTTTCCCTAATCTCCGCTGGCGCGCCGCGGTGGTCGCGGTCGTGATGCTCGGCGCGCTCGGCCTGCTCATCGGGTGTGCGGGGGCGCAGCTCGGCGGCCGCGAGCCGGTGCCCGGCGGCGGCCCCGGCGGCAAGCCGATGCGCACCGCCACCGAGACCGCGGTAGGCCTGCCGCCGGCGGCGCCTGCGATCGTGTATCCCGTCACCGCGCGGGTGAACGTGTCCGACAGCTACTTCGGGACCCAGGTCGAGGATCCCTACCGCTGGCTCGAGAGTCTCGACTCGCCACAGGTCGCGCAGTGGGTGACGGCGCAGAACGCGCTGTCGCAGCCGCGGCTGGCGGCGCTGCCGCAGCGTGAGTGGCTCAAGGCACGCCTCACGCAGCTGTGGAACTACGAGCGCTACGAGGTGCCGGTGAAGCGCGGCGGACGCTATTTCTTTCTGCACAACGACGGCCGGCAGAATCAGAGCGTGCTGCTGGTGTCCGACAGCCTCGAGGCGCCGCCGCGCGTGCTGTTCGATCCCAACACGGTGCGCGAGGATGCCACCGTCGCCGTGTCGGAGTTCTCACCCGACGTGCAAGGGCGCGTAGTCGCCTACGCGGTCTCGGACGGCGGCACCGATTGGCAGATCTGGCGCTTCAGGCGCGTGCGCGATGGCGCCGACCTTCCCGACGTCCTCAGATTCACGAAATTCTGGGGCGTGTCGTGGGCGCGCGACGGCTCGGGCGTGTACTACAGCCGCTATCCGGCCCTGCCCGACGGCCGCGGCGATGATTCGGGCAGGCCCGCCGTGTATTTCCACACGCTGGGGAGCGCACAGGATCACGACCGGCTCGTGTACGAGGTGACGGACCATCCGACACGCATCCCGGCGGGCCGGGTCAGCGATGACGGGCACTACCTCATCATCACGCTGTTCGATGGATACGAGCGCAACGGAGTCAACCTGCTCGATCTGCAGCACCCGGGCGCGCGGGTGCAGCGCCTGTTCTTCGCCTGGGATGCGCTCTATACCTTCATCGGCGCACGCGGCGAGGATCTTTATTTCAGGACGACCCAGGATGCGCCGCTGGGGCGCGTCATTGCGCTCGACGCGCGCGCACCGGCCCGCTGGCGCACGGTGGTGCCGGAGGGGACGACTGCGCTCGAGGAAGCGACCTACGTCGGCGGCCGCATCATCGCCAGGTACGTAGAGGATGCCCACGGCGTCGCGCGGCTGTACGAGCGCGATGGCCGTCCGGTCGGCACCGTGCCGCTGCCCGGGCTGGGCGGGATCGAGGGCTTCCAGGGCGAGGGGAGCCAGAGCGAGACGTTCTTTTCCTATACGGACTACCTGACGCCACGCAAGGTCTTGCGCTTCGAGGTGCCCGCCAACCGGGCGGCGCTGTGGCGCGAGGCGCGCGCGCCGGCCGCGACGGCGGAATTCGTGACCGAGCAGGTGTTCTACAGCAGCAAGGACGGCACGCGCGTGCCCCTGTACATCACGCATCGGCGCGAGATGGTGAAGGATGGCAACCAGCCGTTCCTGCTGTACGGCTACGGCGGTTTCGACCTGTCGCTCACTCCCACCTACCGGCCGGCCGTGCAGGCGTGGCTCGAGATGGGCGGCGCGTACGCCGAGGCGAACCTGCGCGGCGGCGGCGAGTACGGCGAGGCCTGGCACCGGGCCGGGACGCTGGCCAACAAGCAGCACGTGTTCGATGACTTCATCGCCGCGGCGGAATATCTCATCCGCGAGCACTACACGCGCAGCGCGCGCCTGGGGGTTCACGGCCGCAGCAACGGCGGACTCCTCATCGGCGCGGTCCTGACGCAGCGCCCGGAGCTGTTCGGCGCCGCGCTCCCCGCCGTGGGCGTGCTCGACATGCTGCGCTACCACACCGCGAGCGCGAACGCCCGGCAATGGTCATCCGACTACGGACTCGCGGAGGATCCCGAGCAGTTCAGGGCGCTGTACGCCTACTCCCCGGTGCAGAACGTGAAAAAAGGCGTGTGCTATCCGCCGACGCTCATCACCACCGCGGACCACGACGATCGCGTGGTGCCGTGGCACAGCTACAAGTTCGCCGCGGCGCTGCAGGCGGCGCAGCTCTGCCCGAATCCCATCCTCATCCGGATCGAGACCCGCGCCGGGCACGGTGCCGGGAAGCCGGTGTGGATGCAGATCGATGAGTTCGCCGACCAGTGGGCGTTTCTGGCGAAATGGCTGGGGATGACGGCGCCGATCGGACGGTAGGGCGCCTTCTATTTCAGGACCTGGAGCAGATTGCTGAATTGGTCGGTCCAGCCGGGCAAGTCCGAACGGGGCATAATTGCCCTGATGTGAGCCGCAAGCTCCGGGTCGTGCAGAAAGGCTGCATTGCGGGTGACGAGCACCCAGTCCGAAGGTGCAATCAGCTCGTACGTCCTCGGGCGATCGGCGACCAGGACGGCCTGAAAACCTGCAGCCCGGGCGATCTGCTCCACGACCGGAGGCAGATTCAAATAGCGGTTGGAAAGGTGAAAGGCGATGACGCCATCCGGCTTGATCACGCGCACGTACGTGGCAAAGGCCTCCGCGGTGAGCAGGTGCACGGGAATCGCGTCTCCCGAGAAGGCATCCAGTGACAACACGTCGAAGCGCTGCTCGGGCCTGTCGAAGGCGCCCTGCGCGACCTCCAGTTCCAGGGAAAGACGTCCGTCCCCGGGTACCGCCTGCACCTGCGCCTTGCTGTCCCTGAGATACGTGAACTGATTTACGGCAATATCCAGCACGGCCGGATTCAGCTCGTACACGCGAAATAGGTCTCCAGGCTGGCCGTAGGCCGCAAGTGTTCCTGCGCCCAGGCCGACCGAACCAATCCGCAGCGCTCCCATGATCCGATGCTCGGACAAAATCGTGCGACCGATTCCTGACGAGACCCCGTAATACGTTGTTGGCGTGTCGCGTTGCGCCGCCTCCAGCACCTGCGATCCGTGCAAAATGATTCCGTGACGGAGTCGGCGGATCCGCTCCGTTCCGTACGGCGCGTCGATCACCCGCAGCGTACCGTAGAAATTACGCGCCGAAAATTCCGTACCGCTTGACAGATGCCGGTAGTAGCTCCAATTGAAGGTCAGAGTACACAACAACGCGGTGAGCGCCACGGCGCGCCACAGGCGGTATCGCTGCAGCAGCAGCGCTGACGCCAGCAGCAGTGCAGCACAACCCCAACGAGCCTCTCCCTGTACAATCTTCGACCACGGCAGCGAGTAGCTGTCCAGAGCGGATGGCAGTCCGCCGAGCAGGAGAAGTATCAGCGTTGTGGCGACTGCCGCCAAAATGAGATTGGCTGTCCAGGACGTCCTTGGGTGGCGGCGAAGTTCCTCGCGGCAGCAGCAATAGAGCCCCAACGCCGCCAGACAGACCACAGCAAGCGGTATTTCCCAATAGCCGTCGAAAACCTGCGGCGCAACGAGTCCGACCAACATGCCGCCTAGTGCGCCGCCGGTGGCGAGGCTGAGGTAGAAGTGGGTCAGATAATTCTGGTTGGGTTTGCTGCGCGCGAGCTCCCCGTGACACACGACGCACCCGAGGAGCAGCCCGATTGTAAACACCGGTAACGCGACGTAGAGCGAAAGGTTGCCCTCATCCGCAAAAAGAGCCCACGCCATGGCACCGGTAGCCAACATTGCCGGCGTGATCCAAAATCGGCGCTCGTACCAGCCGCGCCCGGAACGTCC
>WNGO01001172.1_pt1 | contig 16757 bp, 17 predicted proteins | sample 5400511 | NCBI WGS metagenome assembly WNGO01 (sample SAMN13153380, study PRJNA577476) | soil metagenome | isolation source: 20 cm soil or saprolite under Garry oak tree replicate 2 | place: USA:California | collected 2016-06-15 | reverse complement strand
GCCGGTTCACGGGCACCGTGTCGGTGATCACCATCCCCTCGATCGGCGCGTCGTGGAACTTCGCGAGCGCGCCGCCGCAGAAGACGCCGTGCGTCGCGTACACGTACACCTCCTTCGCGCCCTGCTCGAGCAGCGCGTGCACGTTCGCGATCAGCGTGCCGCCGGTCATGATGACGTCGTCACCGACGATCGCGACCTTGTCACGCACCTTGCCGGTGACCTCCGTGATCTCCGCCTGATCGCGGGCCGGGCGCGTCTTGTGCATGATCGCGAAGTCGCCCTCGATCATGTTCGCGAAGCGGACGGCGACCTTCGCGCGACCCTCGTCGGGAGCGACGGAAACGACGCCGGGCCCGGTAAGGCCGAGGTCGCGGAAGTGCCGCGCGAAGAGCGGCTGCGCCGTCATGTGGTCGACCGGGATCGTGAAGAAGCCCTGGATCTGGCCGGCGTGGAGGTCCATCGTGAGGACGCGGTCGGCGCCGGCGAGCTGGATCATGTCGGCAACCAGCCGAGCCGAGATCGGCTCGCGCGGCTTCGCCTTCCGATCCTGGCGCGCGTAGGGGAACAGCGGCACGACCGCCGTAATCCGCTTCGCCGACGCGAGCGTCGCGGCCTGGATCATGAAGACAAGCTCCATGAGGTTGCGGTCGACCTCCCCGACGCCCGTCTGGACGATGAAGACGTCGGCACCGCGGATCGACTCGAGGTAGCGGCAGTACGTCTCGCCGTTCGAGAACGTCTCGAGCTCCACGTCGCCGAGCTCGACGCCGAGCTTCTCGGCGATGTTCTGCGCAAGATCGGGATGCGAGCGGCCGGCAAAGACCATGAGCCGCTTCAGCGGCCCGCGCTCGATGAAGTGCTCCGGGGCCGGATCCGTCACCACGCGACCCTCCTCGAGCCCGGGCAGAGCCAGCTCAGTCGCCGTCGGGCTTTCCATGCTTCTCGTAGACCCACCCTTCCTTCGTCGTCTGTCGCGGGGCGAAACCGGCCAGCGAGCCGGGAGGGACATCTTCCGTGATGACGGTCCCCGCTGCAATCCAAACGTCGTCGCCAATCTCGACAGGAGCATCGAAGACAGTGTCCACGCCGGTCCTGACGTTGCGGCCGATCTTCGTCCTGCCTTTCGGCTCGCCCGGCTCGTGCGGGAAGTTGGCGGTGATGTTGCCGGCCGCGACGTTTGAGCCGTCCCCCACCTCGGCGTCGCCGACGTACGAGAGGTGCGGGATCTTGGCGCCGGCTCCGACGGCCGCGTTCTTGACCTCGACGAAGGTGCCGATCTTCGCGCCCTCGCCGACCACGCTCACCGCCCGGACGTAGGCGAACGGCCCGATCTCCGCGCCGCCCTCGATCCGGACGCCGCCGCGGATCACCGTGTACGGATGGACGATGACGTCGGGCTCGATCTCGACGCCGGCCTCGATCCAGGTCGTGGCCGGGTCGACGATCGTGACACCGGCCAGCATGTGCGCCTCGTTGATCCGGTCGCGGAGGGAGCCGGCGGCGAGCGCGAGCTCGGCGCGCGTGTTCACGCCCTCGGCCTCGAGCGGATCGCCGGCGAGCTGCACCGCGCAGGGCTCGCCGTCGGCCACGAGCAGGCCGAGCGTGTCGGTCACATACAGCTCGCCCTGAGCGTTGTGCGCGTCGAGGCGCTCGAGAGCCGGCCACAGCTTTTCGGCGCGGAAGACGTAGCTGCCGGAGTTGACCTCGCGCAGCGCGAGCTCCTCGGGCGAGGCGTCGCCCGCCTCCACGATCTTGGCGAGCTTGCCCTCGCTGTCGCGCACGATCCGCCCGTAGGCGCCGGCATCGGCCGGCTCAAAAGATAGGACCGTCGCGGCGGCGCCGGCGCCGCGGTGCGTCTCGACGAGCGCGTGGATCGTCTCGGGCCTCAGCGCCGGGACGTCGCCGTTGAGGACGAGGATGTCGCCGCCGAAGCCCTCGAGCGCGGCGCGCGCTTGGCGGACCGCGTCACCGGTCCCGAGCGGCTCCTCCTGCACGGCGACCTCTACGCCCTCGAGGAGGTCGCTCGTTTGCGGCGACGCCACGACGACGAGCCGCTCGACGCCGGCTCCGCGCGCCGCGTCGACGACCCAGTCGACCATCCTCCGGCCGAGGATCGGGTGCAGGTGCTTCGGCGTCGCGCTCTTCATGCGCGTACCGATCCCGGCGGCCATCACGACTGCTGCGAGCTCGTCTGCCATGTCAGGAAGAAGTGGCTGGGGCGCCAGGATTCGAACCTGGGATCACGGGACCAAAACCCGTTGCCTTACCACTTGGCTACGCCCCAGGGGCACGGAAGTCTAGCGGCGGTCGAAGTAGAGGATCGCGAGCCCGATGACGGCGAAGGCGATGAGACCGAGGATCACGAGCCACTTGAAAAAGACGGCGAACAGGACGAGAACGGCGGCAAGCAGCTGCGAGACGACGAAGATCCACAGGACCTGCCGCACCGTGCTCGAGCTGCTGTTCCGGCCGAGGAACCAGGCGAGCGAGGCGAGGGCCGCGAGCGCAACGACGGTCCACTTCGTCAGGTCGTGGGAGACCGCGACGATGATGCCCTCGCCCGCGGCGATCCACAGCGCCAGCCGTTGGCGCCGGGCCCTCAGCCAGCCGCCGCGGCCCGGTTCAACGGTCTGCGTCGACGGCTCGGTCAACACGCGTCAACCGTACCACGCAGGTGCCGCAAGCCAGGTGCGGCCGAGGCGGCGGAGTGTGCGTCTCGCGGCATCGGCATCGCGCCGGTGATGGAACAGCCCGTACAGCGCCGGCCCGGCACCGGAGACATCCGCACGGAAGGCGCCCGCCGCGCGAAGCTCCTCCGCGAGCGGCGAGCGCACGAGGTCGTTCGGTGGCAGAGCGGCGAGGTCGCGCGGGCGCTTGACCGCGGCGAGCCCGTCGACGAGGGCCTCGCGCCGCTCGGCGAAACCTTCCACGCCGTGCCGCGCGTCGAAGGCGGCGTACACGTCGGCGGTGGAGGACTTCCCCTTGTCGCGCGGGAGGAGGACGACGACCCAGAAGTCCTGTGGCAGGTCGAGCGGCTCCAGCTCGCTTCCGTCGCCCGAGCCGAGCTGCGGGCCGTCGGCGAGGAAGAACGGGACGTCGGCGCCGATCTGCGCGGCGACGCCGTGCAAATCCTCGGCCGGCAGCGGCTCGGGAAGCGTCTCGTTCGCGAGCCGGAGCGCGGTCGCCGCATCGGAGCTGCCACCGCCGAGGCCGGCAGCGACCGGGATCTTCTTCTCGATCTTGACCCGCCAGCGAGCCTCGATCCCCGCGGCTCGAGCGAGCTCGCGGAGCGCCGCGCCAACAAGCGTGTCGCCGGCGAAGCCGTCGACCATGAGCTCCGGCGCCTCGTCGAGCTCGATGCGGTCGACGAGGTCGATCCGCTGGAGGACGGTCAGGACCTCGTGCTTGCCGTCGTCGCGCAACGGGCCCACGACGAGCGCGAGGTTGATCTTGGCCGGCGCCGGGCCTCGGCTCACCGCAACGCCCCCGTGAGCGCGACGAGCTCCGCCGGGGCGAGCGCCTCGGCACGGGTCGCCGGGGGATGACCGATCGCGGTGAGCGCCTCGGCAGCCTCCTCGCGCGTCGCGAGCCCGGCGAGTGCGAGCGAGTTCGGCAGCGTCTTGCGCCGATGCGCGAACGCAGCCGTGACAACCTCCTTCACGCGGCGGTAGTCCGCCGGCAGCTCCGTCCGCCGGAAGGCGACGAGCGCCGAATCGACGTTCGGCTGCGGCCGGAAGACGGTGCGGGAGACCGGGTGGAACCCGGTTCGCTCGGCGGCGAGCTGCACGAGGACCGAGACGGCGCCGTACTCCTTTCTTCCAGGCTGGGCGAAGAAGCGCTCGGCGACCTCCCGCTGCACCATCACGCACCACAGCCGGACATTCGGCAGCCCGTCGAGGCTCTCGACGACCAGAGGCGTCGCGACGTTGTACGGGAGGTTGGCGACGAGCTTCGTCGCGTCCTGGGGGAGCTCGACCCGAAGCGCGTCCCCGAAGACGACGTCGACGTTGTCCGCGAGCCCGGTGAGCGCCGGCTCGAGCGTGCGGTCGATCTCGACCGCATGGACGCGGCGGACGCGCTCCGCGAGGTAGCGCGTGAGCACGCCTTGCCCGGGGCCGATCTCGAGCACGACGTCGTCCGGCCCCAGCTCCGCCAGCCGATCGATCACCCCGAGGATGTTCGGGTCGCGCAGGAAATGCTGCCCGTATTCCTTCTTCACAGACCGAAGCACTCCGCTGCATTCCGTTCGATCTGACGCTCGAGCTCGGCTGGCTCCTGCCCGCGAGCCTGCGCGAGCGCGGCGAGGGTGTGGACGACGTTCGCCGGCTCGTTCCGCTTTCCACGGACGGGCTGCGGCGCAAGGTACGGCGAGTCGGTCTCGGCGAGGATGCGCTCCGCAGGGACCTGCGTCGCCGCGAGGCGGAGGTCGACGGCCTTTGGGAAGGTGGCGTTGCCGGCGAACGAGACGTACCAGCCCCGCTCGAGCGCGGTCGGGAGCATGTGCGCCGAGGAGAAGCAGTGGAGGACGACCGTTCCCGCGTGGCTTGCGAGGGCGGCGAGCGTGTCGTCGTCCGCCGCGCGCGTGTGGATCACGGCCGGCTTACCGAGCTCGGCGGCGAGCTCGAGCTCGGCGGCCAAGAGCCGCCGCTGGTCGTCGGGTGGCGCGTAGTCGCGGAACCAGTCGAGCCCGGTCTCGCCGACGGCGACCGCCTTCGGATGCGCGAGCAGCTCGCGCAACGCTGCGAGGTCGTCCTCGGTCGCCGCGCCCGCGTCGTGAGGGTGGATGCCGAGGATCGCGAAGACCCCGTCGTGCCGCTCGGCGAGCGAAAGCGCTCGGCGGCAGTCGTCGACATTCGTGCCGACGGTGAGGATCCGCGTGACACCGGCCTCGGCGGCACGCCGGATCGCCTCGTCGGTGTCCTCGAGCGAGGTGAGGTGCGCGTGTGTGTCGATCACGGGAGCTCGGCCGCGATGACTTCCTCGGCGTCGAGCTTGCGGAAGAGCGGCCGCGGCTCGCGCAGCGTCTGACCCGGCGGCAGCTCGCTCGGCGCCCAGGAGCCGACCCAGCTCGCGTAGTCGCCGGTGAGGATCTCGTGCGTGGAGCCGTCGTCCTCCTCGACGGTGCGGAGCTCGAGCGGGCCGGCGATCCAGCCCTCGTAGCCGAGGAGCTCGTGCAGCGCCTGCGAGCTGAACGGGAGGAACGGCGTGAAGAGCATCTTCAGTGAGTCGACCGCGTGGAGCGCAACGTAGAGCACGGTGGCGGCCCGGTCGCGGTCCGTCTTCACGAGCGACCACGGCGCCTGGTCGGCGAGGTACTGGTTCGCGAGCGCGCTCGTCGCCATGCCCTCCGCCAAGGCAGCTCGGAAGCGGGCATTCTCGATGTGCTCGCCGACCGTGTCGAATGCGCGCTCGACCGCGTCGAGGAGCGCGCGGTCGCCCTCCGTCAGCGGGCCCGGCTCAGGGACGGCGCCGAAGTTTCGGTGCGCGTTCACGAGCGTCCGGTTGACGAGGTTGCCCCAGTTGGCGAGCAGCTCGTCGTTCGTGCGGCGGACGAACTCCTCCCACGTGAAGTCGCTGTCCTGCGTCTCGGGCCCGGCGGCGGTGAGGTAGTAGCGCAGCGCGTCAGGCTCGTAGCGATCGACGACGTCCTTGACCCAGATTGCATGACCGCGACTCGTGCTCGCCTTGCTGCCGCTCATGGTCAGGTACTCGCTCGAGACGACGTTGTACGGGAGCTGCAGGTCGTCGCCATAGCCCATCAGCATCGAGGGCCAGATGACCGTGTGGAAGACGATGTTGTCCTTGCCCATGAAGTAGAAGCTGCGCGCGTCCGGGCTCTGCCACCACTCGCGCCACGCCTCGGGCCGGCCGACGTTGTGCGCCCACTCGATGGTGGCGGAGAGGTAGCCGATCACCGCGTCGAACCAGACGTAGATGCGCTTCGTGTCCTCGGGATAGCCCTCGACCGGAACCGGAACGCCCCAGTCGATGTCGCGGGTCATCGCACGCGGCTTCACCTCCCGCGCGAGGTTGAGCGCGAAGTTGCGGACGTTGGGCCGCCAGTGCGTCTGTGCTTCGATCCACTCGACGAGCCGCTCGCGGAACCTGGGCAGGTCGAGAAACAGGTGCGTCGTCTCGCGGAACTCGGGCGTCGAGCCGTCCACGACCGAGCGCGGGTCGATCAGGTCGACCGGATCGAGCTGGTTGCCGCAGTTGTCGCACTGGTCGCCTCGCGCCTCGCCGTAGCCGCAGATCGGGCAGGTCCCCTCGATGTAGCGGTCGGGGAGCGTCCGGCCGGTTGCAGGGGAGATCGCCCCGAGCGCCGACTGCTCGATGAGGAACCCCTTCTCGTACAGCGTGCGGAACATGTCCTGGACGACGGCGTAGTGATTGCGGGTCGTCGTCCGCGTGAAGCAGTCATACGTCATGCCGAGACGGACGTAGTCGTCGCGGATCAGCGCGTTGTTGCGGTCGGCGAGCTCACGCGGAGTCACGCCTTCGCGGTCGGCCGACACCATCACCGGCGTGCCGTGCTCGTCCGTCCCGCTGACCATGAGGACGTCGTTGCCCTTGAGCCGGTGATAGCGGGCGAAGACGTCCGACGGCACACCGGGACCGGCGACGTGTCCGAGGTGCCGCGGCCCGCTCGCGTAGGGCCACGCGACCGCGACGAGGATCTTCTGCGGCGTTTCCGCCACCGGCGACAGCTCCTTCCGAGGCTCGGGGAAGGCCCGAAATCATACGACCGGCTCTCAGCCGCTTACGCCGCGCGTGATACGCGCGGGTGCGCCACAGCCGGCTGCGGCAGCTGGAGAACCTCCGCACCCGTGATGGAGCTTGCGCTCGGGCGTCGCCGTCTCCGGCTCGCGGCGAGCACCAAGGCAAGCGCGAACACAGCCGCCGCTCCGTTGCACACAAGCTCGGGCAGCGGGCTCGATGGCTTGCGGCGGGGCTGCGCGTGGGACACGGGTGGCCGAAGCTGGTGGCCGGCGTCGAGACCGATCGGCCTTGGCGCCACCGGCTCGACGACCGGCCGCCGAGAAGAGCCCGACTGCTCGCTAACGCGATCGCGCACGGCAGGCCGGTGCGACGACCGGCTCGTCCGGGCTTTCGAGCGCGGCTCTTGCAGGCGCTCCTGTGGGTGGGTCGAGACGTGGCTCCGGGCAGCAGGACGCGATCCGCGCGAGGTCGCCGCCCGCCGCTTCCTCGGTGCCGCAGGCGCCGGTTCGCTCGCGGGCGCGGCCGACGACGAGCTCGGCTGCGAAACGCTCGAGTCGCTCTCCGTCGCACTGCTCTCCGTGTCCGGCGGCAGGAGACCGAGCGGATCGACGTAGCCGTTCGGATCGGCCGTCACGCGAATCCCGAGGTGGACGTACGGGCCGTCCACCTCGGGCGTACCGCTCGGGCCGACCGTGCCGATTGCCTCCTGCTCGGCCACCGCCGCGCCCTTGACGGCGCCGATCGAGCCCAGGTGCGTGAGCGTGACGGAGTAGCCGTCCGCGGTCTCGATCGTGACCGACTTGCCGTTGGTGGGCACGGTCCCGGCGAAGCTGACCGTGCCGGCCGCCGGCGCGACCACTGTCTCGCCCGCGGAGCCGGCGCCGATGTCGACGCCGCGGTGCTGGCCCGAGGCGTACGGGTGCGCCTCGTCGTAGGCGAACGGCTGCAGGACCGGCCCCTGCACCGGCCAACTCCAGGCGTACGCGGCCGGCGTCCAGGCCAGGAAGACGAAGAGGAGAAGGGCGAGCCGCCGTGTCGTTGTCAGAGTGAGCAACAAGAAGCGCAGAGTAGCGCTGCCTTACTCCGTTGTCAAATCTGCTTACAGCGACTGCTTGTAGAGCCGGTTCCGCGGGATGCCCGCGAGGCGGGAGACGATCTCCGCCGCCTGCCGCCGCGGCACGCCCGCGGCCACGAGCTCGGCGACGGCGGCGAGCGCGCGCTCCTCGGCGCCCTCGTCACGAGCCGCTCCCGGCCCCAGGACGAGCGTGATCTCGCCCTTCGGCGGCGCGCCGAACCGCTCCGCGAGCTCGGCAGCCGTCCCGCGCACGATCTCCTCGAACCGCTTCGTGAGCTCGCGGCACACGGCCACCTCTCGCCCCGGATCTGCCGCCGCGAGCGAGCGCAGGGTCGCGGGCAGCCGCTGCGGCGACTCAAACGCGACGGCCGGCCAGGGCCAGCCGCGCAGCTCGTTCCAGAGCTCCGCGAGCTTCTTCTCCCCGCGCGGGAGGAAGCCGAGGAAGCGGTACTGCTCCGCCACCAGACCCGAACCAACGAGCGCCGTCTCGACCGCCGACGGCCCAGGCAGCACGGTCACGTCGACGCCCGCGTCGAGCGCGCCGCGCACTAGCCGCGCGCCCGGATCGGACACGCCCGGCAGGCCGGCATCGGAGACGAGCGCGACCCTCTCTCCGACCTCGAGCCGTGGCAGGAGCTCGGCCGTCCGCTTCGCCTCGTTGTGCTCGTGGTACGAGAGAAGCCTCGCCTTGATCCCGTGCCGCTCGAGCAGGACGCGCGTGTGGCGCGTGTCCTCGCAGAGCACGACGTCGGCGGCCGAGAGCTCGGCGAGGACGCGCAGCGTCACGTCCTCGAGGTTCCCGATCGGCGTCGCGCAGACGGCGAGAGGCATCAGGCGGAGTCGAGCGCCTCGAAGCCGACGAAGGCGGCACCGATCAGGCCCGCGGCGGTGCCGAGCTCAGCCTTCGCCAGCCGAACGTCGCTGCGCATCGGCTCGAGCGCCTCCCGCCGCGCCACCTCCTCGGCCGGCCCGTGCAGGTAGTCGAAGCCCGCGACGCCGAAGCCGCCGCCGAGCACCACGAGCCGGGGGGCGAAGACGTTGACGAAGGAGCCGATGCCGGAGCCGAGGTGGCGAGCGACCTCCTCGAGCAGCTCCTTCGCCTTCCCGTCGCCCTCGTTCGCCAGCCGCACGAGCCTGTGCGCGTCGGCCGACGGGCCGAACGTCTCGCGCGCCGCAGCGGTCGCGGCGCTGCCGCTCACGTACGCCTCCAGGTGGCCGTGCCCGGTGCACGCGCCCTGGCACGGCCGCCCCCCGTGGACGATCACGACGTGGCCGAGCTCCACACCGACGCCGTTGCGGCCGCGAAACGGCCTGCCGCCGGAGATGACGCCGCCGCCGACGCCCGTCCCGAGGGTGAGCATGACGAGATCGTCCTCGCCTCGCCCGGCGCCGGCCCGCCACTCCCCGACCGCGGCCGCGTTCGCGTCGTTGTCGAGCCCGACCGGGATGCCGAACCGCTCGTGCATCCGATCGCGCAGGGGCGCGTCCTCGAGCGGCAGGTTGACGCAGCGGACGACGACGCCGCGCGCCTGGTCGATCGGAGAGGGTGCGCCGAAGCCCACGGCGGCTACCGAGTCGTCGAGCAGCTCCACGACGGCGGCCTCGAGCTCGGCGAGCACGCGTTCCTGCGAGTCCTGCGGCGTTGGCCGCTCGTGCCGGCGGACGACGCTCCCGTCGCGCGCGACGACCCCGGCGAGGATCTTCGTGCCCCCGAGGTCCACTCCGATCGCATGCCCCGCCTGCACAGTGGGTACCGTAATCCTCCGCATGGCCGCCTCCGGGGAGAAGCCGTATCGCGTCTATCGCGGCGGCCGGACGAAGGGCAAGGTGCCGCTGCAGCGGCGGGAACGGGAGGCACGGAGGGCCGTTCGCAGCGACGGCCCCGGCCCCGGCAAGATCGTCGAGCGGCCGCCGCGCCGCCGCCGTCTCTGGCTCGGCTGGACGTGGCGCCGCTGGACGCTCGTCACGATTCTCGGCCTGCTCGTCCTCTCTGTGATCTGGGGAATTGCGGGCTATCTCTCCGTCTCGAGCGGCGTCAGCGACGCGAACAAGCGCCTGCCGAAGAGCGTGGGGCCGGCGCTCACGCCGGACAGCGGGCTCCTCTTCGACAGCCCGACGACGATCCTCCTCCTCGGCAGCGACCACGCGACCGGGAAGGGCAGCGTCGGCCGGAGCACCGACCAGCACTCCGACTCGATCACGCTCCTCCACACCGACCCGGGCCACCACCGCCTCTACTACCTCTCGGTCCCGCGCGACCTGCGCGTGGACATTCCGGGCTACGGCTTCCAGAAGATCAATGCCGCGATGCAGTTCGGCGGGCCGAGGCTCGCCGTCCGGACGCTGGACGTGCTCCTGGGCAAGTCACTGCCGGTCAACCACGTCGTGATCGTCGATTTCAACCAGTTCGAGAAGCTGATCGACGCGGTCGGCGGGATCACGGTCAACGTGCCCGAGAACATCCTCTCGAACCGGTTCGACTGCCCGTACAAGACCCAGCAGCGCTGCGCCCAGTGGCAGGGCTGGCGCTTCCACAAGGGCCCGACGCACATGACCGGGCACCAGGCGCTGATCTTCTCGCGCGTCCGCGAGAACCAGCTCGACCGGTCGTACACGGACTTCGACCGCCAGCACGACCAGCAGCTCGTCCAGCAGGCGACGCTGGCCAAGCTGTCGAGCCCAACGCGGTTCTTCTCCCTGCCCTTCAACGGCAGCTCGCTGCTCAAGCCGATCGCCACCGACCTCTCGACGTGGAAGCTCATGCAGCTCGCCTGGGTGAAGTTCCGGGCGGGGAACACGATCCATTGCCGCCTCGGCGGTACCGCGGAGTCGATCGGCGGTGCCGACTACGTCATCGGGAGCTCGGAGAACATCCGCGTGATCGATACGGTGCTCGGGCAGTCGGCCCCGCAGGCTCCGCCGAGAGGCGAGCCCTACGCTCCAGGCTGCATCGTCGGCAACGCCGGCTACGGCAGGTAGCCGCGCGCGGCTTCTCTGCTGGGGCGGAGCAGGCGGGAGAGCACCGGCAAGCGGATGGGCGCGCCGGAAGGCGCGAAGCGGGCGACCGCCGACGCGCACGCGATACCGCCGGCGAGCATGAAACCGGTCGCGTCGTTGATGAGGAGGGAGGCGATCACTCCGGTGGCAAGCGCGAGCAGGAGGTCACGCGCCTCCCGGGCGCGCGTCACGCGGAACGCGAGCACCCCGCTGGCGACCATGAGGACCGCGAGCGGAAGCGTCAACGGCCACTCGTGCACGGCAGGCGCGTAGACGAGGGGCACTCTGTTCACGGCGACGTCGAGAAAGCCGGTGATCCCGCTCCCGAACGCGCTGCGCAGATGGTTCGGGCCCGGCGAGGCCAGGCCGTGCTGGACAATCGCGAGCACGATCGCTGCTGTCGCGGTCAAGGCGCCGACGAACGCCGGTAGTCCGCGCCGGGAGAGCCGCGCGCCGAGCACTGCCAAGGCCAGGCCGAGTCCGATCGCGCTGCCGCCGTTTGCTCCCAGCCGGTTGTCGGTCATCACGAAGAGCCCGAACAGCGAGAACGCCGTGAATCCGATCCAGCCGAGCCGCTGGCGCGCAATCACCGCACCCACCAGCAGCGGGGCGAACAGGAGGGTGCCGATTTGATCGCCGATTCCCCAGAAGCGCAGGTTCTGATCCGGCCCGAGAGGGGTCACCGCCGCCCATTCGGGCCGTTCTACGAAGACGACGAGATATACGAGCAGGACGAAGACGATCAGCCCGAGGAGCGCGAGATCGTCGCGGCAGACGCGGGCCAGCCAGAGTGCCCCGAGCGCGCTCAGGGTGATGAACACCGCGACGATCGCCACCTCGTTCGTGATGTGGAGCGCGCCGAGCGCGAGGCTCGCGAGCAGCGCCGCCGGGATGGCCGTACGCGCGGCACGCCAGCCGAGCAGCGCGAGGAGGATCGCGAGCGCAGCGGCGATGAAGATGCCCGCGTACTTCAGGCGGTCCTCATCGTGGATCTGTGCATCGAGACGGTCCAGATGGGCGACCGGGGCGCTCGACGGAGTCCACGACATACCGCGACCCGCCTGGCCGAGAGCCGTCGGCGCGACCTCCACGATCGAGACGAGCCCGGGGATGCGCGTGGTGCGCGAGGTGAGTAGCCCGCTGAAGCCGCGCCCGATCACCGCGATCCGGTAGAGGCGGTGGTTCGCGAAGGGCCTTCCGCGCGCCGGCAACTTGACGACGATGCACATTCGGCAGTCGTGGAAGACGGCGGCCTTGTTGGCATTGATCAGCGGCTTGCCCTTCGGGATGCCGCCGAGGCGCGCGTTCACCTCCGCCCCGCGCACGAGCTGGGCCAGTGCACGTCGGCGGTTCGTCGTGGGGCCGTAGCTGGGCCGCATGAGCCCGACCGCGCCGCGCTCGGCGAGCAGCTTGAACGTCGCGTCGCTCATCCGGTCCACGACGAGGACCTTGAAAGGCGCCCCGGGCGGCTGCATCCGAGCAGCGGCGGGGCCAGGCGCAACGAGCGCGACGCCGGTGGAAACGAGGAGGGCGAGCAGAGGAAGGACGCGGATCGGCCTGACCATCGGCCGGATTCTCAACGAACGACGTAAAGAAAGGGTGGGGTTCGGGACTAGTCGCCGCCGGTGGCGGCCTTCTTCTCGGCCGGCGGCTTGGAGTCCGTCTTGCCGCTCTCGCCGCCGGACGAGCTGCTGTCGCCATCCTTCTTCGCCGGCTTGCCCTTGCCGTAGTCGGTCGTGTAGAAGCCGGAGCCCTTGTAGTGGATGGCGACCGGGTAGAGGACCAGCTCGACGGGCGACGCGCCGCACACGTCGCACTCCTCCGGCGCGGGGGCCGTCATGGCCTGGAAGCGCTCGAAGTGATGTCCGTTCGGGCAGCGGTACTCGTAGATCGGCACGGCTGCGGACGGTACCAGCGGCGCAGGCTGATTCAGCCTGGCGGCGACTCGCTCGGCACCGGCACGGGCACCGGAACAGGCACCGGCTCGGGCCTGAGCCTGGTGCGCGCCAGGAGACGAGCGATCGCGGGCACGAGAACGGGTGCACGCACGGGTGCGGGAGCCGGCGCGAAGCGGGCGAAGGCACCGACGACTGCGATCCCCCCCGTCAGCTCGTAGGCAGCGGAGTCGTTGACGAGGAGCGACGTCACGATCGCGACCCCGAAGGCGAGAAGGAGATCCCGCGTCGATCGCTGCCGCGCGAAGCGCCACGCGAGCGCGAACGCGCCTGCGAGCACGAACAGGAGCGGGACTACGAGCTGCCACGCGTGCAGCGCGGGCAGATATGAGAGCGGCCACCGGCTCTCGAGCGACGAGAGCAATCCCGCGCCGTGGTCGGAGAACGCGCTGCGCAGGTGGTTCGGGCCGGGCTCGGCGAGACCGCGCGTGACGATCCAGAGCACGGCGAAGGCCGCCGATCCGAGCAGGCCGATGAAGCCACGCGTCCCGAGCTTGAACAGGCGCGTCCCGAGCACCGCGAGCGCGACACCGAGCGCGATCGCACCACCGCCGTCGGCGCCGAGCCGGTTGTCCGTCATGACGAAGAGGCCCAAGACGCCGAACAGGGCGAAGCCGAGAATCCCGAAACGGCGACGCGCGAGGAACGCGCCGGCGAGGAGCGGCGCGAGCAGCAACGTCTCGACCTGGTTGCCGATCCCCCAGAAGCGCGAGTTCTGCGTCGGGCCGAACGGGTTCACGGCCTGCCACTCCGGTCGCGTGACCATGACGAACGCGTACAGCGCGACCACCCCGCCGTAGAGCGCGAGCAGCGCCGAGTCGCTTCGGCAGAGGCGCGCGAGCGCGAGCGCGACGAGCGCCGTCCCCGCCGAGATCGCGGCGCAGAGGAGCACCTCGTTCGAGACCTGTCCGATCCCAAGCGCGAGGTTGACGAGCAGCGCCGCCGGGACCGCGGTCACCGCCGCGCGCAGGCCGAGCAGCGCGAGGGCGAGCAGGACTCCCGCGAGGATGAAGAGGGCCGCGAACTTGAGCCGGTTGTTCGCGCCGATCGCGTGGTCGAGACGGGACAGCTGGCCAAGGGCATCCGTCGGCTTCGAGGGCTTCCAGGAGAGGCTCGTCGCCGGGTGCCCTCCCAAGTCGGTCGGCGCGATGTCGACGATGGAGACGAGCCCGGGAATGTGGGTCGTGGGCGAGGCGAGCAGGCCGTGGAAGCCTCCGCCGATCACCGCGATGCGATAGAGGCGGTCGTTCGGGATCGGCCTGCCGCGCGGCGGCAACTGGACGACGATGCACAGCTTGCAGTTGTTGAAGACAGCGACGCCGTTGACGTTGAGCAGCGGCCTCCCTTGCGGGACCCCGCCGAGGCGCGCGTTGACCTCCGTCCCGCGCACGAGCTCGGCGAGCGCGCGGCGGCGGTTCGTGGTCGGCCCGTAGCTCGGCCGTAGCAGGCCGACGGCACCACGCCTCGAGAGCAGCGCGAAGGTCGCGTCACTCATCCGGTCGACGACAACGACGTGGCGAATCTCGCCCGGCGGAGTCTGGCGCGCAGCGGCAGTGCCCGGCGCGGCGAGCGCGACGCCCACGGGCAGGAGAACCGCGAGCAGCGCGGCTAGGCGGACCGGCCGGACCATCAGGTGAGCATTCTCACCGAAGTGCGTAAACAAACGAAGGGTTCAACTGGCTCAACTGTCGGTCCGCGCCGCATGCTCCTCGAGCAGCTCCTCGAAGCACGGTGCGCCCTCGAACGCGGCGAGGCCGGCCGGACGCTCCAGCCGCTGCTCGCGGCGCCGCCGCACCATCCTGCGACGGCGCGCAGCCGCAACTGCCGCCGCCCCTCCGACGAGCCCGCCCAGCAGAAAATCGCGCGCTCTCGCGCTCGTCCTCCCCGACTGCATGGGACGATTGTGCCTTGCGGATCGCGACGCTGGGTGACGTGCTGCTCGACGTGGTCGTGCTGCTCTCGGAGCCGCTCGCTTCCGGCGGCGACGTGCGCGCCTCGAACCGGGCGGGCGCCGGAGGCCAGGCGGCCAACGTCGCCGCCTGGGCAGCCGAGCTCGGAGCCGAGGCACGGTGCATCGCCAAGCGGGGCGACGACCCCGCGGGCGAGCTCGTGGCGCGGGAGCTCGGCACCCGCGGAGTCGAGCTCGTCGGCCCGGTGGGCGAAGGCGACACGGGGGTCGTCGTCTCGATCGTGGACGCCGGCGATCGCTCGCTCGCTTCCGACCGCGGCGTCGCGCCGACGTTCGCGCCGGAGGAGCTCGACACCGCCTGGCTCGCGTGCGACGTCCTCCACCTCTCCGGTTACTCGCTCCTGCGAGAGCCGATCGCCGCGACTGCGCTCCTGGCGGCTCACCTCGCGCGCGAGCGGGGTGCGCGTGTCTCGGTCGACGTCGCGGCCTGGACCGAGATCCGGAACTACGGGCCGGTGCAGTTCCGCAAGCTCCTCGACGAGCTCGCGCCCGACGTCCTCTTCGCGACCGAGGCGGAATGGGAGCTGCTCGGGGGCGCCTACCTGACAGCGCCGGTCGGCGTGCTCAAGCGCGGCGCGCGCGGCTGCACGGTGTTCACGGCCGACGCGAAGCTGGACCTCGCCGCCGTCGACGCCGAGGTCGTCGATCCCACCGGAGCGGGTGACGCGCTCGCTGCGGGCTTCCTGGTGGGTGGCTCGCTCGAGGAAGCGGCGCGGCGCGGGCTCGAGGCGGCGGCCCGCTGTGTCGCGAAAGTAGGGTCGCTGCCGTGAGGGTCGAGGCGTGGAATGGGACGTTCGCGAGCGAGGTCGCGACGTGGCATTACGACCCACCGTTCGACTTCTACGATCTCGCGTCCGACCCGGCGGACGCCGCAGAGATGCACGACCCCGCCCACGCCGCGCACTACCGAGCCGTCCTCGCCGAGGGAGACGATCTCCTCGACGCCTTCTGGTACTTCGACCGGCAGGGCGACGTCGTCGAGGTCGGAATCGGGCTCAGACCCGACCTGGCTGGCCGCGGGCTCGGCGAGTCGTTCCTCCGCGCCCAGCTCGACTACGCAACGAGCCAGTGGTCCCCGGCGACCTTCCGCCTGTTCGTCGCCGCCTGGAACGGGCGCGCGATCCGACTCTACGAGAGACTCGGCTTCTCGGAGGTCCGTCGTGAGACGCGCCGCTTCGAGCTGGTCGGCGAGCACGAGTTCATCCAGATGGAGCGCACGGCGTGAAGGTTCAGCCGATCACCGACGAACAGGCCGCCGCGATCGCGGAGTGGCGGTACGAGTTCCCGTACGAGTGGTACGACACGTCGGCCGACCCGCGGCGCGTCGAGCTCTTCGCGAACCCGGCCCGGCGCACACACCTGCGGGCCGTCGTGGATGACGGCGGCGAGCTCGTCGGCTTCTTCAACTTCGTCCCGGAGGGACACGAGGTGCGGCTCGGGCTCGGCATGCGGCCCGACCTGACCAGCCGCGGCCTGGCGCAGCCGTTCATCGAGGCCGGGCTCGCCTACGCGCGCCGGGAGTGGCAGCCGCGCACCTTCCGGCTCTGGGTCGCGGGCTGGAACGAGCGGGCGCTGCGGGCTTACCGGCGCGCCGGCTTCCACGAGGTGCGGCGCGGCGAGGAGAGCCGCTTCGTGGAGATGGAGCGCTCGGCGTGATCCGCGTCGCCGACGAGGTGCGCGAGGCACTGGCCGCGGGCGCCGCCGTCGTCGCGCTCGAGACCACGCTCGTCGCGCACGGGTTCCCGCCCGGCGAGGGCGTGGAGGTGGGGCTCGAGTCGGAGCGGCAGGTGCGAGCCGCTGGCGCCGTCCCGGCGACGGTCGGCGTGCTCGGAGGCGAGGTGCGCGTGGGGTTGACGGAAGAGGAGCTCGGGAGCTTCGGACCGTTTGCGCGCAAGGTCGGGCCTCGCGACCTCGCCGCCGCCGCCGTCCAGGGCACGGTCGGCGCGACGACGGTCGGAGGCACACTCACTGTCGCCCGCGCGGTCGGGATCCGCATCCTCGCGACCGGCGGCATCGGCGGCGTCCACCGCGGCTTCCCCGA
>WNGO01004095.1_pt1 | contig 16786 bp, 18 predicted proteins | sample 5400511 | NCBI WGS metagenome assembly WNGO01 (sample SAMN13153380, study PRJNA577476) | soil metagenome | isolation source: 20 cm soil or saprolite under Garry oak tree replicate 2 | place: USA:California | collected 2016-06-15 | reverse complement strand
GAGTTTCAAGATGAAGGCAAGATCGGAAAGGTCGATGTAAAAACGGGCAAGGTGACGAAATGGGCTCCGCCGACGCCTCACTCCTGGCCGCGGCGCATCGAGATCGATTCCGATGGCACGATTTGGTTTGCCGAATATAGAGGGGGCAAGATTGCGCGGTTTGACCCTAAAACCGAAACCTTCAAGGAGTTTCAGTTGCCCGGTCAAAGCCCGACCCCATACGCCTTCGGGATCGATAACAATCACAATCTTTGGTACTCCTCCGATGAAATGGATCTCGTGGGGCGTTTAGATCCGAAGAGCGGGCAGGTAACTGAATTCCCATTCCCTCATTCTGAAAACATGATGAAAGAGTTCTTCCTCGATGCTCAGGGACGTATGTGGTACGGCTCGCCCGCGAATAACAAGGTGGGCTACTTCGTCCCGGCGGCCGTAAATTGAAACCGCAATGATTTGGTGTGGCGAGCGAGAAATGCCATTGCGGCAGAGCGCTCAACTTCGACCGCCTACGAGGGAGGCCTCTTGCAAGGCCTCCCTGGCGGGCCAGCTAGAGCGACCCTAGGAATTGCAAGAGCAGGCGCTTGTCAGCCGGGCCCAGCCGTCTGAAATTAAACGCGTCATCTGCAGCCTCATGTTCGTGCCGCTCAATCGCCTCAGAGTAGGTCCCCGCAGACGCGTCATGCAGATACTGCGTGCGCGTCCGAAGTCCCCACAACGGCATGGTGCGAACCTTATATTGCGTATCGGGGGGACCGTTTTGCACGATTCCATCGCCCGTGCCGATGTCGTGCAGCAGGAAGTCGCCGAACGGATGAAACTGCTTCCCCCCAATCGCATCCGACAGCATATAAGTCCCGCCATGAATGAAAGTGCCAGCCCGCGCGGTGGTCATAGTCTTGACGTGGCAGTCCGCGCAGCCGATCCTTATGAAGATCGCTTCGCCTTGCGTTACCTCGAGCGTCATGGCGGTGGGGCCTCGGGGCGGAACCTTGAGTGCGCGCATGAACGTGGTGAATGTGTCGATGTCATCGGTTTCGCCGTGATCGATGGGATTGTTGGGCTCTTGGATGCCAGGGGGTTGGCATACCAGCGTAGCCTCAGTCGGATTCAATCGATTCGTGATGCCCATTTCGTTCACGTAGGCATCGCTCGCGAATGATAGCAGGCTCGCGTGCTGCGTTTTCCACCCGAAGCGTCCCACTTCCTGCGTCCCTGGCGATTCCAGTACGTCCACCATGATCGCCTCGCCACGGTTGTGGCTGGCGATTTCGAGCAACTCGGCATCCGGCACCGCTTCAACAAATGCATCCCCGAACAGGCCTAGTGAAAGCCGCGTAGCACGAATGTTGTCGACATCAGTCAGGTGTTCCTGTGCGTCGGGGCAAATCGCGCGTTGGTTGATGAGCGACCGGTTCGGAATCGGCGTGCCGTTCGCGGTGATAGCGGTTGCAGCGACAAACGTCCCGGTGCTGCCGTTCGTGTCCCCCCTGTGTCGTCGCTCCTCAAACCAACTAGGCCTGCGGTTGTCGTTGTGGCCAGCGCGAAATTCGAGAACCTGGGCCGCTCCGCCGACCGCTTGGCTTTGATGGCAATTGACACACGCGACGTCGTTAAAAACAGGCCCAAGACCACTCGGCACCGGAGTTTCAACCTCTTGGAACTGCCCCAAAGCGTCGTCCATCGCACCTTGCAGCACGGAGCCGTTCGTCAAGCCGTCGAATCCGGCCGGCGCTTCCGGTTGCTGCGGTACTCGTTGAGCAGAAATGGCGAAACCTACCGCGAGAAGAGCAAACGTCGTTGCAACAGTGAATTTCGATACAAAGCGTTTCATGACATCACCCTCACGGACACTAAGAAGGGGCCGTGTTCCGCACGGTCTGATTCCTAGCATGTCCTTAGTCTTGGTTGTCTCGGGCCGGGCGTCGGTGAGCGCCCCAATTCCCCTATGATTCCTCTGAGGAGGCCCCCAATGCGGGAAGCGTATGCTGCCACACAGGTGGCGGCAATTGACCTGAGGTACAAGTTCGGTACAGGTCCGAAAAGCACAGGTCCGGATTTGGAGAAAAATGAAAATCGGCTCTATAACGGGAACGTTAACTGGTTGAAATAAATAGAGTTCCACGTCGAAGCGGGTCTGGTGCTCGAAGGGATTCGCGAAACCATGCTGGCCGGAAATTCAGAAAGTGCAACCCGAAGCAGACGTAACGCAGAATAAATCGGGCGCAGGGGAGAGGGATCCCGGTCACTCTATAGCCAGCCTTCGGGCGGCTTGAGGTACGAAATGGCAAGCACCGTGCCACCGCTGAAACCGTGATATAAAAGGTAGCGTGCGGCTGTAGCTCAGATGGATAGAGCGCGTGCCTCCGAAGCACGAGGTCGAGAGTTCGAATCTCCCCAGCCGCACCATTTTCCCAATGAAAACGATGTTTTCCAGAAGGGCCGAGGGCGATTTGAGGTTTGGTTTTACCCTGGCCTTACCTTCTCGGGAGCGCTTTCAAAGATCGGCACTGCGGAGTCGTCTATTATGAGCAAGTCAGCGGTGGTGCTCGGGGTTCCCCATCAACTTCAAGGGCGTAGATTCCAGGGCTTCGTGGAAGACCCGTCCTACTCGATCTTCGTCAAGAGTCTAATGCATGATGTCGATTTCGTGTTCGAGGAAGCATCGGGACGTGGACCCTCTATCGCCGGGGAACTGGCGGGCTCGTTTCACAGGCTAGTCCAGTATGTGGACATTGATCCGCCCCGAGACGAGCGACCCAAGTATGGTATCCCTATGGAAGTTGCGGGAGGGGGTGCGATCGACCCCTGCAATTCCTCCGACGTATACGAATATGCGAGGATTGACGGACAAAGGCTTCGTGAAGAGCTGTGGCTGCATTGCGTTCTCTCGAAGCCCTTCGAAAAAGGGCTCGTGATCGTTGGGCTCGCTCATAGTCTAAGTTTCGGTTTCAGACTTCTGTCCGCTGGAGTCAGCGTGCACGACGAGATCTACCAGTACACCCCGTACAACAAACTCTGCACCAGGTCGCACGAGAGCTAAAAGCACCGCTCGGTCTGTTCGATCGCCCGCAGCCACAGCCACAACTCTTCCGACACTTCGCTTTCGAGGATGTGGGCCTCTTCCCACTCGGGATCGAAGGAATCTTCCGCGGCTTCCCGCGTCGAATACGCTTCGACCGCACCTTCCGTCTCCCAGATCACGAAGTACGCCTTCATTTCCTCGCCCTCTGCTCTGCGAGCGCCGCGCGACCGCCAGGGGAAGCTAGCATGCACGTCAAAGCGCAAGGAATAGCGGCGAGAAACCGAAAGGGGTATACTCAATTTATGGCCGAGCTTGACCAAGAAATCGCAGCGTACAGCGGGATGAGCGCCGAGTTGGAAGCCCATCACATGGGGAAATGGGTACTCGTGCACGATCTCAATCTCATCGGCATATTCGATTCATTCGAAGGCGCCGCCGAGGATGCAGTCCGGCGCTTTGGTCGTGGTCCCTACCTCATCCGGCAAGTAGGTGCTCCGCCGGTAACATTGCCAGCGTCAGTGATGTATTTCCCGACAAATGCCACAAACAAAATGCGGTTTTGACGATTCTCCGGGGGCTCCTGGTACAATCCTCTTGGTGGCGTGGGGGCCTACGCTGGGTGTCAACGTAGGCTTTGATCCGACGTACACGGGTCCGCCGTCAATGCCCGTTCCGGGGATATCAGACATCGGCGCCTTGGTGGATACCGGCGCAACTGAATGCTGCATAGATAACCTTCTGGCTGCCCAGTTGGGTTTGCCGATAGTCGATAGGCGCTCCATTTCAGGCGTCCACGGAAGCCACTTAGCAAACGTTCACCTGGCACAAGTGCATGTCCCCTCGCTGAATTTCACAGTGTACGGCGCTTTTGCAGGCGTGGACCTCGTAGCCGGTGGACAGCAACATCAAGTTTTGATGGGTCGAACTTTCCTTCAGTCATTCACGATGGTTTACGAAGGACGCACAGGAACTGTAACACTGTCTTCGTCTTCTTATTAGTCAGCATCTTCGTCCCTCGGCCTCTCTCCGAATCAATCCTCGCTTGCAGAGACGAGAGCGGCGCGAGCATGAGGTCCCTCCCGGTTAAACGAGTCGCCTCACCGTACTCGTTTAACCGGGGCCGCGTCAACTGCGAAGGCCGTCCGAATGCCTTTTTCAAGGGTCTGGACACCGGAAACAACGCTTCTAATGGGTCGAAAAATGCCGTTGCGCGCATTTTTCAGGAAGGCGTGATTTTGTCTCGTCTTTCCCCGGCCAGAAGTCGCGTAGCGTGGCGCGGGGGGCGCGATGCGCCCAGCGGACGGCCCGCCTGCTTCCGGGCGGCCACCCTTTGCCGACCGGCGCTGCAGGCGTTCGAGCTCGACGGCCACGCACCAGAGCGGTAGTGATAGCGCAACGCTGCAATTCCCTTGGCACCGGACGTTACGCGTGCATGGGGGGGTTAAGACGAGTGGCGTGCCGAACTCGTCTCTGCATCAGCTGCCAAGAATCAATTATCGCTGTCCCAGAATCGTGTGTTTATGGGCAAACGAAGTCAGACCTTTCCGCTTCGTCGTTTCATGGTGTTAGAGACGTGCTGCGAGCCAGGTTTTTGGGCAGCTTTCCCTTTCGAGCCTTGGGCCGCAACAAAATGTCTGTTGACTTCAGCGGGAGGTGTGCGCTCAGTTTTCAATGTGTTACGCAGGTCGATCCATCATGCTGGCGGCGACGTTATGTTGCAGTTCGCGCAGAAACTAGACGCTGATGCAAGGCGGAGCAAAGCTGTGATGTTCGTTCGGTGATCTTTCATCGGCGTGTGTACCCTTGTAAAGCGTGTGGCAAATGCCTGCCGCCGCGCTGAGCGCGATGAGGATGTTCGCAAGCATCATGTGACGTTTGTCCCCTCGGAAGCCATCTCTAGAGTGATGACGGAATTGCAGCGCGAAGTGCACCGTCAAGGGTTCCGCTCCTTCCGACAATACCATTGCGGATCTGGGATTAGAGCGTGGAACGCCAGTCCTCCGGAACTGCTATGAATCGGTCTCCTGGCATGAGGCTTTGTTTTGACGCCGTGGTAACATTTGCCCGTGCCAGCTCCAATAATAAGAAACAGACAGTTGTTCGCGATGGACAATGTTCTGCGCCACGAAGAATGCTGGGCAAAAACTACCGAAGACGGAAAGCCCGGCATCAGTGTGCGCGACCACTGTCTGAACGTCGGCTGCGTTGCTGAAGCGCTCCTAGCCTTGCTACCGCCGCAACTCCGCAAGCTAATCCCGCCCGCTGCCGCCACCCTCGCTGCCCTTCATGATGTGGGTAAGGTGTCGCCGGGGTTCCAAGTGAAAAGCGAAGCGTGGTTGGTGCAGCACGCGTTGATGGATCGGGCGCTGAAAGAAGGCTGGAGTGTGCGGGTGTCTGACCATGCCAAGATCAGCCAATTCGATGTGCAGACGTTGCTTCCCAGTTCCCAACTCCACCGCTGGGCGGCGGTCGTCGGTGCACATCACGGACGGATCAAAGGAGAGCGGGTGGAGGTGCGCGAACCGTGGGAAGAGGAACGCCTCCGATTGGCGGTCGAACTCATCGGGGAATTCGGACCGCTGCCGGATCAGCCGCCAAGCGACGCAACGATCTGGTTCGTGGCTGGGCTGATTACGATTGCTGATTGGATTGGTTCAGACGAGACCCATTTCTCCCAGGATGCACGCTGGGATATGCCGGAGCGGCGGAGTAGAGCGCAGACGGCGCTGGCAACGATCAATTGGAAACCATTCCGGACTAGGCAACTGACCGGATTCGGTGAGTTGTTCCCGGAAATCATTCAAGCAAACAGCCTCCAGACCGCGACTGTGCAGATGGTGCGTGAGCCTGGCATCTACATCATTGAAGGGCCGATGGGCTGCGGCAAGACGGAGGCAGCGTTGTGGGCGGCGTATGAACTCGTCGCATCGGGGAAGGCGACCGGGCTGTATTTCGCGTTGCCGACACAAGTAACCAGCAACCGGATTCATCTGCGTGTGAAGCCATTCGTTGACCGGATTTCCGCTGACCCGCAATCAGTGCGGCTGGCTCACAGCGCTTCTTGGCTGGTCGAGACCGAGCCGCCAGCCAAGCTGTACCCGGCCAGCGGGGATGCCGAAGCACGGGAGCATGTCCTCGCGGGACGCTCTTGGTTTGCGTCAGCCAAGCGGGCGCTGCTTGAGCGGTTTGGCGTTGGCACGATTGACCAAGCGTTGTTGGGTATCGTGTCGGCCAAGCATTTCTTCGTCCGGCAGTTCGGTCTTGCCGGCAAGGTGGTGATCCTCGACGAAGTACATACCTACGACCTTTATACCGGCACGCTCATTGGCGCGCTGGTGAAGCGGCTGCGCGAGTTGCAGTGCATCGTCATCATCTTATCGGCCACGCTCACGGAAAAGCGACGTCGCGAGTTGCTCGGATTGACCGGCGACCAGCCGGTCAACGCGGCGTATCCGCTGGTTTCCGGCGTCGTCAGTTCGCTCATCGAACGCGAATGCGAGTCACCGCCATCGAAGATGATTCGGATATGCAACATCTCCGACATCTTGCCGCTGGAAAAAGCCTTGGATCGCGCCCGCCACGGCGAATGTTTGCTGTGGATTCGCAACACAGTGGATGAGGCACAAGAAACCTACCGGGCGCTTCAGGGTGCCAATTTCCAGGGTGGCCCGTGCGTCGCGCTGCTGCATTCCCGCTTCCCCTTTTTCCGCCGCGAAGAACTCGAAGACAACTGGATGAAACGACTCGGCAAACACTCACCGAATCGGCCCACTGGCTGTGTCTTAGTTTCGACCCAGGTCGCCGAGCAGAGTGTGGATATTGATGCCGACCTGCTCATTACCGACCTTGCTCCGACCGACATGCTGCTGCAACGGCTCGGCCGTCTGTGGCGGCACGACGGGCGCATCCGTCCCTGTTCAGACCCCGAAGTCTGGATTCAGATGCCGCATTTGGATGATGCCGCACTGCGTGGCGCATGCGAGAAGGAACTTCGCAAGGCTCTGGGCAAGAGCGCATGCATCTATGCGCCCTACATCCTGCTGCGTTCACTGCAGCAGTGGCGCGGGAGGGCGACGATCAAGTTGCCAGGCGACATCCGCCCGATTCTCGAAGCCACCTATGCCGATCCCACCGCTGCCGAGCCGCCCGCATGGCAGGAACTTCGAGAGCAGTTGGAGAAGCAAAAAAACAAAATGGCCCAGCGGGCAATCAATGCTGCCACTATCTGGAACAACCCGGCCCTGCCAGACGAGGAAGGCGTCCAGACCCGCTACAGCAACTATCAGATGGCCCAATTACTTCTGGCGACTAGGATCAACTCGCTCGACGCCCACTCCGTGCGTCTCGACTTGCTCAACGGCGACAGTGTGACCGTCAACGGCCACGACTGGAGCTTCGAAGTCGCCAAAGTGATCTATCGCAATCTCGTCCGTGTGCCACGCTGGGCCGTTGCGGTCGGCCTCGAAAATCCGCCGGGTTGGCTGGAGAATTACGTCTCGCAACCTGCCCGCGTTGCGTTGGTCCACCAAGGTGGCGACATCCGCTGGCCAGGCGGCGAACAACAGACTGGGCTTACCTATCACGCCGATCAGGGTATCATCATCAATCGCGAACGCGTGTCGCGTGCGCCTGATGAGGAGTCCGATGAATCTTACGGTTGACGCTTGGATTCCGATCGTCCGGAATCCCGGCGAACCAGGAACGGTCAGCCTGCGCGAAGCGTTCGCGCACGGCGAGGAGATTCAGGACCTTGCTGTCCGCCCGCACGAACGGATCGCCCTGATGCGCTTGCTGATTTGCATCGCGCAGGCGGCGCTCGACGGTCCAGCGGATTATGACGACTGGAAAGCCTGCCGGGCCCGCATGGTGCCGTCAGCCCTCGCTTACCTGGATCAGTGGCGACACGCCTTCGAGCTGTTAGGCAACGGCCAGCGTTTCCTCCAGGTTATCAACTTGAAGAGGCCTGCGACCAAGTCCGATGGCGATGATGACGATGGAGGTAACTCGACCAGCAAACTCGATCTCGCGCTGGCCACGGGCAACAATACGACGCTGTTCGATAACGCCGGCGGTTCGGAGCGCACCTTCACGTCCTCTGAACTCGCTTTGTCGCTGACGACATTCCAGTGTTTTTCTCCATGCGGCACGATTGGAGTCGCTTTATGGAACGGAAGTCCTACCCTAGGCTGGAACAGCTATCCAAAGGTATCGCCCGGTCAGAGCGCACACGCTCCCTGTCTCTCCGGTAATATACTCCATTCGTACTTGCGTGGACGCAGTCTGCTCGATTCGTTGCACTCGAATATTATTACGAAGGAGCAAGTAGAAAGGATGTACGGTCACGATGCATGGGGAGAGCCAGGGTGGGAATTTGTACCATCAAACCCGACTGACAAGGGCGCGGTCCAGAATGCGACCATGTCGTATCTCGGAAGGCTGGTTCCCTTGAGCAGGGCCGTTCAACTCGCAGAGGACCACCGCTCGATGATACTCGCTAACGGTCTGGAGTATCCGCCCTATCCAGAATGGCGAGAAACATCGGCTACCATCGTGACCCAGTCCGTCAAGAAAGAGCCGACCCGTGTCGCGCTACGGGCCTCCGTTGACAAAGACGCATGGCGAGAGTTGCATGCTCTGACGGTGATTGCAGTAGACAAGAACACTAACGGCGGTCCGGTGGTGCTGCGAAATCTCACGAACGATGAGGACTTTGACTTGTGGGTCGGTGGGTTGGTTGCCGCAGGCAATGGCAAGTTGGTCGACAGTACTGAGTCCGTGTTCCACATCCCCGCCGCGATGCTGCACGAAACGAACCAGATGGTTTACGAAAAGGGAGTGCGACTGGCGAAGACCACGGAGTTTCGGTTGATGCGCGCCGTTTCGGTTTACCACAAGGATCTCGGTGACAGTCTTGACCGACCCCAATTGAAAAACCGCCGCTACCAAATCCAGAGCAACGCCGCCGCCCAGTTCTGGACCGACATCGAGAGTGCCGTGCCGCGATTACTGGAAGCCGCCGCCGCTCCAGAGAGTCTTAGCGCTAAGGCAGATTGGTATAAGACGGCGTGGGGGCAATCCGTCTGGCGCGCCGCGCGCGTCGCCTTCGAACGCGCCAGCCCCCACGAGACGCCGCGCCAGATACGCGCGTATGCGCTGGGGCTGAAAACATTGTTCGCTGCGCCCGCCAAGCACGCCGAGGTTGAAACCGAAAAGGAGGCTGAAGCATGAGTGCTAATCAATCCGATCCCAAGGAAGCCGCCGCAAGCTTGTTGGCCTATCTGCGCCAACTCAAGAACGACCGGGGAGCGATGGCCGATTTGCGCTGCGCACTGAATCCTACCAAACTCCCCCGCGCTTGGCCATTACTGGCACGCGTGGGCGGCATCGGCAATCCCCGCATCGAAGCCGTTGCCGGCCTATTTGCGTACCATCCGGACGAAACACATACCGGCAACATCGGCACGACGTGCCGCCGCCTCGCTGCCGAACACGCCAGCTTCGACACCCGCTTCCGCCGCTTGCTGGGGTGTGACCGCGACGAGATTTGCGAGCGGTTGCGTCCCGTAATCCTCGCCGCCAAGCCCAAAGGGATACAGGTGAATTACGAGGAGCTTTTCGCTGATCTTTGTTACTGGTGCGACAACGTTAAGGCCCGTTGGGCGCGTGAATATTGGGGCGCAACCGAAAGTGAGGAATCGGCGGCTCTACCCACACCGGAGGCCGTGCCATGACCCATCTCACCCAAGTCACCCTCGATTTCTCCACCGCAGCCCGGCTACGTTTGCGCGATTGCTACGACTGGCACCAGGCAGTCTGGAAGGCCTTTCCCGGCCGCGACGGTGAGCCGCGCGATTTTCTTACGCGACTCGACCAGCACCGGGAGGGCTTCCGATTGTTGATTGTCTCGCCCTCGCGACCGGTGCGGCCTGATTGGTGTCCGCCCGATGCTGAAAGCTGGAAGACGAAACCGATTCCGGATACGTATTTCTCGCACCACCGGTATGCATTCCAGCTCTGCGCGAACCCGACAAAGAAATTATCCAAGGCGCGGCCCGACGGCTCGTTGACGAAAAACGGCAGGCGCGTCCCGCTGGGGAAGCGCGAGGAACTTGTGGAGTGGATTAAGCGCAAAGGAGAGCAGGGCAGCTTCACTGTGGATGAAGCCACGCTTCGCACGTTCACCCGTGGTCGGGAGTATTTTGAGAGGCACGGCCAGCCCGGCCTACACAGTGCGATGGAATTTCAGGGCGTTCTGACGGTGACCGACCCGGCCAAGTTTCACGGAACCTTCACGCGCGGTATCGGGTCGGCCAAGGCATTCGGCTTCGGCCTGCTAGTGATTGCACCAGTCACATAAGGGAGATCCACGACATCCAAAAGGAGCAGACATGAAACTCATTGAACTCCACATCCTGCAATCGTTCCCGGTCTCGTGCTTGAACCGCGATGACGTGGGCGCACCCAAGACGGCGACGTTCGGGGGCCTCACCCGTGCTCGCGTTTCGAGCCAGTGCCTGAAGCGCGCGATCCGGCTGCAAGCCAAAGAACTGTGTCCGGAGTTGTATGCTGGGGAACGCAGCAAGTTGATCGTCCAGCCCATAGCTGAATCCGCCAAGCGGCATGGTGCTCCGGCTGATGAGGCACTAGAGGCTTCCAAAAAGTTCTGCCACGAATTGGCGACGTTCGACGAGAGCGCATTCAAGAACAAGGGCATACTCAAAGTCAAGACCCTGATGTTTCTTTCGCCCTCCGAGCGGGAGGAAATCGGCAAGGAGCTGGCTGCGATTCTTGAGGACAGCAAGAGTGCAAAAGCCTCAGACAAAAAGATCAAGTCCACCGCTGCCAAGATCCAGGGAGCGAAGCTGAAAGATGCCGCTGATATCGCACTCTTTGGACGCATGGTGGCCACGGACCACTCGCTCACTGTTGAAGGGGCGGCCATGTTCAGTCATGCGCTCTCAACCCATCGTGCCGACAACGACATTGACTTCTACACAGCCGTGGATGACCTTCAGCAGCAAGACCCGACGGTTGAAGAAGAAGACAGAGCGGGAAGCGGGATGATGGGAACGCTGGAGTTTACTTCGGCAGTGTACTACCGCTACGTTGGGCTGAATCTCGGACTGTTGGGTAATGACTCTCATCTCGGTGCCCTCTCGGTGGAGGATCGTCGAACCGTGGTGGACACATTCCTGCGCGCTGCAGTTCTGGCTGTTCCGGGTGCGCGCAAGAACTCGATGAATGCCAACACCTTGCCGGGCTACGTGCTCGGTCTCGTGAAAGACACAGGCCAGCCGCTGCAACTGGTCAATGCGTTTGAGAAGCCGGTTCTCTCTAAGAACGGCCTGATGGACGCCTCCATCGCAGCGCTCAAGGAGCACCACGAGCAGTTGAAAAACACCTGGGGCATCAAGCCGTCGGCGGAAATCGCTATACCGGATAGGCCGCTTGACCAGTTCTGCGCGGAGATTCTTCGCCATGTCTGACACTGCCTACCTCGCGCTGCTGCTAGACGGCCCGCTGCAATCCTGGGGCTTTGCCAGTCGGTTTCAGCGCCGCACCACGGGACTGCACCCGACCAAGAGCGGCGTCATCGGTTTGGTCAGCGCTGCGATGGGGCTGGCGAAAGGTATGCCCGAAGAGGCTGAATGGTTGCCCAAGCTGTCTGCGCTGAAGTTGACGAGTATTGTCCTCCCACGAAACGATGTCCGGCGTCTGGAGGACTTCCACACTACGGGTGGCGGCTACGATAAGAAGACGCATCCCCAGTTCATCACACGCAAGGCATCCGGTGGGCCAAGCAACAACCCAACGGTTAGCCGACGGCAGTATTTGCTCGAAGCCCGCTTCGGCGTGATCCTCGCAGGCGACCGATTTGTGCTGGAGCGCGCCGCCGCCGCGCTGCAAGACCCGATCTGGGGCGTCTGGTTCGGACGCAAGAGTTGCATCCCGGCGGAACTGATTTTTCCCCGCATATTCAATACGCGCCCGGAAGCTGAACGCGCATTCATTGGCGACGCTCCCATCGAACAATTCATCCGCCTGGATGAAGTCGCGACCTTCGACGCGGGCACGGACTCTTACAATGACCAGCCGATCTCTTTCGGTACATCGAACTCCAGCGCGGAGGGGCGCGACTATGCTGTGCGTCGGGTGAATCTCGTAATCGGCAAGACTCCGGATGCATGACCGATGCCCATCTTCGAAAAACCACCGTTGGAGACGCTGACGCCGGCGAAGGATCGGTGGACGCCGATTTACCTTGAACATGGCCGGCTCGAAGTGGATGACTCCAGCATCAAGTGGATCGGCGCGGACCGGTTGGTGTACCGGCTGCCCGTCGCCACGCTGTCGGCAGTGTTGCTCGGGCCGGGCACTACAGTGACGCACGCGGCCATGAAAGCCTGTGCCGATTCCAACACGCCCGTCTGCTGGATCGGCGAGGACGGGATGCGGTTCTACGCGTTCGGCATCGCACCCAATTACAACAACTTGATGCCTCGCAAACACGCTGCCGCTTGGGCTGATAGGAAGAAGCGCGCCGAGATCGCTCGCCGAATGTTTGTCCACCGGTTCCCCGGCTTGGATGTGCAGGCGTATTCCGTCACGGAATTGCGCGGCATGGAGGGCTTGCGCGTGCGCGCCAAGTACGCTGAACTCGGCCAGCAGTACGGCATAACTTGGAAAGGGCGCAACTACGACAAATCGAACTGGAATCTGGCCGACAACATCAATCGCGCGCTGTCCGCTGCCAACGCCAGCCTCTACGCGCTGTGCGCCGCCGTAGTTTGCTCACTCGGTTATCTGCCATCGCTGGGTTTCGTCCACGACGGCGGCACGCTGCCGTTCATCTACGATGTGGCTGACCTCTACAAGGCAATCATCAGCTTTCCAGCGGCGTTTCAGGCCATACGCCAAGACTCCGACGACAAGGGTGAACTGGTTCGCACTCTGCTCAAAGAGCGCGTCGAACAGGAGAAACTGATGCAGAGAATTCCCAAAGACATGGAGGAACTGTTTGCATGACAATTATCATTGCCCACGATGCGCCCGATGCCATTCGCGGAATGCTTAAACGATGGTTTATTGAGCCGCGACCGAACGTCTTCGTAGGTACGCTCAACCGCCGCACCCACGAGAAAACCATCGATTACATCAAACGCAACGCTGCCGACGTCGGCTTGCTAATCGTCAATAGCTATCCCAATTGCCAAGGCTACAAAATCGAAACCACTGGCCCAACCGACCGCAAGGGCATTGAAGTTAGTGGTCTGTGGATGGTCGCTGAGAAGTGGGAGGAAGAGACGCCGACTGCACCAACTCAAGCGCCCCGTTTTTGCTCTGAACCCTTAAGCTAAATCCTTTGAAATTCAGAGTTCTCCCCACGCGCGTGGGGATGGTCCGACAATCTACTCGTTCTTGCTCGCCGCGATTCGTTCTCCCCACGCGCGTGGGGATGGTCCTTCTCCGGCGGTCGGAGTGCCAGCACCAGCGGCGTTCTCCCCACGCGCGTGGGGATGGTCCGCAGTATGCTCACTGGACGAACAGCGACAAACCGTTCTCCCCACGCGCGTGGGGATGGTCCGTGATAGCCATCACGCCGAATAGCCTGGGTGAGTTCTCCCCACGCGCGTGGGGATGGTCCGGTATGCGTCGTGCCGTCGCTGCGTTCGATGAGGTTCTCCCCACGCGCGTGGGGATGGTCCGGGCTCTCTCAAGACAGTGCAGCCGCTCATCGAGTTCTCCCCACGCGCGTGGGGATGGTCCGCATGGAACACTTGGCCCATTTACGGCGTATCCGTTCTCCCCACGCGCGTGGGGATGGTCCGGTTCTGGAGATACTGCGGATCAAAACCCTGTGGTTCTCCCCACGCGCGTGGGGATGGTCCGGTTCCGCACAAGTCGCTCACCCTCACGGAAATGTTCTCCCCACGCGCGTGGGGATGGTCCGCTCACAGCCGCGATGCACGGCGTCGTCTACGGGTTCTCCCCACGCGCGTGGGGATGGTCCGACTTCGTAGTTATCCGCGTCTCCGGTCGCGGCGTTCTCCCCACGCGCGTGGGGATGGTCCGCGTTCGCTGTGGCGTCTTGCGGGCACGATTGCGTTTTCCCCACGCGCGTGGGGATGGTCCGGCCAGCACCGTGTCTTCGTTGCCGGTGTTGAGGTTTTCCCCACGCGCGTGGGGATGGTCCCTGCACCAAAAGATAATTGGCCTCGTCTCCCTCGAAAACGCAACACTACGCTTGTGCTGGAGGTCTTGGAAAGACGGCATAAGCCCTCCGAAATCGAAAGGACGAGCATGCACAAAGCAACGGAAGGGGTACTTTGTTGCGTTATGTTCCGAATTCGCAATTCCGGTAAAGCATCAAGGCGCCAAGCGGATTGTCTCCGAGTATGCCGTCATCCACCCACAATCTCGGCAGCCCCAAAGTAGGTTTGAACTCCAACCCGATGGCATCGTGACTCAGCCATGAGATTTCGTTCCATTTGATGTAAAGTCGCTTCCACTACCGGAGCATCGTTACAAGGGAGAAGAGTTAAAGGAGGTAAAGGCATGACAGAACTAAGCACAGGGCGGCAAGCAATCATCGAAGCCTCGCCTGAGCCGATCACGATCGATACGGCGCGGACTGCGGTGATCGTCGTCGACATGCAGAACGACTTCGGGAGCAAGGGCGGAATGTTCGACCGCGCAGGGGTCGACATCGCTCCCATCCAAAAGGTTGTTGAGCCCATTTCAAGGGTCCTTGAATCGGCGCGCCGTGCGGGCATGAAGATCATTTATCTAAAGATGGGCTTTCGTCCGGATCTTTCCGACGCTGGTCCTGCGGATTCTCCAAACCGGCTGAAGCCTTCGCGCCTGCGATATGGAGACGCAATGCGCGCTCCGGATGGAACCGACGGCCGGATTCTGATTCGAGATACCTGGAACACGGAGATTGTAGATGGGCTCAAGCCTCAATCTGGGGACATTATCCTTTATAAGACTCGCTTCAGCGGCTTTTATCAAACCGGATTGGATAACATCCTCAAGACACTGAACGCCCGCTATCTCGTGGTCACCGGATGCACTACCAGCGTGTGCGTGGAATCTACCGTCAGGGACGCGATGTTCAGAGATTATTCCTGCTTGCTCCTCGAAGACTGCATGGCCGAGCCGATCGGAAATGTCGGTAACAATTCCGCGAGAAGCAATCATGAGGCGTCGCTTCTCGTGATCCAAGCGCTGTTTGGTTGGGTTTCCCGCTCGGACGAGTTCATTGGGGCTCTCGAGCGGCGCGCCGCACGAACGTCGGCATCGCGAGCGTAGGAAGCGCACTTTGTACTCGTTTCTAGCCGAATAGCGCCATGCCTGCGGCTGTATGATCCGACCTCGTGCTCGCGGACGGAGAGCGAAGGAGATAATTGCACCAGTGACGGACCGGATATTCGCACACTCAACTCCCGCGCTTTACGACCGCTACATGGGCCCACTTTTGTTCGAACCTTATGCGAAGCTCGTCGCCGAGCGCTGCGCGGTCGTCCAGCCAGACCGCATTCTCGAGACCGCTGCCGGCACCGGTATTGTCACCCGGGCCGTGCATCGGGCGGCTCCGGGGGCGCAGGTCGTCGCCACGGACATCAATCCCGCGATGCTTGAGTTCGCAACGCATGCGCTGCGCTCCAAGCGTGTTTCGTTTCAGCCCGCGGATGCACAAAATTTACCCTTCGCTGAAGGAAGCTTTGACCTAGTCCTCTGTCAGTTCGGAGTGATGTTTTTTCCCGACAAGATCCGCGCCAACCAAGAAGCGCGTCGCGTGCTTCGTCCCAATGGCCACTACCTGCTAGTCACATACAACCGGCTTGAGTTGAACCCGATACCGAAAGCTGCGGAAGAAGCGGTCAGTGCGCTTTTTGCCCACGATCCATTTGACTACATGGAACGTGGCCCCTTCTGCTACGCCGATCCGGCGCGGATCAAGCACGATCTGCTTGCCGCCGGCTTCACCCACGTCGAGATCGAGACGATCGAATTGTCGAGCCGCGTGAATTCGCGCGATGCCGCTCAGGGCTTGGTGTTTGGCTCTCCATTTCGGTCAGAGATCGAGCGCAGGGACCCCTCAGCTCTTGACCGCGCCGCTGAGGCTGTTGCTCAGGCGCTCGTACGATGGGACGGTAAAGACGCCCCGATGTCGGCACATCTGGTTACCGCTAGAACTTTCGTCGCAACGTAATCATGTCAGGACTGGGTTACTGTTGATAAATCGCTATTACACTCACAACGGCATTCTAAGTAATTCCTTCGTGTGTTGTCGGCAAACAGGAACTAATTCGGGTAACTTCCGGCTTGCTTGTGATCCACCCGAGGTCGAAACAGCGTTCCCTCTACTCAGAAATGCCTCGATATGGGCTTTAATTCGTGAGAGGGCGGTCTCGGGAGTAGCAGGGTGTGGTGATAGTTGAGCCTGCGATACTGCAAAGGCAACGATCCTGTCGGTCGAAATGATGGTCCTAGCGTTCGAGATGAACCTACTTGGAGGCGGCCTGGACTTTTGTGCCGTAGTCGAGACTGGTGTACCAGTTGCCGCGGCCTTGCGGGGTAAGGTCCATGAAGTGCCAGATGGGAGCCAGCAGGTCGATGCCGCGCTCGGGGATGTCGGGCGCCATTCGAGGATGCGCGGAGTAGAAGTGGCGCAGAGTGCCGTCGGCATCGCGCGTGAACACGGAAACGGTGGAGTCCTGATGCCCTTCGCGGTCTTCGCTGCCTAAATCGTACTTGAAG
>WNGO01009361.1_pt1 | contig 16793 bp, 18 predicted proteins | sample 5400511 | NCBI WGS metagenome assembly WNGO01 (sample SAMN13153380, study PRJNA577476) | soil metagenome | isolation source: 20 cm soil or saprolite under Garry oak tree replicate 2 | place: USA:California | collected 2016-06-15 | reverse complement strand
GCGTCCAGCCGAAATCGTGTCTGAGCCGCGCATTGGTCGTCCGCGTCGACCGTGTGAAATAAGCGACTGCTTGCTCGCCCGCAATCCATCTCGCCAGCCAAGTGGGAGTACGGCGCGGAGGGGGCGCGCCCAGCCGCGAAGCGAATTCCCCAAGGAACGCGCGCACGGTGACCAGTTCGTTGTCCACGATATGCCACACGCCGTTTTTCGGCTGTTCGGCGACGGCCACGAAGGCGCTCGCGGCATCATCGGTGTGAATCATTGCCCACACAGCTTCGCCCGTGCCGATAATGGGCATCTGGCGTTTTCGCAAGCCGTCCGCCAACATTCGCATGTGCGCGGATTCGTAGTCGTAAAAGAAGCCACCACGCAGAATCGCGACCGTGAATCCGTCCACTGCTCCTGCTTCGCGCGCAATCGCTTCCGCATCGATGGCCGATTGAATCGCCGGGTCCGGAACAGCCGGAGAGTCTTCATCAAACGCGGAGTCATCCTTGGGCCGCGCGATCCACGCAATGCTCTGCTGCAGATATGTTTTCGCGCCGATTTTCGCGGCGGCTTCAGTGAGACATCGCGTTCCTTTGCGCCGAATGTGGTCGTTCATCGCCCAGTCGGCAGGATTCGTCTTGGATTTTGTGGGAATGGCCGTGGCCGCATGAATCAAGGTGTCGCAGCCGGCCGCTGCTTTTGCCAGTGATTCGGCGTCAAACAAATCCGCGTGTCGCGGCTCGCCGCCCAATGCCTGCACAACGCTTTCGGCCTTCGCGCTGCGGACCTGTCCAACCACGGAGTGGCCTCGCACGGTAAGTTGCCGGATCAGCCGCCTGCCCAGCACACCGCTTGCGCCCGCGATGAACACTTTCATGGAATCACTCCTGCGCGCACTTCACTTCAACCCGCTGCCGGCGTCGGCGTCCCCTGCGGATTTATCGAGAGCGTCCTCGCCCGCAGGGCCGCAATCACACCGCCGCCATAGATCGTGCCGAGCAGCACAAAAGCGGCGGAAAGGGAAACGTGTTGCGCGAACCATCCAAGCGCAAAACTCATGATCACCTGCAGGACCGTCGCCATCATCGAAAATGCGGATTGCGTCCGGCCCATGAGCCGCCGCGGCACCGTCGTCATAATCGAGGACTGCGTCAGGACGCCGACCAACGCACGGCACACCCCGAATAGCGCGTTCATCGCCACGGCCGCGGCCAGCGTTCGCGCAAAGGGAAACAGCGTGTGACCCGCGGCCAGAATCGCCAGGGCCAATACCAGCACGCGGTAGGGTCTCTTTCGCGCAGCCGCGCTCGCCGCTAAGCCTCCCACAATCGCACCGAAGGCCCAACCCATCTCGATGTATCCGTATCCCCCCGGGCCTGTAGCGAGCAAATCCTTCGCCAGGGCCACCACCAGAACATTCGCGCTGATCACTCCGGCCATCATGCACGCATACGTGATCCCGAGCGCAAGCACGCGCGGCTGTTGTTGCAGGTACGTCAGCCCTTCGGCGATGTCGGCGAGAACGCGCGATGGCGCGAACAGATCCTCATCGGTGCGCATGAGCGATGGTTCGGACATTTCGGGAGGCGCTTCAATCGTCGGGGCCGCAGAGGCGAGCCGGGTGTTGTGCGCGTCCTGCGGCGCGTGGTACCCGTGCCGCAACAGCAACAGGCAAACGGCCGAAATCAGGTATGTGGTGCCGTCAATTCCCAGGATTCCAGCGAGCCCGGCACGATCAAAGGTGAATCCAACCAGCGCGCCGGCCGCGGTCATCCCGCCCTGCACCGCGATCAGGACGGTGGCATTCGCCGTCAAGAGTTGTTCTCTCGGGACAAGTTCCTGCACCAAGGCGTTCGTCGTGGACCAGTAAACCGCAAATCCTACTCCCAGCAGAAAAACCATCGAGTAGAGTTCCCACATGGACAGGCAGCCCATGTAGGCCAGCGCTGCCGTGCCCAGAACGATTACCGCGCGCGCCGCGTCGAGCGTGACCCCCAGGTAGCGCCGGTCCACCCGGTCGATCAGCACGCCGCCAAACGGAGGCACCACCAACCCCGGCAGCGTCACCAGGATCACGATCAGGCTGACCTTCACTGTCGAATGCGTCGCGCCGAGAACGTACCAGGTAACCCCAGCGAAATTCATTCCTGTGCCGAACAGGGACACGAACATGGCGAAAAAAAAGAAGGGAAATCCGGGCACGCGGAACAGCGCTTTCCAATCCAGTGTGGAATGAGGGTCCGATACCATTTCAGAATCGAGCGAACCGCGCTCTGACTTTCTGATGTCTGCTAGCAGTGTAATGGTATGCAGCGGCGGGTTCAATGAGGAATGGTTTTTGTTTGTGCACCGATCTCTACTAGCGCGTATGTTTCGATTCAGGTCACTGCCGGTGGGAATTACTGCTGCGTTGTTCGGCCTGATGCATGCCGGCTTTCGGACCCCTTGCCAGGCTCCTTGGCAAAGCCAAGGTAAGAAGCGTGCTGCTCATTTTTGTGGCGTTTCATAAGTAATTCCCTCGGCTGAACGCTCTTCCGTAGAAGAGATTCAAGAGAGCCATCCTGTCCCGTGTTATTCCTTTCGCCATGGCGGTACTTTCGGCCCATAGCTTCCCTCCATTTCACGGGCGAGTATGGACGGAATGGGTAGTTCGCTTTGTTTGCCGGCAGGGAAGTCCACAGCCGTTGGAGGAGATTATGCTTCGTAAGATGAGTTTCTTGTCGGCATCCGTGATGATCTTGTTTTTTTGCCTGCCAGGGCACAGTCAAGACTCGCCTTCACTTGGCGACCTGGCCAGGAAATTGCAAAAAGAAAAAGGCAATACGCCAGCCAGAAAGACCCTCACCAATGACGACATCCCCTCCGCCTCAGTCCCCGCCTCTCCTGTCCTCGGGGAGGTAAGCAATTCCAAGGTTCCCGCCAAACCAGGCGCGAGCGCAGCGCCGACGGACGAATTGGCTCGGGTGGAATCGTTGGTCAACAAAATCGATTCGATGGATCGAGCGACGCTAATGAAAGCTGTTTTGGAGGGGGTCGACTTCAACTTTCCTGGGCGGAGCCAGTGGGAACAAAAGATGTACGCCGCCAAGCTGGCATATGTCTCGCAGGGGCGCGACCTCATTCAAAAAGCGAAACAATTGTCGGCATCAGCGCAAAGCCTGCAGGGCAACAAGAACCCCGACGACCCTCGTGTAAAGGATCTGACCAACAAACTTAAAGAACTCGTACAAAACGGAACTCGGGCGGACGCGGCATTCCAGGCCGTGATCCTCGAAGGCAGGGACCTTGCCGGCCAATCGTCGCCTCACTAAAGGCGAGATTCGCTAGATACCTGAGACCGTGCTCCTGCGCTCCAGCAGGAGGACATCCCGCCAACGCCCGTCCATGGAGCCAAGCTTTTCCCTCGTACCCACAATGCGAAATCCGTGACGCTTGTGCAATTCCACACTGGAAACATTTTCCGGGAAAATGCCCGCCTGCAAGGTCCAGATCCCCTCGCGTTCCGAAGCTTCTACGAGCGAGGCTAATAGCTTCGTCCCTACTCCCTGGCCTCGCGATCGCCGAGCGACATATACACTAACTTCTGCGACCCCCGCGTACACGCACCTGCTCGAAACCGTACTGAGAGCAGCCCACCCGAGCACACCATCTCCCGAACGTGCCACGAGCCTGCAGGCACGGAGATGGCCCGCATCCCAGGACGCCCATTCGGGAGGCGATTTTTCGAACGTAGCGTTTCCGGTGTTGATTCCTTCTATGTAAATTGCCCGGACAGTTGGCCAGTCCTGTTCAACCATCGGTTCAATCGAGGTAGATTGCGCATCAGTCGGCTGCATAGGGATAAGTATATAGTTCATCGGAAGATTGGAATTCAAATGAATCCACTGCCGGATATTGCCCCGCAGTGCAAGATTCGTCTTATGATGTAGGGATGTCGGCACTCATTGAGCTGCGTGGTCTCACCGTCGAGCTTCCCACGCCTTCGGGATGGATTCGTCCCGTGGACGACGTATCGTTCGCACTCGAAGCCGGCGAGTCGCTCGGATTGGTCGGCGAATCAGGCAGCGGGAAATCCATGCTCGCGCTCGCGCTGATGGGGCTGCTGCCGCCCGGCGCACGAGTCCGCGGAGAGGCGTGGCTTGCGGGCGCAAACGCTGGGGAAACTTCGCGCGTGAATCTGCTTGTGCTGCCGGAACGCGAAAGGGTGGCCACGCGCGGGCGCGATGTCGCCATGATTTTTCAGGAGCCGATGACCGCGCTCAATCCCGTCATGCGCGTGGGCGCGCAGATCGCGGAGGCGATTCGCGCGCACAACGCGGGCCTCGCGCGCGCGGAAGTGGACCGCCGGGTGTTGGCCGCGCTAGGCCGCGCCGCCGTGCCGGAGCCTGCTTTGCGTGCCCGGCAATATCCCCATCAACTTTCCGGTGGCTTGCGGCAGCGCGCGATGATCGCGATGGCTCTTGCGGCGGGTGCGGGTGACGGGCGCGAGTCCTCCGGCGGGCCACGCTTGCTCATCGCCGACGAACCTACGACGGCGCTCGACGTGACCGTGCAGAAACAAATTCTCGATTTGCTGGCGCGACTGCGGCGCGACCTCGGCCTTACGCTACTGTTAATCACGCACGATCTGGGCGTAGTCGCGCAGGTCGCGGACCGCATCGCCGTCACTTACGCCGGGCGCATCGTGGAAGAAGGCCCCGCACGCGAAGTGCTCGAGCGGCCGCGGCATCCGTACACCGCCGGACTGCTGCGCGCATCGCCGCAACTCGTGCGCCACAAGCTCGAGCCGATTCCCGGCACGGTGCCGTCACTCATGGCGCTGCCCTCCGGCTGCGCGTTTGAACCGCGTTGCGCGCTGCGCCGCGCCGAGTGCGCTGTGGCCATGCCGGGATTGCGCAACGCGGGGCCCCAACACCATGCGCGCTGCATCTTGGTGGAAAATATTCTTGAGGAAACGATGCGATGACCACTGAACCGAATCATCTGGAAAAAATTCGCGAGCGCTTCACGGCCACCGCGGAAGTGTTTGCGGAAACCGCGCGCACCATGCGTGTGGAGGAAGGCGAGCGTTTAGCGGAACTTGCCACGGCGGGCCTTGCGCGCGCCTGCGAAGCGCTGGTTGTTGACGTTGCCTGCGGTCCCGGCACGTTCACCCGGCCTTTTGCTCCCCGCGTTCGCAGTGCCGTCGGCGTGGATCTGACTCCGGCGATGATCGAGAAGGCGCGCGCGGAATCCGCTCAGGCAGGCCTCACCAACATTGAGTTTGTCACCGGCGATGTCTACGCGCTGCCGTTCGCGGACTGCGTTGCGGGCGTCGTGGCTTGCGGCTACGCATTCCATCACATGACGGAACCGGCGCGCGCCCTGGCGGAGATGGCGCGCGTGCTGCGCCCCGGCGGCCGCGTTGCCATCGCCGACATCATTGTGCCGGAAGGCCCTGGCGGCGCGATCCAAAACGCGATTGAGCGCGCTCGCGACCCGTCCCATACCAACGCGCAGAGCGTGGCGCAGTTCCACACGCTGATCCGAGATGCCGGGTTGCGTCTGCTTTCGGAAGAATCGCGCCAGCATTGGTACGATTTCAACCTCTGGATGCGAAATGCCGGGATCGCTCCTGGCGATGCGGACTACGTCCAGGTTCGCCGCATGATGGAAGGAATCATGGCTCACGACACATCGGGTCTTCAACCGCGCCACTCGGAAAAAACTGGCGGCCTCGAATTCCTGCATACGACTCTGTTGCTCGTCGCGGAGAAGCCGGAATGATTTTCCGTTCTGAACTAGAGAACTTGAGTGGCACTCCGAAATTCGGCACTTCAGTGGCTAAAGCCACTTCAAAATTGCTGGCTCCATGTCGCGGCTGAAGCCGCGACCCACAAACCGTTCCTGAGCTCTTATGCAACCATCCTCAACGATGACTGCGCCCCTACTCGAAGCCCGAAATCTAAGGAAGACATTTCCCGCGCCGGGAGGAACTTTTGCGATGGGCCTGCACCGATCGTATCGGGGCGCTCGCGCGCGCGTCACGGCTGTCGCCGATGTGAGCCTCGAACTCGCCGCCGGTGAAACGCTCGCGATTGTCGGTGAATCCGGCAGCGGCAAAACCACGCTTGCGCGCATGCTGCTGCGCCTGATCGAGCCGGACTCGGGCGAACTGCGCGTCGAGGGCCGCGATTTCCTGGCCGCGCGCGGCGCGAACCTGCGCGCTCTTCGGCGCGAAATGCAGATGGTGTTTCAGGATCCGTTCGCCTCGCTCGATCCGAGAATGCGCGTCGGGACGATTGTCAGCGAGCCGCTCGAGATTCACGAACCGCGTCTCACCCGCGCCGGGCGCCGCGAGCGTGTGGCCGAAGTTCTGCGCGCGGTCGGCATGGGCGAGGACGCGCTCACGCGCTACCCGCACGAATTTTCCGGCGGCCAGCGGCAGCGCATCGGCATCGCCCGCGCCCTGGTGCTGCGCCCGCGCCTGGTCGTGGCCGACGAACCTGTCTCCGCACTAGACGTTTCCGTCGGCGCGCAAATCTTGGAGCTGCTCCAAAATTTGCAGCGCGATTTTGCCCTCACCTACCTGCTGATTTCGCACAGCCTGCCCGTCGTAGCGCAGCTCGCCACGCGCATCGCCGTAATGCAAGGCGGCCGCATCGTAGAAACGGGAGCTGCGGCGCAGATCCTCGGTGCGCCCACTCATCCCTACACGCAATCTCTGATCGCCGCGATTCCTGCGCTGCCGGTAAGTATTGAATAACGCACTGTTGTAAGGGCACGGTGCCGGTAGTGTCTTAAATTAGGGTTCTCATCGCGCGGTTCGGACCGCTGGATTGAAAAGATAGATTCCCAAAATGGTAGCGTTGATCGAAAGTTTGTCCTACATTAGGCCATAAGGAAGGATGATGGATACATTCAATCCTAGTCAACGGAGCGACATTATGCGCCGGGTCCGTTCCAGCGGGACACGGCCCGAGATGATTGTGCGCGGCATTGTGAAACGAATGGGAATTAGATATCGCAGCTGTCCTCGCAATTTACCAGGGAAGCCGGACTTGGTAACAGTTGGACAGCGGAAGGCCATTCCCGTGCATGTATTTGTTTGGGCATGGCGGCGCGCATGAGGCTCACGTTTGAGACATGGAACTGAGCCCACAGAGAATGGCTACGCGTGAGAAATTGATACTGGTTGGCCTGTATCTCTCGAAGTACGATTCGATTGGTTTGAAGCGCCTTGGGTTTGGCAGCTTCGTAGAAGCATTCAATGTTATTGGGTACGCGATGGGATCAAAGCCGGCGTCGATAAAGAACTATCGCGATGAATTCGATCCGTTGTTTCCGAATCGCCGGAAGGGTTGGCACAAACGCAAGACCCGTACGTACTGCTTGAGAGTATTTGATGATTACAAGAGCTTAGACCTCGAATCATTCACCGGTTTGGTCGAATCTTTCGTCGGGTACGATGAAAACGCTTGGAGCGAGGTCCAACGCAAAAAGAAACCCGGCGACCGCCAATCGCATTTCGCCCAGCGACTGATCACTGGTTTGGCTGCGGAGCGATACTTTGAATCAGTTCGACCCAGTCGTTCTGAGTTCAAAGGGTACACTGTGCAGAACACCACGAGTCTTGGCTGCGGATACGATTTCCGATTGGAGATCGAGCCGAGTAAGGACTTTCTAGCTGTGGAGGTCAAAGGCTTGAATGGGGAAACAGGAACTCTGTCGCTGACGCCCAAAGAACACGAGATCGCTACGGCAATGAAGGATCGCTTCTTTCTTTTTGTCGTAAGAAACTTCCGAGATTCGCCGTTTCATGAAATCTTCCGAAACCCGCTGTCGGGCAGTTTGAGATTCAGGAAGAAGGAGAGGGTGCTGCTCCAGGTTTCATGGCTGGCCAATGTATAGTGCAGGGGTGGCTTAAGCAAGCGAACCCCCCCGCGCAGCGCGAAGCACATTTGTCGAGCTCGGCTGCTGCTCGCGCGGCTAACCTATCCATCCCGACGGCGGAAGTCGATATCGCCAATCGTTCGCCTAGACGCACAAGGAGAGCAATGCCAAATAGAAGACAGAAGAACAAGCCACGTCGCACCGATCTTGTGATCGAGGCTCGCGCGGGATTGATTTCGGCATCCGACGACACGGCAGACGAGATACGTGTGCGGACGAATCGAACAGCGCGCATCATCCACACTGCGAAAACTTACTTAGGATCAGTGAAGCGTGTTTCAGATGGTCTGGCAATCACAAATATTCTCTCTAACCTACGGCATTACTGTGAATGCAGGGGTCTGGCATATAAGAAACTTGATAGGGCGGCATGCGCGCTCTATTTAGAGGAGAAAGCGTATGAAACCGGATGGCCGACCCCGCCTGGGTATCCGAAAGGCGAAGCATATGAGCAGCCTACCAGCCGGAGGCGGTTTCAAATATAATTGTTCCTCTTGGACTCTGTGTATGCGGCTCTACGAGCCCCGCAAGCTGCACCATCCGGGCGCGGCGATGTCTTCTGACTGGGAAGTTTTCGCTTCGATACTCGTCCGGGATCTGGGAAAGAAGCTGGCTGCCGGCATTGACTTGTCCCAACATGAAGTAAAGTCAGCATTCGATGGAGGCAGCTACGAGTACCAATACCACAAGGACACCGGCAAGAAAAAATTGAGGACAGACGCGCAGGTGGGGCACTTGTTCTTCGACCACCGAAATAATCTGGGCCATGTTGACCTGCGCTACGCTCATGGAAGCTCGATGAAGGAATTCTTCCGAAAGTGGCTTCGGGAATTCCCCGAGCCCTATGGTCAGCGGTACCGTAAGAGCGTCCCGTTCAAATGGGTTGAGAAGAACGCGATATTGCTTATGACCCTCGAAAACGGCGAAGTCACGTATCCCGTGACATCTGCAGCCCCAGCAACGGACAAGTAACCCGTGCCCTCTGCCAATTAATGGTGAGGGATGTCTGGCCCCCTGATACAAAATAGGGACACTACCTTCGCGCCGCTGGACTCGGCGATACCGCACGGGCCTGCTAAACTCACACGAGCGCGGGCTCCGCTTCGAGCCCGCCGAAATATACGCATGGAATTTAGCTTCGAAGTTTTGAAGACCGATCCGACCGGCGCGCGACTAGGGCGTCTCACGACCCCGCACGGCGTCATTGACACGCCCACGTTCATGCCAGTCGGCACGCAGGGCACAGTAAAGGGACTTACGCAGCAGGCGCTCGGCGATCTGGGCGTCCAGATTCTGCTCGGCAACACGTATCATCTTTATCTCCGCCCGGGCCACGAACGAATCCGCCGTCTGGGGGGGATGCATCGCTTCATGTCCTGGCCGGGCGCGATCCTCACTGATTCCGGCGGCTTTCAAGTCTTCAGCCTTGCCGAACTCCGCAAAGTCACCGATGACGGTGTGATTTTCCGTTCGCACCTCGATGGATCCGAGCATTCTCTCACTCCGGAAAAGTCCATCGAGATTCAGCAGGCGCTCGGCTCGGACATCGCGATGGTCCTCGATGAATGCATCGAGTATCCCGCCGATCACGAACGCGCCTCTGCCGCTGTGAAGCGCACGACGGAATGGGCGCGCCGCTGCCGCGATTACGCCCGCGCCCCGATGGAATCGGGGTGCGCGAACCCTGACGCCATCACGCCGGGGCAGGTTTTATTCGCGATCGTGCAAGGCGGCATGCACGCCGGCTTGCGGCGAGAGAGCGCGCGCCAGCTTGTGGATCTCGATTTCCCCGGCTACGCGGTCGGAGGGCTTGCCGTGGGCGAGCCCCACACACTCTCGTGCGAAATGGCGGCTACGGCGACCGCCGAGCTTCCCGCGGACCGCCCCCGCTATCTGATGGGCGTCGGCTTTCCCGAGCAACTTACTGACTACGTCAAATGCGGCATCGACATGATGGATTGCGTCCTGCCAACGCGCAACGCCCGCAACGGCTGTTTGTTCACCAGCACCGGCAGGATCAACATCAAGAACGCGATCTATGCCGATGATTCGCGGCCTCTTGACGAGCGCTGCTCCTGCATGGTCTGCCGCACGTACTCGCGCGCGTACCTGCGGCATTTGTATCTGGCCAACGAAATCCTTGCGGTGATCCTGAACTCCCACCACAATGTTGCGTTTTTTCTTGACATTATGGCTAAGATTCGACAGGCTATCGCGTTTGGGGAACTAACGGAATTCTCCTCACAGCTGCAAGCTCGCATCGAAGCGGGTCAACCCTGAAGCAGGCCGGTACGGGTGCGGTCTCTACGCTCCGTCGCCAGAGCGCTTTGGCGCGTCGGCGACTTGGAGCCCGCTGGAATTAAGTCTGGGAAATGTCGTAACGGGAGGATCTGATCGCAGAGATGTCCATGACGTCTTCACTCGCAACTTTCTTATGGATGGTCCAGGCCACAGGCGCCAGCGGGCTGATGGCCTTCGCGCCGCTGCTGATCATCATGGTGATCTTTTACGTTTTGTTGATCCTTCCCGCGCAGCGGCGCCAAAAGAAAACCCAAGTAATGTTGGGCGCCCTCAAGAACGGAGACAAAGTTGTCACGAGCGGCGGGCTCTTCGGCACAATCGTGGGCCTCGAGGGCGATTCCGTTCAGCTTCGCATAGCCGACCAGGTAAAAGTAAAAGTGCTGCGTTCCGCGGTGGCCGCTCTCCAGCCGGAGAGCAAGGAGGAGTAGCAAGGCCAGGGTATATAATCATTTGCAATTCTAGGGAGTCCTGAGCCAGTCCAAGCCATGAGTGCGAATCTCAAGTGGAAAGCAATTTTCATCGCAGGCGTCATTCTTGTTTGTGTTGTCGGTTTGGTTGGAATTCCCGATGTGCCAAAATCTTTGTCCGTCTTGAAATCGAATTTCTCCAATCGCATCAAGCTCGGTTTGGACCTGCAGGGCGGAACGCACCTGATCCTCCAGGTGCAGGTGCAGGAAGCGGTCAGCCAGGAAACCGACCAGGTCCTGGACAATATAACCAAGCAGCTTCGCGACAAGACTATCCGGTATGACGAGCTTCGCAAGCTGAACGACACGCAGATTCTGGTGCACAACCTCGCCCCCGAACAAGCTGGCACGGCCCGCAACCTTATTTCCGACCAGTTTCCGGATTGGGATATTTCCCCGGCCCCCGGCGAGCCCTCGGGCTATCTCCTTACGATGAAGGCGTCGCATATCGCCGACATTGCGCAGAGGACGATGGACCAGGCCCAGGAAACGATCCGGCGCCGTATTGATGCGCTCGGCTTGACGGAACCTCTCGTAGCTCCGTACGGCCAGGGAGAAAACGAAATTATCGTCGAGCTTCCCGGCGAAGGCGATCCCAACCGCGCCAAGAGCGTGATTCAGGCCGGCGGCCAATTGGAACTGCACCTCGTATTGGATGGCACTCCATACTCCTCTGAGGCCGCCGCCATGGCGGCGCATGGAGGCGTGCTACCGCCAAATTCGCAATTGGTGCAAGGCAAGAGTACGGCTTCCGCTTCGGGCCAGCAGTCTGCGGAAAGCTGGTATGTGATCGACCGCGTTCCAGTCGTTACCGGCCGGGACCTTCGCAGCGCCACAGCCGTGCGCAGCACCAAGAATATCGGTTATTACGACGTGGATTTCACCCTTTCCACCGAAGCCGGGCGCCGTTTTGGTCCTTTCACGGAGCAAAATATCGGCAAGCAATTGGGTATCGTCCTGGAACACCGGTTGCAAACCGCACCGACCATCAACGGCCGCATCGATGATACGGGTGTAATCGAAGGCCAGTTCGGCGAGCAGGAAGCCAACGACCTCGGGTTGGTATTGCGTTCCGGGGCGCTTCCGGCCTCCATCAAGTATCTCGAAGAACGAACGGTCGGTCCCTCGTTGGGCGCGGACTCGATCCGTCACGGAGTGCAGGCCTCGATCGTCAGCTTACTGGTGGTGATGGTGTTCATGGTCGTGTATTACCGTCTGTCGGGTGTCAACGCGATTATTGCGCTGGTATTGAACCTCATCATCCTGCTGGCGGCTTTGGCTTATTTCGCGTCAAAGGCGCCGGTCTCGGCTGTAGATCAAGGATTCAAGCGCGCGTTCCTGACGATCATCGACACGCACGTTACAACGATTGTTTCCGCTGCGTTCCTTTTCATTTTCGGGACTGGCCCCGTACGCGGCTTCGCAGTAAGCCTGGCAGTTGGGTTGCTCGCCAACCTGTTTACGTCGGTGTACGTGTCCCGGGTCATCTTTGACTGGCATTTGGCCGAGATGCCTCGCGAGGCAGAGCTCAGTATTTAGCGTTCTATTTCGGGAACAAATCGTCCCAAGTTGGTGTCAAACTCTAACGGGTCAGAGTGACTATGGAATTTTTCAAACAAGTGGATTTGGATTGGATGGGCAAGGCGAAGTACTTCTTCGCTCTGTCCTTGGCCCTACTTGTGGTGGGTGGCGCCTCATTAATTAAGAATGGTGGCCCTTACTATGGTATTGATTTTAAAGGGGGTACGGTCGTAGACGTGCGCTTTGCAGGTCCCCCGCCGATCGATACGATTCGCAACGGGCTGACGCAGCAGGGGATTGTCAATTCCACAATCGTTCCAGTCAGCGATATCGCCAACCCCAACACAAACGAAGTCCTGATCAATCTCGAGGAAAAGGGTCAAGGGTCGGAGGCGCTCGACGCCGGCAAAACAGCCATCCTGAACGCGCTGCACGTCACGCTGGGCTCGGGCGAGGCCGGCAAGCAGGACTTTAACTCGGTAGGGCCTTCCGCGATCGCAGACGTTCTTGTACGGAAGGACCCCTTGAGCCTGGGCGCGGCCGCCGGGGATCGCTATACGCAACTGGCGCGGCAGCTTGTCAATTTTCGGGACAAGAATCACGGTGGCGTCCTCACCAATCTCAACGACCTGTCCGCCGCGGGCGCGAATGCCGCTACGATCGCCGCCCTTCGAGATTCGTTTTATACCAGCAACTTCGCCATCATCAATGTGGAGATTGTGGGACCGAAAGTCGGCTCGGAACTTAGGCGTCAAGCGGTTGTCGTCACCCTCTACGCCCTGATGGGCATGTTAGTTTATATTGCATTTCGCTTCGAGTGGGTGTACGGTGCTGCCGCCGTATTAGCGGTCTTTCACGACGTCCTTATCACATTGGGTTTGTTCTCGATTTTTCATTTTGAGATTTCGCTGACGGTGATTGCGGCGCTTTTGACTCTGGTTGGTTATTCGATGAATGACACGATCGTGATCTTTGACCGCATCCGCGAGAATATGCGGCTCATGCGCCGCGAGCCATTTAAGCTGATCGTAAATCGTTCGATTAACCAAACGCTTTCACGCACGATCCTGACGAGTGGACTGACGTTCCTGACCGTGCTCGTCCTGTTTATTATGGGCGGCCAGGTTCTCCGAGCTTTCTCTTTTGCTCTGGTGGTCGGAATTTTGGTAGGAACGTACTCCAGTTTTGGGATTGCCGCACCTCTGGTTGTGGCCTGGAACCAGTGGAGAGATCAAGGTGCGGCTGCAGTAGTAACCGGAACCGCAGCTGGCAATAAACTCCGGAAGACCTAGGCACATGCCCGGTGCTTTCGGCAGGAGGAGAATGCTATGTTTGATGATCTAGTTGAATCTACAGCAACGAAGAAAAAGACCAACAAAAGTTGGGCAGTAATTCTTTCCGGTCTGGTTCAGACTTTTATTTTGGGCATCCTGATCCTGATCCCTCTGATCTATACCGAGGCGCTTCCAAAAGCGATGCTATCGACGTTGCTCATCGCACCGCCTCCGCCTCCGCCCCCGCCGCCTCCACCTGCACCTGTGAAAGTGATCGTCAAGCCGGTGGCTCGCTTGATCCAGTCCGGCAAGCTGATGCAGCCGCGCGCCATCCCGAAGGAAGTGGCCGTGTTTAAGGAAGCGGAGCTTCCCCCGGATGTGATTAACCCCGCGCAGACGAATGGCGTGTTCGGCGGAATTCCCGGGCAGGGCCTCATGGCCAGTGGGCCCGCGATTCCTCCCCCGCCGAAGGCGGCCGCGCCATCCCGCATCAAGCAGGGCGGACAAGTAACGGCCGCGTCAATCATCACGCAGACGAGGCCGCTTTATCCCGCGCTGGCGCGTCAAGCGCGTATTCAGGGCAATGTCGTCCTCCATGCAATTATCGACAAGGAGGGCAAGGTCGCCCAGTTGGAAGTAATTTCAGGTCATCCACTGTTGGTGCAATCGGCGCTGGACGCGGTCAAGCAGTGGCGCTATAAGCCCACGCAGTTGAACGGCGATCCGGTCGAAGTGGATACAACGATTACTGTAACATTCACGATGGGTGGATAACGCAGGGCGGCGGCTTGGGGGATCAGGCTCCACTTGGTTGGTGGAACCCGCCAGAAAATTCAGGCCGTCAATCAGGGAGTTGGCCGGGGACAGCGAATCGTTGTGCCCGGCTTATAAAGTCTTGAACGAAATAAAAAGGAGCGAATGACATGCTTGCGAATCTATCGGTTGCTGCAATGAACCTGATTGTCCTGCAGGGCCAGTGGGACCTGAGGACAATGTGGAGCAATATGAGTATTATCGCGAAGGCAGTAGTGGGGATCCTCTTTCTTCTTTCCGCGTGGTCTCTCGGCGTCATGATCGACCGCGTGCTGATGTACAGCGCGGCTCGCAAGCAGTCCCGCGTTTTCGTGCAGCAGGTTGCCGGCGCATTGCGCGAAGGCAAACTCGACGAGGCCATCTCCATCGCCGAGCGCAACAAGAAGAGCCACATCGCCAAGGTGGTCGCCACGGGGCTATCAGAATTCCAATCGGCCTCCTCGCAAGTGGCCGATATGGAAGTGATTGAAGCTGCCAAGCGCGGCCTCGATCGCTCGGTCGCCATCGTGCACGCGGAAATGAAGCGCGGCCTTTCCGGGCTCGCCACCATCGGGTCGACCGCTCCTTTCGTGGGACTGTTCGGCACCGTGGTCGGCATCATCAACGCGTTTAAGGGCATTGAGAGCACCAAGGCTACCGGGTTGTCCGCGGTCGCCGGCGGTATCTCCGAAGCGTTGGTCACGACCGCTCTCGGGTTGCTGGTGGCTGTGCCCGCCGTATGGGCCTACAACTACTTCACCAACAAGGTCGAGGCCTTTGACGTGGAAATGGACAACTCTTCAATGGAGCTGGTCAACTACTTCATTACGCGCCGGGCCGGCGGAAAGAAGTAAGCCATGGCTTACAAGCCAAAAGTCGGTTCCACGATGTCGTCGCCCAACGTCATCCCCATGGCCGACATCATGCTGGTGTTGTTGATCATCTTCATGGTGGTCACACCCATGCTCACCAAGGGCTTTCCTGCGGATCTGGCGAAAGTGACTAGCCCCAGTGATATGCCCGATGCCGACAAGGATGATGCCGTTATCGTGGGCATTTCGGCGGGCGGTGACGTTTACTTGGGTAACACCAAGTCTGACATCACGCAAATTGCCGATCAAGTGCGCGATCGGATCTCCGGCAAGCTGGACAAGACCGTCTACGTCAAGAGCGATGGTCGCGCCAAGTATGGGGTTGTGGTCAAAGTGGTGGATGAAATCCGCGCGGCGGGTGTGGATAACGTCGGCTTGTTAACCGACAAAGCCGAACAAACCCGCCGGACAGCCCCACCGCCGCCGACCGGAGACTAAATTTTCACTGGGAAGCGTGGATTGAGGGTCTGCGCTTCCCGTTGACCGATTTGCATCTCATCCGCCCCAATGGATTAGGGGCGCGGAAATCTGGATTACGGAGCAACGACAATGGGAATGGACGTTGGAACAAAGAGCGGCGGCGAGATGGCGACGATGAACGTCGTGCCGCTGATTGATATTCTGCTGGTTCTGATCATTATTTTCATGGTGATCACGCCGCTGACGCCGAAGGGTCTGGACGCGCTGGTCCCGCAACCCGCGCCGCCCAACCAGCAGCAGCAGCCGCAGACGATGCAGAAAACGATCGTTGTTCAGATTCTCGATACGGGGAAGCTGAAGATCAACGAAGAAGAGGCCACTTGGGACTCGCTTGGTCCACGGCTATCGGACGTTTTCAAGGAGCGCGCCGAAAAAGTCGCCTTCGTCAAGGGCGATGACGCCGTGCTGTTTGCCCAGGTAGCCAGGGCCATCGATATCATGCGCTTGTCCGGCATCGATAAGGTTGGATTGATTACAGCCAATCTGGAAGCTGGGAAGTAAGGCTGGGCCGGGCTTGCCGCGTGGGCCATTTGTAAGGTGGGTGCCGTTCTCTCTCTACCCTCATGTTTAAAAATAATGTTGCTTTGTTCCGGCGCGGTGGTGGTGTAGAGTGTGCGGCTGTGGCCCGCGCGATTCAGTGAATGGGTAGTGCGGGGGCCGGGTAAACTGGCTTGTATTTAAGACGCATGCCGGCGTAATGATCGGATGTTTCATTGCCCTCTCGGGGGAACACAAAATAATCGCGGGGATGGATTGTTTGCCATGAATCCTTTTGTGCATTTCCGGCACTCCAAAAATATAAAGTCCATTGCGTTGCTGGTTACCGCTACGTTTATTGCCGCTTTCGGCGCCAGCGGCTGCGACAAGCTCAAGGCGCGCGACCTGCTCAATAAGGGCGTCGCCGCCTATCGGGACGGAAAGTTCGATCAGTCCATCGAGGATTTCAAGCAGGCCAAGGACCTCGATCCCACGCTGATGAACGCGCGCCTCTACCTCGCCACGGCCTACGCCACTCAATATATTCCGGGCGCGCCCTCGGAAGAGAATATCCGCATGGGTGAGGCGGCCATCAAGGAATTCCAGGACGTTCTTTCGGTGGATCCGAACAATATCTCGGCGATCGATGGGATCGGTTCGATTCTCTTTAACATGGCTGGGACGCCGTA
>WNGO01001162.1_pt1 | contig 16819 bp, 12 predicted proteins | sample 5400511 | NCBI WGS metagenome assembly WNGO01 (sample SAMN13153380, study PRJNA577476) | soil metagenome | isolation source: 20 cm soil or saprolite under Garry oak tree replicate 2 | place: USA:California | collected 2016-06-15 | reverse complement strand
CCAAAAAGATTTGCAAGAATGCCGTCAAACTGTACCCGGAGTGGAAACTCCTGCAAACAAACGGGCTGGCGCTGATGCCAACCCTACCTTAAGGAATCACTGGTAGCCCCCCGGCGAGCATGATTCGCGGAACACGTTCTGGCTGTAGAATGCGCCTTGCATCCAGTAAATTCATGAGGCAGATTCACACTAACAGTGAAAATTCAAGTTGACGCAAACCTAAAGAAGAAGTGCCCGCGGACGGCACTGGGGTGCCTTACCGCGCGTGTGCGACCCGGCGCTTCTCCGGTGACGCTGCTCGGGGAAATGAATCAGAGAGAACTCGAAATCCAGGAGCTGCCCTTTCCTCGCGGCGTCTTGGAGTCGCCACAAGTTGAGACGGTCCGCAAAGCTTACAAGGCCCTGGGAAAGGACCCCGCAAGGTATCGTGGTTCAGCAGAAGCCCTTCTTCGGAGAATCGTGGCTGGCAAAGGCTTCCCGCAAATCAACGTTGTGGTGGATGTTATCAATCTCGTTTCGGTCGAAAGCCGGCTGCCCGTCGGCCTTTATGACCTGGCGCACGTCGTGGGAGACATCGTGTTTCGTGCTGGACGCGCGGGCGAAACCTATAAGGGCATCGGCAAATATGATTTGAATCTCGAGGGTTTGCCACTGTTCGCGGATGACGTGGGACCGCACGGCAGCGCGACGAGCGACTCCGAACGCACCATGGTCACCTCGAAAACCGAGGGCATTCTTGCCGTCATTGTCTCTTTCGGAGGGCCGGAGGACCTCGATCGCTGGACGCAGCGCATGTCTGCTCTGCTGACGCAATTTGCCGCCGCGCAAAATGTGGAGATTCGTATTGTCCAGTAAACACGCGCCAACGCAATAAAACGGGCTCCAATTCCCACTAACAGACTGTGTCGGTTTCATTTTCCTACCAAAACCCCCAATCGCTGGGCGAAGGACAGTAGCATTTCCGTCACAGAATCCTCGCAGTTCCATTGCTTGCAAACAGTTTTGCGCGGGACCATGAGGATGGTGGCCTATTTCCCTCTCGGGTTTGCGCCTCGACCCGCGGGGAAGAGCGAAGACAAGCATGTCGACCCTGAATCGCGCGGAATTGGACCGGCTCGAAAAGCGTGAGCTGCAGCTCACCATCCTGGCCGCGGTGTTTGTGCTTGTGCTCGCCGGCGGCCTGGCGGCGTTCATGTATCCGCTGGTTTTCCTCCATCCCGTGGGCAACAAGTGGACTCTGCGCGTGGCGTTTTTCGGCTTTTGCGGACTAACGCTGCTGTTTGTCGGCTACCTCCTGGAGCGGCAGCGCACGGTGCGCCAGTTGAAGCAGCAACTGCTGGCGGAGCTGGAGCGCAACGTGACGTTGCAGCATCAGGCCAGCGTGGATTTGCTGCACTCCATGCCGGACCAGAATTATTTTTGGGACCGTCTGACCATGGAATTCCGCCGGGCCATGACCATGCAGAAAACACTTTCGCTGCTGCTGGTAAAAGGCAAGGCTGCCGCGGGCTCAGGGAAGCTGAACGAGGACGCCGACGCCGCGTGGAGCGATGCGGCAAAAGCGATGTCCCGCAAGCTGCGGCCCACGGATTCCATTTACCGGCTCGGACCTGACATTTTCGCGCTGGTCCTGCCGGAAACGGATGCGTTGAATGCGAAGCGCGTTGCTGTTCGTCTGCAGGAAGAGCTGCAAGACGTCCGAACGAAGTACGGCAAAGCGTTTGACATCACCACGCACAACTACCCACAGGATGCTCAGAGCGCTCACGAGTTGGAAGACATCGTGAAGTCGCTGCTTCCCCAGCAGGAAGAGTGGGAAGCTCCCGTTCCCGCCGAAGCGAAGTAGAAGGCTCGTAGCGCTTTTTCGATCCCTCCAACTCCAGCTTGTAACTCTGAGTGCGTGTCATCCTGAGCGAAAGATCTCAACTAGCGCTCGGCTCATTGCTTGAGATCGCTTGAGATTCTTCGCCCATCCTCTTCGGATGCCCTCAGAATGACAACCTTTTCAGCCTATCGCCAAGTTTCAGCAAGCATCAGTCAAGCGCATGCTTTAAGTCGTCGATCAAATCTTCTTTGTCTTCCAGGCCCATGGAGACGCGAACAGTGCCCGGGCTGACGCCGGCGCGGCGCAATTCTTCGTCACTCATGTTGTAGTGCGAGCTGTAGGCGGGCAGAATGACGAGCGACTCGACGCCGCCGAGACTCGCCGCCAGCAGAAACAGGCGCACGCGATCGCAGAAACGCCGCGCGGCAGGCAAACCACCCTTCATATCAAACGCGAGCATCGAACCGAATCCACGCATCTGCTTGGCAGCAAGTTGGTGATCGGGATGGGACTGCAATCCGGGATAGTGCACGCGCTCGACTTTCGGATGCCTTTCCAAAAATGTTGCGACGGTCATGGCATTCTCGCACTGCCGCTGGACGCGCACGCCGAGCGTCTTGACGCCGCGAATAAGAAGGTACGCCGCGCCGGGATCCATGGACCCGCCAAGATAAATGATCATGTGGCGCACTTTGTCCATCCACTCTTCGTTGCCGACGGAAACTCCCGCGATGATGTCCGAATGGCCGGCGAGGGCTTTCGTGGCGCTGTGCACGACCATGTCGTAGCCCAGCGCGATGGGGTTCTGCAACACGGGCGTGGCAAAGGTGTTGTCGATGAGGGAGACGAGCTTGTGTTTCTTGGCGAAGGCTACGGCTTTTTCAATGTCCACGAGGCGCAGAGTGGGATTCGTGGGCGTCTCGACATAGAGGGCCTTGGTGCGCGGCGTGACAAGTTTCTCGACGCCGCAGAGGTCGGGGCCCACGTGGTGAACGGTAATCCCCATGTTGGGAAAAACGTCGCGCATCAGCCTGTAGGTGCCGCCGTAAAGCTGCGCGGTGGAGATGAGCTCGTCGCCAGCTTTCAGCGCCGCTAGGAGCGAGTGGGAAATGGCGGCCATGCCGGAGGCGGCGACGACGGCGGCTTCCGCGCCTTCGAGCGCGGCGATTTTCTTTTCCGCGACGCTTAGAGTGGGATTGCCGTAGCGCGTATAGATGTAGGCCTTGTTCTTCCCTTCCGCCCACTCCTTCATTTCTTCCGTGTTGGAGAAAGTGAACGTGGAAGAGCGAATGATCTCCGTCACGATGGGGCCGTTGACGCCATAGCGATCGGGCTCGCCGCCGTGAATCGCTTTTGTTTGTGGACCGAGGCTGGACTGTTTTCCGGTTTTCATGGAAGCCAGTTTGCGCTCAGTGGAGGAAGGAAAACAGGCTCCAAATTGGCGGGCGGGACAGGAGTGATTCGTCTTTAGTTCCAAGTTGTAAGCAGAGGAGGAGAGCGGAGAGGCAAGGAAGGGGGAGTGGCCCCCACCCACCCCGGGTACCGTTTGATAGTCATCAAAACAAAGGACTTGCAAATTGGACAGTTCGTAATTAGTTGAAAAGAAAGAAGTTCAGAAAGTGTGGCAAAACGAGGACAATTCGTAGATCCTTCGCTTCGCCTGCATGCCGCAGGCAGGCTCGGGATGACAGTTTTGAGCGGTGGTGGGAAAAGGGAGTGGGATGTGGCCTACAGGGATCGGAAGCGGGCGGGGCAAAACCCCGCCCCTACAAGGGACAAGGCGGCCGCTGGACAAAAGGTAACCTCACCGAGGATGGCGGCACATGGAGGGCGCAGCAATGCTGCGCGCCAACAAATGACAACCTGCCTTTAGGTCAGATTTTCAGGAACAGCTTCCGGCGGTACATCCAGAGCAGCATGAGCCAATAGCACAGCAGAACCGCGGCCCCGGTGAAAAATGGTTGCAGGCCTGCGCCGGCAAAGCGGAAGAAGTTCGGACCCAGGTGGATCCGGAAGCTGCTAACAAAAAACTCCTCGAAGAAGTGCGCAATGCAGTAGGCCGCAATCGAGTTCATGCCGATGACCACCAGCGGGAACGCCCACTCTTTGTAGCCTTTCACGTCAATCACCCAGCTGAAAGCAGCCAGGAACAAAAAGCAGACGCCACCGCTGAAGATGGTCCAGGAGGGCGTCCAGATGCGCTTCACGACAGGGCAAATGCCTGAGTAATGCAGTGCCAAACCGAGAACAATTCCTGCCAGGCCAGCAAACAACAACTTTTCCATCGGGATGTTCGGCCGGGATCCGCGCAGCCAACTCCCCGCAATCAAGCCGAGGATCATCGTCCCCAGTGTAGGGATAAAACTCAATGTGAGGTAACCGCCCTCGTTGTAAACAAACGGATGCTCGCGAGGAAAGAGATTCAGGAACCACTGGTCGAAACGGTTTCCGAAATTGTAGTTCTTGTTCCAATGCGCAGCGAATCCCGTATAGTTGTGCTGCGCGTTCCACTCCGCCGAAACGCCGACGCTTGGCCAGTCGAAATTCCCAGGCGCTGCAGGATACACGGCCCAAAGCAGCCAATATCCCACAAGAATGATCGCGAGCATGACCCAGACCCACTTCAGCGATTGCACTTTAAAGGAAAAATATCCAAGCAGAAACAAGAACGGATAGCCGAAGCCGATCTGCGAGAGGGTATCCTCAAAAGTGAAATACGTAATGGAATGGTTCATCGAGCGAAGGAACACGCCTAGCGCAGCCAGCGCGAAGGAACGCCACAGCGTGTGCCGGAATAATTCCGCGAAGCTCGTGCCTTTGGCCATGCGGCTGGCGATGGAATACGGCAGCGCCACGCCGACAAGGAAAGAGAATCCCGGTTGAATCGTATCGTGCAGGGAGCAGCCGAACCACTCCGTATGCGTTTGATTGAAAGCCAGGACTTTCCAAAACAAGCTGTTGGGGTAGGCCGCCGACACGCGCGAAAGCTGCAGCACCTCCGCCATCATCAGCAGCATGACCAATCCGCGGTACGCGTCAACGGAAACGTTTCGGGCTGACGCGACTCCGGGAGGCGTCGTCTGCCGCGCGATGGGCGGCGTTTCCGTGACGGGCGTTGTTTGAGTCACTGTAGCCATAAGAGCTCACCCACCTTCTACGCAACAATCTTGGTCCCTTGCGCCGATCGGTTTACGTCGTGGCCGCAAAGAAGAAGAAATCATGCTTCTTCTTCGACCAGGGCTTCGCCGTGCGCCATCTTGTGCGCGGCGATAACTTTTTCCGCGAGTTCGTTGGGCACGTAATCGTAGTGCGAGAACTCCATCGAATAAGTGGCACGGCCCTGCGTTTTGGAAGTGAGGTCGGTCGCGTAGCTGAGCATCTCGGCGAGCGGCACCTGGCCCTTGATGATCACGTTGTGGCCGCGGGCTTCGCTGCCGGAAATGCGGCCGCGCCGCGAGCTGAGGTCGCCCATCAAGTCCCCGGAATATTGATCCGGCGCGTAGACTTCGACGTTCATGATGGGTTCGAGGAGCGCGGGGCGCGCCTGCTTCATGGCTTCCTTGAACGCGAGGGAGCCGGCAATCTTGAAGGCGATGTCGGAAGAATCCACATCGTGGTATTTGCCGTCGTAGAGAATGGCACGGAAATCCGTGACCGGGAACCCAGCGAGATAGCCGCGCGCCGCGGAATCGCGAATTCCCTTCTCGACGGACGGAATCCAGTTTTTCGGGATGGCGCCGCCGAAAATGTCGTCGACAAATTCGATGCCCTTGCCGCGCTCGACGGGCTCCATCTTGACGCGGCACACACCGAATTGCCCGTGCCCGCCGGATTGCTTCTTGTGCTTGCCTTCGGCGTCGGCCTTTCCGCGGATGGTTTCGCGATAAGGAACTTTCGGAGGCTTAAGCGTGAGATTGACGTTGTAGCGCTTCTGGAGCTTGGCGACGACAACTTCGATGTGCTGCTGGCCGGAGCCGGCGAGCAGAAATTCCTTAGTCTGCGGGTCGCGGGAGAAGCGCAGGGCGCCGTCTTCCTCGAGAATTTTATGGATGCCCACGCCAATCTTGTCTTCGTCGGCGCGGCTCTTGGGCTCAATCGCAAAAGTGATGGACGGCTCCGGCAAGCGCGCCGGCGTGTAATAAATCGGTGCGCCTTTATCGCCCAGCGTTTCGCCGGTGGTGGTTTCCTTCAGCTTGGCGATGGCGCCGATGTCACCGGCGTGGAGCTCGCCGGTTTCGGTGAGCTGTTTGCCCTGCACCGACTGGATATGCTGAAAGCGTTCGGGAAGATTGCGATGGTAGTTGAAAAGTGTGGCGTCGTTCTTGAGCACGCCGCTTTTGACCTTGAAATAATTGATGCGGCCAGCAAAAGGATCGGCAAGCGTTTTAAAGACGAAGAGAGAGAGGGGCTGGCTGTCGTCGTATTTGCGTTCGACACGATCGGCCTTGCCGGCGGGATCTTTGTAACCGACCTGCGCGTGCTCGTCGGGATGAGGAAAAGCATCGGCAAGAAACGTGAGCAGGCTGGAGGTGCCGATATTGTGCAGCGCGGAGGTCATCAGCACAGGAAAGATTTTTTCGGCGACGATGGCTTTGCGCACGGCGGGAATCAGGTCGTGAATGGGGATGGTGCCTTCGCGGAAGAATTCCTCCATCATCGCGTCGTCGCCTTCGGCAATCATTTCCACGAGTTGCTCGTGGGCTTCCTTGGCTTCGTCGGCGAGCGCGGCGGGAATTTCCTCGATGGTTGGCTTGCCATCGCCATCGGGCTTGTAGGTGTGGGCCTTCATGGCCACCAAGTCGATCACGCCGCGAAATCCTTTCTCCGAGCCAATCGGCAACTGCAAAGCGACGACGTTGCGGCCAAATACATCCTGGAGCGATTCCATCGAGCGTTCGAAGCTCGAAAGCTCGCGGTCCATCCAGGTGAGCACAAACGCGCGGGGAATATCGTACTCGGTGCAGTAATCCCAGACTTTCTCCGTGGTGACCTGCGCGCCCACGTGCGCGTCCACGGTGATGAGCGCGGCGTCCGCGGCGATCAGCGAGGCCTTGGCTTCGGTAATGAACGTGGAATAGCCGGGAAGATCGATGAAATTAATTCTGACTTTGTCGGACGAGCCGGAGGGGCCTGTCGGCGTCGCGGGCCACTCGGCGAAAGCCAGGCCCGTTTGAATGGATATTTTTCGCGCCACTTCTTCATCGTCCCAATCGGTAGTGGCGGTGCCTTCCGCAACTTTTCCCCACCGCGGCGTCATGCCCGCGGTGTGCAGCAACGACGACACCAGTTGCGTCTTGCCGGTGCCGCCGTGACCTACAATGCCAACGTTTCGGATGTCCTTGGTGAGATAGGATTTCATGCGAACTCCACCTTTTCTGCGATCGATGGGCGATCGCGGCGAAAGTCCGCCGCCTGGTTCTTCAAGCGCGGGCCTGCGCCTGAGCAAATTTTCAACTTAGGAGGAAGAGCGTGCCTTTGTTCACGGCGAACGCTTTGCGGTTCTTTTCCCCCGGTGTTCGAGGGTCCCTGGGTCTCCGAGCGGGCGGAGGCGAAGGAGAATCGAAAGATTCCCTGGAACGCTCTTCTTTCACGGCGGATGCTAGCACAGGGGTTTGCCGGCGGCAACGAAGGTCGTAGAAAAAAGCGGCAGAATTCTTTGCGGGGCAGCGAAATTTTCTCAGACTGGAACTGTGGAAAGTCGTGCTGCACGAGGACAAAATTGCAGGGACTAGTACCAGGGAAACATTAGTATTCGTCGTTCTCACGCCTGTTAGTTGTTGGCAGCGCGAGAGTTAGCCGCGGACAGGAATTGCATCCTTGGGCCACGCTTTTGCAATGCAGATAGGGGGTCTTCGGGTGAAGACGCAAACCACACAGCAGGGTTCATGATCAGCGTAAGAACAAGGGTGCGCAAGATTTCTGCCTGAGTCGCGTCGCGAGATGGAGCCGAGAAATTCGAGGAGGAACGAGAATGGAAGAGAACCGGGAGAACCAAGAGATTCAGAAAGAAAGCGGGTGGGAAAGCGGGCTGAGCGGAATTAACCGCTGGCTGGTAATCGGAGCAGTGGCTCTGCTGATCGCGGCGGGTGTCGCGTTTGGCTATGGTTACCGGCAGCAACTCACCGTCGGCCACCTGACCGCACAACAGTCCGTGGCCACAGCAACGAACGACCAACTGCAGAACCAGCTCAACAACGTGAATGCAAAGCTGAATGACATGGCGGCTGCGCAACAGGCCGCCGCGCAAGAGGCAGAGCAAAAGAAGGCTCGTGCGGCAGCAGCAGCAAAGCACGGCGCGCCGGTGGATAAGCGCTACAAGCAGTTGCAAGCGCAATTGGAAGACCAGGAAAAGCAGTTGAAGGACACGCAAGACCTGGTGGCGAAGAACAGGACAGAGCTCGAGACGAGCCTCAGTTCGACGAAGGACGAGCTCAACGGGTCTATCGCTAAAACGCATGACGACTTGGTGGTGTTGCAACGGCGCGGCGAGCGCGACTATTTCGAATTCGACCTGAGCAAATCGAAACAGTTCCAGCGCTTCGGCCCGCTGACGCTGTCGCTGCGCAGGACTGACGCCAAGCACATGAACTACGACTTGATGATGGTGGTGGACGACAACCAGCTCAACAAGAAGAGAGTGAATCTCTACGAGCCGATCTGGATCCACGCGGAGAGCAGTGGACAGCCGGTACAAATCGTGGTGAACAAGATCGGGAGGAACGAAGTCCACGGCTACATCAGCGCGCCGAAGTACAAGGAATCTGAACTGGCTGCGGCTTCTGCGAGCCCAGCGACCCTGACTCCAGTCTCTGACAAAACGCAAACGGACCCGAATCGGCCGAATCAGCAACCCGATCAGCCGCAGACACAACAGCCACCGACACCGCAGACACCGCCTCCGCAGCCGGAGTCCCCGCGGCCACAGTTGTAGAGTCGAATCGTCAATTCATTTGACTTGTATGGCAGGGCGTTGCATAGACGCCCTGCTTTTGTTTTGCGCGATTCCCGAAACTCGATTTCCAAAAACACTCTTCAAGCAAGAACGGGGGTCAGGGAGCCGGATCGAGCGTGGCTCTCAGAGTAACTTTGCTCGACTTGAGGACTTCGAGGGTGCGCTTCCAGTCCGCGCGCCCGGGAAACTTCAGGAGAATCGAAATTAGGATAAATCCGCCTCAGCCCCGCATGCGTGGCTGCCCGTGGGGATTTTCAAGGTAGCCGGCGTGTTCCCGTGAAATTTCTCATCGACGAAGATTTCGGCTCCGTGGGGATTCGAGCTGATGATAATCGTGCCAATACCATCAGGAACAACGGGAGAAGAAACGCTCGACGGCTCTTCGTCTGCGGATTCTTCTGTAGCGGGCACTTTCTCGGGCGTCGTGGCGCTCTGCTGGCGGGCGGCGGAGAGATCGGGATAAAAGAACCTCTAAAACGTCGGAGGAACTCAGTGCGAACCCAATACCATGAACGCTCTTCCGGATCAGCTTTTGCGTTAGACCACAGCTGGTTTCGTTTGGCGCACAACATCTTCGAACGAAAGCTCATGCTGAAGGCTGGCGTTTGTACCTGAAACATTTGCAGAGACGACGCCCGTAAACGTCTCGGAAATCGGCTGCAGCTCGACCTGAAAATGATCGGACTTGAGCAGCCAATGATCGCCGCGGCTTCTACCGTTCAACGATACCCAGTTCATCGGGCCTTCCGTGAGGGTGAGCTCCTTTGTGGCATAGCCCACGAGGCTGATGCGCGCCACCATGGGATGCTCCAGCTTCGTGCCGAACGACGTTCGTGTCTTGTGGAAATAGCCGCCTGGGTATTCCTTCTCGAATGGCGTTGTGCCCATGCTTGTGCCATCGATTTCGACGCTGGCGCCCTGCTGGGTTGCTGGAGATGCGCAGTTTATCGGCGAAAGAGAGCGCTGGACACGCCAGCAGGAGGAAAAAGGCACAGACCTGGAGCTTCGAGCGGGAAGCCATGAGCAAACCTCCCCGGAGGATGAGCCCAGGCTGCTATCATCATATAGCTACTACACAAGGGAAGTGCCCCAGGACTTTAGACATCCTCGCTCAGGTTTTTAGGAGAGAGAGAACTATGCGATCGAGTCCTTCCTCTCGTAGCCAGCGCACGAAAGGACAGGAAGCCGGGGATACTTCGAGAATTGGGGATCGCTGAGTGACAGTTTGCAAAAAACAAAGGCGGAACCGCGCGAGGATTCGATTCGGCGGCAATGCACGCACGTGCCGCAGAGACCAGGTTGCTGTTCGGATCTTGCAGAAGTTGCAATTTCTTTCACGGAAACAGAATAGCTCAGGGCATCACTAAAGTGCCAAACTGGAGCTGTGCGGTTGCTTTAGGCCAAGGGCCGTGACTTACTCGAACCTAGCGGCACAATCGTCACAAGCTTACCCACGCACTGCTAGACTTTCTTTGGCATCCAAGATGACACTCTCCTTCAGTCAACGCTTACTGCGTAGAGTAGTCGCGCTTTTCCTTTTTGGATTTGCCGTTCGAGCGAACGCGCTTGCGCAAGAAGCCGGGGGACAACAGGGACAGTCCTCGGAGCAAAGCAAACCCGGCGATTCAGGAGAGCAGGAAAACACTTCTGGAGACATTGCCGCCGTTCCGAACCGGCCTACGTTTGCCTCCACGGCGGAAATGGTGCAACTCGGCGTGTTCGAGATTGAATACGGACTGGAAGCGGCCGATGGACATCAAAATATCAACGGACTTTTGAAGTGGGGCGCCGTCAAGAATCTTGAACTGTGGTTTCTCAATAACCCAATCGAACGGGATGCCGGAACCGCAGGGCTGGGCGATTCCGGAGCGGGGTTCAAATACAAATTGTTTCCACAGAAAAAGGCGCGGCCAACCCTGTCGTTTCTCTACGTGGCCACCATTCCGACGGCGCGGCCGCAACTTGGAGCAGGGGCCGTGCAGCATTTAGCTCAGTTTCTGGTCAGTAAGGATTTCGGCAAACATCATTTTGATGTCAACGAAGGTGTGCAGTTTGTTGGAAGACCGGGCACCTCCGGATTTGACCGCAGGTATTTCAGCGCCCTTTCCTACTTTCATCCCATCAGAGGGAAGTGGGGATACACGGCCGAAATTGCAGGATACAGCCGCGCGAGCGCTGCAAACCCAGCGACGATGACCATCCTTGTCGCGCCAACTTACAACCTGTCCTCTCGTCTGGTTTTCGATGGAGGCGTGTACGTCGCAGCCTATGGAAGCTTGCCCCGTGTCACATTTTTCTTTGGGTTAACCTATTCCTTCGCCGATCTTTACCATCGGCATCACCCTTCCCGAACTCCGTGAACTCTTCTCGATAGCGCAAGTCTCCCCCAGCTATGGCTTGCTAGCAGCAGGAGCAGCGGCCGCGGGTGCTTTCGATACAGCGGGTTTGGCAAAGTGCGACTCGTCGATCTTTGGATTGATTTCGACTTTCTCGATGCTGAGCGTTTGTTTGTATTCCGTGCCGGGGCTGCCCTGATCAATCCTAAAGGGGAACTTCAAGCCTTGGACTTCGCGGTAATCGGAAAGGGTGCACTCCCAAGGCAGGTCTTGGTCCCCTACCTTTCGAATCCCTTCCCATTTCGTCGTCAGGAAAGTAGAGCCGTCAATCAGATAAGAGCGTACTTCCCCACTCTTGCCAGTTATTTTCAGCCGGTAGACAGTTTTGCCGCTTGCATCTTCTTTTCCGGCCAGTTCCGCTTGCGATCCTTTGCTTTTGTAATCCACCAAGGGGCCGTCCAGGTCCGATTCATCGGGCATTCCTTTCAGTTCGTCTGCGGACATTTCGACGGCGTCCTGGCTCTCCGAGAAAGGATTCACCGTCCATCCGGCGGCCTTGCCGTCGTAAACGCGTAGGACCTTCTGTCCGTTAACGATGATTTCGGAATACAATTTGTGGGGACGCTTCAGCTCCAGAACCAGCGTGCCCTCGAAGCCCTGTGAAAAAGAGACGCGCCCGTTGATTCGCTCGGATTGAACTGCTCTGATCTTGTCGATTCCACCGCGCGCGTCGATGGATTTTTTTATGATTTCGTCGAGCGTCTGCGCCGGTAAAGAACGCAGCGGCAAAAGACACAAGAAAATGGCTAGTAGAAGTTTGGTTTTCATTCGAAACCCATCGTCCCTCTTATTTGGCGGCTGAGGACCACGGGACATTCATCCTAAAAGGCGGCAGCGCTTCCGGTCAAACTCATTCCGGCTGGATAGGCCCCGCGAGAGTTCACAGTAATGAAACAATTTTCCCTTAGGCTCGGTTGCAGGTACATTTAGAGCCGCATGCAATGCGATGCGGCAATGAATACTCAAGGTTTGCCAAGGTGAATTCATGACACTGAGATTTCCTGCGCGACTTTTGCTGACGGCACTTCTTTTTTGCGGGATTACCAAGGGCCAGCAGGAACCCGCGGGAGAAGGCCGCCCGATCACGCCAGCGGGCATTCTGGTGATGGACGCCTCGACGCGCCTCCCCGCCGTCGGCGCCATGCCCATGAACATGCTGCGCAGCCCGGATAGGCTGGGGCACGGCGGCAAGGGCCGCTACCTCCTTGTGATGAACAGCGGCTACGGCGTGCAGTTCAGCGAAGAAACGAATAAAGCGCAGCAGTCCATTGCGGTGGTTGACTTAAACGCAAGTCCCGAGCCCTCGGTGATTCAAAACGTCTATTTCCCTACGCCGCAAAGCGCTAATGTTGGCTTCGCTTTTGCGCCTGCAGCGTCCGCCGATGGAACTTTGGCGCTGTACGTGTCGGGCGGATTCGAGAATAAAGTTTGGATCTTCCGCTTCGATCCCAAAGCGGCCGCCCCGATCCAGCCTGCCTCGCCCGGCCCGGACACGAAGGTCACCGCGCCGTTCTTCGTGATCAGTAATCCGGGCGAAGTTTCACCGAAGGACTACAACGGGGGGAAGGCAGCCCTCTACCCCACGGGATTGGCGGTGAAAAGGGACGGCAGCACACTCGTGACCGCAAATAACCTCGGTGACAGCATGACCATCGTCCGCGAGCTAAATGGCGCGCGTCGAATGCAGCGAGTGGATTTGCATCACCAGGGGAAACTCAACGAGAACATCTATCCGTACGGAGTTGTCTTGCTGGAAACCGGGAAGAAGGCGCGTGCTTACGTTTCCTGCTGGAATGACTCCTCGGTCGCCGTCATTTCGCTCAACGGCAAGGCCGCCGTTGAGAAATACATTGGCGTGGACCGGCACCCGACCGCGATGCTCTTGAATTCCGAAGGGACGCGGGTGTTTGTCGCCAATTCGAACGCGGACAGCGTTTCCGTCATCGATACGGCCTCCGAGGAAGAGATCGAACGAATTGATGTACGGCTGGCGGAGAATGCCCTGACCGGATCAAGTCCTGAAGGCGTGGCCCTCAGCGAGGATGAAAAGATGCTTTATGTCGCGAACGCGCACAGCAATGCCGTCGCAGTCGTGGCGCTTTCGGAAAAAGCTCGCGGAGGAAAACCGCAGCCGAAAAAAGAAGACGCAGAGAAATCGAAGATCCTGGGATTCATTCCCACTGGCCAGTACCCTTCCGCTGTGGCAGTGGCGGACGGACGGCTTTTCATCGGAAATGGCAAAGGGACAGGATTCGAACCATCCTCGATGCGCGTGAGCAACGGCGGACTCACGCCAAACCCGCCAAACCCTGCTTTTCCTGCCAACAAGGAGAAAAACCGTCAGGGGGGGCAGTACAGCGGCTCGATTGTCTCGGGAAATATCAGCATGTTGGCGCTGCCCGACGATCCTGCCCTGGCTCGCTATACGCAACAAGCCATGCAAAACGATGGCCTGATGGATTTTGCTCCGCCGAAACTTTTTGCCGGCGAGAGCCCCATCAAGCACGTGGTCTACATCATCAAGGAGAATCGCACCTACGACCAGGTGTTCGGCGACGTGAAAACGTCGGGTGACGGCCACGCTGCCGACGGCGAGCCTGCGTTTACAATATTTGGGAATAGCGACACCGCGCGTCGGCACAATGGCACGGCGCAGACGGTTACGCCCAATCATCACGCGCTCGCGCAGCGGTTTGGCCTCTTCGACCGCTTTTTCGTGAACTCCGAAGCCAGCCCCGACGGGCACAACTGGTCGACGGCGGCATTTTCGACCGACTATGTGGATAAAAGCTTTCGCTGGAACTATTCCGACCGCGGGCGCACGTATGATTTTGAAGGCTACAACCGCCTGCCGGATTATGAGCCGCCCAGCGAATTGCAACTCGACAAGTTCAAAGGCGATGCTTTGGCCGCGTTGACGGATTTGTTGGAAAAGCATCTGCCCTACCGCCAGGGATTCACGGATCTCGGCGAGCCGAAAACCCTTTATCTCTGGGACGCCGCGGCGCGCGCGGGGCTGACCTACCGGAATTACGGCGAATTCGTGACCGTGATTTCTTCAAACGATGTGGAGGCGGCAAAACAGAAACGCCACAAAGAGTATCCGGATATTTCGAAAGCTGTCCGCGACATTCCCAACAAACCTTCTCTCGCGAACCATCACAGCGCGAGCTTTCGCAGTTTCGACGTTACGGCGCCGGACAGCATGACCGTGGATTGCTACAAGGCTGCGCTCGCCGCCCCTCAGACTGCGGACGCCGCGGTGACGCAAGACAATTCGAATGCCAACTGCAAGGGGAATTCCCGGCTGGGCGAGTGGCTCGCGGAGTTTCGCGAGTTCGTGGCGCAGCGTGAAGCAGGCAAACCGGATCCCATGCCGGCGCTTACTGTGATGCGTTTTCCCAATGACCATACGACGGGAATCAAGAAAGGATTTCCGACGCCACAATTCATGGTAGCGGACAACGACTATGCGGTTGGCCGTCTGGTCGAAGCGATTTCCTCCAGCGTGTATTGGAAAGACACGGCGGTTTTTGTGGTGGAGGACGACGCGCAGTCCGGACCGGATCATGTGGATTCACACCGTTCCGTGGGCTTGGCCATCAGCGCTTACAGCAAGCCGGGCGCGCTGATTCACAAATTTCACAATACGGTCAGCATGATTCGAACGATCGAACTACTCCTCGGGATTGCCCCGATGAACCAACTGGACGCTTCCGCCATTCCCATGGACATTTTTCAGGACAAGCCCGATTTGACGCCTTACAAAGCGGTGCTGCCGACCATCGCGGCCGACAATTTGATGACCGGGAAGCCAAAGGACGGGGCCACGGCGGAATGGATGAAAAAGACAATGCAGCAGGATTTTGCCCACGCGGATATGGCCGATCCGCAGACTCTGAATGCCATCATCTGGTTTGCGTGCAGGGGAAATGGTTCGAGCGTGCCGCAATCCGCCGCGCTGCCGGCCTATGAGGCCATGCGCCTGGGAATCTCAGTTGTAGAAGAAGTCTCCGCAGGCCGCAAGAAAAAAGACGACGACGATTGAAGAAAGCGAAAAGCCTGCAGGGAGATGCTAAACGGCGGTGACGACATTTCCGTCTAGCGCCACGTAGCCGTAGGCCATGCGCGGCGTGTTGAACGCGAAGCCGGGATTGCCGTGGCGGTCGAGAAGAATCAGGCCGCCAGTCGCATGCGTGCGTTTAGCGAGCAGATGAACGGCTTCTCGCGCAGCGAGTTGCGCAGAAGAAGGTTCGCAAGACGCGCCGTGCGTAGAATCCACGCAAACGACAGACTGGCGCAGAAAATCGACGGCGGTTTTTGCCATCACGATTTTCATGATTGCTTCGCCGTAGCCGGTGCAGGAGACGCCGCCTGCTTCGGAGTCGGCATAGCAGCCGCAACCAATCAGCGGCGAATCGCCAACGCGTCCCGGGAGCTTGCAGCAGGTGCCGCCCGTGGAAGTGGCGGCAAACAAATTCCCGTTTTGATCGATCGCCACGGCGCCGACGGTTCCCTGTTCGTGTCCACGATGATGCTCGGCGGCATGCTTATCCTGCCTGCACTTGAGCCAAGCCTCGCGCTCGGTTTCGCTGATGAGGTCCTCGGGATTGCACAGCGCGATTCCCTGCTCTCTTGCGAAGCGCTCCGCCCCCTCTGCAACCAACATCATGTGCGGGCAGTTCTCCAGGATTGCTCGAGCGACTCGAATGGGATTCTTCATCCGATGCAGCGTGGAAACCGCACCGGCGTGCAGAGTTGCGCCGTTCATGACGATGGCGTCGCACTCCACGCGGCCGTCAAGATTCAGATGCGAGCCGTAACCCGCGTCGAAAACCGGATCATCTTCCAGAACGATGATGGCGGCCTCGATAGCGTCGAGAGCGTGGCCACCGCGTGAGAGGATGGACCAGCCGGCGGCGAGCGCGCGCTGACAGCCGTTTTTACAAGCGTCGGTAAGTTCTTCAGGAATGTCCCAGGCGACGCCGTGAACGATCAGAGCAGGTTTCATCGAAACGAGAATCGCAAAGCGAGTTCGATTTGTCCACCGCGGGCGAGAATCAAAGTTCGAAAACGAAGAAGAAGATTTAACACGGAGAACGCAGAGAACTGGACACTGAGAGTGCAGCGGAACCATCGCGACAGAAAATGACTCAAATATAAAAATCGAGCACGAAGAGCAGCAAGCCTATGAGGAGAAGGACGGCGCCCCCATTAATACTCGTGCGCAAAAACCGCGAGAGAGAATTCAACACATAATTTGGAACTTCTTTGAAGCGGGATTGCGACCGGGGAATGTAGAAAGGGCCGGCAGGCGTGTAGCGTGAAAAGCTGCGGTGGAAGAAGGAAATCTCGTCGTGAACCCACACCAAGAAGTTGTTTCGGTTGCGCCACACGATGGCGGCACCGAATAAACAAAGCAAATAACCGCAAAAGGTAAGAAGCCCGAGCGCCGGGCCGATCCCCCAGATCATGAAGCCCTCCCATGGCTGGCGCGACAAGCAATAAGACGCGGGGATAGAAAAGAAGGTTACTCGCCCTCGTGAATGGTTACAAGCCGAACGACTTCAAATTCCTTCTTGCCAGCGGGCGTGGCGACTTCGATCTCATCGCCGACTTTGCGATTCAGCAGGGCGCGGCCGATCG
>WNGO01001160.1_pt1 | contig 16823 bp, 9 predicted proteins | sample 5400511 | NCBI WGS metagenome assembly WNGO01 (sample SAMN13153380, study PRJNA577476) | soil metagenome | isolation source: 20 cm soil or saprolite under Garry oak tree replicate 2 | place: USA:California | collected 2016-06-15 | reverse complement strand
AGGTCACGGTCACGATCGCGGCGCAGGATTTCAATCCCAACACGTACGCGCTCGGCGCGTTCACGCTGCGACTGTACTTCGACCCGGCGCGGCTCAGTTTCGTCGACGCACAGACGATCTGCCCCGACAGCGCCAGTTTCGCGCTGACCACGGTGACGGGCAGCAACTACGTAGAGTTCTCGGCCGCGGGTTGCGCGTCGGCGCAGTATTTCCAGCACAACGTCCTGCAGGCGCACTTCGCGCTCGCCGGCGGCGCTGTGGACGGATCGACCTTGTATCTCGATCCCGTACTCGTGAAGGACTGGTTCGGAACGGACCGCACCGCTGACCGCGTCGGCGACGTGACCGAGATCTGTCACACGTCGGGCGTGTGGGGGGATGTGAGCGGCGACGGCAACATCAACAGCCTCGACGCGCTGATCACGTTGTCGGGCGCGATCGGGCTGTCGACCGGCTCCTACACGCTCACTGACGCCGACGTGGACGCCGACGGCCAGGTCACGTCGCGCGACGCATTGCTGATGCTGTCGGCGTCGATCGGCCTCTCCACCAGCGGTTACCGCGTCGGGCAGGGGGTCGTGGATGCGTGCGCGCCCGAGGCGCTGTTCCCGCGGCCGCTCTACTTCGTGAACGAAGGCCTGGGGCTCGCGGTCCGTGCCGCCAACGGCACGACCGTCACGGTGCCGGGCGACAATGCCGATGCGTCCGTCGCCTACAACTGGCGGCCGCGCGTCTCGCCCGACGGCCTCAACGTGCTCTTCATCTGTCTCAACGCGGGCTACCCCCAGGTTTGCAAGGCCGACGCCAACGGGTCGAACGTGGTGAACCTGACGCCGGGCGATTTCAACATCGATCAGTCGCCGGATTGGTCGCCGGCGGGCGATTCGATCGTGTACGTCACAAGCAACCAGATCTGGGTGATGGCCGCGGACGGCTCGAACCAGCACTTCATGCCGTCGAGCCCGATCAACGTCAGCGGTGTCGCCTGGCAGGCGGTGACGAGCAGTCGCACCCTCGCGTACTCGAACTTCCTCAACGGCGGCGAGGTGCATACGATCCTGCTGGACGACGTGGCCACGGACAAGACGGTGTACGCTGCCGGTCCCAACAACGCGACACCGTCGCGGGTGGACTGGAACCAGGCGGGGGACTCGCTGTACTTCCAGCTCGTCGTCGACAATCAATTCCAGCTCGTCGCGGCGCCGGCCGTCCCCGGTGGACCCTACAGCGTACGCGTCAGCCTCTGGGGCGGGGCATTCGCCCCCGCGTGGACCGACAGCGGCATCCTGTTCGGCACGTATCGCAATCACGATCGCCTGTATGTATGGCTGCCCGACGGCTCGCTGGGCGTGGTGGGCCGGGACGCCGCCGGCAACACGGCCCCCGGGATGAAGAGGGTCCCGTGAGGCGCGCGCTCGCTCTCGCCCTGCTAGGGCTCGGACTTGGCGGCGCGCTCGCGGCGCAGACTGTGAAGGCGGCAGTCGGCGGCGAGCTGACGGCGCCGCGCTACAGCACGGTTCTGGTGCCGATCGCCGTCGATATGGCGGGCTCGGGCGGCCAGAAGCTCGGCAGCTACACGGCGCGGCTCACGTGGGATCCCGCCAGGCTGAATTTCTACAGTGTGGCCGCCGGCAATTTCCCGCCGCCCCAGGTCAACACCGACAGCCTGGGCTACGGGGTGCTCAAGTTCACCTCGATCTCGCCGGTGGGCGTGGGCGGTCTCGCCACTGTCGCGCAGCTGCTGTACTCCGTGGGGGATACGGTCGGCACGCCGCTGACGCTGTCGTTCAGCGAGATGTCGGCGGCCGGGACGTTCGCCAACCTGCTGCCCCAATTGACGGTCACCAGCGCGATGTTCTGCCCGTCGCGCGGCCTGTGGGGTGACATCGACCGCGACGGCGCGTCCAACAGCCGCGACGCGCTGCTCGTCCTGTCGAAAGTTGTGGGCCTGCCGGTCGACACGGTGATCGACACGGTCAGCACGCAGCCGCTCGTCGTGGATACCCTGCTGTTCGATTCCGGCTTGGGGGACGTCAACGCCGACGCCAACGTCACGAGCGTGGACGCGTTGATCATTCTCTCGACCGCCGTCGGCATCCCGATTCCCGGCCAGCGCGTCATGATCCTGGCGCCGGGCGGCTGCGGTACCGGCTCGCCCAAGACGCTGGCGGTGTTCCCCGGCACGGCGCAGCTCGGCATCGACCAGGCGTACCAGCTGCTGGCGCAGGGCCGCGATTCGGCTGGGCGTGTGGTTACGCTCTCCAACGCTACCTGGCGATCCTCGAACTTGAACGTGGCGGGCGTCGACGCCGACGGCACGGTGCACGGCCGAGCGCCGGGCACGACGACGATCACCGCCGCGGTGGGTCCGGGCGTCACCGCCACCGCGACCGTGACCGTGGCACCCCGCACCAAATGGTACGTGGACGTCAGCGTCACGGGCGCACCCGTGCAGTTCGGCACGGCGGCCTTCCCCTTCGACCACCCGCTGCGCGCCTTCTCGGCCGTGCACGAAGGCGATACGATCGCGGTGGCTCCGGGGACGTACGACTTCGTCGACTACGGCATCCTGAACGTGGGCGTCGTGATTCAGGGCGGTACGCCGAATGACACGAACACGCGGCCGCTGTTCCGCGACGCGCAGGCGGGGTACCACACCGCCTTGCAGCTGAGCGGCGGCCTGCGCACCGTAGTCCACAACGTGGCGTTCCGGAACTTCAATTACGCGGTGGACCTCGACGGCGTGCGGAGCTTCGCGCTCGAGGACTCGAAAGTCGAAGTGACGAGCGGAAATTACGGCACGGGGATCTACACCTGCGCCAATAGCATCGACTCGGTCCGCGTGGACCGTAGCGTGTTGCTCGGCGACTCGACCGGCGACGCCCTCACGAACGACTACTGCGTGCCCCGCACGCCGCTCCTGACCGTGCGCGATTCGCGCATCAGTGGCTGGAGCGACGGCATCAACTGGCCCGACGTCGATTCGCTCGTCGTCCTGCGCTCCGACATCTCGGCCAACCAGGGGAACGGCATCTCCGTCTCCCAGGAATACAACGTCACTCCGTCGGTGTACGTCGCCCACAGCCGGCTCGCCCGCAACGGCAGCGCGGCGATCTCCGGGTATCCGATGCGCCGGCTGGTGCTGGACTCGACGGCCATCCAGGCCACCGCACAGCACAACGTCATCGAGGCCCAGGGCGGCTGCGGTGAGTGCGGCGACCCGCCGGTGCAGGTCGCGCTGCACGGCGACACGATCACGATGGCGGCGATCGCGTCGAACTACTCCTGGATGCGGGCCACGGCCGCGGATACGTTCTCGATGGACGGCACGGTCGTGCGCTTCCCGGCCGACACGTTCACCTACGTCTACAGCGACATCGAGGCGAATGTCTCGCGCGTTACGCGGTCGCAGTTCTTGAACCTCGGCGGCGGTCAGGCCGTTCGCTTCAGCAGCCTGCGCCTGTTCGCCGACAGCATCACCATGACGGGCTGCGCCGTGGCCACCGGCGACCAGGCGTACGGCTTCTATCCGAACAACAGCGAAGGCGGGCCCCAGCTGCAAGCCCTGACGCTGACGCGCTCGCATTTCACGCAAGTCGGCACGCCGCTGTACGGCAGCGTCAACGGCACCGCGACGATCACCGGCAACGTGATCGACAGCGCGTCGTCCGCCATCCAGGTATACGCGGACAGCGTCACCGTGACCGACAACGTGCTGACCCGCATCTCCGCCCAGGGATTCCAATTGCAGTCGTATGCGGGCACCGGCCTGCAGGCGCTCGTCGCCCGCGACTCGGTCACGTGTACCGGCGCGACCGCGCGCGGGATCGACATCACCCGCTTCCCCTTCGTCATTGAAGACAACTACACCAGCGTCTGCTACCTGGGCATCTACGAGCAACAGGCGCTGCCCGGGTCGGTGGTCCGCCGCAACACCGTGCGCGGTGCGGTCGACGGCATCACCGTCAATCAGCTCGACACGGTCACCGTGCGCGTCGACTCGAACGGCGTGTCGGGCGCGAGCGATGCGGCGGTGGCGCGCGTCCAGGGCGGGCGCGTGTCGATGACCCACAACAACATCAGCGGCAACTATTACGGCGTGTTCTTCGGGACCCCGTACTACGGCGGCGGATTCCACGACCTGCACGACAACAGTTTCACGGGCAACACGCAATACGCCGTGTACTCGCTGGACGACTCGGTGAACGCGCAGGCGAACTGGTGGGGCGATGCGGCCGGACCCAGCTCCGGGTTGGCGGACAGCGCCTTTGGTCGCGTCGATACGACCGCGTTCCTGACGAGCGCACCGCTCGGCCTGCCCGGCCTGGCGCCGCGCTTCCTCGCGACGGCGGCGCCGATTCGCCCGGCCATGCGGCCCGCGGCGCCCACAGCGAGCGCGCCGCGCTCGGTACCCGTCCCGGTGAGTGCCGCACGTGTCGCGCTGCCGCGTCAACACCGCGCCTTCGTAATCGGGCCGCGGATGCCGGCGGCCACGATCGCCCGGGTTCAGGAGCAGATCCGCCGCCGGGCCGAGCACGAGGCGCGCGAAGCCGCGAGCGGGTCCACACGCCCCTGACAATGGGCGGGCAGATGACGGCGTAGAATTCCGGGAGGGGCGCGGGCGGTCCGCGCCCCTCCTGCGTTTCGGCCCGTGCTTTAGCGGAGGATCCAATGCGTCGGTTCGTCACGGCGGGATTACTCTGGTTCGCGGCCGCGAGCTGCGGCGGCGGCGACGGCGGCGGCGGGCCTGCGCCCGTCGATCTCGTCACGCTGTCGGGCGACACGACCGTCGTGATCGCCGGCACCACCGCGCTCTCAGCCGCCGCGTCGGCGGGTGGTGCACCCGTCACCACGGGTGTCACGTTCCAGTGGTCTGCGAATAGCGGCAACGCGACCGTGAGCCTGAGCGGTGTGGTGACGGGCGTCGCGCGCGGCAGCGTCACCATCACCGCCGAGGCCGTGCAGAACGGTACGCCGACGGGCATCACGGCCACCAGGAATCTGCGCGTACGGATCGGCGCGGTCGTGATCCCGAGCGCCCCGGGCACGCTCACGTCGATCGACGACACCGTCACGCTCGCCGCGCAGGCCAAGGACGCGATTAACGCGCCCGTCGTCGGCATCACGATCGCGTGGACCTCGAGCAATCCCGCGGCGGCGACGGTGAATCCCACGACCGGTCTCGTCACCGCAGTCGCCAACGGCACGACGTCCGTGATCGCGGCGGCGCAGGGTGAGCGCGCGGCCGATACGGTCGCGGTGACTGTCGCCCAGGTGGCGACCGCGTTGAGCATCACGCCCAGCACCATCACGTTCAATCGGATCGGCGACACGTTGTCCACCACCGTGACCGCGAGCGACGCGCGTGGTCATGCGGTGGGCAGTGCCGCGATCACGTGGGCGACGCGCAACCCGGCCGTTGCGACTGTCGACGGCGCCGGCAAGATCACGTCGCACAGCGGCGAGGACACCGCCTACGTCGTCGGCGCGTCCGGCCTGCTGCGCGACAGCGTGCGAGTGGTAGTGGGGCTCGTGTACGCGTCAGCCGGCATCGCGTCGCAGGGCGGCCTCGGCACGCCGATCGACTCGACAGTGATCGTCCGGCTCAACGGCACCGCGGATCTCGCCCCCGTCATCAAGGATTCGGGGAACACGCCGGTGCCGAATCCGCAGATTCATTGGGCGTTATTACGTGACACCGTGGCCCATATCGACTCGCTCAGCGGCGTCATCACCGGCAACCTCACGACCGGCCGCGACAGCGTGATTCTGACAGCGCGCACTGTGGCGGACACGATTCCGCTCGTCGTGCGGCAGGATGTGGCGAGCGTCGCCATCACGCCGGCCAGCGCGGCGGACTTGAATTTCGTGGGCGACACGCAAACGTTCGTTGCTCAGGCGAAAGACGGCGGCGGGTTCGCCATCCCGGGCAAGACCTACACCTGGTCCACGAACGACGTCCGACTTGCGATCGACGCCGCCGGGCTCGCGACGGCAGTCGGGCGCACCAGCGCCACGGGCGTCGTGCTGCGCGTGCGCACGCTGGTGGACGGGATCAGGGACTCCGTGAACATCCGGATCAAGCAGGTGCCGAACTCGGCGACGTTGAATCCCAACTCATTCGGCACGCTCACGGCATTTGGCCAGCAGGTAGCGGCCGCGTGCGTGGTGCTCGATTCAGCGGGCGATACCATTCCCGCCCATCCCTGCGCCTGGACTGCCGTCCCCGATACGGTGGTGACGTTCAGTCCGCTCAACGCGGCGTCCACGACCGTCACGGCCCATCGCAATGGTAGCGCGCTGATCAAAGCCACCTACTTCCAGTCGTTCTTTGCGCCCAACTCAGTCACGGTGCAACAGGCGGGCGCGAGGGTCAAACTGCATCCCACGACGCTCGACACGTCGCGGGTCCTGCACGACAGCACGATGCGCTTCGTCGACTCGGTGTTCGACGCCAACGACTCACTGATCCGCAGTCCCGCGCCGAGCGTGACGTGGTCGAGCACGACGGCGTTCGCGACAGTGGACTCGACGGGGAAGGTGACGGCGGGCTCTACCGCCCCGGCCACGACTTTCATTAAGGCGGTGAGCGGCACGGGGAAGGACAGCGCCATCGTGCAGGTGACGACGACGCCGATCACGCTCGCCACCAACATTCAGCCGATTTTCACGCCGAGCTGTGCAGGGTGCCACAACGGGAGCGGCACGAGTCTACCGGGCGTCCAGGACCTGCGGTCCGGGCATACCCTGGCTGCAATCGTCGGCGTGCAGGCGATCGAATCAACCCTGAAGAAAGTGCTCCCCTTCGTCCCTGATTCCTCCTACCTGGTACACAAGATTCAAGGGACGCAACTGTCGCCGCCGGCCAACGGATCGGGCGCGCGCATGCCAGCTGGGGCACCGGCCCTCTCGCGCGGTCAGATCAACTTGATCAGGAACTGGATCCTGCAAGGGGCGCGGCCTTGAGGTACGCGCGGCCGTTCGCGAAGTAGAGCACCAGCAGTACCGCCGACGCCGCGCTGACGCCGAACTTCACGGCGGCCGGCGCGTCGCTCGTCGACAGCAACCCTTCGATGGTCCCCGCCAACGCCAGCAACGACACGACGGCCCCGATCATGCGCGCCGCGATGATGCCTTCCACCACCAGCGCGTCGCGCCGCGTGCGATCGCCCGGGGCGATCAGCGCGCGCGCCAGCCGGAACGCCGCCCCACCCGAAATGAAGATCGCCGTCAGCTCGAGCACGCCATGGGGCGCGATGAACGTCGTGAGGTACATGCCGGCGTGGTAATTCGCGAACACGCCGTACGCCGTGCCGATCATCAGGCCGTTGAAGAGCAACGCGAACGTGGTGAAGATCCCGACCATGAGGCCGCCGACAAAAGCCTGGAAGCACACCCAGATGTTGTTGCTGATGATGAAAGCCGCGATCTCGGGACGGTCCTCGCCCGGCGCCTGGGCGTAGCCGCGCCCCGCCGCCATCTCCTCGGCTGCCTCCTCCGCGCGGCTCACCATCACGGGTGACGCCAGCTCGTCCGCCAGGGCCGGCTGGTCCCGCAGCATCACGTATCCCACTCCCGCGGGCACCGCGAACAAGAGGAACGCCACCACCACGAAGCGCCACGACTGCACCACGGCCGCGGGGAAGTCCTGCAGGAGGTAGCGCCCCAGCGGCAGGCGCGCCCGGCCGCGCGACCGGTACAGCGCGTTGTGGCCCGCCGCCACCAGACGCTCGAGGTATTCCACCACCCGCGGGTCCACGCCGTACGTGCGGGCGCGCGCCAGGTCGGCTGCGATTTCGCGGTAGCGGGCTGCGAACGCCGGGATCTCCCCCGGCGGCAGCGCGCCCACGCCGGTGCGCTCGACCCGCGTCGCGACCGCGTGGAACGCTTCCCACTGCGAGCGCTTGCGCGCCACGAACCGCTCCGCCGTGACGGTGGTGCGGCCGGCGGCGCCCGCCTGCGCGCGCGTGCCGAAGCGGCTGCGCCGCTTGCGCTGCTCTTCGCCGAACAGCTCCGTCAGATAGGCGTACGTGTCGGTCGTGCGGCGCGGCACGCGCTCCTCGAACCGCCGCGCCAGCTCCACGGCCATCCGCACCTGGACCTGGGGATCGAGCTCGGGCAACCGCGTCAGGAAGCGGTCGAGGAGGCGGAATTCGTCCTCCGTCAGGTCGGGCGGGCCGGTCTCCACCAGCTCGGCCTCGGCCACTTCGGGCAGGGCCTGCAGCAAGCGCTCCGTGGGCCGGTCGCGCACCACCACCGTCCCTGCGGCGAAGTCCCCGGGGCGCTTGTGCGACTTATTAAGGAAGGCGGAGAGCAGGGCGGGGAGGCCCGCGGTCAAATAGCAATCCAGCACGCGCACCAGGTTGCGCACCACCGCGGCCGTGAGCGTCACGGGCCGGCCCGTGTCCATCACCACCCGGATGCCGAGCGCCTGTTTGCCGGGTGTGCGCCCGGCGTTCAGGCCCTCGAACAGAATGAAGTACGCGGGCAGGGAGAACGCCGACAGGAGCGTGAAGAGGGCGTTGACCCACGACTGTCCTGCACCGGGCTTCGTGGCCGTGCCGAAGCCCGTTGCCGCGATGGCCAAAATCGCCCCGCCGAGGATGATGAGCAGCGTGTCGACCGCGAAGGCGGCGGTCCGGGAGCCCACCCCCGCCAGCTCGAGATGGACGTCCACATGCTCCGGCGTTTCGATTCCGTGGCGCTCGCGGAGATCGAGCGGCGCCGGGCCTCGCGTAGTGGTGCTCACGTCCTCATCTTATCGCCAACCCCCGAGTGGAGCGAGAGGTGCATGCCCGACCTGCGGCCGATGGACATGGGCGAGATCCTGGACGGCGCGCTGACCATCTTCCGGCGTCACTTCGGCCAATTCATGCGGCTGAGCATCCTGGTCGTGTGGCTCCCCACGCTGATCGTGGTCTATCTGAAGGTGCGGTTCAACGGCGATCCCACCGCCATGGTGAACTTGTTTCAGGAGCACACGGCGGCGGTCATTCTGACCGGTTTGGCGGTGACGATCGTGTGGATCGTCTGCGCCCTGGTTCTCCAGGCCGGCACCATCAGCATCATCTCCGATTCGTACCTCGGGAAGGAACCGACCGTCGGGTCCGCGCTACGCCTCGGCGGGGCGAAAATCTTCCCGCTGCTGCTGGTCGCGTTCAGTAAGGGACTGATCTTCGTGCTGGTCTACATCGGCGGCGCGTTGGGCGTCGCGTTGCTGGGGTTGGTCGGCCGGCTCATGGGCCAGGTGGCCTCTTTCCTGTTCATCTTTTTCGGAGCGATCGGCCTGATCTGGCTGGTCATCTACGTGGCGTGCGCCTACGGTGTCACCTCGTCGGTCGTGGTGCTGGAGAATCTCGACAGCTCCTTCGACGCGTTCGGCCGCTCGTGGGCGTTGACCAAGGACGCGAGGCTCAAGGTGTTCGGCACGGCGGTGGTCTCGTGGCTCATCGCGGCGCTGCTGCCGCAGGCAGCCGTGGGCGTCATCGCCGCGGCGGCCGGCCCACAATCGGCATCGCAATCGATTCTGGTGGTCGTCTCGTCGCTGTTGAGCGTAATCCTCGCTCCGATCCTGCCGTGCGCGCTCACGCTCCTCTATTACGACCTGCGCGTGCGTCGCGAGGCCTTCGACCTCCAGATCCTGGGCCAGCAGCTGGGGCCCTCCTGACCGCGACGCCTTCGGTTCTGCCGCAGGCGGGCGCGACGGATTCGCTGGCGCGCGCGCTGCGCCAGGTCTTTGCACGCCCGGAGTACCGCTGGACCGAGCAGCGCCACCCGCTGCGCTGGTTGAGTCACGCGTGGCGCTCCCTGCTCGAGGCGCTGGACCGCTTCGGCACCGCGCACCCGTTCGCCATGCGCGTGTTTTGGGTGGTGCTCGTCGCGATCCTGGTGGGATTGCTCGCGCATCTGGCGTACACGGGGTGGGCCGTGTACCGCTCCACCGTGCGGCGCCCGGGACTCGCCACGGCGGGAGGCGCGCCGCTCATGGCCGACGCGCACGCCCATCTCGCGCGCGCCGACGCGCTGGCGCGCGCGGGCCGCTATGCCGAAGCGCTCGCGCACCGCTTCATCGCGGTGGTGCTGGAGCTCGAGCGCGCGAAAGCCCTCAAATTCAACCCGTCCAAGACGCCCGCTGAGTACGTGGCCGAGGCGCGCCTCGACGACGCGGGGAAGGGTTTCTTCGCCGGGCTCGTGGCCAGCCTGTACCGCCATCTCTTCGGTGCCGAGCCCGTGGACGCCGTGGAGTACGCGGCGTTCGGCGATTCCGCGCAGGTCGTGACTCAGCATGTCCTACCGGGCTGAGATCGGCCTCGCGGTCGTCCTGGCGGTGGCGCTAGTGGTCGCCGCCGTCGCCGGCGGCCGCCAGCGGATCGCGCCGGCGTCCTTCGATCCGCGCACCTCCACGTACCTCGACGGACCGTACGGCACCAAGGCGGTCTACGACGTGCTCATCGCGCTGGGCCGGCCTGTGGCGCGGCGGCGCACGGCGTTTTTCGACCTCACCGTGGGCTCACGGCGCGCGCCCGCGCTCGTGGCGGTGCTGAACCCCGCGATCGACTTGCAGCCGGCCGAGCTCGACGCCGTGCGCGACTTTCTGCGCCGCGGCGGCGCGGTGCTCGCCGCGGGAGACGGCGGTGGCATCACGGGCTGCGCCGGTTGGCACGTGGCCAGCTCGGGCAAGTACGTGCTCGACAGCGTGGCGGTGCGGGCGCCGCGGGATCTCGTGCTGCCGCCGACCGCCTACTACCTCGCGCCCGACACCGCGCCGGCGACGACGCTGGAGGCGCGCAAGCTGCGTTCGATGGGCACAGCGAGCGCCGGCTGCCGCCGGTTCCTGCCCGTCGCCACCGACACGCTGCTGGCGCGCAGCGACGGGCGCCCGGTGGCGTTGCGTCTCGTTTATGCGGGCGGCGGCCTGTTGACGCTGGTGGCGGATCCAGGCTACTTCCGCAACCGCGTCTGGAAGTCCACCGACGCACCGCGCGTGGCGCTCGCCTGGCTCACGCCGTCGGGCGGGCGCGGCGGCCGCGGCGGCCGCGTGATCTTCGACGAATACCATCAGGGGTTCGGCGGCGGCGAGTCGGCGGCGCGCGTGGTGTTCCGCTGGCTCGTGAGCACGCCGGCCGGCTGGGCCATCTTGCAGCTCACGGCCGTCGGGCTGTTGCTGCTGGCGGTGGCGGCTGTGCGGTTCGGACCGGCGCTGTCGGTGATCGAGCGCCGCCGCCGCTCGCCGCTCGAGCACCTCGAGGCGCTCGGCGCGGGGCTCGAGACCGCGGCCGGGACCGAGACCGCGCTGGAGCTGCTCATCGCGGGACTGCGCCGGCGCCTGTCGCGCACGGGATACGTCAGCGACCGGCGTGGGGACCAGTACCAATGGCTGCGCACGCTGGAGTTGGTACTGCCGACGCCGCGGGGGCGGCGGGCGGTGCGTGAGCTGCAGCACATCTACAATCACCCCGGCGGCGGCGAGCGGGTGCTCGCGGCTGCCAATGCCGTGGAGGACGTGTGGGAGGAACTTCGTCCACAGACGACGCGCGCCGCATCCTAGCGGAGCTGCGCAAGGTGGTACTAGGCCAGGACGGCGCGACGCGCGATGCGCTCGTCGGCCTGCTGGCGCGCGGCCACGTCCTGCTGGAGGGCGTGCCCGGCACCGCCAAGACATTGCTGGTGCGCGCGCTCGCCTTGAGCCTCAACGTGAAGTTCGGCCGCATCCAGTTCACGCCGGACCTGATGCCCGCCGACATCACGGGCGTCTCGATTCTCTCGGGCTCGATGGAGTTCTCGTTCCGCCCGGGCCCCCTGTTCACCGATCTGCTGCTCGCCGACGAGATCAACCGCGCGCCCGCCAAGACGCAGGCCGCGCTGCTCGAGGCGATGCAGGAGCGCACCGTCACGGTCGACGGCAACAGCCATCCGCTCTCGGAGACGTTCACGGTGTTCGCGACGCAGAACCCCGTGGAGTTCGAGGGCACGTACCCCCTGCCCGAGGCCGAGCTGGATCGCTTCATGATCAAGGCGCTCGTGGGGTATCCGGCGGCGACGGTGGAGCAGGGCATTCTCGACAAGTACGTGCAGGGGTTCGAGGCCGACCGGCCCGCGACCTACGGCATTACGCCGGTGACCGACGGGCGCGGCCTGGAGGCGCTGCGCCGGGCCGTGGAAGCGGTGCGCGTGGAGCCGAAGATCACTGCCTACATCACGGCAGTGGTGCGCGGCACGCGCGACGCGGCGTCGCTCACGCTGGGCGCGAGCCCGCGCGCCGGCGTGTCGTTGCTCAAGGCGGCGCGCGCGGCCGCATTCCTCGAGTCGCGCGACTACGTCATTCCCGACGACGTGAAGCAGCTCGCGCCCGCCGTCCTGCGGCACCGCATCACGGTCGCGCCGGAGCTCGAGCTCGAGGGCGTGACACCCGATACGGCCCTCAAGGCCATTCTCGACAAGGTCGAGGTGCCGACCGCGTGACCACGCTGGAGCTGCTGGCGGCCACGGCGGTCACGGGCGCGTTCTTCTTCGCGTGGTACCTGGTCGGGACCTACGCCGGGATTCTGTGGACCGGGCGGGCGCGGGCCCTGGCTGCGGCCACCGCGGTCCTCCCCGTGCTCGGCTACTGGGTGCCGGGGGCGCTCGATGCGATGCTCGTCGCCGACGCGGTGCTGGTGGGGGCGGTGTGGTTCGACGCCCGCCGCGCTGTGCGGCCGGGTCCGCTCCTCGCGGTGGAGCGCGAGTCGCCGAGCGGTTTCTCGGTGGGCCACGCGGGCGAGGTCACGTATCGCTGGATCAACAAGACCACGCGCCGCGCCCGGCTGCGGGTGCGCGAAGTCCGCCCCGATTTATTGGGTGGCTTGCAGCCCCCACGCGCGCTGCTGGTGCCGCCGCGCGCGCGGGCCGCGGACACGGTGCCGGTGGTGCCGCGGCACCGCGGCCGCGAGCGGGCCGGCAGCCTCATGGTGGACAGTACCGGGCCGCTCGGTCTGGGTGTGCGGCGGGTGCGGGTGGACCTGCCATGGGACGCCAGCGTTTATCCGCCGCTCGTCGCGGTGCGGTTGCGCGCGTCACTGGCGCAGGCGATGCGCCGCCGCGAGCAAGGCGCGCGCCCGCTGCGGCAGCTGGGGGAGGGGCGGTTATTCGAATCGCTGCGCGAGTGGGTGCCGGGCGACGACCTGCGTCACATCGATTGGAAAGCCACCGCGCGGCGCCGCAAAGTGATCACGCGGCAGTACGAGGTGGAGCGGCGGCAGCACGTGATGCTGGTGCTCGACTTGGGCCGCCTCATGACCGAGGAAGCGGCGGGCGTGGCGCGGCTCGATCACGTGGTGCAGGCGGCGCTGGAGCTGGCCTACGCCGCGGCGCAGCACGACGACAACGTCGGCATCATGACATTCGCGCGCGGCGTGCAGCATTTCGTGGCGCCGCAGCGCGGGCGCGTGGGCGTGAAGCGGGTGCTCGACGTCTTGGCCGTGGTCGAGCCGCAGCTCGTCGAGCCCGACTATCCCGGTGCGTTCCGCTATCTCGCGGCGCGCAATCGCAAGCGCGCGCTCACGGTGTTGTTCACCGACGTGATCGACCGCTTCGCGTCGGAGGCGGTGGTCGCGAACGTCGCGAGCTTGCGGCCGCGCCATCTGCCGCTCGCGGTGACGCTGCGCAATCCCGAGCTCGACTCCGTCGCCATGGCGCGGCCCACCGTGGCGCGCGAGGCGTTCCGCAAGGCCGCGGCCGAGGAGCTGCTGCACGCGCGGGAGGAAGCGCTGGGCTACATGCGGCGCGCGGGCGTGATCGTGGTGGACGTGCCGCCGGCGCGCGCGGCGCAGGCGGTGGTGACGCGCTACCTCGAATTGAAGCGGCGCGGCCGGTTGTAAGTGATTGCCGTCACACGGTGTGCAACGCTGTTGTCGTAGCGCCACGCTGGGGCGGGCAGTACATTAGCAGCAGTCTCCTCTGGGGAACTCCCGATGCATCGCACGACACCGAAACACGCGTTGACCGTCTGCGCCGCGGCGTTGGCCGCCGCGACGTGTGCCTTTCCGACGGACAACAGCCCCAAGGTGCTCGTGTTGATCGAAGCGCCGCACACGTTCGTGTTGCGCGGCCAGGAGATGAGCGTGCACGCTCGGGCAATTCGAGTCGTTGGGACCGACACGATGGACGTCCCCAACGTGGACTTCGCTTGGGCGTCGGGCAGTGGCACGCTCGCGACCGTCACCCAAGACTGCTGCGGCTACGCCACCATCACGGGCGTCAATAGCGGCTTGGTGGATATCGTCGCTAGCGCTGTGAATTTCAACCAGGCGACGGCGGGTGACCTGTCGCTGCGGGTAGCCAACCCGCTGGAGATCGACAGCGTGCGGCCGCGCATCATCCGGTATGGCGGGTTGCTCAGGGTGTACGGTATCGGCGTGGACAGCATTTTCCTGGCGAGTATGGGCGCCGCAGACCTCATTCCGTACCCGTTCTCTGCGGTCCGCGACTCGGCCAGTGGCTACGCGAGCATTACCTACTGGGTCCCACCCCCCGCCACCACGAGCAACCTGTTCTACCTCGGCGCCGGCGTGTTCGGGTTCGCGGATTCTCTGACGGGTGTGCTGCCGTTCGACATCTTCGAGCCGAACGACACGATCCCAGCCACCATCGACCTTGACGCCGGCGGTCCCTGGCCGCAACTGCCGTTCATTCTGTTCTTCAATCCGGCGCTGGCATTCGAGCAGACGCCCCGCGGTGAGGAGGCCGCCGACTGGTTCGATTTCATCACGGCGGACAGCACGTCGGACTACACATTCTTCATAAACTACCCGAGCGCCGGCGACACGTCGGGGACACGTACGTTCTTGCTCGACTCCCTGTACTTCACGGCGGGCAACTACTTCGGCCGGGATTCCGCCGACTTCGCGGGCAGCGACTTCCTGCGGTGCAAAGGGTTCGAATTCTCCCCGATCGAGGCAGCACGCGAATCGTCAATCGTTGCGCTGCACGGCCTACCCAGTCATAGCATGCACGTGGTGACGTTCTTTCAGCAAGCGCAGCGTTACGGCCTCACGGTGATCAAGGGGTACGTCACCACCGACCCGCGGATCAAAGCTGACAGGTACGAAGAGAACGACTTCTGCCACTACGCGGACTTTGGCAATCGCAACCTCGGCGGCGTTGCCGCGTTCTCAGACACCCTGACCATCGACAACCCGTTCGATGTGGACTGGTTGCGCGTGACGGTACCGGCAACCCAAACGATCCGCATCGTGACCGACTCCCGACCGTTCCCGGCCGAGGTGGACACTTCGGATATCGACCTCTACGTCCTGACGGTGCCGAACTCCGGCACAGGCACGACCCTCACCGAGGTCGGCTCCGACGTGTCGGCCGGCTCGTTCTCCGACGTTTCGGTCACGGCACCGGCGTCGCCCGCGCAGACCTCGTATTACATCGCCGTCATCGACTTCGCGGGCGTTCCCACGCGCTACTCGCTGTGTTTCCAGCGCGCCCTGATACCCCCGACGGCGTGCACGCCCATCGCCGCGTCGTCGGCCCCCGCTCCCGCGCCATCGCTCGCCGCCGCCCGCAGCCGCCGCGCGCGCCTCGAGCGCCGCGCGCACGTGCAGCCCTTCGGTGCCTCCATGACAACGCCGCGCCGCCGCGCTGGGAGCATCTTCGATCCCTTGCATAGCCCGAGGCCATGACGGGTACCGCCGGGTCCACGATGGAATGCGTGCGCTGTCACACGCCGCTGCCCGACAACAGCAAGTTCTGCTTTGCCTGCGGCTACGACATCACGGGGGGCGGCAGCCTGTCGTCCACCAGCGCGCAGGTCGAGTCGCTGATGGCGCGGCTGCAGCGCATCGTCGAGGGCGAGTACAAGCTCGAACGCCTGCTCGGCAAGGGCGGGATGGGGGCCGTGTTCCTGGCCCAGGACCTGACGCTCGATCGCGAAGTGGCGATCAAAGTCCTGCCGCCCGACATCTCGCTCGACGACCATGTGGTCAAGCGCTTCCAGCAGGAAGCGAAAACCGCGGCCAAGCTCGACCATCCCAACATCATCCCGATCTACCGGGTCGAGAGCGAGGGCGGCCTCTTTTACTTCGTGATGAAGTACATCGCCGGCACGTCGCTGGAAGACGTGCTCGATGAAAAGAAGCGCTTGCCGGTGGATTACGTGCAGCGCGTGCTGTGGGAAGCGGCTTGCGCCCTGGGCCACGCGCACCAGCGTGGCATCGTGCACCGCGACGTGAAGCCCGCCAACATCATGTTCGACCACGACGGCCGCGTGATGCTCACGGATTTCGGCATCTCCAAAGCGCTGCAAGCCGCGAGCGGCTTCACCGGCACCGGCATGATCATCGGCACGCCGCACTACATGGCGCCCGAGCAGGCCAAGGGCAGCGCGGTCGACGGTCGTGCCGACCAGTACTCGCTCGGCGTCGTGGGCTACCGCATGCTCACCCTGGAGCTGCCGTTCGGCGGCGACTCGGTGCACACCATCCTCTATAAGCACATCTTCGAGCCGGCACCCCGGACCAGCAGCGTCCGCCAGGACATGCCGCCGCATCTCTCCGAGGCCATCTCGCGCGCGCTCGCCAAGGAGCCGGCGCAGCGCTATGCCAACATGGAAGAGTTCGCCACGGCCGTGTGGCCGGAGCAGCCCGTCGCGGCGCCGGGCTCGGGCAAGCGCACGCCGCGGCCGCGCCCCAAGCCGGCGGTCACGGCCGAGTCGCCCACCGAGCTGACGCCCGCGCCCACCACGCCGCTGCCCGCTGTGAAAGGCAAACGGGGCAAGGGAGTCTTCGTGGGCGTGGCGGTGCTCGCGGTCGCCGCGGGCGGCTACTTCGTGATGGTCA
>WNGO01003153.1_pt1 | contig 16831 bp, 16 predicted proteins | sample 5400511 | NCBI WGS metagenome assembly WNGO01 (sample SAMN13153380, study PRJNA577476) | soil metagenome | isolation source: 20 cm soil or saprolite under Garry oak tree replicate 2 | place: USA:California | collected 2016-06-15 | reverse complement strand
AGCGAGTCGCGTCGGGCCTGACCGCGCTGCTCGTCGCCACCGTGCCGCTTTTCAGCGCGCTACTCGACCGCACGTTCTTCGGGATTCGGCTCTCGCTCGGCGGGCTCGCCGGTATCGCTGCCGGCCTCGTTGGCGTGGCGCTGCTCGTCGGGCCGAACGCGCGCATCGATCCGGTCGGTGCCGCGGTGATCCTGGTGGCCGCGTTCGCCTGGGCGGCGGGCTCGGCGTACGGCCGCGTCGCGCCGCTGCCGCAGGCGCCGTTCCTCTCGGCCGCGATGCAGATGCTTTGCGCTGCGGCGCTGCTCGGCGTCGCAGGAGCGGCGATGGGCGAGGTCGGCCGCGTCCATCCGGCGGCGATCTCGGCGAGCTCGGCCGCGGCGTTCGCCTTCCTCGTCGTCTTCGGCTCGATCCTGGCGTTCACCGCGTACGGCTGGCTGCTGCGGAGCGACGCGCCAAGCGTCCTCGTCTCGACCTACGCCTACGTAAATCCTGCGGTCGCCGTTCTGCTGGGCTGGGCGTTCGTGGGAGAAGCGGTCGGCGGGCGCGAGCTCGCCGCCGGCGCGATCGTCGTCGCATCGGTCGGGATGCTCGTCCTCGCCCGCAACCCGCACGAGCACGAGGAGGCCCCGCTTTTGCCGGAGACGGTCGGCCCGTACCTTCGGCGCAAGGAGGCGCAGGAGCGCCCCTTCCCGCCGGCGGTGCCGCGGCTCGCCGACCTGCGCCGCTTCGCCCCCTAGCGACCGGGGCGCGCCGCGCTACGGTGGCGGCATGACCACGTTCGACCTCCGCACGCTTCGAATCCGCTCCGGCGACCAGGCGCGCGAGCGGGTCGAGATCGAGCTCGAGCCACTCGTGCTCGGCGGGCAGGCGTACGAGCCGCAGCCCAACCCGGCGCCCGGCGAGCTCACCGTCACGCGCGCGTCGAGCGGCACCGTCCTCGAGCTCTCGCTCGACGTCTCGCTCGCCGGCCCGTGCTTCCGCTGCCTGCAGGATGCCGAGCTCGCGCTCCAGCTCCGGCTGCGTGAGTACCAGGCCACGAAGCGCGAGGGCGAAGAGGAGCGGACGGAGTACCTCGACGACGACCGGGTCGACCTCTCCGCCTGGGCCCGCGATGCCATCGCCCTCGCGCTGCCCGACCAGATCCTCTGCCGGCCCGACTGCGCCGGGCTCTGTCCCGTCTGCGGCAAGGACCTCAACGCCGAGCCGCACGAGCATGTGGAGGAGCGCCTTGACCCGCGCTGGGAGAAGCTCAGCCAGCTGCGGCAGGAATGACGAAGGGGGTCGTCGTCGTCATCGCGGCGAAGCCGAGCCGCTCGAGGATCGGCCGGCTCGTCGGCAGCGCGTCGGAGTAGAGCCAGCGGTAGCCGCGCTCGCGCGCGAGCTCCGCGCGCTTCGCGACCGTCGCGCGATAGAGCCCTCGCCCGCGGCACTCGGGCAGCGTGATGCCGCCGAACAGGCCGGCGAACTCGACGCCGTCCTCGAAGTCGACCCGCCCGCCCGAGACCGGTGTCCCGTCGACGACGGCTACTACCGCGACCGAGACTTCCGGGAGGCCCGAGCCGTGGCTGCGACCGAAAACACGCTCCGCGAGCTCGACGAACTCGTCCGTCGCGACACGAAGCTCGACATCCGCCGGAGGAGGCGCGATCGAGGCGGTCTCGGCGACGACCACCGTCTCCTCGTCCTCCGGCTCGAGCCCGGCCGCGAGCAACCGCTCGCGCAGCTCCGGGCCGTCGTGGGAGTAGTACTTCCACTCGACGTGCCCTGGTAGCTCGCGCATCCGCGTGACGAGCGGCTCGACCTCGCCGTCGTCCGGCCGCCAGAGGACGGCGCTCCAGCTCTTGCTCACGAACAGGCAGTCCGGCGCGGCCTTGCGCCGCATCTGCTCGTCGAAGCGCTCCAGGATCCCGGTCGTATCCATCGGCTCAGGCTATAGTGGCCCGCTGCGATGGCCGTCCCGAAGCGGAAAACCTCCAAGTCGCGCCGCGACAAGCGGCGTGCGACGCACGCGATCAGCGCGCCGAAGGTCAACGTGTGTCCGAACTGCGGCCAGCCGAAGCGCCCGCACCGCGTCTGCCCGACCTGCGGCACGTACAAAGGTCGCGAGGTCGAGCCGCTCCGCGTCAACGCTCCGTAATTGATGGCTGCGAGCGCCGCCGGCAAAGCCGGCGCCGCGCGGCCGGAAGACCGCGGCGCCTCGGGCGCCGCTGGGGCCATGATCCGGGTCGCGGTCGACGCGATGGGGGGAGACCGCGGTCCCGCGGTCGTCATCGAGGGGGCCCTCAGGTCCGCCTCGGACGAGCTCGTGCCCGTCGTCTTCGGCTCGTCGGATCTCGACACCCGCGGCCTCACGCTCGTGCCCACGACGCAGGTCGTCGGCATGGACGAGAAGCCGGCCGACGCGTTCCGCATGAAGGAGGACAGCTCGCTCGTCCGCGCCGTCAAGGCCGTCGCGGACGGCGAGGCCGACGCCGTCGTGTCCCCCGGCAACACGGGAGCCATGCTGGCCGCGGGCCTCGTTCTGCTGCGGCGGGTCCCCGGAGTGCGCCGGCCCGCGATCGCCGTCCCCATCCCGGCCCGCAAGGGTCCCTCGGTCCTGATCGACGCCGGCGCGAACGCCGACTGCCGCGCCGAGCACCTGCTGCAGTTCGCGACCATGGGCGCGGTCTTCGCCGAGGAGATCCTCGACATCGCCCGGCCCAGCGTGCGGCTCCTCTCGATCGGCGAGGAGCCGGAGAAGGGGAACCAGCTCACGCTCGAGGCCCATGAGCTGCTCACCGCGTCCGACCTCGACTTCCGCGGCAACGCCGAGGGCCGCGACGTCCTCGAGGGCGCCGCCGACGTCCTCGTCACCGACGGTTTCACCGGCAACGTCGCGCTCAAGACGGTCGAGGGGACGATCCGCACCCTGCTCGACTCGCTCCGCGAGGAGATCACCGCCAGCACGACCGGAACCGTCGGCGGGCTGCTCATCCGCCCCGCGGCCCGGCGGCTGCGCAAGCGTCTCGATCCCGATACCTACGGCGGCGCCTACCTCCTCGGCCTGCGCGGGCTCGTCGTCGTCGCGCACGGCAACTCCTCGGCGACCGCGATCGCGAACGCGATCCGCCTCGCCGCGCGCGGCGTCGACCACGACGTCGTCGGCCGCCTGGCCACGCGCCTGTCGGGGCCGAAACGGGCGGAGATTGTATGATCGGCGCGCTTTCCAGCCCACACGACACAACGAGGTGACATGGCAGCGTCGCGCGAGGAAGTCTACGAGCGGGTCAAGGAGGTCCTCACCGAGCAGCTCGGCATCGAAGAGGCGGACATCACGCAAGAGGCTTCCTTCCAGGAGGACCTCGACGCCGACTCCCTCGACCTCGTCGAGCTGATCATGGAGCTCGAGGACCAGTTCGGGATCAAGATCTCGGACGAGGACGCCCAGAAGATCCAGACCGTCGGCCAAGCCGTCGACTACGTCACTTCGCACCAGTAGCCGCCGACTCCGACCTCGCGCAGCTGATCGACGCGCTCTCGCCGGAGCTGGCGGAGCACGTCTTCACCCACACCTCGTGGGCGAGCGAGCGTGGCGAGTCGTACGAGCGGCTCGAGTTCCTCGGCGACAGCGTGCTCGAGCTCGCCGTCGCGCACGCGCTCTACGTGCGCCATCCCGACTTCTCCGAGGGGAAGCTCGCCAAGGTTCGCTCGCATGTCGTCTCTCGTGCGACGTGCGCGGTGGTGGCGCGCAAGCTCGGCCTCGGGGAGCGTCTCGTCGCGCACGCGGCTCCCACCCAGACGGAGGAGGAGCTCGAAAGGCTCGCGCGCAACCGCAACGTGCTCGCGGCGGTGATCGAGGCGGCGCTCGGCGCGATCTTCCTCCAGCACGGCTTCGCCGCCATCGAGGACGCCGTCGTCGACGCCTTCTCCGACCAGATCGAGCACGCGCTCACCTCGCGCGTCGACCACAAGACCGACCTGCAGGAGCTGCTCGCACGGACCAGTCGCCACGTCACCTACGCCGAGATTTCGGTGGAGGGGCCCGCGCACGAACGCCGCTTCACGTGCGCGGCGATCATCGACGGCGAGGAGCTCGGTCGCGGCGAGGGCCGGACGAAGAAGGCCGCCGAGCAGGAAGCGGCCCGGGAGGCGCTCGCCAAGCTCGATATCCCGGACGTTTCCTAGTTTCTGGCATCCTTCCGGCCCATGACTGAGCGGAAGCCCACCAACTCGGAGCTGCGCCTGCGGCGGCTCACGGAGGAGGAGCTCGATTCCGAGCCCCGCGGGATCCTCGAGATCTTCCCGGAGGGCGAGCAGGCCGACGAGGACGCTCCGCTCGCCCGCGACGACGCCCAGCACAAGCGCCAGTAGCGTCCTGTCGCCTCTTTAGGGTGCCAGGCGGTGCATCTGCGCGCCGTCAAGCTGCGTGGCTTCAAGTCGTTTCCCGACCCGGTCGAGGTTCGTCTCGAGCCGGGCGTCGGCGTGATCGTCGGCCCGAACGGCTCGGGTAAGTCCAACGTCTCCGACGCGATCCGCTGGGCCGCCGGCTCGCTCAGCCCGACCGAGCTGCGGGCCGAGAAGCCCGACGACGTCCTCTTCGCCGGCGGCGGAGCGCGCGGCCCTGCCGACTTCTGCGAGGTCGAGCTGCTCTTCGACAACGCCGACGGGGCCCTGCCCATCGACTATGCGGAGCTCTCGGTCGCGCGGCGGCTGCACCGAGGCGGCGAGGGCCAGTACCTCGTCAACCGGGCCGCGGTGCGGCGGCTCGACCTCGTCGAGCTGCTCGCCGACCTCGGGCTCGGCCAGGGGATGCACTCGATCATCAGCCAGGGCAAGGTCGAGGCGATCCTCGCGTCGAAGCCGGCCGAGCGGAGGGGGCTGATCGAGGAGGCGGCGGGGCTCGGTCGCTTCAAGACGCGCCGCCATCGCGCCGAGCTCAAGCTCGCGCGGGTCGCGGTCGAGGTCGAGCGCGCCCGTGACGTCGAGGCGGAGGTCAAGAAGCGGCTCCGGCCGCTCGCGCTCCAGGCGACCGCGGCCGAGCGCGCCCAGAAGCTCGCGGTCGAGATCGCGCGCCTGCGGGCGCGCATCGCGCAGCTCGATCTCGCGGGGCTCGAGGAGCGGCTCGCGGAGCTCGCGACAAGGCGGAGCGGGGCTGCCGGCGGTCGCCGGGAGGCGGAGGAGCGGCTCGAGGCGCTGCTGGCCGAGCGCGGACGGGCCGAGGAGGAGCTGGCCGACGCGGCCGGGGCTCGCGAGCAGGCGCTGCAGGGGCTCTACCGGCTCCGCAGCGCGGCGGAACGCCTCGAGCTGAGGCGTGAGTCCGCGGGCGCAGGGCTGCAGCGGCTGCGCGACGAGCTCGAGCGGCCGCGGCGAGTGCTCGACGGCCGGGTCCGCGCCCAGCGAGAGGCGCTCACCGAGCAGATCCGGCTCTTGGAGGAACGTCTGCGCGCCCTCGATCGGACTCTCGCCGAGCGCGAAGGACTGCCGCCGGCCGCCCGCGCGCTGGCCGAGGAGGGCGAGCGGATCGCGCTCTCACTGCTCGAGGTCGAGCCGGGCAGCGAGCGAGCCGTCGCTGCGGCGCTGGGCCGACGTGCTTCCGCCGTCGTCCGCGACGATGCGGCCGGCGCCTTCGAGCTCCTCGAGCGGGCGCGCGACGCGGGCCTCGGCAGCCTCGTCATCCTCGTCGGCCGAGACCCGGCGCTGCTCGTGGCCGAGATGCCGGTCGTCGCGAAAGAGGAGCTGCTCTCGTCCCCGGTTGCCGCGGTGACGGCGGAAGGCTTCGGGTACGACCCGGCTAGCGGCGAGCTCTGGTTCGCGGGCGAGACGGCCGAGGCGCTGTTGCTCGAGCTGCAGGCGCGGCGGCGAGCGCTCGCAGCCGAGCTGGACGAGTTGCGGGCGCGTCTGGAGGCTCCCATTCCCGACGCGGCGTACTCGCTCGAGCCGAATCCGTTCCTCGTTCGCAATGCGGCGCTCGCAGAGCGCCTCGTGCGCGCGCTCGAGGTCTCCGTGGCGCACTTCGAGGCGCCGCTGCGCCGGGAAGTCGACGCGGGCGCGGCTCGCAGCGGCGAGCTCGGCGCCGAACTGCGCCGCCTCGGCGCGGCGGAGGTCGAGCTGCGGCAGGAGCTCGCTGCGGCTTCCGAAGCCGTCTCCGCGGTCGAGGTCGAGGCGGCGCGGATCGAGGCGGAGGCCGACGAGGCGCGCCGCCGTTTTGACGGCGCCAATGCGGACGAGCCCGCCGAAGGCGACGACCGTGAGCAGCTCATCGCGACGGTCGAGCGGCTGGACCGCCGCCGCGAGACGCTCGGCCAGGTCAACCCGCTCGCGCACGAGGAGTACGAAGCGGAGAAGGCGCGGCTGGAGGAGCTCGCCGCCCAGCGTGCGGACCTCGAGGAGAGCCTCGCGGAGCTCGAGAAGCTCCGCAACGAGCTGACGGAGACGGTCGAGCGGCGGTTCGCCGAGACCTTCGATGCCGTCAGCCGCCACTTCGAGGACGTGACGGCGACCGTGTTCCCGGGCGGCGAGGGCCGCCTTCGCCTCACCGAGGCCGAGGAGGACGACGACGAGGGCGAGCGCGGCGTGGAAGTCGAGCTGCGCCCCGCCGGGAAGCGTGTGCAGCGCCTCTCGCTCCTCTCCGGCGGCGAGAAGGCGCTCGGCGCGATCGCCTTCCTCTTCGCGCTCTTCCTCGCGCGGCCGTGCCCGTTCTACCTCCTCGACGAGGTCGAGGCCGCGCTCGACGACACGAACATCGGGCGCTTCGTCGAGCTGCTGCGCCGCTACTCGGACCGTGCGCAGTTCGTCGTGATCACGCACCAGAAGCGGACGATGGAGGCCGCCGACGTCCTCTACGGGGTGACAATGGGCGGCGAGGGCGTCTCCCAGGTTGTCTCCCGCCGGCTGCCGCGCGAAGAAGCGAAGCTCGCAGGCGCAGCCTAGGCTGCGTCCGTGCTGTACGACCCGGCCGCGTTCGAGCCGCTGACCGACGAGCCGTGGGACGAGGCGCGCGTCCGCGACGGCATCGTGGCGATCGTCGCGGACGCCGACGCCGCCTTCGATCCCGGTGAGCTCTGGCCGGCGCACGAGTGGGACGGCTACAACGCGCCGCTGCCGCTGAAGAACCTCTACGTCGGCGCGGCCGGCGTGGTCTGGGCGCTCGACGACCTGCGGCGCCGCGGTCTCGCCGACACGAGCCTCGACCTCTCCGCGATCGCGATCGACGTGCTCGAGCGCTGGCGTGCCGAGCCGGACTACATGGCCGGAGAGGTGCTGCCCGAGCCGCCGGAGTCCGGCCTGCTCACGGGCGAGACCGGGATCCTGCTCGTCGCGTGCAGGCTCGGCCACCCGCTCGAAGACGATCTGCGTCGCCGCGTCCGCGCCAACCTCGCCAATGAGGCCGAGGACCTGATGTGGGGGACGCCGGGAACGCTGGTCGCCGCCGTCGCCATGGACTGGGACGGCCTGGCCCGCGAGTCGGCCGACGCGCTCGCGTCGCGTCGCGACGCGGACGGCCTCTGGACGCAGCGGCTTTGGGACACGAGCTTCCGCGGGATCGGCACCGTCCATGGGCTCGCCGGCAACGTTCGCGCGCTGCTGCAGGTCGACGACCTGCGCAACGAGTCGCTGCGCGCTGACTCCGCAGCTGCCCTCGCGCGCGCCGCGACGCATGAGGACGGGCTCGCCAACTGGAGCGGTGAGGGCAAGCTCCAGTGGTGCGCGGGCGCGCCGGGCGTCGTCTCCGCCGCGCGCGACTACCTCGACGAGGAGCTCCTGCTCGCCGGCGCCGAGCTCGTCTGGCGAGCAGGGCCGCCCGGTGCGGAGAAAGGCCACGGAATCTGTCACGGAACGTCGGGCAACGGCTTCGCGCTGCTCGCCGCGTTCGAGCGTACGCAGGACGAGCTGTGGCTCGCTCGCGCGCGCCGCTTCGCCGTTCACGCGCTCGGACAGGCTGCGCGCCTGCCCGGCCGCTACTCGCTCTTCACCGGCGGCGCCGGCACGGCCCTCTTCGCCGCCGCCTGCCTCGACGCCGACGCGCGCTACCCGGTGCTCGAGCGCCGCTAGGACTGAAGCGCTGCACATACGATCGCGCGATGGACGAACGCCTCGAGCGCTACGCGGAGCTCGTAGTCCGAGTAGGCGCCAATGTCCAGCCGGGCCAGGAGGTCTTCCTCCTCTCGGCCGTCGAGCATCACGAGCTCACACGGGCCCTTGCCCGCCAGGCCTACCGCGCAGGCGCCTCCTACGTGCACGTCCGGTACAACGACGGCCACACGCGTCGGGCCATGATCGAGCTCGGGCCCGACGAGGCGCTGACGTATTCGCCCGAGTGGCAGAAGACGTTTGTCAGCTCGATGAGCGGCAACGCGATGATCGCGACGACGGGCAACCCTGAGCCGGAGCTGCTCGCAGACCTCGACGGCGAGCGCGTCGGTCGCGCCGTGCCGCAAGAGATCGTGCAGATCCGGGTGCAGCAGATAACCGAGAACAACGTCAATTGGTGCGGCGTCGGCGCGCCGAACGAGGGCTGGGCGACACAGGTCTTCGGCGAGCCCGACGTCGAACGGCTGTGGGAGAAGGTCGCGTTCTGTATGCGGCTCGACGAGCCCGATCCGGTAGAGGCCTGGAAGGAGCACCTCGAGCGGCTCGCCGAGCGGGCGACCCAACTCAACGACCTCCACGCCGATGCACTGCGCTACCGAGGGCCCGGCACGGATTTGACCGTCGGCCTGCTGTCCGCCGCGCGCTGGATGGCGGGCGGCGGCGATACGTCCACGGGGATCTACTACGTCGCGAACATGCCGACAGAGGAGGTCTTCACGTCGCCCGACGCGCGGCGCACCGAGGGAACGATCCGCTCGTCGCTCCCGCTTGTCCTCTCGGGCCAGGTCGTGCGTGGACTGGAGCTCACCTTCGAGCAGGGCCGCGCCGTCCGTGTCGAGGCGGAGACCGGCGCGGACCTCGTCCGCAGCCACTTCGCGACGATCGAGAACGCCGACCGGCTTGGCGAGGTCGCGCTCGTGACGAAGGAGTCTCGGGTCGGCCAGTCGGCGACGCTCTTCCACGACACGCTCTTCGACGAGAACGCGACCTGCCACATCGCCTACGGCGCAGGCTTCCCTTTCCTCTTCGACGGCGATCCGGGGGAGGGGCTCAACGTCGCGAACATGCACGTCGACTTCATGGTCGGCGGGCTCGAGCTCGAGGTGGACGCGGTGCTCGCCGACGGGACCGAGGTGCCGCTGATCCGCGGCGAGGAGTGGCAACTCGCGTGAGCGACAACGGCGAGCGGCTCGAGCGGTACGCAGGGCTCGCGGTTCGCGTCGGCGCAAACGTGCAGCCGGGCCAGGAGGTCTTCGTCCACGGGCTCGTCGAGCACGCTGAGCTCATCCGCGCACTGACGCGGCAGTCGTATCGGGCCGGGGCGGCCTACGTCAACGTCCGGTACGAGGACCAGCACATCCGGCGCGCCATGATCGAGCTCGGGCCCGACGAGGCGCTCACCTACTCGCCCGAGTGGCTGAACACGTGGGCGCAGGCCATGGCGGGCAACGCCCAGCTGGGGACGTCGGGAAATCCGGAGCCTGAGCTGCTGGCCGACCTCGACGGCGAGCGCGTCGGTCGCGCGATGACGCTCGAGGCGGCGGAGATCGCCAGGCGGGTGCACGGGGAGCACCGCGTCAACTGGTGCGGCGTCGGGGCGCCGACGGAGGGCTGGGCCCGCGAGGTCCTGGGCGAGCCCGACGTCGAGCAGCTGTGGGAGCTCGTCGCGTTCTGCTTCCGGCTCGACGAGCCGGATCCCGTCGCAGCCTGGCGCGAGCATCTCGACCGCCTCGACGCGCGAGCCGCGGCGCTCACGGACCGGCGGCCCGACGCGCTCCGGTACCGCGGGCCGGGAACCGACTTCACCGTCGGCCTCTTGCCTAGCGCACACTGGGGCAGCGCCCGCTTCCGCACCGCCGGCGGTATCGAGTACGTCGCCAACATGCCGACCGAGGAGATCTTCATCACGCCCGATTCCCGGCGGGCCGAGGGGACGCTGCGCTCGAGCCTGCCGCTCAGCCTCGGCGGGCAGATGATCCGGGACCTCCAGCTCACGTTCGAGGACGGGCGGATCGTCCAGGTCGAGGCCGAGAGCGGCGCGGACCTCGTCCGCAGCCATCTCGCGACGATCGAGAACGCCGACCGGCTCGGCGAGCTCGCGCTCGTCACGAAGGAGTCCCGCGTGGGCCAAACGGGGAAGCTCTTCTACAACACGCTGTTCGACGAGAACGCCACCTGCCACATCGCCTACGGCTTCGGGCTTCCATACTCCTTCAACGGCGAGCCGGACGAGGGGATGAACGTCTCGAACATCCACGTCGACTTCATGGTCGGCGGGCCGGAGCTCGAAGTGGACGCAGTGATGGCGGACGGGACCGAGGTGCCGCTCATCCGCAACGAGGAGTGGCAACTCGCCACGTAGCTGGGCTGAGCTGCTGGGCGACAGCCGAGCTCGTACGGCGGCTGGAGGCGCGTGGCGAGCTCACGGATCTGAACGCCGCACTTGCCGAGGAGGTGACCGAGCTCTTCGGGGAGGCTCCCGTCCTCGACGTCGCCCACGAGCCGGCTGTGATCCTCGTGGTGGGCGTCAACGGCACGGGCAAGACGACGACGATCGGCAAGCTTGCGGCGAGGCTCGGGGAGCACGGGCGCTCGGTCGTCGTCGCCGCGGCCGACACGTACCGGGCTGCGGCGGAGGAACAGCTCGAGATCTGGGCGCGACGAGCCGGGGCGGACTTCGTCGGCTCCGCGCGCGGCGCGGATCCCGCTGCGGTTGCATACGACGCGGTGGAGGCCGCCGTAGCACGTGGGCGCGGCGTCGTCGTCGTCGACACGGCGGGCCGTCTCCACACGCAGACCAACCTGATGGAGGAGCTCGCGAAGGTGCGGCGTGTGCTCGCCGGACGTCTCGAGGGAGCACCGCACGAGACGCTGCTCGTCGTGGATGCGACCACAGGGCAGAACGGCGTGCAGCAGGCACGGCTTTTCGGCGACGCGGTCGGAGTCACGGGCGTCGTGCTGACAAAGCTCGACGGCTCCGCGAAGGGCGGCGTCGCGATCCCGATCGCCTACGAGCTCGGCCTTCCGGTCAAGCTCGTAGGCGTTGGTGAGGCACTCGAGGACCTCCAGCCGTTCGACCCGCGCGACTACGCGCGCGCGCTCATTGCGGGATGAGCTTCTCGGCCTGGTTAGGGGCCGATGACGATGATGTAGGTATGGATCGGGTTGTTGCCCTGGACCTGGATCTGCTGGACCGTCAACGTGTCGTTCGGCCCCGCACCGTGGTTCTTCGCGTCGTCCCACGCCCGATCCAATGCTTTAAAGAACCCTCCTTCGTCCTTCGTAGCTTGGCCTCTTCCCTCTTTGTTACCCGGCATGCCGCACCTCCTTCTCCCCCGCGGGAGACCCTACTCCAACGTCGGCGCCCTGCCTAGGCGAGCAGCGCCGCCCGCTCCGCGCCGACGATGTTCCCCTTGAGCCGGTACACCGACTGCGCCTCGGCGGCGACCTTCGCGGCTTCCCGCGACCCTGCCTCCCGGAGGACCCGCGCGAGCGCGAGCAGGGCCGTCGCCTGCAGGTCGAGGAAATCGGTCGGCGCGGCCAAGTCCACCGCCCCGCGAGCGAGCCGCTCGGCCTCGGCCGCTGAGCCCGCGCGCGCCCGGATCTGCGCGCGTGCGACACGCCACATCACCTCTGTGACGATGTCGTCCTCCCAGGAGTGGGACTCCGCATACGACGCAAGCTCATCCGCGTCCCCGAGGTTGCCCTCCTCGACGAGCACCGCTGCCAGATAGGCGGCCAGCATCGGCCGGAGGTGCACGTCGCCGATCTCCACCAGCATGTCGTATCCGGTCCGTAGCTCCCGCTCGGCAGCCTCGGCGTCTCCGGCCAACAGGTCGATCGCCGAGGCGTCGATGGCCCGGACTGCCCGGTGGTGCGCCATTCCAAGCGCGTCCCAGAGCGCCTGTGCCCGAGCCCACTGCGTACGCGCCTCATCGAAGTCGGCCCGCATGGCGAGCAGCACCGCGAGCGAGCTCAGGATCGAAGCGGTGAGCAGCCGATCATCTTCGCTCTCGCGTAGGAAGAGATGTGCCCTGTCGATCGCGCGATCGACCGGCGTCGGCCCGAGCTGAATCGCCTGCATCAGGGCCCCCGCGGCGCGGGCCGCCTCGCGAGTGTCGCCTGCACGCCGGGCGTGTTCGAGCGCGTGTTCGAGTGCGGCCGCGCGCTCGCCCCAGCGGCACGCCTCGACCGGCGGCTCGCTCAGGAGGTGCCACGCCCTCGCAACGCCGCGGTGGTCGCCGAGCGCCTCGAGGGCCGGAATCGCCTCCTTCGCGACGCGCGTGACCTCCTCCGCCGGCGTTTCCGCGTTCGTGAAGATCCGGAAGAACTGGCGCTCGATCAGCGTGCGCAGCTCGAGCCGCCGATCGCCGGCGGCACGGGCGAGATCGAGTGCCTCCTCGAGAGCGCCCTCGGCGGCAGGGAAGGCGCCCGAGCGCATGAGAGCGATCGCGAGCTCGAGGAGCGCGTGGCCTCGCGAGCCGCTCGTGTGAGGTAACAGCGAGGCGCCGCGCTCGAGCAGGTTGACTGCCGCCGGCACGTCGTCGCTCGCCAGCGCGCGCCGCCCGGCTGCCGTGAGCAGCTCGCCCGCCCGCTCGCCGAGCGACCGAGTGTGGTCGTCGACCGCCTCGAGCCCCTCGCGGTAGCGGTAGGCCTGTTCGAGGTGGTAGCCGAGGAGCTCGTCCGGGTGATCGTGGAGCTCGATCCAGCCGGCGAAGCGCTCGTGGAGGTCGGCGCGCGTCCTCTTCGGGATCCCGGCGTAGGCGGCGTCCCGGATCAGCGCGTGCCGGAACCGGAAGCCGTCCTCGCCGGGGATGCTCGAGACCGCGGGCTCGACGAGCTCACGGCGGACCAGCCCCAGCAGCGTCGGGCCGAGTGTCTCGTTGCCGTCGTCGAGGGCAGCCACAGCGCTGGGCCAGAAATCCTTGCCGACGACGGCCGCCCGCTCGAGCACGGCCCTCTCGAAGGGATCGAGGCGGTCGAGCCGAGCGGCGAGGAGCGCCTGGATCGTCGGCGGGAGCGAGACGAGCTCGACCGCCGCCTGCGCCTCCTCGAACAACATCGCCACGAGCTGCTCTGTGTAGAGCGGATTCCCCTGGGCCACCTCTGCGACGCGCGCGCGGAGCTCCGGCTGCAGCACGCCGCCGCCGTCGAGAGCGGCGAGGAGCTGTGTCGCGTCCCCGGTCGAGAGCGGCTCGAGCCGCACGTGGGTGCCCTCCCAGCCCGGTCGTTTCTCGAGCAGCTCCTCCCGCGCGACGCAGAGGAGCAGGATCGGCGCGTCGCTGCTCCAGCGGCTGACGTGCTCGACGAGGTCGAGGAGCGTCGGCTCGGCCCAGTGGACGTCTTCGAGGAGAACGAGCAGCGGACGCTTCCGGGCCAGCACCTCGAAGAGCCGGCGCACGGCCCAGAAAAGCTCCTCCGGCGCGGCAGCTCCGGTGCCGCCGACCACCCGGAGGCGCTCGACGACGAGTGCTGCGTCCGCCTCGCCGTCCAGCGCGGCCGCCACCGCCTCCTCGCCGCCGAGCCGCCGGATGAGCTCCGTCAGCGGCCAGAAGGTGATCCCGTCGCCGTAGGGGAGGCAGCGCCCGGCGGCGACGGTCGCGTGGCCGTCGAGTTCGGCGACGAGCTCCGACACGAGCCGCGTCTTGCCGACACCGGCCGCGCCGATCACCGTCACCAGCCGGCACGCATGCCCGTCGGCACTCGCCGTCAGCTCGTCGCGAAGGAGAGCGAGCTCGCGTGTCCTCCCGACGAGCGGCGTATCCCAGCGGCGAGCGAACGACTCGGCACCGGCGATGGCCTCGAGCACCCGCCACGCCTCCACGGGAGCGCTCTTTCCCTTCGCCTCCACGGGAGCGAGCGGCACGAGCCGCGAGGCGTGGCGAACGAGCCGCTCCGTGACCGCCCCGATCAGGATCTCGCCGCCGGGAGCGGCCTCCTCCAGCCGCTTTGCGGTGTTGACCGCATCGCCTGTGGCGAGTGTCGCGACATCGTCCCCCGTCACGACCTCACCGGTGTTGATCCCGATCCGGATCCGGAGCTCGGGCACCTGGCGCGCTTCGAGCGACGTATTCAGCCGCTCCACGGCCCGCTGCATGTCGAGCGCGGCCCGCACCGCCCGCAGCGCGTCGTCCTCGTGTGCGCGCGGGAGGCCGAACACCGCCATCACCGCGTCGCCGACGAACTTCTCCACCGTGCCGCCGTGACGCTCGACGGCGATCCGCATCTCCTCGTACCACCGGCCCAGGAGCTCGCGCAGCGGCTCGGGGTCGAGGCGCTCGCCGAGCATGGTCGAGTCGGCCAGGTCGCAGAAGAGGACGCTGACGGTCTTCCGCGCTGCGGCTGTGGAAACCATGTACGCAGTCTGACCCCCGGACTGGCCGGATTCCAGCCCCGGCGCGCGTTCTGGTGGCCTAACTGCCGCTCGTGTAGCCGAGCTGCTTCAACCTGGTGAGGGCCTCGTCGACCTGGCGAGCCCCCTTCTTGTTGAGGGGGCTGTGCTCGAGGTAGCTGATCGCCTCTCGCGGCGTGTGCAGGCCCGTGATCTGCTTGCTCGCGTCGCGCGTCGCGCGGGCGGTCTCGTGCAAGCCGTCGGCGAGCTCGGTGTTGGCAGCCTCCGCGTTCTGGGGCGGCTTGAGCTTTGCAACCTCGTCGCCGATGCGCTGGGTCGACTCCGCGAACGCGTCGAGGCGTCCCCGGAGCTCGGCAAGAGTCTTCGCCTGCAGGCCTTTCGCCACGCTGGCCTGCACGCTGGCCGCCTCCTGCTTGATCTGCGCGAGTTTCGTGCGGTAGGCGCTCTGTGACAGCCGTGAGCTGCCGCCGCAGGCGGCGAGCAGGAGAACCGCACACGCGGCGATGCAGAGAGCCACTCCTCGCACGGCGGCCAACCTTATAGCCCGTCCGGGTACCCTGCGGCCGATGTTCGACGCACTCAGCGAGAAGCTCCAGAGCGCCCTCGGCGACCTCCGCGGGCGCGGCGTCCTCGACGAGGAGGCGATCTCCCGCGCCATGCGCGAGGTGCGCCTCGCGTTGCTCGAGGCCGACGTCAACTTCGGCGTCGTCAAGGAGTTCGTCGCGCGGGTGCGCGAGCGCGCGCTCGGTGAGGACGTGCGGAAGAGCCTCACGCCGGGCCAGCAGGTCGTGAAGATCGTGCACGAGGAGTTGACGGAGCTGCTCGGCTCCTCGGACTCCCGCCTCGCCTTCTCGCCGCGGCCGCCCACCACGATCCTCCTCGCGGGCCTGCAGGGCTCGGGCAAGACGACCGCCGCCGGCAAGCTGGCGCTCCTGCTCTCCAAGGAGGGCAAGAAGCCGGGGCTCGTCGCCGCCGACCTGCAGCGTCCCGCGGCGATCGACCAGCTCGTCCAGCTCGGCGAGCAGGTCGGCGTGCCGGTCTACGCCGACGAGCGCAGCGATCCGGTCAAGGCCGTGCACGACGGCATCGAGCGGGCCAAGGCCGACGGGCGCGACGTCGTGATCCTCGACACCGCCGGCCGCCTCCACGTCGACGAGGAGCTGATGGAGGAGCTCGCGGCTGTCCGGCGCGAGGCGAAGCCGACGAATGTCCTGCTCGTCCTCGACGCGATGACCGGCCAGGAGGCCGTCAACGTCGCACAGGCGTTCCAGGAGCGGATCGACTTCGACGGCGTCGTCTTGACGAAGCTCGACGGCGACGCCCGCGGCGGCGCTGCGCTCTCGGTGCGCGCGGTGACCGGCCGGCCGATCAAGCTCGCGTCGCTCGGGGAGAAGCTCGACGCGCTCGACTGGTTCCACCCGGACCGGATGGCATCGCGGATCCTCGGCATGGGCGACGTCCTCACGCTGATCGAGCGCGCCGAGGCGGCGATCGAGGAGGACGAGAAAGAGGAGCTCGAGCGCCGCATGAAGAAGGGCGAGTTCACCTTCGACGACTTCCTCTCGAGCTACAAGATGATTCGGCGCATGGGGCCGCTGCAGGGCGTCCTCAAGATGATCCCCGGTCTCGGCAAGCAGCTCGAAGGCATCGACCAGGTGGACGAGCGCCAGCTCAAGCACGTCGAGGCGATCATCCTCTCGATGACGCCGCACGAGCGCCGCGTCCCGCACGTCATCGACGTCTCGCGCCGCAAGCGGATCGCCGGCGGCTCGGGCACGACCGTCGAGCAGGTCAACCAGCTGATCGAGGCGCGCAAGCAGATGGCGAAGATGATGAAGATGGTCGGATCGGGCAAGATGCCGCAGATTCCCGGCGCCGCGATGCCAGGAAATGGTCTCCCGACCCAGGGGCCGCCGCGCCCGAGCGCGACACGCAAGTCGAAGTCCAAACGGAAGAGGAAAGCGAGAAGGTAGATGGCAGTGAAGCTCAGGCTGACGCGGGTCGGCTCGAAGAAGAACCCGATCTACCGCGTCGTCGCCGCCGATTCGCGCTCGCCGCGCGACGGCAAGTTCATCGAGATCGTCGGTCGCTACAACCCGCAGTCGGATCCGTCGCTCATCGACCTCGACGAGGAGAAGGTGCGCGGTTGGCTGGAGAAGGGCGCGCAGCCGACCGAGTCGGTGGCGAAGCTCCTCAAGGCCCAGGGCATCGAGTAAGAGTGGCCGAACTGGTCGCGGAGCTCGCGCGCAGGCTCGTCGACGAGCCCGGTGCCGTGCGCGTCGAGGAGGTCGAGGAGGAGGACGGCACGCTCGTCCTCCGGCTCCACGTGGCCGAGGCAGACATCGGCAAGGTGATCGGCCGACAGGGTCGGCTCGCGCGGGCGCTGCGCACGATCGTCCGCGCCGGCGG
>WNGO01001158.1_pt1 | contig 16833 bp, 13 predicted proteins | sample 5400511 | NCBI WGS metagenome assembly WNGO01 (sample SAMN13153380, study PRJNA577476) | soil metagenome | isolation source: 20 cm soil or saprolite under Garry oak tree replicate 2 | place: USA:California | collected 2016-06-15 | reverse complement strand
TCGGTGTGGGTCGAGCCGCTCACCGTAACGGCGACTCGCGCCCCGCTCGACGTGTTCTCGTCCCCGCTTCCGACCGAGGCGCTCTCCGAAGACCGACTGCGCCGCGCGCAGAGCGTGTCGCTCGCTCACGCGCTCGCCCAGCTCCCGGGGATCAACGCCCTCACGACCGGGCAACAGATCGGCAAGCCCGTCATCCGCGGGCTCACCGGGCCCCGCGTGCTGGTGCTCGAGGACGGGAGTCGCTTGGAGGACTACTCCTGGAGCGACGAAGACGGTCCCTCGGTGGACGCCCGGCTCGCGCAGCGGGTTGAGGTGATCCGCGGTCCGGCCAGCGTGCTGTACGGCTCCGACGCCCTGGGCGGCGTCGTGAACGTGATTCCCGAGGAGCTGCCGGACGCGAACGGCGGTCCTCGAGCGATGCGCACCGGATTCGAGATATCGGCTGCCTCGAACAACGCCGAGCTCGAAGGTGCCGCGCGAGTGGAGGGAGCGAGCGGCAACTGGGGCTGGCGCTTGTTCGGGATCGGGCGGTTCGCGAGCAGCCTCCACACGCCGGCGGGCGAGCTGGACAACACCGGCTTCAGCGCGCTCTCCGGGGAGGCCGCGGTCGGCACGCGCGGCGCGCGCGGCAGCACCACGCTGCGCTACACGCGGTACGGCGGCGAGTTCAAGCTGCTCGAAGCCGAGGGGCCGGCGGGCGGGGAGGAGGGAGGGCCCGAGCGCAAGCTGGCGGACGATCGCGTGCAGCTCGCGGGCGACTACTCGCTGGGCGGCGTGCGGCTCGAGACCAAGGCGCAATGGCAGCGGCACTCGCTCATCGAAGTGTCGGACACGGGCACCAGCCCGAGCGGCGCGCCGCTCGAGGGGACCGCGTTCGACCTGCTGCTCAACACTCTCAGCCTCGACGTGCTGGCTCATCACACCGTCGGTCCGCGGCTGCGCGGCACGTTCGGCGCGTCGGGCGTCCACCAGACGAACGATACCCGCGGCGTGATTCCCCTCGTGCCCGGCGCACGGATCAACTCGGGGGCCCTGTTCGCATTCGAGGAGGCTACCATCGGCCGCGTGAGCTTCCTGGCCGGGGGCCGCGTCGATCTGCGGCGCCTCACGGCGGATTCCAATGCGGTGCTCAAGCGGGGGGCGGAGCAGCGCGACTACACGGCGTGGTCTGGGAATGCCGGGATCGTGTATCGCCCCCGGGCCGCGCTGGCGTTGACGGCGAATCTGGGGCGCGCCTGGCGGGCGCCCACGCTGTTCGAGCTGTTCTCCAACGGAGCGCACCTTGGCGAAGCACGTTACGAGATCGGAGACGCCGGCCTCAAGCCGGAGGCGGGGACGAACATGGACGTCGGCGTGCGCTGGCAGGGCGCGCGCGTCCGCGTCGAGCTCGCGGGATACCGCAACGCGATCGACCGCTTCATCTATATCACGCCGACGGACTCGTTCGTGACGGTATCGACTTCTCCCCCTGACTCGCTCCGCGTGTATCGCTACCAGTACGCTGATGCCCGCCTGCTCGGCGGCGAGGCAGCGGTCGAGGTCGAGGTCGCGGCCCCGCTCACACTGCGCGCCCGCGCGGACGCCGTGCGCGGCACCAATCGGGCGACCAACCAGCCGCTGCCGCTCGTGCCGCCGGCGCGCGCCGTGTTCGGCGCCGAGCTGCACCGTAGCGGACTCACCTGGTCCGACCGCGCCTACGCAGGCGTCGAGGTCGAGGTCGCCACGCGGCAGACCCGCCTCAACCCGCTCGACATCCCGACCGGGGGCTACCCGCTCCTCAATCTGTCGGCCGGATTCGCGCGGCCGGTGCGCGGCCGGCCCTGCCGGGTCGATCTCGCGGTGCGCAACGCGACCAACGTGAGCTACCGTAGTTTCCTCAGCCGCTACAAGGAATTTGCCCTCAACCCCGGCCGAAACGCGGTGCTGCGAGTATCTCTGGGAGAATAGGATCGCCGTGAGAATCACTGTCGCCGCCGCGCTGGCGCTTGCCACTGCTGCGCCGGCGCTTCCCGCCCAGGCATTTCGCCAGAAGGACTTCGACGCGTACGTCGCCCGAGGGCTCCAGGTGCTCCAGACCCCGGGCGCGGGTATCGCCGTGGTGAGAGACGGCCGGTTGCTGTTCGCGAAGGGCTACGGCGTGCGCACCCTGGGCGACCCGGCCCGCGTCGACGCCCACACGCTGTTCCAGATCGCGTCGAACACCAAGGCGTTCACCACCGCCGCGCTCGCGATCCTGGCCGACGAGGGGAAGCTCTCGTGGGACGATGCCGTGACGAAGCTCCTGCCGGGGTTCCAGCTGTACGATCCATACGTGACGCGCGAGTTCACAGTGCGGGATCTCGTGACACACCGGAGCGGCCTGGGCCTGGGCGCGGGCGACCTGTTGTGGTTCCACTCCAACTACAGCCGGGGCGACATCGCCTACCGGATCCGTTTCGCCAGGCCCGTGTCGAGCTTCCGCAGCGCCTACGCGTACGACAACGTGCTCTACATCGTGGCGGGCGAGATCTTTCCCGCCGTCGCCGCTCAAAGCTGGGACGACTTCGTGCGGAACCGCATCTTCACGCCCCTCGGTATGTCCGAGTCCGGGACGACGACGGCATTCTTCACGTCGAGCCGCAACGCCGCCACGCCGCACGCCGTCGAGGGTGGCAAGCTGCAGGTGGTCCCGCTCGATTCAGTCGACAACATTTCGCCCGCAGGGGGGATCGCGTCCAACGTGACGGATCTGGCGCGGTGGCTGGTGTGTCGGCTCGATTCGGGCCGCTACGCAGGCGGGCGTTTGTTCAGCGAGCGCCAGGCCCGCGAGATGTGGTCGGGCCAGACCATCCTGCCGATTCCCGACCCCCCACCGCCGCTCGCCGCGCTGCAGCCGACCTTCGCCGAATACGCCCTCGGCTGGCGCCTGCGGGATTACCAGGGGCGGAAGATCGTATCGCACACGGGCGGGCTCGCGGGAATGTCGTCGCAGATCACGCTCGTGCCCGCCGAGAAGCTCGGGATCGTGATCCTCACCAACTCGGAGTCGGACCTGATGGCCGCGCTCACCTATCGGCTCCTCGACGATCTGCTTGGCGCTCCCCGGCCGCGGGCGGACTGGGTCGCCGCGTTCGCCCAGGCCGCTCAGATCGCTCGGTCCCGCGCCGACTCGACGCTCAAGACCACGGGCGCGGGGCGGGATTCGCTGTCTCAGCCGTCCCTGCCGCTCGCCGGGTACGCAGGCTCGTACCGCGACGAGCTGTACGGCGATGCGAGCGTGGCGCTCGAGAATGGCCGGCTCGTGCTCCGGTTCGGCCGCTCCCCCGCATTCGTGGGCGACCTCGCGCATTGGCAGTACGACACGTTCATCGCCCGCTGGCGCACGCAGCACCTCGAGGACGCGTATGTGACGTTCGCGCTCACTCCGGCTGGGTCGATCGATCGATTCCAGATGACGGCGGTGTCGCCGCTCGCGGACTTCAGCTTCGACTACCAGGATCTGCTGTTCCGACCGGTCGCGGCTCCGAGTGGGAGCACGCGATGAAGACGGTGCGGCGGCGAGGCGCACCGGATCTCGACGTGAAGGATTTCCGGAAGCTGCTGGCGCTCGCGGCAGAGATCGCCGCCCGACACTGGGACCGCGTCCCGGACATGCCGGCCTACACCCGCCCGCCGGACCCGGTCGTCGCGGCGTTGCGCGCCCAACCGCTGCCCGAGCGAGGTGCCCCAGTTCGCGAGATTCTCGACCGCATCGAGCGCGACGTGGTCGCCTATCCGCTCGGGGTCGGCCAGCGTCGCTGGTGGGGATTCATCAACTCGCCGCCGCATCCCGTGGGCATCGCCGCCGACCTGATCGCCACCACGCTCAAGAACAACTGCGCCGGGACGAGCCAGATGGCGATTCAGGTGGAGCTGACGGTGATGGACTGGCTCGCACAGCTCGTAGGCCTGCCTCGAGGCGCGAATGGCTTATTGGTGAGCGGCGGATCCATGGCGAACCTGGTCGCGCTCGCCGGCTGTCGCGAAGCCAAGCTGCCGGGCACCCGGCGCCGCGGCGTGCGCGCCGCCGCCCGCCAGCCCGCGATCTACGCGTCGACCGAAGCCCACTCCTGTGTCCGCCGCGCCGTCGAGCTGCTCGGGCTCGGCACGGACGCGCTGCGCCTCGTGCCCGTCGACCGCGAGTATCGCATGGACGTGGGGGCGTTGCGCGAGATGATCGTGGCCGATCGCGCCGGCGGGACTCTCGAGCCGATCTGCGTGGTGGCCAGCGCCGGGACGGTGAACACCGGCGTCGTGGACCCGCTCGCCGGGCTCGCGGACGTCGCGCAGGAGCACGGTTGCTGGTTTCACGTGGACGGCGCCTACGGCGCCGTCGGTGCCGCGCTGCCCGAGCTCGCCCCGTTGTACCGCGGCATCGAGCGGGCGGATTCGGTCGCGCTCGATCCCCACAAGTGGCTGTACGTCCCGTACGAGGCGGGGGCGACCCTGGTCCGCGATCCGGCCACCCTCCGCGCCATGTTCGCGCACCGCGCCGAGTATCTGACGCTCGAGCAGGACTCCTATCTCGAAGGCCCGGTCTGGATCTCCGATCTGGGCCCCCAGCTCACGCGAGAGTTCCGAGCGCTCAAGGTGTGGGCCGTGATGCAGGCGGTGGGCGTCGAGCGCTACCGGGAGCTGTGGCGCAACGACATCGCCGTGGCGCGCGAGATCGAGCGGCTGGCCCGCAAGCATGCTCGACTCGAGGTGCTCGCCCCCTCGGATCTGAGCTGCTTCTGCCTGCGGTACCTGCCGCGCCAGGAGGACGCCAACGCGTTCAACCGCACGCTGCTCGACCGTACCCATCGTGACGGGCGGATGTTCATCTCCGGGACGACGCTCGACGGCAAATTCGCGCTCCGGGGCTGCGTCACCAACTTCCGCTCGACCCTCGAGGACGCGCAGGTTTGTATCGATACCATTCTCGAGCTGGGCGAGCGGCTCGAGCGGGAGCAGACGCGATGACGGAGCTATCGCATCGACCCTGGCCGTGGTACGTGACCGGCCCACTCGCGACGGCGGCGGTCGTGCTGATCGCCGCCGTCCTGTTGCTCGGCTACGAGATCCCCCCAGTCCCCACCTGGTTCTACGTCTTGGCCTGGTACCCCACCTTGGTCATCCTCGACGAGGTGGTGGTGCTGCTCGGCGGTGAGTCGCTCCTCACCCGACCCCGCGAGCTCGTGGTGATGCTGTGGTGGTCGACCGTGATCTGGCTGCTGTTCGAGGCAATCAACTTTCGGCTGCAGGACTGGTACTACGTCTTCCTTCCGGCGGGTCGGCTCGAGCGCTGGGTCGGGATCACCGTATCGCTCGCGACGGTGGTCCCCGCGGTGCTGCTCCCCGAGCGCGTCTTGGACCGGCTGGGGGTGTGGCGCGATCTGCGACTCGGCGGCTTCACGCTGGAGCAGTGGCACCTGAGGATCGGCGGCTGGGCCGGCTGGGGATTGCTCGCCCTTGTGCTGGCCTTCCCGCGCTACCTGTACCCGCTCACCTGGGGCGCGGTGTGGCTCGTCGCCGAGCCGCTGCTCTACCGGCGCGACCCCGGGCGCTCGCTGTTCGGCGACCTGGCGCGCGGCAGCTGGGGGCGCATCGCACGGCTCATGGCCGCGGGACTCTTCGCCGGAGGGCTGTGGGAATCGTTCAATGCCGTGGCGCGAGGCCGCTGGATATACACCGTGCCCTTTCTCGAAGACTGGAAGATCTTCGAGATGCCGCTGGTGGGGTTCCTCGGCTTCCCGTTCTTCGCGCTCGAGGTGTGGTCGCTCTATCACCTGCTCGCGCTGCACACGTCCCGCCGTACCCTGCTCGCCTCCGCGGCCTTCGTCCTTCTCGTGCTCGGCGGCATCGACCACTGGACGGTGAGCTCCACGACGCCCGCCCTGCGGGATCTGCCGGGTGTGACGAACGGGGTGATCTCCCGACTGCGGGCAGCCGGGTGGGAGAGCGTGTTCGGAGTCGCGCGTAGCCCGGTGGCGGAGCTCGCCTACCGCGCCAACCTGAGCCCCAACGACGCGCGCGCGGCGCACGAGGCGGCGCGCCTCGTGACGCTGCGAGGCATCGGCACCGCGCACGCGGCAGCCTTGATCGGTGGCGGGTTCGGGAGCATCGAGGATCTCGCCCGTTCCGATCCCGATTCGGTCTGGCGGGCGGTGCGTGGCGGCGCGCGGCCAACCCTCCCGGAAGTGCGTGTGTGGGTGCGCGCCGCCCAACGACAGGCTCCGCCGCCTACCAAGTCTTGAGGTCCGCTAGGGGCGCGAGTCCTGCCACGCTGAGGGGCGGCCAGTCACGCCGCTCGCCACCGACCGCGTCGGGCCCGTGCCCGCCCCTGTCCGCGAAATCGCCGCGGCGATCTCGTCGAGATCCGCCGCCGTGAGCTCGAGCGTCGCGGCGCCGATCCAGCCGTCCACCTGCGCCGCCGTGCGAGCGCCGACGATCGCCCCCGTCACCCCCGGCCACGCGAGCGTCCAGGCGACCGCCACCGCTGACGCCGTCGTGCCGTGACGGCGGGCGATCGGCTTGAGCGCGTCGCGCAGCGCGAGGTTCTTGCCGAGGGCCGGCTGCTGGAATTGGGGGCTGCGGCGGCGCCAGTCATCCCGAGCCAGCGCCGCGACACGCGCGGCTGTGAAGGTGTCCGTCAAGAGACCCGACTGCATCGGGCTGTAGACGATGACGCCGGTCTCGTGCTCCGCGCACCAGGGAATCTCCTGGGCCGCGGCGTCGCGCCGGATCAGGGAGAAGGGCGGCTGCAACGAATCCACGTGACGGATTGCCTCGCAGCGCTCGAGCAGCGGAGCATTGAAGTTCGATGCGCCAGCGGCCCGCACCTTTCCTTCCTCCACGAGCCGCACCATCGTGTTCCAGGAGTCCTCCACAGGTGTCCCGGTCTCGTCGGGCCAATGAAACTGATAGAGGTCGATCTGCTCGACGCCGAGGCGGCGGAGCGACGCTTCGCATTCCTTCCGGATGGAGTCGGGCTGGAGTACGCGCCGCGCTTCTTTCATGGGGTCGCGCTCGTCCCATACCAGGCCGCACTTGGTGAACACGAGCGGTCGTTCGCGCGCGGGCAACTCTCGCAGCAGACGCGCGACCAGCGCTTCGGAATGACCCAGGCCGTACACCGCGGCGGTATCGATCCAGTTGATTCCCAGCTCGAGCGCGTGACGCATTGCGGCGAGCGAGTCGGCGTCGTCCTGCGGTCCCCAGCCGAATGCCCAGCCGCCGCCGCCGATCGCCCACGCGCCGAAGCCGACGGTCGTGATGTCGAGTCCGCTCGAGCCGAGCGGACGTGTAGGCAACGTCATACGGACAACCCTCCCCGCCTTGAGGTCAAGGAATCAGCAACACTTTCCCCGTGGTCTTCCGTCCCTCGAGCAGCCGTTGCGCCTCCGCCACCTGCGCGAGCGGCACCTCGCGGTCGATGCGCAGCTTCAGCTTGCCGCTCTTGATCCAGCCGAGCACTTCTCCCGCCCGCGCGACGAGCTCGGGCCGGGTGAGGATGTAGTGCGCCAGCGTGGGGCGCGTGAGGAAGAGCGACCCTTTCTGGCTCAACACCTGAGGGTCGAACGGCCCCACCGGTCCGCTCGACTGACCGAACAGCACCATCATCCCGCGTGGCGCGAGGCAGCTCAGGCCCTTCTCGAAGGTCGTCTTGCCGACGGAGTCGTAGATCACCCGCAGGCCGGCGCCGTTGGTGAGTCGCTTCACTTCCGCTTCGAAGTCCTGCTCCGTGTACAGGATCACTTCCGCGACGCCCGCCGCGCGCGCGAGCGCGGCCTTCTCGCGCGTCGAGACGGTGCCCAGTACACGCGCGCCCCGGAGCGTCGCCACCTGACACAGCAGCAGGCCCACGCCCCCGGCGGCCGCGTGCACGAGACACGCGTCCCCCGCCTTGAGCGGGTACGTCGAGGTCGCGAGGTAATGCGCGGTCATGCCCTGCAGCATCGCCGCCGCGCCCTGCTTGGTGCTCACGCCGTCCGGCAGCACCACCACGCGGTCGGCCGGCACCACGGCGTACTCGGCGTAGGCACCGAGGATGCTGGTGTACGCCACGCGGTCTCCGACGTTGGGCTCGGCAACACCGGGGCCAACCGCGGCCACGGTGCCGGCTGCTTCCTGTCCCAGCGTGAACGGCACCGGGACCTTGTACTGCCCAGTGCGCTGATACACGTCGATGAAGTTCACGCCGGCGGCCTCGACTTTCACGAGGACCTGACCTGGGCCCGGCGCGGGCCGGTCCACCTCCTCGTACCGCAGCGCCTCCGGGCCGCCCGGCGCGTGCACCCGAATCGCCTTCATCCTTGCGGCACCGTGGGCAGGCTGGCCAGTCCGGCCAGCTGCTCGCTCAGGCGCCAGAGCCGGTGACGGGCCTCCGGGTCATATGCCTGCTTGTGAGCCCGCGCCTCCCGCAAGCGGTCGAAGTAGCGACCGCTCACGCCCTCGAGCGCCGGGCCGATCACCAGCGGCAAGGTGGCCTCGAGGCCGTCTTCGATCGTGCTGAGCGTGTAGCCGAAGGACTCGTAGACCATCTTCGTGTTCATGAGCGACGCCGGATGCAGGGCATTGACGGTGACCGCCGTCCCGCGCAGCCGTTCGGCGAGCTCGAACGTGAACGCGATGAGGGCGAGCTTGCTCTGCGAGTAGGCGCGCAGGCCGTCGTAGCCCCGCTCGAGCATCACGTCGTCGAAGTCGACCGGCGCCTGACCAACGGACGCGACGTTCACGATGCGGGCCGGCGCGGAGCGACGCAGGAGCGACAGGAGCAGGTGCGTGAGCAGGAACGGCGCCAGGAAGTTGACCGCGAAGCGGAGCTCGTGCCCGTCGGCGCTCAGCTCGCGCCCGCTCCCGGGCCGGCCGCCGCCGATGGCGGCGTTGTTGACGAGCACGTCGAGCCGGTCGTGGTCGCGCTCGATGTCGGCTGCGAGCCCGCGCACCGCGTCGAGCGAGGCGAGATCGGCGCGATAGGTCCGCAACCGTTCGCTTCCGGTGACCTCCCTGATCTCGTGCATCGCCTGAGCGAGCCGCTCGGCGCTCCGGCCGTGCAGCAGCACCGTCGCGCCGCGGGCGGCGAGCTCACGCGCCAGCGCCTTCCCCAGGCCATCGGTGGCGCCGGTGACGAGAATCGTCGGTTGGTCGATCGGATGCATCACGTCCTCTGCATACGGGTCAACGCGAGTCAGGCCGGAAAAGTATGACAACACGCGTCGGCACGGAGGGGTTCCCCAGGGGAACCGGCCGAGGCGGCTCATCGTTTCGACGGAGTCCCGACGTTGGTCGACGAATCGCGGAGGGGGTCATGAACGTCGCGTTCATCGGATTGGGCAGTATGGGCCTGCCCATGGCCCGGCACCTGTTGCAGGCGGGCCACAAGCTCACGGTCTATAATCGCACGCGTGCCCGAGCGGACCAGCTCAAGCAGTACCACGCCGTCGTGGCCGATAGTCCCGCCGCCGCGGTGCGCGACGCCGACGTGCTGGTCACGATGGTGGCGGACGACGCTGCCCTCGAAGAGCTGATCTTGGGCCCCCAGGGCGCGCTCGCGGCGCTGCCCCGAGGGGCGATCCACGTTTCCATGAGCACCATCAGCCCCGTGCTGTCCCGCCGGCTCGCCGAGCGCCATACGGGCGCCGGTCAGGCGTACGTCGCCGCACCGGTGTTCGGGCGGCCGGACGCCGCGGCGGCGAAGCAGCTCTGGATCGTGGCCGCCGGGCCCCCGCAGGCGTTGGAGCGTTGTCGCCCGCTGCTCGACGCGATGGGCCAGGGCGTGATCGTCGCGGGCGACGACCCGCCGCGCGCCAACGTGATAAAGCTCGCGGGCAACTTCCTGTTGGCGGCGGCAATCGAGGCGATGGGCGAGGCATTCGCGCTGACGCGCAAATACGGCGTCGCGCCCGCCGCGCTGCTGGATATCGTGAACGGCCGGCTGTTCCGCTCGCCGATCTACGAGAACTACGGGAAGCTGATCGCCGAAGAGCGCTACGAGCCTGCCGGGTTCAAGCTGAAGTACGGCTTGAAGGACGTCCGCCTCGCGCTCGGCGCCGCGGACGAGGTCGCCGCGCCGCTGCCGCTCGCGAGCTTGATCCGGGACCGCTACCTCTCCGGCGTCGCCCGTGGCTGGGGCGACATCGACTGGGCCGGGTTGGCCCGCATCGCCGCGGCAGATGCGGGGCTCAGCCCCCCGCGATCGCCGGGATGACGGTCACTTCGTCGCCGTCCTGAACGGCGGCCGCGAAGCCGCCGCGGAAGCGCACGTCTTCGTCGTTCAAATAGAAGTTGACGAAGGGATAGGGGTTCCCCTCCTTGTCCCGAAGCCGAGGCGCGAGCGTCGGGTAGCGCGCGGCCACGTCGGCCACGGCCTCGCCCAGGGTCCGGCCGGTCGCCTCGATCGTCCGGGCGCCGCCGGTGTGGGCGGCGAGCACCGATGGCAAGTTCAGCGTGATGGCCATGTCCGTTCCTCCTCAACGAGAGTCGTCACGTCCCGCAGCCGCGGCGCGATGACCGGCGCTTCGCGGAGCGCTCCCTGCACCGCCTCGAGTGTCTTCAAACCGTGACCGGTGACACACAGCACCACTTCGTCGTCGCGTTCGAGCCGGCCCGCGCGCGCCAGGGCGAGCGCACCGGCGGCGGTGACACCACCCGCCGTCTCGGCGAACACGCCCGTGTCCTCGGCGAGGAAGCGGATACCCTCGACCAGCTCCGCATCGCTGACGGCCGCGGCCCAGCCGCCGGTCTCCCGCATCGCCCGCGCGGCGAAGGCGCCGTCCGCGGGATTGCCGATCGCGAGCGATCGGCAGATGGTCTTGGGCACTTCGGGCTCGATCGCGTCGCTACCGCGCTCCACCAGGCGCACGATCGGGGCGCAACCGGCCGCCTGCGTGCCGTACAGCCGCGGCGGTCGGCCTGCGACCAGCCCCGCCTCGAGAAACTCGCCGAACCCCTTCCGCAGCTTCGAGAGCAGCGAGCCGCCTGCCATCGGTGCGACGACCGCCGTCGGCAGCCGCCAGCCGAGCTGCTCCGCGATCTCATAGGCGACCGTCTTCGACCCCTCACCGTAGTAGCTGCGTAGATTGACGTTCGCGATCCCCCAACCGAAGCGGTCCGCCACCTGGGCGCACAGCCGGTTCACGTCGTCGTACGTCCCGCGCACCCGTACGAGACGGGCGCCGTACACGCTCGTGCCGATCACCTTCCCCGCCTCGAGCTCGTCGGGGATGAAGATCCACGCCTTGAGCCCAGCCCGCGCCGCGTGCGCCGCGACGGCGTTCGCGAGGTTGCCGGTGGACGCGCAGCCGATGGTATCGAGCCCGAAGGCGGCGGCCGCGTTGATCGCGGCGGCCACGACGCGGTCCTTGAAGGACAGCGAAGGATGGGACACCGTGTCGTTCTTCACCCACACCCGCGCGACGCCGAAGCGCCGTGCGAGCGCCGGAGCGTCGACCAGCGGCGTGAACCCGGTGTCGAGCGACCACACCGGATCGCCGTCGAACGGCAGCCACTCCTTGTAGCGCCAGAGCGAGGGCGCCCGGCCGGCGATGGTCTCGCGGTCCGGCAGTGCGCGGCCCGGCTCGTACACCGGGTCGAGCGGTCCGAGACACTGCTCACAGATCGCGGTCGGTGCGGCGGCGCGCTCGGTGCCGCAGCTGCGGCAGCGGAGCGGCCGGGCGGTGAGCGGCGGGGAAGCAATGGTAGCCGGCATGTGGGCCTCAACAAAAAAACCCGGGCAACAACTGCCGCGGGCGGTCGCTTTTTAGCCCTTGTTTAACGTGGCGGCAATACGCGGCAAATCACCACGGGTGGTCGATTGTCGATGAGCTGCGTAAGAATAGCTAACGACCTTCGTACGTCAAGCCGCCCTGAGATTCCCAGGCTGAAGCCTGGGCCCGGAGGGTACTGTCCTTAAGGACACTGATGCCCGGGCCCATCCTTTAGGATGGGGAAACCTGCGCCGCAGGTGACCCCTCAAGCGCGTCTACGAGCCCGCGGATCCCCGCGAGCGCCCGCTCGAGCACCGCCGGCTCGGTAGCGTAGCACAACCGCAGGTGGCCTTCCCCGCCGGGCCCGAACGCCGTGCCCGCCAGCACGGCCACGTGCTGCTCGGCGAGTAGCCGCTCGGCGAACGATTTGCACGTGGCGCCTCCCCCCGTGCGCTCCAGCACTCCGCTGATGTCGGGGAAGCAGTAGAAAGCGCCCGCGGGTGACGCGCAGCTGATCCCGTCGATCGCGTTCAGGCCGCGGACCAGCAGATCGCGCTTCGCGCCGAGTCCCGCCACCATGCGAGTGACCGCATCCTGAGGCCCGGTGAGCGCCGCTATGCCGGCGTACTGCACGAAGGTCGCGGTGCAGGAGACGTTGTTGATGACGAGCGTGGTCATCGCATCGGTGAGCGAGGCGGGCACCACCGCGTAGCCCAGACGCCAGCCCGTCATCGAGTACCCTTTGGAAAATCCGTCCACGATCACCGTGCGGTCCGACATGCCGGGGAGCGCGGCGATCGAGTCGCGGCGCCCGTCGTAGCGGATCTGCCCGTACACCTCGTCCGAGATGACCCACAGATCGTGGCGCTGTGCCAGGTCCGCGAGCGACGCGAGGTCGCGCGCCGTCGCGACACCGCCGGTCGGGTTGTGCGGCAAGTTGAGGATGAGCACGCGGGTGCGGGGCGTGATCCGCCCCGCGATCGCCTCCACGTGCGGCGCGAACTCCCGCGTCTCGTCCAACGGGTAGTAGACCGGCCGCCCACCCGCGAAGCGGACGACGGACTCGTAGATCGGGAACCCCGGATCGGGGCAGAGCACCTCGTCTGCGGGCTCGATCAGGGAGAGTGCCGTACAGAAGAGCGCCGGTTTCGCCCCGGGCGTCACCACGACGCGCTCGGCCGTGGCGCGCACCCCCCGCGCCTCGAGCGAGCGCGCGATGGCGTCGCGCAGCTCCGGCACCCCTGCCGCGAGAGCGTAGCGGGTGAGCCCGTCACGCAACGCGCGGACGCCCGCCTCCACGACGTGAGGCGGCGTCGGCATGTCCGGCTCGCCGATCTCCAGGTGCACGACCTTGTGCCCCGCGGCCTCGAGCCGCCTTGCGGCGGCGAGAACCACGTAGGCCTGTTCCGTCCCCAGTGTGTCGAGCCGTGCTGCCGAGTGCATAGGCGATCCTGTCGGTGACAACGAGACCCCGGGGCGAGTCCCCCGGGGTCGGGCACTGCCACGCAATTTAGGCGCGTGTCTGCTCCGCTGCCCTACCCAATCGGGGGGGGCGGGGGGCCTACTTGGCGCGCTCCAAATAGGCCCCCTCGCGAGGGTCCACCCGGACTTTCTCACCCTCGGAGATGAACTCGGGCACCTGGATCGTCACGCCGTTCGAGAGCTTCGCGGGCTTGGTGCTCGCGGTCTTCGTGGCGCCACGCATGACCGGAGAGGTCTGCACGACCGTGAGCTCCACGACCGACGGGAGCTCGATGCCCACGGGGCGACCGTTCAGCCACTCCACCTGGATATGCATCTCGGGCTGCAGCCAGTCGGCGTGATCCCCCACCGCTTCGGCGTCGAGGGTGTGCTGCTCGTAACTCGTCGTGTCCATCACGTGCACGCTACCCTGATCGCGATACAGCACCTGGAACTCTTTGGTCTCGAGCGGCGCCTCCTCCACGAAATCGGTGGCGGCAAGCCGTGTGTCGAACGTGTTCCCGGTGACGAGGTTGCGGAACCGTACCTGAACGAAGGCGCGGAGGTTTCCCGGCGTGCGGTGGGTAAAATCCATCACCCGGCACGGCTCCCCCTCGATCATGATGACGTGCCCGCGGCGAATGTCGGTTGCCTTCATTACGAACGCTCTCTGGAAGAGGCGGGAAGATAAGCCGGACGGGGGCGGAATCAACGGGGCGGTAGCGACCCCTCCAGGGACAACGGCGCCGTCAGGTACCCCACCCGCTCCCGCTGCCACCAGGCGCCGCCCACGGCCCGCTCGGTCGGCGTGCTGAAGCGGTAGCGGTAATACGCGAGACGCACGAACCGGGGCGGCTCGCCCGGAAACGGGTTCTCGCCGAGCAGGGTGAGCACCTCGGGCGTCCCTGCGAGCAGGTGCCGCAGCAGGGGCACGAGCCAGTCCCGTGCGGCTTCCGGATCGAGCGCCGCGAACCACATTTGCCAATCGAGCCGCGGCATGTGCGGCGCCATGAACCGCGGGCGGCGGGCTGGATCGCCTGGCTTCCAGCGGAACCGATACTCGCGCCAGTGCAGGCTGTCGGCGCCGCCTTCGATCACGATCTCGTACCGCTCGGTGGTCATGACACGGAACAAGCCGTACCCGTTCACCGAGCGCAGCGGAGCCACCGCGTCGAGCAGTGGATTCCGGGTCTGCGCGATCTCGCGCACGAATGCCAGCGCGGCGAGCAGCGCCAGCAGCGGCGCGAGCCCGCGGATCGCATACTGCTTCCAGCGGGGCTCCGGATCTCCGGCCGCGAGCCGGATGGGCAGCACGCGGGCCAGCACCGCGTCATCGAGCAGCGACAAACACAAGACGATCGCCAGCAGGTTGAAGAACCCGTAGTTGCCCGTCAGCGCGATCGCGAGCTGGCCGAATACCAGGAGCCCGCATGCCGCGCGGCGCGCGCCTCGCCCCGCCCACCGCTCGGGAACGACGATGAGCCACGGGACGAGGACCTCGATGGCGATGATCGCGAGCGTCATTCCCCGGTGCATCCATTCGGGGAGCCAGTGCGCGTACCACGCCGGCCAAGGGGGGAGGGGCTGAGTCCAGAAGTGGTAATCGAGGGCGGTGAGGTGACGCCACATCGGGTCGCCGCTCACGAGCTTCGTGATTCCTGAGAGGAACATCAGCCGGAAGACGAGGGTCCACACGAGCCACCGCATCATCGCGGACGGAGCGCGCTCGCGCGCCAGACTGGGCCCGAGCTGCGTGGGCGCGTACAGCACCGCCAGGAGCCCCGTCTCGAGCAGCAGCCCGTCCCATTGGAACCAGAGGAAGGCTTGCCCGACGACGGCGAGCGACAGGTAGCAGAGCCAGAGGAGCAGGAGGACCGGCGCCTGGGCGACCCCCGCGACGAGCAGCAGGGCGAGCGCCGCCCCACCCCAGCCCAGCGCGCGCAACATCCCATCGCCCGCACCCAGCCAGCAGACCGTGGGGAACAGCCGGTAGGCGGCGCTCCCGTAGGCGGCGTGCGCCTGCTGGAGGAACCCGGTGGCGGGGAGGATGCCGTGCTCTCCCACGAGGCCCGTGATTTGCAGCGCAAGCGACACAAAGGCGACGAAGTAGACCACGCCGAGCAGGCGGAGGAACAGCCAGCGCGAGAGGACGTAGGTCGGGTGGCCGGCCCGCGTGGCCAAACCCTCGGTGATGTCAGTCGTTGTGCCCTCGCGGCGAAAAGAGTAATAATGATGGAGAACTGTGCAATGCCTTCCGGTGTAGCACCTGTCCAACAGACCCCGTTGTCGATGCCCGACACTTGTGACCTACGTCACGCCAGTCCTGGCAGGAGGTTGAGACAGATGACCCGCAATTGCCGTCGCCTTGTGCGCGGCGCATGGCTCCCCATCGCGCTACTCGTCGCCGCAGGGTGCAAACAGGGACCGTCCCCCGAGGTACAGGCGCGGCTCGACAGCCTGTCCCAGGCGTCGTCCCAACGCGACCGGTTGATGCAGGAGGTCGCGGAGAACACCCGCCTCGTGAGCGAGATCAGCCGCGAGCTCGCCAGGGTGAACGTCCCGGCGCGAGCGCTCAAGGTGTCCGGCGAGTCACCGCTCCGTGCATCGCGCGACACGCTCATCCAGAAAATCCGCTTTATGACCACGCGGGTGAAGGAGCTGGAGCCGCGGCTCAAGGAGAGCGAGCAGCGTATCAAGGATCTCACCACCCTCTCCGACAGCCTGCGGAACGAGCTGGCGTCGACCATGCAGAACCTCCAGGGCGTGATCTCCAATCAGAAGGAGACCATCGACGCGCTCACGCTCCAGGTGGAGACGCTCACCGCGGAGAACTCGGCCCTGCGCGACACGCTCGAGAACATGTCCACGATCTCGAACACCGTCTATTACGTGGTCGGCACCAAGGACGAGCTCGAGCAGAAGGGGATCATCCAGGAGGAGGGCGGCGCCCGGTTCCTCTTCGTCCTGTGGAAGAGCGGGAAGACACTCGTGCCGGCTCGCAACCTCGATCCCGGCGTGTTCACGGTGGCGGACCGGCGTCATTTCACCGAGCTGCCGCTGCCCGCGTCCGACAAGGAATACCGCATCGTGTCGCGCCAGGACACCTCGGCGCTCGAGACGCCGCCGGACCACGACGGCAAGATCAGCGGAAACGCGGTGAAGATCGCGGACCCGGCGAAGTTCTGGGCCAACTCGAAATACCTCATCATCGTCGAAGGTTGAACGCAACTCGAGGGGAGGCTCGCGGCGCTTGACCGGAAACACTCGCGCCGCTAGCCTCACCCTGTGGTCCCTTTCGCCACCACAGGCCCCGGTCTCTTGAGCCCGAACCGGGGACCTGTAACTGGGCGGCAGCAGTTTCGTGGTTCGTTCGGTCGCCCGAGCGTGCGTTGGGTCACACGGGGGAACACCGCCGCTAGGCGCGCACGGGGGCGCGGGACTTGCGACTGCCCGCCGACGCGCCCGCACCAAGTGAACACGAAGGGGGGCTCATGCACGGAGTGATCAGGCGGTATCGCGTGAGGCTGGGGACGGTGGAGCAGGCGGCCCACTACGCGGAGAAGGGATTCCTACCCATCGTCCGCGACATCCCGGGTTTCGTCTCCTGCCACCTGCTGGATGCGGGGAACGACATCATGACCTGCATCGCGCTATTCGAGACGGCGCA